>Ga0179591_1252106_pt1 | contig 11386 bp, 12 predicted proteins | sample CZOMad2_1_08_16f_FD_182891 | JGI IMG/M metagenome (GOLD analysis project Ga0179591, IMG submission 182891) | Vadose zone soil fungal communities from Angelo Coast Range Reserve, California, USA - CZOMad2_1_08_16fungal (PacBio error correction) | ecosystem: Environmental > Terrestrial > Soil >... | reverse complement strand
TATTTGCATCGTATCTTCCGGGCCTTTCTTTCCCTCCCCCCCTGCCCCCCCCCCTGCACCTTATCTTTCATGTATCTGCTTCATGGAAATCCTGTTACAAATGTTGCCTGCCTTTTCGAGACTTCCCTCCCCTTCCACTATTCTCCTCTTTTAATCCACAACTTGGATGGAAGTTTGAACAGACAGGCGGGCCCTTGTGGCGCTGGATTGTACTCCTTTTTTTCCAACGCGCCCTGATTTCAGCATCTTGACCATTCGCTCTGACGGACAACCAAAACGCATTTTTAGTTTCCCTTCACTCCCCATGCTGGGCTCATCCCCGTTTTTGGTTGCCTTGTTATTTCCTTTTTTTTCCCCCACAGTGAATTACCATCCCTTCCCCTCCATTCTTGAACTTTCTGTCTCTTCCACCCGCAACGTTTTCAACAAAAAGCTTTATCCCAAAACCCTTCTTATCTTCCTCCCCAAAAAAAAAAGGGGCCACCTTTCCCCCTCCCCTTTTTTCCCCCCCTACGAGTTTATCCTTCCTTCGGCAGCCTCGTTCCGTTTGTAAAGACTGAGTTGGTCCCTAATTGCGTTGTTCTTTGTCATGTCCTTCTTCTCCCCTGTTTTTATGTGGATTGATCCAGGTAATTCTAAAACTTTTTCTGTTGACAAAGGAGTTCTCAGGCTAAGGTTGTTTTTCAAAGGCCATCTTTTCTGCTGAGATCGACTCCCCAGCCCCTCTAACCTTTGCTTCAAACGTAAAACCTTCTCTCTTCCCCGCGCCCCTCTGACGTTCACTGAATATTCCTCGTTCTCACCTACAAAAGCATATTTGTCCCCTTCTTATGTTTATTTTTCAGTTCCCCCCCCCCCTCTGTGGTCTCATACCCCCTCTTTCCTGCTGTTTTTTTTTCAGACTGGAAGATTTATTTCCCAGACCCAATGTCGTACATATTAGGCCCTCCCGTACACGACGAAGGCGCATTTCCCCGAAGGTTTCTTCCCCCCTTTCTTCCTTGAATGCCGCCCAAGTTCTCTCTTAACGCGACCTATTGGTCTTTTTGTTTTTTCCCAACACCTCCACCACGCTTTCTGCTTGTTGGGCTTTTTTTCCCCCTTGAAATACTTCCCCTCTTCTTGACCCACCGCAGTCCCGCATGCTTCTGTCAACAAATCCTCGAGAGCCTCAGTCTCTTTCCTCCCCGAATTGGAGTTTTTTAAAGAGCATACTTTTCCCCTTCGCTGGAAAACTGCGATTTAGAATTAATTGGTGTCATTCATTCCCATTACCATTCACTGGAGTTGACCCGTTCTCTCTCCTTTCCTAAACTCAAACCACTCTTTCTTTTTTTCCCCCTCTCCCCTTGAGTGGCCCCCCCCAGTTACCCAAGATGTTTTCGCTTTACTGGAGGGACTGCTACAGTCCTCTCTTCCCATGCCCTCCACCCCTCCCCTAATCCCCCAGCGTGACTCACTGCGAATTCCCCCTGCTGGCGCCTGACCTCCTCCCCGCAACTTTTTTGATTTCCTAGCCGTGTTTCCTAGAGACAGAAAATCCCTCCCTTCAAGATCTTTTGGCTTTTCCCAAGACAGTGTGAACGCCGGCGAAATGCGCCGAGGCTCCCCTTCCCTGTCAACCTAGGGGCTTGGTAATTTACAAAGGATGGGCGTGACCTTTTTTTTCCGGGAATCTCCTTTTCTCTTCCCCCCCCTCCTCCTCATTTGTTTTTTTTCTTCTTCTTTCGCGGTCCAAACGCTTCGGCCATCCATTAGTAAGCCTTCTCTTCTGTTTAATGGTGCCTTTTCTTTTGGCGTGCATTTTGAAAATTCCCAAAGGACGGATCCCCCCTTTCTTCCTTTCCTTACTCTTTGGCAACGGCGGCTTAGGTCCCCCCAGACTTTTAGCCTTTTTCTTTTTTTAAGCCTTTGGGAATTTAGGAGCCTGGAGCACGCGTTTTAATTTCTTTCTTTATTTTTTTTCCTTGGTTGCTTTTCCCCTGCTGAAGTATCAGGCAGGCCCTGTCTGACCTGTAAAGGCTCACCCTTGTTTCTTTTAGATTGCCTCAATGGAAGTAAATGCCAACTAGTTTTTAGGGGAGGCACTCTCCCCTCCCCCTGTGTCATAAATTGACTGGAATTTATTAACCAGTTGATTGATAACGTCGCCCAGTCCCTTCTCCTTCTTTAGCGGAGAGATTTCCAACTCCCTTTGCTATCAGGCTACTGTGCTATCAGGATGACTGCTATTCATGACGGGCCTTTCTCATGCTCTAAGTATATTTGCCATTCTTTCTTTGTTAGTATCTCGGCCACAATTAGTAGCGTGCTTTTTCCCCTCCCCAGTAATTATATTTTATAACTACATCGGCCTGTGCTTCGCGAGATTTGTTTCGCAACCCCCCATTTCCTTTTCCCTCATTCCTTTTTGGGATTTACGGACCTCATTTCGCGGTTTTCTGTGCCCTCACCCTTCCCCTTCCTTTTCCAAAATGCCGCATTTTTCCACCAGCCCCGCCCCCTTTTCCTAAAGAGTTCCTTCATTTGTCTTTGGCGGATACTAGTCTCTTTTACCGATTTACTCGTGGCGCGTGTAAAATCAATTTTTTTTTTTTCCTATTGGGGCCTCCTTCCTTGTCGTTGCGTACTCTCGTCGGGGGTTGACGCACCCCCCCCTCGAATGAGAATTTTCCTTTCCCCTTTTTTAGAACTTCCTGGTTCTCCCCCCAAAACCCGGCGCCGCAGGTAAAAATAATGTTCCCCCAACACAGCATTCATGCGGTAAGAGTTTGACGGAGGCTCCCCTACCCTTTTTTCCATCTCTTGGTTTGCATTTTAATATTAAAAAGAATTTTTTTCTTAACTGTTTTTTTTTTTCTGGGACTGTCCCTCTTTGTAGTTTACAGCGAGGAATATAGTTCAGCAATTGGTTTCCAATAAGTTCCCCCAGTTCCCCCTAATAGGAACCCCCCCCCCAGGGCGCCTTTTCTGGTTGATATCCCTAAAATTCGGGTGTGGATCATCTCTTCTCCCCTTCGTATTCCCCGGGCATGCGGTCCTCTTCGTTTCAAAATTTCCCCTGCCCTTTCCTTAGAGTCACCAACTTCTTCCAACATCTCCTATTTTGTCGTAAGATAGCCGCTCGGTTTCTTTTCCCCCCCTGGATTCCCCTAGACGATGTCCCTTTGTTCCTCCGGTGCCGGTTACCCCCCTGAATTTCTTTAGATACGTCCCCCCAATCATTCTTTCCCCCCTTCCCCCCCCCTCCCTTTTTTTGATCGATTTCTTTTTTCTTTATCTCCGGGGCAGGTTCGCGGAATTAACTTCACCTTGCTGCTTTTTTTTTTCATTTCTTCCGGAGTCATGGAATATGTCACAAAAGCAGTTTGAATTGAGACATTCTCCCACCCCTCATCTTACGCAGCTCTTTTCCTTCCCCCTGGTGGTCTTCTTTACTAAATCAGGCGGCCCTGGGCTCTTTCTGATTACCCTGCTTTAACCACTCTTTCTTCTAATTTTATCCGCTATGAGCACCCACCATCAGATAGGGAGTCTTTTTCCCCCCCCTTGCCTTTTCTGTCCTCTCCCAGTTTGTGTTGCCATGTCCTTTTTGAACACGCCAAACGTGAATTAACAATTGCGGAACTCTCTTCTTTTCCCCCTCCCCGCTTGCCCTTCCATTTTCCTTCCCAGAACCAAACGCGTTAACGAAAAACCATTTTCCTGACTTACTTTACCCCCCCCCTCACCCCCCATCGTCGCATTCTCAAGACGCGGATATCGACGCGCTCGCCAGTTTTATCTATTGTATGTTTTTTAGAATGCGTTGATGAATGTTTCTACGGCGGCGGCGGGTTCTGGGATGTTATCCTGGTAATTCCCCTCCCCCTTTTGGCTGACCCACTTCTCCTTTTCTCCGTCCTCAGGGTTTTTTTTTTCTTCCAAATTTTGATGGGAGATCGCGAAAAAGTCACCTGAATTTTTTTCAACACCCCTTAAAAAACCTTTATTCCCCGTTTTTTAACTGCAATTTCCTCTTCGCATACTTCCTTTCGTCCAGACCCTTAATTCTCTTGCCTCCTTTCCCTGCAACCCTCTGGTGGTAAGATTCCCCTGTTGATGATGTTCCCCCCCATTCCAGCTTGTTTGTTTTCTGTCCCTGAACTACCTTTCACCCGACACGAATACGTAGTGCCTTTGGCGACTTGTTCTCACCTTCGTCCTCCTCAGCCCTTGCGCTTTTTGCCCCTTCTCCTCCGAAGTACGGCGGTTGCCCTTCACCAAGATTCCCTATTGTTTGTTTGTCAAAGTGAATACTGCCTCTTCTTTTTAGAGCCCCCCTCCGAGTACCTCATTATTAGCCTCGCATCTCCTCTCCCCGTTCCAGACGATGTCCATGTCCCCTTTTCCCTTGACGTTTGCACGAGCTCCGCGAAAATTCGGAAATTTCTCAGTTATCAGCCTGACTTGAGTTATCCCTTTGTAGAGGTATACGTAATTTCTGGAGCTTGAAACAGTTCGGCGTTCAGAACAATGCAACCACTTTTGAACCTTGGTTTTTCTCCCACCTTCGTTCCCCATTGCCACTTCCCTTTGCCGTACTTGCGATTCTGCAAGTCTCCGGTCGGCGACGCATATTTAGTCTGACACAATAAATGACAAACGCGTGCTCCCAATTTAGCTACCCCGAAAATGATTTTCCTGAATTACGCCCTTTGCGCGGCAAATTCCTTTGAGAATATCCCCCACCCTATTTTAACATCCGTAACGAGATGCCCTGCTTTGTAAAATCATTTTTTGCCCTCCTGCTCCTCGCAGAGATTACTGACCTCCCTCAGACTTGGCCTGCCTTCTTTCCTCCTTGACGGGCGCGATCTTCTCCTTTTTCCCATCATCTACGGTGTTTTTTTTTCTCATTACCATTCGCGCCCGTCAAAAGCTCTCCCATTAAAAAGCTTGTGATTTCCTTTTTGAGCACGCCTTCTCCCTTTGTCGTTTTCCCCCACTTTTCTTTTTTGACTGCCAAAGGTTAATCTCCCGTTACGGATTTTGGATTTTATAATTAGCCCTCTGGAAACGGCTCCTTCCTTGCCTTTCTCTTTCAGGCAGTCAGCAGAGCTTTTTTCTTCGACTTTGACTCCCCCTAGTTTTGTACCCTTGAGTTTATGTTTGTCGGTGGGTAGGTTGTCGCCGCCCGGATAAGTCCTTGTTCCATTGCTCGGCACGTTCACGTCGCTCTGATGAGATTGATTTTGCATATTCCTCGCCCCTTTTCAAATTGACACCTATTTTCTGTTTCTTGTCCCATGCTGCGCACTGCACTCGTTCTGAAGAATTTCCCTTCTCTTCACTCATCATTCCTCTCCTTTAGCCTCTCCTTTTTCCCCCTTTCCCCTAGGGGCAGTCCTCTACTTCTGAGGAGGGCTCCTGCGATGATCGTTTTATTTCGCTTTGCATATTTAGGCTTCTCTCGTTTCCCCCCTCAGGAACCCCTGAGTGGTTTTCCTTCCCCGCCAGTACTTCAGGCCTTACCTCCTTCTGCATTAGTGAATCATCGTGAAGTTTCGCACACTGTGTGCACTTTCTTAGGTGTAGGTAGAAATGCCTTCTACGTTTTCTGACCTCAAAACTTTCCCCCTTACGGGACCAAGACCTGCGTCACCGCGGCTTATACCCCTCCTTTTTTTTCCCCTTCGAATGGAATCCCTTTGCATATTGCTTGTCGGGCGGAGTAGGGAGCATAGTTACTTCGTTTTTGCTTGGTACACTCCTCCCTTTTAACCTGGTGAACTCCCCCCCCTTTCCTTTTTCTCGTCGATCTCCTCATCGAAATCGCCTTTTCCTTCCCCAATGCCTTCTCATTTCTTTTTCCTTCCTGTTTGCGACCTGAACTGAAAAAATACCCCACCGGCGCGACCTGACCCGTCATCCCAGCTTTCCCCCTCATTCTTCAACCCCCCTAATAAGCCCTTTCCTAAGGGTGAAACGGCGGAGTTGAGTCCGTCAGAGTCTTTGAACATTCCGCAATTTTTTTCTCTCCTGATCAACTCAAGCATGTTTTTTCTTTTTCCCTAGGTTTTGGTTGCGAAGGCCAACAAAACTTTGAGTTGTATTAATGCTCCTTTCCCCTCTCTTCTAAAATTTTGGGTAATTCACGTCAAGTTTTCAATAATCACCCAGAACCCCCCTGTTCTTCTCACTTTACCTTTTTTCTTTTTATCCTTTCCCCTACCATTCTTCTTTGTTTGCCGTCCAGGGATTCCATGCGGATGACCTCGAGCCCTGAATGTTTAATGCGGTAAGCATCCCACAAATGGTTTTTTTTTTGCCGGTTTGGCCCTTCCCCCCCCCTGGGTAACCGATCCTTTTTTTCTTCCTTCTCGCTTAGCCGCTCTCCTCTTCCTTTATTGTTGTCGTTTAAACACGTATTTCATGATCTTACATTTTGCAGACCTCCCTCCATCTCTCCAGGTAAGGAAGTCATCCCCCTTCCAGGACGGAAGATACATCTCTATCTAATAGGTTTTTTTTTCTCCCATTGTTACTCTTATCCCTTCCCCTTTCCTTTCCCTTTAAAGTTTCATTTCACTTACCCTTTCTTCTCCTATCGTCGTCATGGAATGTTACCTCCCCTTCCTCTTGATTTTCCCATTTTCTCCAATACTCCAATATTCGAAGGCGTGTCTCCAACCTGGTGTGATGACTTCCCTTCAGCAAGCTTCCCCTCCATTGGAGCTGTCTGCCCCGTGAATTAACCTTTCCCTCTTTCCCTCCTCTTTCCCGCGCTGACGGCAACAAACATGCCTCCTTTTATTTATCTCAATACAATCGGGGAGACCTGTTTGGGGTGACCTGTTATTGGTAAACTGGCAAACTGTGGGAAAACCCTTTTTGAAACTCCCGATTCGCGATTCCTCCCCAGTCCAATTTTCCCCTTCCCCCCACTGGTTAAGAAAAAACAGTTTTTTCTTCTTACTCCATCCCCCAACTCCCCCCCTCGTCGACATGATAACGAATTCACCTTTCCCCTACAGCGATTCTTTTTTTTCGTCCTGAGTTTCTAATTCTTTCCGGGCGGCCGCCGGGTTATGATGCGCCTCCCAAGGTCATACCACGTTGATGAACAAGGCGATCTCAGTTGGTTTTCCCCCTTTCCTTCCATCTCTCTTCTTATCACGCTTCCCCAGCCACTTGAACCCTGTTGTTTCCACATTCCCCCCTGTTCTCCTTTCCTCTCCCTGCTTTCCATGCTTCCGCACCTGCGCCACGACATGTCCTCTTCCCACGCTGAGTAATGTTTATTTCTCTCCAACCACCCCGCTTTGTTTTCCCCTCTTATGCTGTTTCCCATTCAGTAAAGATGTTGAGGTCCACCGTCCCACCCGCGTCAAATACCTCACATCCTACACGCGAATTGCAGCATGGAAGGGTTTTTTTTTCCCTTTATCGATCCCGCATTTGTCTGAGGTCCTCCTCTAGTCTGGCTTGAATAACCTCTTTACTAATTGTTTTCCTTCCTACTCACGCTATGGCCGGCGAGCCCTTTGAAAGAATGATGCTCTATTTCTCTCGCGCCAGTAGCAGCTTTGATGTCCCCTCATTTCTGTGCAAGTCTTCCTCCCGAAAATCTTTTCCCTTGGCGCGTTATCAGCAGACTGGTTATCTGTCTGTCATTACCATTCACCTTCTTGGCGCTGGTCCCCCTTTCGAGCCTCCTTTGAAGCCCCTCCACAATTTTTTGAGTCTCGCCCCAAAGGCATTCTATCCCCTCTTCTCCGTTTTCAATTTGTCTCCCTCTTTTACTCCTTATACGGGCGGCGCAGCATCCCCTCCTTACAACCCATCCCCCCCTTTCCCCCCCCCCCCAAAGTGAGTGTCTCAAAGGCGCGAACCCACTTTCCTTTTAATGAAATTTCATCTAAGTTTCTCTCCCCCCCCCCGACTAATTTTTCCTCCCTCTACATTCTAAAAATCTACGGAATCTGAATCCTGCTCCCAGGAAGCGTTTTCGCAGCCGGAACGAAGCGTTAGTGAGATTTTGCCCCCTCATCGTACCTCCTGGTCTTCATGGATTGTCCCTCCTTTTATTGTCCGGGCGCGAATTTAATATCTTATTTACTCCTCCTACGGGTTGTTTTTCTATCGATCTATTAATTGCCCCTGCAATAAACGGTAGGAAATGATCCTTCCCAAGCGTTCTTTCCTTTCCCTTTTAGCCACTCCCTTCTTTTCTGCTTGCCCCCACCGCTGTCTTTGAAAATGCCCAAAGTAGAGTACGGATCGATGTTCTTTCTTCTGTCACAGTCTCTTTTTTAGAGAAGTGCCTTTCCCCCTTTCAGGGAGTAAGCAGTGGGCTTAGGTCCTTTGACCTTTCTATTTTCTTTTTCTGGTGTTTTTCCGGCTTGAATGCCTTTTTTCCCTTCGGTATTCCACATATGATCCGACACTTCACCTTCAGCGGATGAGATTGCCTTGCCCTAAATGTACCGCCAGTTACCTCCCCCCCTTGTTTATTTTTTTGAGTTTCTGACAACTGCGAGCGACAATGTGTCTTTCTCCCCCCTCTTTACTTGGACTTACTCCTCTTATTCACCCCCCCCTTCTTCTTCTCCCCTGTTCTACCTTTCCCCCTCTCCTTGATCTTTCACTCCACTTGGGCCGTCCTCCTTTCATATTATGACTTCGAGATGGCTTCATGCTCGAGTTGCTCGCCGGCTTTGACATTCCTTTTCTTATGAGAGTCCCACACTTCTTCCCAAGTCGTTTTCTTTCCCCCCCTCAGTACTTCAGTTTGCTTACCTCCTCCTTCCCCTTGCTGAAGTCCGTGTTATAATTCGGATGCACGAATTTCCCCTTGTTTTCTTTTGAAATGTAGTAACATGTAACGACTTTTTTCTTTTTCCCTCCCCACATTTCTACAGATTCATGGAAACAGGCAGGAGCCTTAGAAAAACAGTTTTTTTTCCTCGGACATACAGTTTGCCTCTTCCTTTTCCCTTTGTGTCCGGTTCTGAAACTCCTTCGGGAAGTATGCGGAGGAAGATTTCATTCCTGTTGGAGGGTGAAGTCCTAAAGGGGAAGCACCCGTTACCTTGCTGGTGCGTAGATCATCTTTTCCACTTTGGCCCCCCTTTCTTCCCCCCCCCCATCTCCCTTCCTACTTTGCCTTGCATCCTGTTTGACTCCTTCCCAATTTGCTTCATCCCCCTCCCCCTCCCCCCCCTAGATCTTAACCTCCATTGCCACCCCTAGCCAAGAGGGGTGAACCCTCTGGGCCGTCCCTATTAGCAGACGTTTTGTCACTTTTCCCCCCTTTTGCTTTGGATCTTAATAAACTCCTCCTTTGTTTTTTTTTCGCTTTTTTGGTTTTGGGACCGTAAAACGTTGCGGGTCGGACCCCTCGTAATCATACTGGCTAAGCCCTTGTTTTCCTAGTTTTGCCAGTTTTGCCCTCCTCCCCCCTGTCACCACCCAAAAAGGTATTTCATAAAGGCATGGTTATTGATCCTCAAATGGCTTTGGTTTTCTTCTCTCTTCTCCCTTAGTCTTAATCGCGTTAAAATTAAAATTTGCGTCCCCCCTTTTCTCTGCTTGCTCAGCTTCATCCCCCGTTTTGTAGTCCCCCCTCTTTCCTTCTTTGTTATTGTCGTTAGTATAGCAGCAGTATCTATTTTTATTGACCCCCCCCCTCTTAAATAATCTCTGAAATTTCGCCTCCGCCGGTGACTGGTTGACGTAAATTCCCGGCGACATAAGTAAACTAAGCTCTTTTCTTTTTCTCGTTTTTGGTTTTCAGACTCTCTTCTTTTTTTCGTTATTCCGGGCCGGGAATTCTAACCCGTCGGCAACCTTCCTTCTATTATCCCCAAATTATAGGTCGATTACCTCATGTCATCCCGATGTCTTCATTTATAACGCCATTAATCCCTAAGAAGAGATTTTATCCCCCTTTGTGTTGATGAGTTTACTCCCCCCCCCGCTTCTCCATGTGGTGGCCTGTATGCTTACATTTTTAAGCCCCCCCCCCCTCCTGATGTCAGAGCTTCTCTCTCTTATTATCACAAACCCTTATTTTCTTTGGATCTCCCTCCCTTTTCCCTTTGGTTGCATCCCTTTTTTGGTCCTTTTTCTCTAAAAACTTGCAAACGTGAATTACCCACCAATTGATTAATCCCCTTTGTCTCATGACCCGCTTGCCGCGCGCTTCAGCAACACAACATGTTGTTCATAAAAAACCCCCAGCTCTTCCCTCATGTAATACCCCCTCCCCCCCCTTCTTTTAAATGTTCAAGATCGGATATCGCCTCTCTTTCCCCCTCTCTTTACCAGACTTTGATTGTGGGCGGCTTACCGGAGAAGGGTGTTTTTTTCTAAGCAGTAATCTTCCTCCCCCTTTTTCTCCCGGCGAATTCTTCAGGGCAGGGGGTGTACGTCACCATTCTTGTAGATAAGCGTCTTCGACTCTAACAAAGAATCAAACCACTCACCCAGTGTCATTCTTTTCCCCGCTCAACTTCATGCCCTCCCTTCCCCCTCACTGTAATGGTATCCGCGACAAACCTGCACGCTGCCTTCAAGGGGTATTCGCCTTCCCCCCTCTTGTGGTATAAGCCTGGCTCTTGCTGTTTCCCAAAGATGTCCTTTTTTGGAAACAGACCCCACTGTCGTTACCCTACTGTTCTTCCCCCCTCCCACGAATTCGTGCAATGGGAAGGGTTTTTCTCCACTTCCTTCCCTACTTGCCTCCAATTCCGAGTGCGTCAGCCCCTATAGTATGGAGTTTTTTGCAACCACCTATTTCCATGAATTGTTTTTTCTTATATCTCAAGGAAATAATGGCGCCGTCTCTCCCCTCTAGTCCAGCTTCATCATCCTCCAGTCCCAGCCTTCTCTCCAATTCTTCGATGTGATGCCTGTGGATTTTAGAGCTCCTCTCCCGTCGCTGAACCTGTCCTCTTCCCTAACTGTCTCATGTCCCTCCTTTTCTCCTTTCTATTGGAGCTGGACATCGCGCGCTGCCTCAACTCACCAAAAAATCTTTCCTTTTCCCCTTGGACGATTAAACTTGAGGGAATATCCCGTGGAGACCTTCTCTCTATTTGGTCCTTCCTCACGGGTCCTGTCAGCCCCCCCTCCTCTTTCCTTCCCCTCTTAACACCAATAAACCATGACCACAGCGTTGCTCCACAGTCTCCCCTCCCTTCCCAACCTTCATGCCTGACTCGAGGGCAGAAAATTCTCCGTTGCCCCTCCTCTCTTACCCCCCCCCCTTTCCAAAATCCGATAACATTCCTCCTTTGTCCCTTTTCCCAAGAATTTTTCGAATCTGACGCATTCGCCCGATAAAGTCGAAAACTTAGTCTTTTTCTTTCATGTTCTTTTTCTCCTCTCTTACGGGCGATTT
>Ga0179591_1315635_pt1 | contig 11387 bp, 10 predicted proteins | sample CZOMad2_1_08_16f_FD_182891 | JGI IMG/M metagenome (GOLD analysis project Ga0179591, IMG submission 182891) | Vadose zone soil fungal communities from Angelo Coast Range Reserve, California, USA - CZOMad2_1_08_16fungal (PacBio error correction) | ecosystem: Environmental > Terrestrial > Soil >... | reverse complement strand
ACAGATCCTCTTCTCGAAGGCGATCGCCGCGCAGCAGGTGGGGCGTTCTCCTTGCTGTCAGGAGGCGGTTCACAATCCAACAATCGTTTTGAACTAAGAAACCGCAATGCAGTGCCAAGTTAGCATATTACCTTTTAGATCATCAGGTAGCGGATTTTCCTACCCGACTGCCTTCCAGTCTTAGTGGAGATCGAGCAGGAACGACAAAGAGATAGGAAGAATAATAGCTTTCTCGCATCTGGGTCGAGAAAAAAAATATGAGACTTATTGTATGTGGGTACCCCTTAGAAGGAAGACTATATTTTCCCTAAGACTTAGAACTACGTACCAGGTTGTTCACCGGTTCCAGCGGTTTTTTGACGAAGCGGGCGCGCGAGGTCATTATGGAGCAACCGAGCTCAGTTTCGCCTCGGACGTAAACGACACAGCAGCCGCCCTCCCGACCCTGATGCCACCTTTCTCCAGAAGGAGCCGCCCGCCGACGTGTATTCGTCCCCTGCGTTCCCCTTGAGGGGGGGCTTCGTCTCCTTTTCCCAGCCTGCGTCCTCCGAGTCGGCCCCCCCGCCGACGTTGCGCCACCTTGGGAAGCGTTCCCCCTCACTCCCGAGCGGAACGGCTTCCCGCCCAAAGAAGACAGCTGCGCGGACGACGATCCCTTTTTCTCAGATGAATGGAGTCTTCCCCGGCGGATTCTTAAAGGGGCCTTCCACCGCCGCTGTGGTCCTGATCTTGGGTAGAGGCATTTTCCCTTAGTGCTGGTGCGTAAGTTAACCGGCGGTTTCTACTGTTTTTACTTGTTCCCTCACAGTGAGATAACTTGGGAAGATGTTGCCCGTTTCTGTATCATAAATGTTATTTTATCTTCCCCCCCTTGCGCGGCGATCACAGACGTGAATCTTTTCCTGATCGTTTTCCCTTCCCCTTTTCTTTCAGATAGTACTCCCAGTCCTCCGGGTGGTTCGGTGGGGATACCTCCGGGACACCCAATTGGTTGTTGTCCAATACTGAGATTTGTTTCCCCCCCCCCCGAATTAGAGTCGTGTTCAGTTCCCTTCGTTTTCTTGCTCTCTTTTTTTTGTGTTCTAAGCAATCCCCCTGTCGGGCAACGCCTTGATCTATGTGAGAGTATGACCCCTCGATTTGTCCTTCGGTTCTTTTCCCAAGAAACACGATCGCGAACAGGTTTTCTTGGGTCTGGAGTTGTCTGAGGTGCCTTTCGGTTATGAAGTCGGCATTTCTTCCGCTTCTTTTGATACTTTCACTAAGAAAGAGCCCTTACATTTAGCCCCAGAGTAATTGGGGAGCTTAGGCGGCCCGGTCTTTTCTTAGGTGTGGATAGTGAGGGACCTCCGTCATTAGATTTTCCCCCGACCTTTATTCGAGCGTCTCCCACGGAGCTTCTAAGTTTTGAAACACTGATATGCACACCTTCGAGTGCAGTCCCCCTTTCATCCGACCCGCACTACCGTACTCTCGATACAGTCCCGTCGTTTTTCTCCCTCCCTCCTTCCTAAGCCCAGCACTGGTTTTTTCCCCCTGCCAGACTTCCCCTATAGGATTGATTGGCATGACTTGATTTCTCTAGTTTCCAAAGTCAGATAATGTTTTTCCTTTTGTGCCTTCCCCTTTATCCGAGGTGGTTTTCCCCATTCCGAAGGCTTCACCTTCCCTAAAATGTTTGAAGTCTAGACGCGGCCCCTTTCATACTTCAAAAAGACTTCGCTCGTCAGATCAGTAACTTTCCCTCCAGAGATCAGATCTTGGCGGTTCAACCCCCCCCCAGCCTAGGGACGAGCAACTCTCAGCGCCGTGACCCCCCCTGTTCACACAACTTGTGTATCACGGCGTTATTCTTACGAGTTTCGTTCAGTTTCTATGCAGTACGTTCTCCCCCCCCGGCACGGGGGCTCCTTTGTAGGGAAAAGACTGACCTGTAGAAGTTACGTCGAATTTCGAGGGATTGGCCCCCCCGATCTCCCGTCCCTCTGGAATTAGTTAGTGCCAATTGCAGTATTCTGGATTCGGTCCTGTTTTAGTTGGTTTTTTTTTCGGCGGCCCGCAAGACCCTGATTCTTCCGAGAGGATCACGGGTTGCGGTTCCCCCTCGCGAAGTAGTAGCCCCGCTGATTATTCCCTTTGTCCCCGAACGATGACGCTTTTTGTCTGTCACTTCGCCCCCACTTCTCCCCTTCCCTACACCGGCGTTGCCCTTCCGACTTTTTTACCGAGCAGTCACTCACCAGTGCCTGCCAACGTTGCCCGCGCTTCCCAACCCAACTCCTCCCTCCCGTTTATGAACATGGAACTCTTAGCAAAACTCTCGATGGTGATCGGTATTCTTTCGAGGGATTTGCGAGTTTGGGTTTCACGACAATCGAGAATTAAAAGGAACTCCCTTCTCCACCTCCTCCCGCTCGGCTTATAACCGTACCGCGGCATCGCAGAAACCAGACTGTCCCCCCAGTTTTCTCCTGATTTTAACGTCAGTACGCCCTGCCCCATGTACCATAGATTCCAGGCCTTCTGCCTAAGAGGCGCCCCCTTTTTCCAGCTTGATGCTAACTGGGACGATTTTCTTTCTAAGTATATCTCCGAGCGACCCAAGCAGAAGCTCCCTCAGACTGCTAGGGTCCCCCCCCCTTCTGGTCGTAAGACCTTATAGACGAGTGGGCGATTCTTTTCGTTGAGGGACCCCTCTCTCTCCCTAAGTACTTTTTTTTTATGCTCGACAAGAGGTGGCGCTTTCTTCGTCGAGCTCTTGGAGAAGATGCGATCCCCGGTTCCTTCGAACTGGACGAGTACGCTCTTTCGCTGTTAGATCGACGGCATTTTCCTACCCCCTTATCCAGATCCACCATTCGCCCTTTGATCCTGCCTTTCGGTACCTTTCCCGGCAGCAACTGATGTTTTTTTTTCACCGATCGAAAGGGAGGCCGAGAGTCCCCTTCAGCTTTCACACAGGCCTCTTCCGCCGCCTTTTTCTTATAATGTCGCCGGCTCTTGTCGTTTCCCCCCCTTGACACTCAGCCTTGACCCACGCCTTTCCTCTCCTCGTAGTAAATTCTCGGCAGCTTCCCCCTGCCCCCCCCAAACGCGAGCTTCCGAGGTGCCTTCTCCCCCCCCTAGTCCCCTTGTCAAAGCCCCCCCCCCCCCCCCCCCCATTCCCCCTTCCTCCTTCGTCGGAGGCAATCGAAGCCCAGAGTACCTTTCCCCCGTGGATCGTCCCCTAGCGTTCCTTCAAAGATTTCCGGTTCTTTTTCCTGCTTGACGTAGGAATCGGCGCCGACCCGAATCTCCCCCTCTCCCCACGCCCCCTCCCTTTATTAAAGGCCCCGCTCTCTTACGTATCAGTAGTTGGTTACCATGTCGTGCACCAGCCCTTTCTAGGCTCAGCGTTCGAAGGAGAATGCCGTTTTCTGGCCCCCTCCTTTTCTCTGGCGACCCGCGACGCTCATGCGGCGCCGCGCCCGTTTCTCTATTCGCTTCCTACTCGACCAGTGTCTCTTACGCGAAAGGACACAGGCCGTGGGTCAACCTCGATCTCGTCGGCGCCTTCAGGGATTTTCCGGACCCATTTTTTTTTCGTCACCCCTTGCAGCAGCTATCTTGAGGGGCCGGCGAGGTGCAGATTCCCTTTCCCTTTTACAGTAGTGACTCCGACAGACGAACCGCCCCCATTTAAGAATCCTTGTGTTTGAGCCTGGATCCGCTCGGCTGTCGTCCGTAACCTCAGTAAAGACGCTTCCGTGCTTCCCAAGCGTTTGCCCCTCCTACACGCGATACTGACTAGCCTGTTCTAAGTCCCTCTGTAAGAATACATTGGCCCTTTTAAGCCATTGCTCTCTCGGTTTTTAACCTTCTTTTAATTAGATAATTTCGAGCTGGGCTATGAGATCTCCCCTCCCGCCTTTCTTCGCGGCAGAACCTATACCGGAACGATCTTGCTTAAGGACCTGAACTCTTTTGGAGCCCCTGGTCCCCATTCGCAAGTTTTCCCTTTGAGTTCCATAGACCGGATTCAGCTGGCAATCATGTTTGCCCCCCTAATCGTCCTCTGCATAGGGTATGAAGTACACGTTCGGCTTGCTACGCTTTAGTATTGCGCCGAGGCCGTTTTGAACTCCGCGCGCACACCTTTTCCAGGCCTCTCGTGTCGCCGATCCTATTCCGGGAAATAAGATTCCCCTAGAGCTGTCCCCCCCTCTTTCCAGATCGGAGAGCTCGTTGGCCAGTTAGGACCTTCACTTCCTTGTGGCCATCGCTTGGGCACCCTCCGTCAGTTTTTCCCCTACGATTTCCTTAGAGCGTTTCGTGGGTCGTAGCGGTAGCGATTGACTTAAGAGCAGCCTGACCGTTCAGGCGTTTCCCCCCTAAAAGGGCTTTTCGCGGGCCGAGGCTTGCCGCGGCTGCCTTCCCTAGGGCACGCTAGGCCGCCTCTCAGATCCCCATTTGGTCCCTCTCCCCCTTTGCTGCTCGGCGACTCGATTCCCGACGATCTCCCCCCTCTTGTCTACTGTATTCGAGCAGGAGCTAGCCATGCTAGAGCGTACCTCCCCGACTGCGTCCGAGTTCTCGTCCTGGGTTTTCCGAACCGTTTTTGCCGAGGACTGCCCCTCCGCTCTTTCGAGAAAAAAGTTTTTGAGATCTTTCGGTACCCCTTGGGACAGATCTTAGCGCAGGCCCGACCTCCCTTCAGAGCATACTGGACACACACTCGGTCGCGTCTTCCTTCGTTCTGGCCGGGGAGTCTGATCCTTAGTGATCAGTTTTGTCGCTACGGGATCGTCCCCCCTCGTCGCCAGTCTAGAGTTTTTCGCGTAGTCTCTTCTGTTGATCCCTTTGCTCGATTGTTTATAGGCGTTTAGGACCGCCGAGACCTCGCCCACGTTCTTCTGAGTCCTTCCTCTTTTTGCGGGAGGGTTTTTCACGCGCGGCGGCAATTTTGAGTCTTTTGGCTTTTCCGGCTTCGTCTTGTCGCACCCAAAACCTCGTCAACCCCTAACCCCATGAATTACCGGCCAAGTCCTTGACCTCTTTCCAGGTTTTCAGGCCACCCTCCGTTTGACCCTTTCCCCCACTTGGCTGTCAGCTGTTCCTTCCTTCTCGGTTCCCAACTCGGTCCTTAATCCCGAGGGCCGCGGCGGACTGGTCTTGTGAAAACATAATCCTCCCTAGTACCGGCTCGTCCCCCCACTTGATCTCGCTTTGGCTCCTTCGAAGGGATCACCCCACTTTCTCTGTTATCGTGCAAAGGTCGAGCGGCTTCTTCCTACACCGACCTTCCCGACAAAAACCCTCCTGCAGGTAAAGACTTTCCCTTCGCTACGCCACGATCATCCGCGTCCCAGCTCGAACGGCTTTACCCCCCCTTCCCCTTTTTTCTCCCCATCATACAAGAACCTCTATCCGTCCTTGTGACGACAGAAACGAGTCCATCTCGAGTTCTACAAGAAGTTACGCCTACCTGCTTCCCCCCCCCTTCTTGGTTCCGGAGTCCGCCGACGTGCTTCGGCCCGCTTGTTTTTCTGCAATTTCGACGCTCTTTGCGCAAGGACCTTTTCTCCCTTTAGTGGAAGATTCCTCGGGCTAGGGGTGCGCGGCTTCTTCGAAGGATGTTTCACCGTCAAATGCGAACCTGGTTGAATCCACCACTTCAAGGGCATTCAACGTAAAAGGAGTGATCGGCACGTGGGCCTTGCACAAGTTGAAACCTCCCTAAGTCCTGTCTTAAATAATTCTAGGTGAAGTCGGAGAAGGATTCTAATTTTTGGAATTCTATGGCCCGGCCTGTATAGAATCCTTCGTCGCAGCGTAGAGGCTGTCCCTGAGAACGACCAATCTTGTACCACTTTGTAGTAGCAGAAAAAGGAAGAGTCGTTTTCCTTTTCTCAGAGAGCTAAAGGCCCAGTTCTTTCCAGAGCTAAGCGTAGTAGTCTCGGATCAACCTCTCCCCTTAGACCATGATCTCCCTAACTCTTCCGGAATTTTCCTGACATCTCAGTCTGTGTTAAAGTACCTGTCGTGAAGCTTAATATCTATCCTATGATTCATTACACCCAAAGAAGACTTCCCCCCTCCCCCACGGTAAGAGAGATGTGATTACCAGTACGCATCGTCCTCCTGTAGCTCTTTTTCCCTCGAGCTATTTTGCGTGTTTCGTAGAAACACTCCCGCTAAACGTACCAGTATAGCCAGACGTCCAGGAACTTATTCCCCCTCCCCCCATCCCCCCTTTGTGCCGACTAACACCGCTCCCCAAACTTCTCTCCTAGGAGCGGACCTCCTTTCTTCTCTACAAGAGTCGCAGAAACCCCTTTTTTTATTCACTCAGGTGCCCCCGGCCCCTAAGAAATTTATCCTACCTCTTTTCTTTGGCACCCTTCCCCCCCTTTTTTAGATAAGATTGTCAAATGCTTTTTTCCAGGGTCACGACTACCGAACGTATCAAAGGGCCCACTTTCTCTTTTTCCACTCTGGCAGGAGTAAATTTATCACCCGTTCCCAAGAGTCTACGACCCCCTCCCGAACGCGCGCTGCAAGCGGTAGCCGTCGGCTCGGTTTCCTTCCAGTTACACTCGATTTTCCTTTCTCCTCCTGGGTTATCCTCCCCTTGGGGCGTTTCTTGATCCGAGATGAAGGGGGCAGTCGGATTCCCCCGAAACGAATCACGCTTCTCTCTTGACCTTTCGTCGGCTTCGTATGTAGGAGTCTTTATGGTCCCCTCCCCTCTCTCGCCTCCCGCCGCTGTCGGTGGCGTTCGGTGACGTAGCGTGAAGCCGGGTCTGCTTCATCCCTCGACGTCAGATTTTTGACTTACACCTTTCCTACCCTGAACCCGGGTCCTCTCGTTCGAGGCTTCCTTGTTCTTTCCCCCTGCCCGGAGTATTCCAACAATTAGTACAGTTACGATCTTGGGGAGTTTTCGCGAACCCTCGCTCTAGAACCTGCTTTGGTCGAGTCCTCCCTTTCCCCACGAAGAACGCTCCCCTGTCGCTGATCTTTTTTTACGCTTTACGAGCGCGTTCGCCGCTCTCAGCGAGCGGCACGGTTTTTCTGCCCCCCTCCCACCCCTGGTTTTCTTCAAGGGTGACCGGCTTTTTCCTTTTTTCTCTTGCGCGTGACGGTTTTTTTTCCCTCGCATTCGGTTCATTCTCTCTCTTTTCCTCCTGTTTTTCCAACCCAACGTCCCGATGCGCTGAAGGAGAAAGGACCTAGCGCAGGTAGTCGGGAGTGAGTGAAAGCAGGTTCTTTCTTTTGTTCCCTCACCCCATTTTTCGCCCGAACCCTTTTTCTGCGCGATACCTCGAGCGCTCGGTGATCTGCTTCTTCGCCCTCGCCCGCAGGTTTCTTTTTTTGGCTTTTCCGGACCCCAGAGCTCGGGAAGACTCTTAGCCCTTTCTCTACTCTTTCGTCAAACAAACCCCTCTCAGAGGTATGGAGTTTTTCTCCCCCTCCGCGAGGCCGCGATTACGGGTAGCACCTGCTTTCTGTTCGGGTTTCGGACCGTGGGTAGACGCCTCGCGAGATCGAGATTATTGCGCCCTCGAAAACTTCACTCTCGTTTTCTCCCTTTTTAAACCGAATTCCCTCTAGCATGGAGCTAGTTGAGCGCACCATCGTCGTACAGGCCTTCCTCTTTTCCTAACGCCTCAAGAGTTGTGATTCAGGGGGAGGTCGTTTATGTCCTCCTGCATTGAAGGTCCGCTCGGCACTTTTTGCCCATCGGGACGAGCCCGATTAGCGGGAACTTCGTACGAGCCTCGATTAACGTTGACGACCGCGCTTTTTGCTGGCCTGTCCGCTCTTCCCCCCCACCAGGGGACCCCCGTGCCTTTTTCCGACCCACAGTGGTCGAGGCCCTTGTGGCTGCTGTAGTTTACTTTTTCTCATGTTAAACAAAAGCCTGGACCGTGAGACACCGTGGACCTTGTTGTCCCGCTGTCTGCTTTTGTACTGTCGTAGTGTTGATCACGGCTGGAGCCCTTTTTTCATTCCGCGAGCGGTGTACCCCACGCGGTCTTTTCAGCCCTTCGGTCTGGGTTCCATTCTTTTCTTTCCACAAAATTTTTGCCCATCTCCTCCTTCCCATAAGGCATGTCTTATTCGTTAGAGTTCCTTTTTTCTTTTTGTATTGAATAACGGCGGTGGCGCTTGCGCTCGATGTTGCGCGTCCGCGCCTTTTCTTTTGTTCCCCGCCTGACCCGTGTGGTGGTCAGGAGATCGTTTGGTCGGAGGTGTCACCCCTGGCAGTCCCCCCTCTTGATACGAGTTCCCCCTACGAAGTCGGCGTTTTCCACACTTCACTGTCGCGCCCGAAGTCTGGTTTTTTTTCAGGTAGGCCGATCTTATTTGATAGTCGGAAGGTCCTTCTCTCGGTTCCGTTATAGCGTCTCGACTCCCCCATTTTTTCTTTTTGGACGATCTTGCCCCTGGTCCTTGCGGACCTGGAGACGATCCGCAGCCGCTCCCTTCCTCCCCGCTTCCCGCAATAACTTTCTTGACTCTTTTGCCTTAGGTGGCCTCGCGACGTCAACGATCGAGTGCTTTTGAAGGCTTCTGTGCCCCCCTTTCTGGACGGACACGTGCCGATCACTTCGGGGGCTTTTCCACCTTTCCTTTTGATTAGACAAAGCCCCTCCCTTATTGCGGTCACGTTTTTCATCGTGAAAAGGCGCTGACGTCGCCGACGGAACCTCTAAGCCTTACACGACTCTTCAGCGAGTATACCAGTCCTTTGCCCTCCCCAGAGACGTTCGGCCCCTGAGTAAGTCCGAGTCCGACGTACGGCTTTCCCCCCCCCTTTCACTTGGGGATCTTCGGCGTCCTTATTGTCTCCGAGATGTCTATTTTTGGCTTCGTCGGCGTAGATCTTGCCATTCCTTGACTTACAAATTGCTTGGTAGGGCCGAAATTGATGTACCTGTAGTTTAGCGTGACCTGTTTTTTTATTTTCTAGTGTTAGTATGAGCGATGAAGTAGGAATCTACCTTCCTTTTTTCGGTGTGCATCGGTGTTTTTTTTCTTTTCAATCTGGTCTTCGCTCAGAGTTCCGGGAGGGCTCCCTTCGCGAAGTAGCCCCTCTGATGAGCGTTTCCTCCGTTTCTTCGCCATACCCCGTAATTCCCCTTCTCGGCTTCGAAGGACGGACTGATTTTTTCCCCTTCTCCCGCGTTCCCCCTTTTTCAATGACCATTTTCGTTAAGTCCCCCAGTCAAGTGGCCTGCCCGGTTCACCCCCCAGCCTTCTTCTTCATTCGGCAGGTGAGTTTGGGGCCCGGAAACTCAGATGTCCACCCTTCCCTCCACCATTCTCTTCCCGCTTCGAGGTGATAATACCTCGGATTCCTACAACGCATCTCCGACATCGCGAGGTCTCTTTTTTTCTTTTAGATCCCCCACTTACTGACCGCTGCTACCTCGTCCTTTCCCCTTACGCGATCACCTCTTTTACTCGAGTGATCCTACGGATTCTTTTCCCACCAGCTGTTCCGCCGATCTCGCGGTCCCCCTCCACCCTTTCTCACGTGTTGGGCGATGTGGATCGATTGTCTTCGTTCTTTAGCTTCGCGACCTGTTTTTTTTTTTTTACCGCATCGTGCTTCGACAACTGTGGAGTGCAACCTCTCCGGAGTTCCCCGCCTCGGGGCAGCTAAAGTCTTCCCGTCCCGGCGACCCGGTCAGTACGCGATCGCACCTGTTTTTTTCCGTCTTTGATCAGCGTACGGATGTCAGCCACCGTCTCGCCTGTGAGCCATTTTTCTTTTAAGCCCGGTCGTCCGCGCTCAACTGGGTTCCTTCTTTCTCCTTAGATATATGGAGTTCTGGACTAGCTTTCCGACAAGGGCGCGGCACCCCCTTTCTTTTCTTTCCGCCTGGCGAAATTTGTCCGTTCGTCTTCCGGAGAGTACCTTACGCCCTTAACACCGATTCCCGCTCTCTTTCAGTACGTCCCCCCCCCAAGTCGGGACCTGAAAACAAAGGCCGAACAGACCTTTTTCCACGCAATCAGTTCATTTACTGGACGAATCGGATCTCTCGAGCCGTTTCAAGAGCTCCCCCTGAGTACTGTCCGGTCTTAGAGAGGTGAGACGACAGAGGCGAGAGTCGAGCCCTTTTACCTCCTGAGGTCCCTTAGACGTTCGGCGCCGCCCTCCCCCTACCGTAGCCATTGACGAACTTTTTTAATAAGCCCGATCGGATTCGTCGGTGGCTTAGTTTCCCATTTCGACCGCGTTTGAGGAGAATGAGTTAAGGCTGCAGTGGAGTCCTCCGATTCGGACGTCGCGTAGATAGTCGTCGGCCTCCGAAATAGTAGTTGTTCCGGAGCTTCCCTGAAAAAGCATAGCCTTTTTAGATGCCCTCATTTCCGTCCAGGACGTGGTCATAACTCGCCTCGGGCTTTCTTTTGGAGTTCCCCGGCGTAGTAACGCGGGCGAGAAGCATTGAGGCTGTTTTTTTTTCCTACGTTGGTCAAGAGCTTTTTTCACCTTCATACGGTGAAGGCAGCGAACCTCGGCGAGGTATCTTTTTCCCCTCCGTTTTGTTGAAGAATACTTAGTCTAGGGACGCGACCGTAACAGCCACGTCACTTTAGCTTTCTCCGTGTGCATCTCTGACCCCCCATCATAACGCGTGTAGAACTGTGATTTTCTGTCTACCCATCAGACCCCCCCTTTCCTTTGAAGCCTATTTTTATTTCACGGCCTTTTTTATTCTAGTTTTTTTTCTGGAGACCTGGCTATGAGATCTAACCACGAGGATTTTCTCTGAGACATACCTCCCGGCTCTACGTTCGCGTAAGGAAGACTTTTGACATCGGCTGCGAACAAGAGGGGGGAATTAGAATTACAACCTTTTTTTCTTAAGGCGATTAAGATTATGTGGCCCCGAAATGTGAACCCCCTAAGATCCATATCTCTTTAGCGAAGTGAGTCCGAAGGCCTGATCTCTTTCTCCCTTTTCCCGGCCGTCTCAGAAATCAGAGACGACCCCAAGCTTTTTCTCTGGTTGCAGAACATCGGAAAGCCTTGTCCTTTGTAAATCTGCGGCGACGGAGTCTCGTAGTCCCCCTTGACCCCCTTCTTCGCAGAGGGACGTCTGCCTTCTCGAGTCGGACTCATTCCGGTTGAAGAAGAACTGGCTAGAGAGTTTTCTTTTTTCGTCGACGTAGAGACTTTTCTCTGGAAGTTTAGACCAGTTGTAGAATGAACAACTTTTCAGTTTCGAGGAATAGGCATTGGAAGAGGAGACCTTGGATTGATCCTGCCGGCTAAAGTTAGATATAGATGGGCCCCCTAGTCCTTCTGTTCCTTTCTCAGGACCCCCCTTTGATTACGCCCGCGGGCATGCGCATGCGTTTTTTTGTTTCTAAGGACGGATCGCAATGGA
>Ga0179591_1344675_pt1 | contig 11388 bp, 14 predicted proteins | sample CZOMad2_1_08_16f_FD_182891 | JGI IMG/M metagenome (GOLD analysis project Ga0179591, IMG submission 182891) | Vadose zone soil fungal communities from Angelo Coast Range Reserve, California, USA - CZOMad2_1_08_16fungal (PacBio error correction) | ecosystem: Environmental > Terrestrial > Soil >... | reverse complement strand
GTCCAACAAAGGCCCCCCCCTCATGGTACCCCCGCGCCGTCCTCGCCAACCTCCTACTTAATCGCCATGAAATGCCTGCCCGATGCTACAGCGATCCTCCTTTTTCTTCCTCAACCACTTGGTGATTTTCCTTAGTCGCACCCCCCTCCTGCTAACCCCCACTATAGTCTCGTGTGACCCCCACACACCATCCTACTGGTCCCCTTTATTGCCTTTTGACCATACTTTATCTGCTTTTTTTCTCGTCACCCAGAAGTCAACCATTTTAGTTTCCCACCTTTTCTTGCCTCGCATACTCATTAGTGTCCCTTCTTCCCGTCCTCGCCATTATTTCTTCACACACTCGGATGGTTTCCACGTAGTCTCTTCGCATCCCCTAAGAACTGAAACCCCCAAAGAGAATTCACATGAAGGCATCCTTCCAAACTTCCTTCCCATAGCCCCCCCCAGCCCCAAATTCTGATGCTTCTACCGGCCCTAAGAAACCAATCCCACGCTATTCCCCCCCGGAAAAGACACCCCCTGTAATTTTTTTAAGCACAAGAGTTTCCAATGAGAAAGATCTCTCCCGATGCCAATTCCAAGATTTTCTTCCCAGACTGCGGGAGCCCCCTCTACAACGGATCGTTTTTTTAAAAGCATGCCTTTCACTCAACCAAGTTTTCGGAGGGAAAAATCATTTCTTCCAATGAACCCTCCCCAGTTGGAACTTTTCTCCTACTGAGAGACCCCTACAAAAATGCACCTTCCCGTCCTGGAGCTTTTCCATAAAGTAGCCCCCCGAGTCCCCTCATTTCTTGACTCAGGGCCCCCAAAAAGTCCCCCTATAGGCCATTCTTCCTCCCCTCCCATAAACCTCTTTCTAATCTAGTCCAGTCTCTTCATTAGATTAGACTTGTTCACTTCACGGGCTCCATCACCCCCCCGCTTCTTCCGTGCCACAAGGAAATTGTTCCCCCCCCCCAATTTTTGGACCACTTTTTCCACCCTGGGGCGGTTTGACCTCCAACACCCATAAAGTCCCCTTCCCTGCTGAAAACCTGTTTTTTAACACCTCTGTTCCCCCAACCAGCCTCTCCCCAGCCCCCAATCCTTTGCCCCTTTAGGCAGAGCCAGCCAACCCAGGCACAGAAAGCCCCCTCCCCCACTTGTCTTATGCTTCCCGCTTTCCGCAAGCCCCCCCAAAGAACCCCCCCCTTAATTAAGGTCTCCCAATCTCTTTCAACCTGATTGGCTTCAACGTCTTTCGCCTTCTACTACGAGCCAATAGATACAAGCCCCCCCTCCCCCACAATTTTTTGACCTTTTCGGCGCTATCAACGATTATCCCCTCTTACCTCGGAAGAGTGTAACTTACATGTGCTCGCTAAACTCGTCTCAAATAACCACTGGAAGTTAGACCTGATCGGTCTCATCTTTATTCCGAGTGATTTTCTCCTGACGTCCGGGTTCTTTTTCCCACGCTGTCCGTTCCGCCTGGAATACCACCCTCTCCCTATAACATGGCCACTTAGTTTGGCTGAGTTTTTCTCCCCCACACTTTTGTCGGCCCCGACCCAACAACGGCCCCCCCGCAATTCAAACGCATCCACTCTTCAAGAACGACAGAAGCGGTGACCCGATTTCGTTTTTTTTAATTATCCCGAATTAAAAACACGCGGATGCCCCCCCCCTGTATTCGTTTTTTTTCTCCCGAATTTTGGATTGAGCTTTCCCCCCTCCTTTCTCCCTCTCAGCTTGTGCCCCATTTTTTTTTTCCCTCACCACCCCGATGGAATGTCCCCCTGTTGCTGTTGTTTAGGAATGTCCCATCTCTGACGTTTCGGCTTTTCCCCTGCGCAATCTGTGCCTCGGACGGGTCCAAAGAACTTGAAAGATGTCGAAACCCGATGGTCAGTCTAATCCCCCCCTCCCCACTAAATCCCTCTGTGGCCCCTCCAGGAATTCCCCCTACTTTCCCCTAACTGGGGAGTAATCACCCCTTCATTGAGTTTTTGCTGTTAAACTCTTCCCTTGTTTTCTCTGGCTTGTCTCGTCCCTTTGATCATCCCATCTCTTGCCTACTCGCAGAAGATCCCCCTGCGTTGATTCAAGGTTCTTGCGCCCCCCCCTCCCTGGCTTTACCTCCTGGTTCTTGGATGCACGGCTTCCTTTTTTCTTCTCCTATCTCTCTCTTTCCTTTGTTGTGTGAGTCTCTCGTAGCCCCTTCCAAAAAGCAGACTAGAAAGATGTCAGTTTCCGTCCAGCTTTCTCCCCCTCCGCGGATGGCTTCCATGGTCTCTGGGTTGAATCCCCACGGATTCTTTCTCCCTGCGGCGTCCCCTCCCTTACAGCTATGATGTCAAGGGGAATGCTACGACCTTCCAGGAGAGACGCCCCTGTCAACCTTTAATAAGGTCTCCCAGCAATGGGTAGCTCTTTCCCATGGGTGGTCAATTTTGATGGGATTCATTTCCGGAGAATTGTCCTCCAATACTTGGCGAGTTTCCATATCCAATCATTATTTTGTGCCCCTTCCTATTGCCCACGAGTCATTTCAGAAAGTCTTTTGCCCATTTAATCAGTTAAAGCAAGTCATAGGAGGCGTTTTTTTTCCAGTCCCCAAACCCCCCCCTTTCCCTTCTCATGTCTTAATGCTCTCTTGCCTCGGCTACCCTCCGCTCCGCCACCACCCTTTTTTTTCTTCAAGTCTAGACCCTCTAGTGGTGAAAGAAAGCGTTTGGAAATACTCTTTTTCAGACATCGGTTCGTTCTTCTGAATTGCTTCCCTCAAGGGGGCTCCCTTTCCTTTTTTTGACGTTTTCTTCAGCAAAAAAGGTAGGTGGTGTTATTCCCCCCCCCCCAAAACGGCCCTCCCCTACCCCCCTTCCACGGCCCCGTCGCGGTTTTTCCCATGACCTCACATCGAATTCCCTTGACTTACTTTCTTTATGCCAGAGGAATCCTTGCGTTAGTGTAATGCCATGGGGCGCTCGATTTTCCCCCTGGCCCCCTTTTTGTGGACTTGTCCCTTCTTCATCCCCTTCCCCCCCTTCTTTCAACCTTGTTCGTGTTGTGGGGATATCGGGTTTAGTAGACGCGACCTCATTGCCCTTCAGGTTTTTTTCCCCCCCCGCCTCTTTCTGCGTTTTTTTTTTTTGACAAGCCCAGACACTGGATATTTCTACGGAGCGACCCAAAGGCGTGGCCAAGATTTTATTTTTTGTGCGCACTCCCCTTCCAAACTTTTGATGCGTGTTTTTCGCCTAAGGAACCCAAGGTGCCTATTTGTCGTGTTTTTCTTTCTTTTCTGAGTAAGGTTTTTTGAATGGGGTGGGCCTTCAATCAAAGGGGTTGAAACTTCCAATTCTGGTCCTGCTCATTTTCCACTATGCCCTCATACATGCTCCTCTGTGGTGGACTACGGAGACGGAATTTCCCTTCTATCGCATGACCTTTTTTCTCTAAGTTAGGTAGCTTGGCTTTTTTTTGGGTTTTTTTGAGTCTTTGAGGTTGACAGCGAAGGGCCGCCTGTAAACTCTTAGCGGTAGCTGTTTTCAATTTCCGCTACTTTCCAGGATGTTCTGATTTGGCGGATCCTCTCTCGATTTTCAACCCTTTTTTCCTCTTAGGGCATGGAGGGTTTTCATCCCCAGCTATACGAGTTTTCCAGCAGAACCAAGTGGTGGAGTCTCTCGAAGATATCTTCTTTTACTCCGCACCTTTTTTTTTTTTTGCCCTGACCCCCTGTTGCCCTATTGGTTTTGGCTGTCAGAGATGGCCTCCCTTTTTCCGGGGTCTGCCATGAAAAAATTTCGTGTTGATTTTAGGCTGCTTTTCTTTTTTCGTGCACTTTGGATTTCCCGTTGGCTCAAAGTTTTCTTGGATTGGCTTTCCTTCTTGGGGCCCAAGTCTGCCTTCTCGATTACGTCTTTTGGATGTTTCTTGAGCGGTAGATTTTTTTTTTGTCGATGTTTTGAGCGTTTTTTCTAAGGTCTTTTCCCCCCGATTCCTCTTTTTTTATGAAAGGTCCCTTCCCCTTATCAGGATATTGCCGCTACCTGATGACGGCTTGTGGAGGACGAGAACCTCCCCTTCCTCCTCAATTCTGCCTTGACCTCAACCAATCTTGTTCACCAGGACTTTCTTTCTTTTTTTTGGGGACTCCCCCCAATCGATGAACTATAGTTTTGTGCTTAGACGGTTTCTTTGCAGAACGTACGATAAGGATCAATAGAGTTGTTGGCCCCAAAAGATGTTCTCGTTAATTCACCTTTCATTCGTGGAGCGGCTTTCCGGTCGAAACTTTTGTTCCTCTTCCCTGGCTTACGGCGGTTTTTCCCTTCTCGATATGCCGGTGTTTTTCCCTGCATCTCTCTCTTTCATAATAATCCTTTGTGGGGAGAGACCCTCCTTGGAAGATATTGACCTTCCGCGCGACCCCTTCAGCGCGTAAAACCTCCCCCTCCATCACTCAGTAAAGTAAATGAAAGGAATGCCCATCTTCTCAGCCCGATCACCCCCCAAAAAACCGGGGGGTGGTAAAAAAAACCGTCTAAGTTAAACCCCCCTTTTTCCGGCTTTCCCCCGTGGTCAGCGATCCCAACAAACCCCATCCTAGTTTCCCTGAATAGGGTTTATTGAAGCTGCGAATCGTCCTGGATTCGCTAAATGGGATACCCCTTTCGTTCTCGTTTTCCCCCCTCGCATTTCATTTCTCGACGCCCTTCTTGAAGTTCCCCCCCCCTTGAAGAACGCCCATCGCATCGTCGCCGACTGAAACTTATTCTTCAACCACGCGGATTTCCGACAAATAGTTCTTTTTTCCCTCCCCTTCTGCTCCAATCCTTCAAACCCTTTTAGGATGCACGAGCCTTTCCCCCCCCCCCCCCCATCAGGACATTCCACAACATCCAGCCCCAAGCTTTGAAGCGGCCTTCCATAAAAGATTCAGATCAACTTCACTTTGTTTTTTACTCTACCCCCTTACACCCCCTATGGGCAGCACCCCCCTCCGGAAGGCCACTGTTCCCCCAAGATAGTAAGCCCTAGCACCAATATCTTTTATGACCGATTGGGTCCCTGGCCCCCATTTCCCCCTCCCTTTTTGATTTTTCCCCCCCTTCCGTGTAACCTTTTTTTTTCTTTATGAGATGAACTCCCCCCCCTTGGGTGCGCCGGAACAAATACTAGTATAGCTGGATTCACACTGACCCTCAAGGTCCCTCGGCATTACTCTTTGAAAATAGTATCATGTCGTCTTTTTTTGGATAAGCCTTTTCTCTGAAAGGGCTTCCCTCAGGACCTCCCCATATTTACTTTTGATTAGCGGGAACCCCCCCCCCCAATCCCCCTTTTTCCACTTACCCCCCCTCTATTCCTCCTCGATCCGGAGATATGAATGGTGAACTTTCCGGCTCCGTAATGTAACCCCCAGCGATAAATGTACCCTTTTTCTTTTCCCCCCCCTTCTTGCCCGCACACCCCCCCCCCTTTTTTTTGCCAAATGCCCCCCGTCTGTTGATTTCCCCCCCCCCAACAGTGACATGCCCCCCCCTAAGCAACCTTGGACAAGAAAAACTCTTTAAGCTACTTGTTTTCCCCCCAGAAATATTTTTCCCCTTACAAATATTTGCCCCTTTTTTGACAGAGAAAGAGTCCACCCAGGCCAGGCAGCACTCTTTGTACAAGTTGGTAGCTATATCCTCTGGTCCGCGTCCCCTCCCCACCCAAGTTTTCTTGAATTTCCGGATTCTTTTTTTTATAAAAAGGATACCCTGCTTCAACAGTGATTTCTCTTATTACTAAGCGCCCCCCCCTTTTTCAAACGCAAGTTTTTCCCTTTGGGTTTTACCCGGGGTCCTTTTCTATACCCCTTCCTCTCGACGCCCTCTCAGCAGGGTAACCCCTTTTTCGCGCTTTCCCGTCCGCCCCCCCCAATGGCGTTAACCCCCCCCAACCAGCACCTCGCCCTTCCGTTCTTCTTCTTTCGATTGATTTTGGAAACCTGCCGAAGGTTTCTTCCCCCTCCTGGCCGTTCTCCTCCCTCACCAACCGTCGGCATATCACCTGGAAAGTTAAGTTTTGCCCATGAGTTGGAGTCGAAACACCCACTTTCGGGAACTACTCCCTTAAAATGCTTTACGACTAAGCCCTTCCCCCCCCCCTGCATCCAGAGACCCCCCCCCCTCCGACGAAGAGGGTCGATGTCTGATGCCCCCTTGAAGATAGAAAAAACTCTTTCACACCCCACCCCCACGTCCTCGAGATGCGGTATAAACGACCTTTTTCTTTTCGCCTTACGTAGTAAGCCCCCTTCCATCAGAAGTTTCCCGGTTAAGCCTTGTCCCCAAGTCCTTCTCGAAAAAGGAGAGGTTCACACATTTTGTTTTCTGTTTCCCCAGTCCTCTCTCTCCCTTGATTTTTTTTCCTCGGGCTGATCGACTTTATGGAAATAGGACCTGGGCCAACAGACAAGAAAGAGGTTAGAAACCCCCTTTGCCGAACCCACCATAGCCCCCTTTTGTATTGCTTTTTCGCCCGTGACCTTAATCCCCCCCTTTCCCTCCCCACTAAAGGGGATCCTTCCCCCCCCCGTCCGAGAAATCCTGCAGAAGGGATGATGTTTTCCAAATACAGGGTTTCCTTGTGACGCGGTTTTTAGTATCTTCTAATCCTTCTGAAGCGCCAAGAGCTCCCTTTTTCCCAGACGTTGGTTGATTTTTTTCTCCTCCCCCCTTCCCACAGATGGCAATTCCAGTCGGCCATCCCCTCTGGTTATGTAGGAGATAGGCTGCAATCTATATTTTTTTTTTTTTTCTGCTTCCCTACTCGGTTGTTTTCTTCGTAGCACAGGGACCCCTCTCCTTCTCCCTCTGCGAAAGATGGCAGCCCCTGCGACGACGCACCAGAGGATGGTCGAGGCTTGATCAAGGCCGCGGGAGATTTTTTTTAGAACATGAATCAAGATAGGGCCGCGTCCCCTTAACCTTTTTTACTGATCCCCTTTCGATCGAAGCCTCCCCGGAATAAGAGGCGACCCCGTATTCCCCTCCCTGCCATGCTGCATTCGTGTCGCCGATGCCTTTTTTGGGACTCCACAGGAGTTTTTGCTTCGCTGTTACGAATTCCCCTTTTTAGACTTTTTTTAGGTGCTATTTTGGGCGGAGATTCCCCCGATGGGTTCGACCTTCTTTGTTGGCCCCGGACTCTTTTTATGGCGCAGTTAGAACGATTACCCTAAGTTCACGCTTCCTTTTTGTCCCCAGTCGCCCTTTTCATCTCCTGTTCCCCGGTTTGGACACGGCTGTCCTTCCCCTTCGTCTCCCGCGGCTACTCCCTCTTTCCCGCCACACCTTCTCTACAGGATAGAAACCCGCATCTCGTGGGCCAAGACAGTCGTTTGGATAGTTCTCATTGCTTCAGCTTTTTTTTTTCTTCTTTATTCGCTGGGCCTTTGAATGTGTGAAGATGATTTCCTTGGGGTACGAAGTTTGTCTTTTTTTCCCGCTTTCTTTCGCCCCAAGGATTTTTTTCGTCGGCCACCGTACTTGCTCCTATGGATCGTGTTTCCCGGCGATGGAACGGCAACGTCCCCTACACAGTCGGCAGGGTTTCGCCCCCCCCCCTCCTCGATGCTGCCTAAGCGTCGGTTTTCTTTTTTAATTTTTCTGCCCCCCCTAAGGTAGGGATGGTTTAGAAGAGTTGAGAGATTTCCCATGAAGTTACCATTCTTCTCTTTGCGCGAGATAATACTTACTGTAGCTTCCTTCCGAACCCCTTTGGTTTTGGATCTTTTTGTAGTAGGCTGCGAAACTCACTGTTAGCAGGGATCAGGTTGAGCTCGGCTGGAATACGTAATGCCTTTTTTGTGAGTGGGTGCTGACCTCCCTCCGCTAAGACCTTGAATTTCCTTTGGTTACAAGAGGGTTTTTCCTGGGTTGCGATGATATTGCTTCCAATTTTGAAGTTGTCCTTGGGTCTTTCTTTGATTTTTGTGGCAGCCTCCAGACCCATGCCCTTTTTCTTTCTTTTGGATTTGTCCTGGTTGAGGACGGTAAACATCCCGGGTGAAAAATTGTTTCAAAAATTTGGGGAGACCCCATCTCATGCTTGCCCCTATTTTTTCCCCTTTACCATTGAGCTTTTTCCCCGTCGACGCCTTTCCCCCCTTTCTATAGCTCCTCCCCCCCGACGAGGCTATGAGACCCCAATTTATTTCCTTAGACGGAGGAATGCTGCCAATTTATCTTAGGTTTGGCCGGCAAGCCCGGAGCAGGTTTTTTTACCCGCCCCCCTTTTGCGACTAAATTTCTTCCTCTCCAGGAAGGGACCTTTGATGTGCGGTTTCATCATAGATAAGATTTTCACTGCCGTTGGACCTTTTTTTCCTCCCACTCTTTCTTCCCGCGCCTTTTTTGTTTCAGCTCTTGGGTGAGGCATCGGATCCGGTTTACCTTTTCCCCTCTCACAAGGGGTTCTTTACGGACCTGGAAAAAATCTGTCCTATATTGGTGATTGGCTACCTTCTTTTTCTTGCTGCCGCTTTCATGCACCCCTTTTTTCGTTGATCGGCTTTCCGGCGTACCCTTTTGATGATGAAGCCTTTGGATGATTCCGTTCTTCTCCAGCTTTTGTCTGGATGTGGCTTCAGATGTGGGCCAGGCGCGTGCCTTCTTTTTTTTGCTGTCTTAGTCTCCGTTTGCGATCGTTCTTTTTAGATTTTTTTCGTTTTGACCCTTTAGGTCCCTCTTTTTCAGGGACGCCCGATGGCGATGGCGTTATGACAGTTTCCGGCAAAGGGATCAGGTCCTTTCTTTCCCATGCCTTTTTTTTCAACCCTTCCTCTATCTGATTGCGGCATCCCCCCAATCCTTTCTGTAACTCCTTCTTTTTTGTGGGGAAGATTCCACGCGATGACACCTATAGTTTTTTTAGACGGTATTATTGCCATCTTACTCTGCCCCATTCGGAGTCTTCCCTTATATTTTCCTTATCGCTCGCAGAGGCATCCTTCCCCTTCTGCTATGAGTGGAGCTGGGGGTGGGGTTACGAGCTGAGTGCTTTGGGGTAGAGCGGAGTACAGCCCATTTTTTTTTTTTCCCTTGCTCGATTCTTTTTCCCCCAGAATCCCCCTCCCGGTTTTTTGAGGATGGAACCCCCCTTCCCCTACCGAAGCCATTCAACCGGCCTTTCCCGCGACACAATTCGCCATAGCGTACAAAACGCTACTCCCCCCTTGTAGATTCCCGGACCCGCCGATCACCCTTCCCTTTTTACTACCCCCCCCCCCCAATAGAATTTTCTCCTTCTCGCACGTTCTGCCAACCTTCCTGATAAGAAACCCACTATAGGTAAGAGCTTTTTTCAAAAAAACATCGTCGTTTTCTTGAGGTCCGCGCCTTTTACTTCCCGCTTCGGCTCAATGGGACCCTTCTTCTCTCCCCCATCGACTCCCCCTTAGGAGCCCTCCTTCCCCAGTTGAATTATTGAAATAACGTTCCGTCGAAATCTTCGAATTTTGTTGAGCGCCTTAGAGTTTCCCCCAACTGGATTTCTCTTTTTAGCTCCATCTTTCCCTCCCAAAACCCTGCGAAACTCAATGCAATGAGCCGGCCCCCCCCCCCCTTTCCCATATCCCCCATCAGAAAAAATTTGAGCACCGGTTTTCTCCTTACCCCTTTTTTACTCCGTCTTCCCGATCCCCCCCTGCAGATTCCCAGACACATCCTTTTTCATTTGGCAGGTCACCCCTCTGCAGCCACGCGAAAGAGCTTTCAGAGGAAAACCCCTACCGCCTCCTTTACCCCTTTGCGATTCCTCCCCCGTGTTCTTTCGTTCCACCGATGATCCACCAAAGGGTGGTTTAGGGGTCAACATAGCCTTATGACCCCTTCCGCAGTGAAAATTCTTCTTCTCCTCCCCTCCACAACCTCCCCCCGGCAATTCATTCTTTGCCGAAAGTATTGGCCCTTGCGGTAAAGAGATTTCTTCTTTCTTTAGTCCCCCCCCCCTCCCCTCTACGTCCTTTTTCCTCAGTTTTTTTATATCTCCTTTCTTCCTTTATAGAACCGGTTGAATCGGATACCTCTTGTCAACCAAGAGCTTTCATCTTTCTGTTTGAATAGTTTCCACATCCTGGCCACTTTTTCCCCCTTTATCCCTTGACCCAGAGTTGACTCCCCAGAAAACCCCTTCCTCACACCAACTCCCACCTGAAATCTTCCCTTGTGATTCTTGGAGGACAGAACCAGCCTTCTATCCCATTCATTTGACCCCACAGAGAACATTCCTCCAGGAAGACCTCTTTCCCCCCCCCCCTTTGGTAGAAATCCCCCCCTGATCCAGTTCTCCTCTCTGGACTTTGCCGCAAAGCCCAAAAAGCATACCCCCCCCTAAGCGGACCCAGGCGTGTCCCCCCCTGGAAAAGTGCGTTAGACCTTTCCTCCGCGACCTATATCCAGACCCCCCAAAAACGAAAAAAGTGTCCCGAGTTTGGCGCTTAGACCGTCTTACGACGTTTTTTTTTCCTTTAATGTTTCCCCTCTACAATCGTCTCCCCAAACTGGAATTCCCCTCCCGGCATCCCAAGATTAATCTCTCACCGAGTTATTTACGTTCCATTTTCCTGATGTGACCCTTTTTTTTTCGATTTTCTTTGGAACCCTCGCTTGAATTCCCGGTGACCTCTCCCTTTCCAGTAGTTTTTCCCCCTTTTTTAGTCTGAAACCCCCTGTAATGTTTGGTCTAAGAAAGACGGCACCACCCCCCTCCCTCCAGTATTCTTCCCCCTGCATTTTTCACTCCCCTCCCTCGCAGAGGTTTGTAGGAGAAGCATCCGATAGCCCCCCTTTGAAATTACCACCTCCCAAAAAAGACGATGGATTTCACACCCCCTTTTAAGAAGGTAGAAAGCCTTTGTGTTTTGGAGCCCTTAGGCCTCCTTCCTGGCAATTTTTGTCCCATTTTTTTTTTTTCTAACCAGGAGCCCCCTTTTCTTTTTTTTAGACTGTTCCCCCAGCCGCACCTAAGATAGCTTTAGCCCCGAGGGTACTTTCAATAGGGTGAATGCCGCCCTCGTTTCTGTCCAACTTTCTACACCCCCAGATTTTCATAGCCCCCCGTCCCCTGGTCTGGCAATTTTCCCCCCGGAAAACATCCCTCCTGCCCCACTCGGAGTCCTCCAGTTAGCTCCTTTTTTTCCCTGGTTCGCCCTTCCTTGACCTGGGGATTTTTTTAGTAGCCCCCGTAAATTGCATCCCTCCTCGGCTGGACTAGGACTCCAGAGATGGCCACTCCGCTTATTCAGGTTCTGCGCCCATTTGGCCTCGCCCTCTTTTTGCTCTCTGTCTTTTTTTTTCCCCCATCCCTTTTTGTCCATTTTTTCCAATTTTTTTCTTTTTTTTTTTT
>Ga0179591_1144503_pt1 | contig 11388 bp, 11 predicted proteins | sample CZOMad2_1_08_16f_FD_182891 | JGI IMG/M metagenome (GOLD analysis project Ga0179591, IMG submission 182891) | Vadose zone soil fungal communities from Angelo Coast Range Reserve, California, USA - CZOMad2_1_08_16fungal (PacBio error correction) | ecosystem: Environmental > Terrestrial > Soil >... | reverse complement strand
TTGGCCCCCACTACTTTTGTTAAGGAAGTTCCGTAAGATCGGTTTTTCTACTACACTTCCGTGTGACCCGTTTCTAAACTCGCGAAACAGATGTAGCCTCTCTGTGTTGGTGGCGACTTCGCAACTTTCTCCCTGTTCTGTGACAACATTTCCTGTCGGTCATGTGCGTTCCGGTTTTCTCAGCGGCGGAATTAGGGCTTCTGGATAATACAGGTCTTCGCCTTCTGCTGTCTTGTCAAGAGAGTTGCGTTCACGCTTTTTTACATCCGTTACGAGCGTGTCTTGATTAAAATTGATGTTTTGCTCCCTTTGGCCGGTTTTGTTCTCTCCCCACTCTATCCTCCGGCACCCCCCCATCACGCCCATTGTTCGGGCTGCCCCTATTCTCGCGCGTCTTTTGTGCAGACGAGTTTCCTGGCTTCCTCCCGTTTCACTAAGCGAGTCGCCTTTTTACCCAACAGAGTATCGCTATTTTTTGTATGACAATCTTGTTGTCCTGCCCGGAGTCCTCCACAAGTATGAGCATCTAGCGGGCTTTCAGCAGTGGTAGATGTTTGTGAATTGTGCGACCAGAGACGACGGTTATCGGGCCTTTCCTCTTCTCCCGACCGTATCTGCGGTGTGGTGGGCCTTCTTTTTTTGGGAATTACAGTACTTTTTTGCTCGTCTCTTTTCTTCGTGCCCTTTTCCCCAGTTTTAATCCCAGGTATGGCTCTGTGTGGCGTCCCCGAACTGAGACTGAATAACTTTTCGCTTTTCTGTTGAATAGTGATACCTTCGGAAGGCAGAGACACCTTAGAAACCTTCTTATCTGAAGGAGCCTGCAATCGCTGGGGGCCCCGCCCTTGCCATCACGATCGCACTCTCATAAGTATAAGAGCTTTCCTATACTAGTTGGGGGTTTTCTTGAGAGGGGCTGAGCGACCTTATCGCAATGTCAATTCCCAATTAATCGGTTCCAACGCTTCCCTCCTCTGATTGGACTGCCCCTTTTTTATGTTTTCATAGTGTTTCGATGGGGCACGTGCCGGCCGAGGCGCGACTTCTAAAAGTTTTGAGGCGAATGCTGTTTTCTAACACACACTGCCACTGTTCACGCGCCAATACATGGGAAATATCAGCCCCTCTTCAAAGTTGCCCTCTTCCCTCATGTATGAACCCGCCGGCCCATTTCCCGAGAACCTGAACCGCCCTCTTAGTAGGGAAGAAAGGTCTTTTCCCCGAACTTTACTCGCTGTACATTCCCACGAGATCCCTGGCTTCCAGACCGACTATATGAGCCCCGCCTTTCCTTTTGCGGCGACGCCGATTGCTCTTTCGCAACGCTTTTTTTCACCTCTACTGCAGCGTGTTCCGGTCTCTCGCTTATTTCCACGGAGGATGCGGCCCCTTCCCTTGAGGGGACCCCCTTTCTTTCGCGTTGATAATTGCCACCCCAGGCTCGCCCAACGGGTTTCAGAGAAGTTTGAATTAGATATCCTCTGCCCCACATTTTTTAGAATAATGCGGAGCCCTCGCTTTAAGTTTTTGAGCCCGCCGGTTTACCTATTGTCCTAGTTTCGCCACACCTCTCCTTCCTTCTAGCTAGAGCAAGAGTCAGGCCCTCGCATTCCCGCGCCGCAGAACTGGTCCTAAATGAAGGCGAATCTCCCCTGTGTCCCGCACACGTGAAGTGTGTAGAATGACCCAGATAGGCTCGTCCTCTTTTTCGCTTATTGTATGAACACGTGTCGCTTTTCTTTCTAAGTTTTTTCGCAGTTCCGACGTTCGTCCGCTCACCCCGGCAGAAAACATCTTCGTGATGGTGCCCATAGAATCGTTATCTTGTCTGTCCTGAGGATATTTTTTCCTGTTTCTGAGCGATGTTTTCCGTGCCTACTATTCAAGGGGTACCTTCCTATTCACCAGCCGCCGTTTTAACCCGCCTTCTCTCCCGTGTGCGAGCAGATCTCGCCCGACCACTTTAACCGGCTCCTCACCTGCCTGATTGGTTAAGAGCACAATGCCTAGCCCCCTATAATAATATATGACCATTTATGCATCTTCCCTGTTCGCACTGGAATTCGAATGCGTCCATGAAGCTCCCCTCGGAGTAATGTTCTTCCCTTTGCGGAGCGCAGAAGTTGTAATCCCTTCCGTAGTTCACGACAGGCCCCCTCTGTTCCCGGCTGGTCCAAAACCTCGTGAGGATGCGTGGGTCGGTGCGAACTTCAGTATGCGCAGCGACGTTGCACTTTTTTCTCCCTTTTTATGTTGAGACCCTTTTATTAACGTTCTAGGCGTTTGTCCTTTTTGTGTCGCCCGGCACCGTTCCTGGCACAGGCCCCATTTATCTTCTGTATTTCCGACGGAGTGGTCCTTGTGGTGACTGTCCAAGCCCGTTTTTCCTTTGACCGGTTGTCTTTTCGCTAGCCACTAAGCCCGCTTAGTTATTCGTGGGGATGCTCCCTTTGTTTCGTTTTTGAGGCTTCATCGGAGAGGTAGGCATCCTTCCACGTCACTGTGGGCGGTCCGGCTGTGTTTCTATGACCAATGAATTCATGTCGTCCTTTTTTCTTGGGGAAAGATTGTCGTACATGCTGCACCATTCCCTCACCTTCGATACGCCCAAGACCGACCTCGGAACGCGTCCCCCCGATTCAGCATTGATTTTACCTTAAGTTTAATCCCCCAATCTCTTCCCCTGTCGCAACCTTGCGTTCCCAAACGACTCTCATAGAAGTGAGCTCCCGGCACTCTCCGTTTCGTGTAAACGGCAGTCCCTGCTCCTTTCTCCCTCCCCCTCCCGTTTGGTTCACCTGCGCGCCATCCGTAATGCTTTATGGAATAGTCCCTGCATTCCCCCTCTCCCCCAGGTCAGTGCGAACGTTTTCCCCCCTGATCGGCGAGCTTATCCACTCTCTCGCTCCACCCCAGGCAAACTCGACATCCCCGCAAGGTTTTTCCTTTTCCCCCTGCAGCCGTTTCTGTCTTTCACAGAGGCCAAAGTTTTCGGTCCGACCCTCCTCCAGTCCACTGGTGAGCCGGACCTTTGCTCGCGGCACCGTTAGTAGCCCCCCTTCTCCTTTTCTGTGCCATCGCGCCCAACTGGCCCTTGACTCCTTCAAGGGACCTCTTTTAGCGTTAATCATCCCTCCAGAAGGATAGCGACAAGACTTTCTTCTCTACAGGGCACCCCTTTTCAGAACCTCCCATGCGGCCCGAGACTCCCTTCGAGTCAATTGAGGTCGCAGTTGCAGGATTTCGTGTGGGTGTTCCCTCTTTTTTCTCCCCCATAAAATCTGAGCAATTAGCTCTTCAGTATTGACCTGCGCGCCCCCCCCTGTGTTTGGTGCCACCGAGTGTCGGCTGATTGCCTCGAAGCAGAAACGTCAGCCAGGCCGCTTTTCTTTTTTTTCAGTATATCCCTGTCAAAGATCTTACGTCCTTTTTCTTCCCCTATATCTTTTCCCCTCCTTTTTTTATGAGATCTCTTGTGAGCTTCACCGTGCCCTTCGCTGACCGACCTTCCAGTAATAATAAGGGGCAACGAATTTCTGTCTTTTTTTCTTTCTTCACATAAGCAGGCACGTCCGGTTTCAGGCTTCCTCCTCGGAGTTCCTGCCGGCGTACTCCTATCTGGACCCCCTCTCGAAATTCAGAAGACCCGATATAACCAACTTGACTATCTTTTCCCTTCCTTTGTCGACCGGAAAGGTGCCTTGATGCTTTTTATAGGTTTAATCCACGCCTTTTCCATTTTAGCCGGTCCGTCTGGCTTTTTGATCCTCGAAGATCGTTAGTCGATAGTCAGTTTTTCCCCTTTCCAGTTCTGAGTTTTTATGGAATCTTCTGGCTAAAGTCTTCTTACTCCTGGGTCCCGGCACCTTTCATTAGTCCTGAGGTTCGGCGGCCCCCCTTCCTCCTTACATTGGTGCATATTTGAACCCTCTTTTGTCCGTTTCAGTTTTTCCCCCGTCCTAGCTGTCCTGGAGTGCGCTGACGAGATTGCTGGTTCTTTTCCCCCTAGAGAGATAAGGATTTGTTCTCACCATTCTTTTGCGCGGCAATAACTCGGCCATCTGTGGAACGGCTTGCCCGGTCTTCTTCCTACTCCGTTCTTACTTTGGGAGTGAACTTCCTCTCCTTCGGTTCCCAGTCCCACGGGTATTCCGGTCGCACGGTCAGTGCCTGATTCATTCTTTGGGTTTCATCAGGTGTCGCCGGTGACTATGAGTCGTCACCCCCCTCTGTTCAATCAAATTTTTTGCCCTTTTCATCTTTTCTTTGCCCTTTTTTTTCCTGTTTAGGGTACCGTTTTCCGCTGTTTGCCCTCCCAGAGTAATGCTGGCCTCTCCGCCGTCAGGAAGTTGTCATCGAACACCCTCCTTACACGCCACAGCGTTTTTGCCTCTAGTCTAGTTTAGACCGCGCCGCCGTTCCTCCTTGCCCTCCACCGCGACCTGCTTCATCCCCCCCCCTCAGTTATCCAGCCTGCTTTGATGACTATTCAAGACATAAGTTTCACCATGAACCTGATTGACCTTTCTCTCCCCCCGACGGGTTCCTTACTTACGCAGGAGAACTTTTCAGTGTCCTGGTTTTCATGGGGACCGGGAGGCTTTTTCCCCTCTTCGAAGGCTCATTCCTTTTTCGACTTTTCTTTTAGTTGTGCCCAGTTATCAAATCCCCCAACCGGATTTCTAAGGCACCTCTCCTCTTCGTTATCTTGAATGTTTGCTTAACCTACAGCGACATCCTCATAGCTTTTCGCCGTCTTTACACAGCTGTGGGACCTGGTATGTTCACTCCGTTAAGTGTTGCGTCTTGTTGCTCCTCCCCGGGGGAAGGTAAATGGTACTTCTCCCTGCCCCCCGCCGCGTCAGAGTATCACGGCATCCTCTTCTGAGGCCACCCGGCCTTTAGATTCGCATTGCCTTGATTTCGCGTTTGTGCAGGGATTTCATCCCAGTTGGTTTACCAACAGCCCGGACTCGTTTTTGCAGCCCTTACAGTTCGCACCGGCTTTATAGCGGCCTCTCGTTCGTGAGGTTCTTGTTGCTCCCGAGTCATGTGAATCGTCAGGACCCTATCGCATTCCCCCCCTCCGGCAAGAGTTTTACTTTTCAAGGGCATCAACGGCGATCCCACCCTCTCCTTATTGCAGATCTGCCAAGCCGGCTGACATTTCCGACCAGGAGTCCTCACGCCAAGTCTCCGATACCCACGATTCTCGCCGTGATCGTGGCGACAACTTTTTTGAAAACTGATTCGGTGTCGCCCTTTCTCTTATTTAGAATTGATCTTTTTTGCTTTTTCTGTCCTCTTGTTCTTTGTTTGTCCCGAGATTTTCTTCGCGGAGGAATCCGGCTAGCTGCTGGTTATGTGATTCACCTGCCCCTCCCTGGATCGCGTCCTGTCTCCTTTTTTTGAAGACCCCAAGTGATGCGCACTATTTCTCTGCTTGTGGCTTCATTTGTCAAGCTGTACTCCTCCTTTTTTGGTTCGCAGTCGTTTTGAGCCGCCTTTCCTACTTACCGCCTGCGTCAAATTCGGTACGGAGTTTGTTAGTCCCCTTTTAGTTGATTCAAGCGCCTTCGTGTAACCTTACGCGGCCCGCCCTTCCCTCGGGGAGACTAACGGGATTAGAGGTTTTTTTTGATGAGAAAGATCTTCATTTTTTCGGCCGATTTCCCTACGAGGATGCCGTTTCTTGCGGCCCCTTGAGCGGTGAGAAGAGGGTTCCGCCTAAATGAAATTGGTCTTTAGCTTACCCCCTTTACGAACGAGGATTTCTACGGTCATGTTCCTTTAATTTTTCCATTCTTGTTTTTTTTGAGAAAGCATGCTCACAGTCAAATGTTAGATGTTGTCATTACTTAGGCAAGTCGTCGACCCTTTTCCCCACATATGACGCCTCGTATTGCTACAGAATTGCCTCGCAGCGTTTGGCCCCGTATTAGCTTTCCTCAGATCGACGCGATTTCTTTTTTTTTCTCCTAACCGTGGTTGTTTAGAGATTCTCTTTTTTTTCTGATCTCCTTGAAATTTCCAACATCCGGCCCCACTCTGCGAGGCCCGTGCTGTGCGAATGAATGTGATGTCGGCCTTTTCCCCCTCTTCTTCTCAGAAGAATGCGAGTTGATATGAAAAATATAACAGTTGTTTCGCTCCTTTTGCTCCCACCAACATGCGCCATCTGTATGATCCCATTACAGGGGCCCCTATCCTGCCTCTTTTCAGTCCGGTGACAGACAGGTCCCCCATGGCACCCCTCGGCTCCCTCTCCTCAGCACATCAATATACTACGTGTAGTTGGCATTCTGCCTTCGTCCCCTCAAAGCTCGCATTTATATCCACCCCCCAAGGATAACGGCATTATCCCCCGAGTGATGCCCCTGCCGGTACTGTTTGTGCGAACTAGGAAGATCTCCCCCCCCCTCAGCAAGACTTTTTAGAAACACGTCCTATGGCTTTGTGGGTGGGGGTGGTTTGGTTGTGTTTTCTCTTGTGTTTTTCTATTCCCTATCGCTTAGGTACCCTTCCCTTTTCCCTTCACACCTTCAGCTTTTTTTCTCCAGCGCGAGATTTGTAACCAGACAGTCCTCTCCTCCCCGGTGGGGGGGGGGCGACAGATAGTTTGACGTCGCTCCCTTTTTTCTTCACACCTTTTGAGCTTAGCGCTCGAGAATCCGTTCATGTCACCACCGCGCGCTAGCCGATTCCTCAGTGAGAAACCTCTATCCCCCCCTAATTTACGAGCCTTAGACCTGTCAAGTCCAGCCTTCTGACTGCGTCCGTCTTCTCCTTACCAGTGCATCTCCTTGGCCCCCCGCCCATTCGTGTTTCCTCCCCACATGTAAGTTTTCATCAGGCACTCGACTCTGAAATGCTTTTTCGCTTTTTTTCCCTAAAACTTTTGATTCACGAGTTTTTGTCTGGTCATGCAGCGTCGTTCTTGTAATGCACGAAGAAAAGCGCTGCTTTTTCCCGAGTGCTTCATTGAGTGATTTTCCACTTGCAGTAGTTGGCTCTGCGCGGAGTGTCTCCTTGCTTTTTTGTCTCCTTCGAGAAGCACTCAAACGGACGCTTCCTCTTACCCCCTTTTTTTTTTTCGTCAGCACAGTCGTCCTTCCCCTTTCCCATGTTCTTTTCGCACCCTACCCAGGATGTCCGGATTGTATTTCTCACCTCTTCCTCCCTTAGCCGATACTACGATCTCCCAGCCTTTAGGATGCATCTCGGCTCGACTGTGGAACTCCGATTCTTCTCAATGAAGATTTACCGGTTTTGATGTCATAATGTCTTCCCCAATGTCGTCTAGAGACTGTCCACTCCTCGGACGTCCCGTCAAAACTTCCCCCCACCGCTGTTTCAATTCCCCCCTTTAATTGGAAAAGCGATGAGGCTGTCGATGTGTAGGGCATTTTTCCAGCACTGACGAAGATGAGCCTTCTGGGTGAAATTCGAGACCCCTCTTTTTGATCAGACCGGTCATCTTTTAGAGCCTACGGCTGTTCCGGCTGCGGCGCGCACTTTTTTCATATGGCCCTTTCCCCGTACTGACAAGGGGTGAGGCTACTTCAGGTTTCTTTTTGTGCTTTGAGTTTTCATGCTCACTTTCCCCTTTGTGTTAGTTAGTCTTCCTGTCATCCTGTCTGTAAGCTTAGATCTTTTTATGAGCTCCCATTTGTCTGTTGCAGGAGTACTGCCTTTTCCTGCTGAATCTACTCATTCCCAAGATGGGTCTCTTCCTCCTTTTTCGATTGACAACCTTCTGCCGCCCGGTCAGCCATCCATGAAGACGCGGGTTAGCAACAGTGTACTCCCGTGATTTAAGGTCCAGACACCCTAACCCTGCCATGACCCTTGCTGACCCTGTATTCCGAAGTTCCATTGTCAGCGTTTGTACTCCTCCTGTCCCCCCCTCCTTACAATTTGATTCTCCCACCCGACTCGACCTACGTGCTCGGTAACGCCTCTGTCCTTGCACGCCCGCCCCATTTTTTCCCCACTTTCTCCTTCGGGTTCTTCTCCTTTCTTGCCCCATCCCGGCACGCTGCCGTTTTTTGAGTGCTCCTGCCCAATTCAGTTCGGCCTTCTTCATTCTTATAGCTGGCCTCAAACAGGTCGTTTCCGCGCTCAGTACATTCCCTATGGACGTGAGCCGTACCTTTGCCACACCTTTCCAGACGGCTAGAAGAAGAGTCCCCCCTTACGAGTCCCCCCGTTTCTGCCCGCCGAACTCAGAACAATATTTCTGGAGCCTTCTGTCCCGTCGAAGGCCTTTTTGTAGAAAACTCCTGAGGCCATCGGTCCCTCCAGCTGACCCGCAAATTTTCTCTCGAAAGTCGTTCAGTGTCGTTCTCTCTGCAACGCCACTCCTGAATACTCTTCAATTCATGTCTATTATCCCCATTGCAATCGAATGACCTGCTCATTCCCCCTTTCGTAGGACACTTCTGTTTCCCCCTTCAGGTTGAGTTGTATTTTCAGTCTTCTTTTTGTTGCCGTTCGAGCTGGTGCCCCGTAAAAATCCTCCCCTCCTTGAAGACATACCACTTTCTTTGCCGGTCCACGACGTGTCTGATGACTTGTCCATCAGCAACGTCTTAAAGGCCGTTCACAAGTTTGAGTTTTCCTCTACGTATCTCGTTTTCTCTCCCTTACGTTGCCGTAATATCTTTTTTTTCCTCCTCGATTTTTTTTTTTTGAATATGATGGATCTTCCACGTCCCTGCTTGACCGAAATCGCTTCTCCGTTCCACGCATTTTAATATTTCGGATAGACTTCTGTTCACTCAGCCGTGAAATTGGCAGTAGAATTGGTCAGTTGACTTCGTTACCCTTCAGATTTTTTTCTTCACAGACTGCCCGGAACCCCACTGAAGATTGCACCTTCTTTCAAACACTGACGCTTAAGAGCGTTTTTTTGTCCCCTGAGCGGTACCTTGCTCCCTTTGGTTCTTCTCCCGGTTGCTTGAGAGATCCCGCCTTCTTGACTGAGAGTCCGTCCGGGGCGTCCCCCCCCTCTCCTTTCATCGTTTAGATGCCCATCCGTTTTTTTGCCTGCTCAGGCTTTGATGTGCCGCGGCATCTTATCTTACAGTTTCCTACGCCTATTTTCCCTCCTTCCCTTCGCTCCAGTTTTCTGGCGGTCGTCGTCTTTCGTCTCTATTGCTTTCTCCAGCCCTTTTCAGTGGCATTTCGTTCGTCCCTACGCCTGGATGCGCTTTCTTCCCCGTCCTTACACACCAGTTAGCAACCTTTTCTTCGCACCCTGTCTGTTGCTGCCGATCAGACCTACGTATACCCCCTGGCCTTTGTCTGTCACCAATACGTGTTGACTGTTTTGTCTTCCCCCCCCCCAGAGTAGTTTTTTGTGTCACCGCCTAGACTTCCCATTTTTTTTTTTGCAGCCAGCAGGCAGAATCCAGTAGAGTGAACCCCCGAAGGAGCTTGATGCTGCAACTTTTGGAGTGCTGATTTTCAAGTACACTTGAGATTGTATGACTGCTCGCACAACTGTTAGAGTCCTTTTTGGTTGTCTCCATTCAGTCTTTTTCCCCTTGTTTACTATGATGGCCAAATTCTTTCCCCTTTTTTTTCCACCTTAATTGGCGTCTGCCTAGGTTGCGTCTCCCGCCTTGTACGTTCCAGTTTTGAGCCCCTTTTATGCTGGCGCGTTACCCGCGCGTTCATTTATAGAACAAATCATGTTTTGGACCCCCCGCGTGGTCCCGTTGCGCGTGCAGACCCCGTCTTGAAGTCAGAACCCTTCCCTCCACGAAAGACACACATGAGCTTCCCCAATAGTATCTTTAGAAGGAAGTATTCGATAGCCCTCTACCAAAATGGCCACCTTCCTGACAAACGGACGTGACACCCCTCACATACGTGCCCTCATTTATCAGGAAGAAATCGTTTTCCCCGTTTAATGTTCTCATTGACTGCGACTGCATCTGCGCCAAGAGAGGCCGCTCGAGTTTTCAAGTAGGTCCACCTCCCCTACTTTTTCGTTGCGAACTTTGAAACCTTCTTTCGAATTTTGATTGCTTCTCGTTCGGTCCACACTTCCGTTTCCTCATCTATTTACGCCTGAAACATCCTTTTTTGTTAATTTTGGTTTAATCCCTTGGAAGTTTTTTTTTATCTGTGGGTACGCTTCATCCGGCCAGTTTCAAAGTACCTTCCCCCTTCCGAAGCGAGGTCGCTCATTTCGGAATCCTAGGAGGCCACCGTCGAAGGCAATATTGCATACTAAGGCTTCCTCCGAGTATTAGCTTCGTGATTAGCCTTGCTCTCCCCCTGTACCGCAGGTCTTTTTTCCAAGACCGTCCCCCGTGATCCCCCTCGGATTTTGTCTCGCTCCTATCTGACGGCCACCCTGAGGCTATCGCTGTTCTTTTGTATCGTCGTGTACTACGAAGTCACTGTACCTATGAGCGAGTACCCCCTCGAATGAACCCTCGCACACGTCTCGTCGTATCATTGTTCTCACCCCCTGCACCAAGCAAACGCTTTTCTTAGTCTGCTGATGAAGAATTATTGGGGTGCTTTTCATTAACAGACCCTGTGAAGCTTTCCCTACAGTTTTGCACCTCTTTCCGCCCCCGTCCCCATTTGCACGGCTCCTTCTCTGTCGACACTTACTTTGCTGGAACCCTTCTGGTCCCCGTTTGATCCTGCTTTAGGTTCCGAGCGAAGGTAGTCTTTTCTTTTCTGTTACTCCCTTGTTAATCTCCTTTTTTCCCCAAGGTAGCAGTTGCGCCGATGTTTACAAGTCTCGCGCGCCGGGTTGGACACTTTCAAGATTTCGCTCCCTCTGGCGCACTGTGTCGACTACAAGATTTGAGTTCCCCTGACGGTTTCATTATGATCGCCCCTTTTTCCTAGCGAATTTCTGTTTTTCCGTCGGCGCGGTTTCTGTCACTCGCTTTCTGCCTAAGTCCTCCCGTTCCCTAATTCTGTCGCCGAGGCCACCTTTTGCGTTGAGTTTGTTCGACAGTTCGTGTCTGTAGATCGCCTCTGGGAGTTGCCCCAAAAGGACGCTGTCTCATCTAGTTTTATGAGACCTGGTGTTTGGGGATTGCGCGAAGGAGTCAGGTTATCGGGGTTTTCTTACCTAATTGGCGATTTGTTTTCGCCGGCATGTGCTGGGCCGCGGGTGACTCTCAATACATTGGTTCTTTCACTTCTCTGAACTCCTTTCTGACGTGCCCTGGTATTGGTGTTCATTTCCACAGATGGCTGCTTTTGTTTTGCTCCAAGCATGCCCTCCCTTCCCTTGCTGTTTTTTTTTCAGCCTGGCTTCATGGCCCCATCACAACATAGCTCATAAGGCCACTTGCGTACAGTCGGCATACTCCTTTGGCAACAGATGTGACTTTGCGTCTTGCCCTGTCGCTG
>Ga0179591_1301077_pt1 | contig 11389 bp, 14 predicted proteins | sample CZOMad2_1_08_16f_FD_182891 | JGI IMG/M metagenome (GOLD analysis project Ga0179591, IMG submission 182891) | Vadose zone soil fungal communities from Angelo Coast Range Reserve, California, USA - CZOMad2_1_08_16fungal (PacBio error correction) | ecosystem: Environmental > Terrestrial > Soil >... | reverse complement strand
CTTCATTTTAGTTTCTCTCTCCACGAGATCACGACACTTCTTCATCCCCCCCCCCCCCCCCCCCCCCCCCCCCCCCTCCCCAACCCCCCCCCCCCCCCCCACCCCCCCCCACCCCCCCCACCCCCCCCCCCCCCCCCCCTCCCAGGTTCCCTTCCTATGTAGTACTCCGTTCCCCAATATATTAGGTTTCTCCGGTTAAAAAATCTGGGCCTTTCAGCGGCCCGAAGAAGATTTCACGCGACCGGGTCGAGTGGCCATCCCTTTCATAATCCTCTTCAGCAGTTTTCGGCCGTCCTTTCTAAAGAACGATCTTGATGGAGGAGGAAATAGTTTCCCACCGGAGGTTTCTTTTTTCAAGTTTCCCCTAGACTTTCTACTTTCAGATGCCTCCAGCGCCAAGGTGCTCGATTTGACGGGAGGTGCCTCTGGCAGGCGATCGGTGAAGTTTGATCTCTTCTTCGATGCCCCTGACTGTCCCTTCTGTTCATGGTGATACTCATCTACTGGAGAATGCAAGCTCCCGAAACTCCCATATGCCTGGTTTGAAGGCTTTTTTTTTCGTGCATCTCGGTCCCTCCCCCAGAATGAGAGCTTTTCCGGAGAAGGAGGATTCTTTCTTCTGTTTAGCTATAGAAGTTACTGATTCCCTGCGTACGGATCCCGGCCGGCCTTCCCTTAAAGACGTGTCTGAACCCCCCCTCTTTTCCCCACGAGTTATCTAATCTCTACTGGAGACGTCTGGGAAACTCCCCCCTTTTTTTTTTGAGGAGCAGAGGCCTTTTTCGTCGGGTCTTCTTGACCTTTCATTTCCTCCGTGACCTGAGAACGCCATTTCTTGAAGATGACCTTTTAGTTCGACTTTTTTCCAGAGTAGCTAGTCTTTCTCCTTTGGCTCGCGGGACTTTATATCTTCCGACCTCCGCTCGCTTTCGGGCGTGGGTTTGCAGGCGTGTGAAGATTTCTTCTCCACGAGTTTTCCTCTTTTCCTTCGTTTATTTTTTCAACTGGCGCCGTTGACGAGCCCTTCAAATAATCGGGCGATGGATTAGGCATCGCTCGCCCGGATCCCTTCTCTTACAAGGTCTTCTGCTCCCTTGTTCCCCGATGTTTCCTCCCTGCAAGAGGGAGGTCCCGTTCGAGTTGTTAATATTTCATTGGTTTTCGTTTCGATTTTTTTCTAGAGACGCTGCTCCTCGAGCCGCTTGTCCCCGTCGGCTCAAGGGCTTGTATCATTTCCTGTCCCCCCTCTTTTTAGGATTTCCCTATTTCTTGATAGAGCATCTAGTTGAATTTTCTCATCGAATAGAGCTCATCTTTCTTTTAGCGCAGGACTTGCCCCCCGTTCCGCATTCTCTGATCTTTTTCGATTTACTTCTCCCGTAAGAAGCACGATCTAGAAGATAGCAGAATACTGGCAGGTGGAGAATGCCTCCCAACAATACCCTTTCCCTTCCCTTTCTGAATGGCCTCGATTTCCTAGATCTTCTGTACCTTAAGCGGGGAGAAGTAGCGCAAGTAGATGGTTGTCTGGGCGTTCTCTCCTTGAGATTTTTCTTTTTGGGACCCTTTCAACTTTCCCCGTCTTTGAAGGAGAGCTTTGCTTTCCCCGGCTACATGGAATGACCTTCGAAGGTCGTCAAGAGACCCTAGGCTGGGCTCTGTCCCTCTCGATTCCCTTTTTTTGGCCTGGTGAGATCTTCGAGGAGAGGGCCTCTACTAGTCATCGACGTGGACATGCGCCCTAGCTTCTTATGGAGATCCCCTTATCGATGAGCCTTTGACGAGGCCAGAGGATTTTTCATAGTCCTCCCCCCTTGCGGACGTTTCCAATCGTTCAAGCATGCCCCCAGAGCAGAGAACTTTATTTTCCTTGCGGCCTCCTTCCATCCTCCCCGGTCGAATCTACTTTTATATGTGTCCCCGAAGTTGGTATGCCTGTCGAAGTGGAAAATCCCAGATTCTCCAGCATCCTTTTCTTTTCCCTTGGCCCGGGTTCTTCTAAGTTAACTTTTTTTCTTCCCTGAGACCCTTTTCCCTCTTTTCTTGGAGGAGATCGATCTCGTGTCTACGCGAAGTACCCTCTCGTCCCCCGACCGAGAGGGGGCGCCTTCAATGGATTTCCCCGGATCTTCGAAAGCGAAGGTCTTCCTTTAAGTCCCGACTCTATCTCCCATGGTAGTGAGCCGAAAAGGGAGATGAACTCTTCCAGAGGTCGTTTTTGAAGAGCGTCTGGATTAGAGGACTTTAAGAATTTTTTTTTCGATCTCCTTTTTCGTTCATCGCCGCCGTCTCGTCTACAGGAACGTTAGCTTCCTGGTAGGAGACCTCCAATGATCGAGCCCCCCCAAACGTTTTCGCCCTTCGGTCTTCCTAGTTTTTTATTCCTCCTATCTCCAACTTTTCCCTCAGGTGGTCGCCACTTGGAAGTGAGAAATTTAGGAAAAGGGAGATTGTTAAATTCCCTCATAGCTTCCAGGACCCTGGCCATCCTTTCTCCCTGGACTTCGATTGAATCTAGAGAGTACGACAAGAAGAGATGATCCCCACACGCTTCTTTCTGAACCGCTACAGGGTCTCCTCTTCTCAATGACTCTTCGCGGCTGATTCCTGTCATAAAAAACCCCGCGCCCCCCATCGTGATTCCAAGGCCTCGATTATCCCGGTAAAAAAGTGAGAAGTGTCAAGCCCTTTTTAATAATTTCTTGTGATTTCTTTCCAGGCTTTACCAAGAAAAGCTTGCCTAGGGGAAGACTCTTGAAGGACTTGTAAGAATCGGTCTCAACGGGTGGTTTTCTCAAATAGAGAGACCTTGGCAGGACTAGCCGACAGCCTTTGGATTACGTGTCCTCAGACCCCTTTTTTATTTCCGGAAGTCTCCAGGTATTCTTCAGAAGGCCTCACATTTTTCCCCTTCGGACGACCCCGGCAGTTTTCGCCAATTTACTAATATCCTCCTTTCATCACTTTCCCCCCCAGTCCCCGAGTTCCCTAAAGGGGCGTGATCATCAGAGGAAGATGTTAACGGCAGACTATTATACTTTCCTTTTTGATATAGCCCTCTCAACTTTCTTTGGATTTTCCTCTCAGGCGCGCCCTTCCCGATGATAGTTCGACCCTATGCTTCCCGGCATCGACCTTCCCTCCCCTCTCCCCTCCTCCTCGGGGCCGTTTTTCTTTACTACCCATTTCCGCATAAGCCCCTTGGGCTGGAGGACCCCCTACGACTTCTAGTCAAGCCCTTCCCCTCTGCGGAACCGATTGGCTCCCTTTCTCGCCCCCCTCCCCCAGTTCCTACGTTCGTCTCCGATTCTCCTGATCTCATCAAGCGTCCCGAGGCGCAGGTCACTTTGAGATGCGCATTCTTTCAATGCTTCGTACTCCATCCCCTCTTCCTTTTTTTCCTTCACCCGTTATTTAGACCTCTTTTACTCCTTCAGACCACTTAGTCGAGACCCATATTTCCCTGCCATGAAGAACCCAATTTACTCACCCCCCTTTCTTCGCGGACGCCCTCCAAGAACCTTTTCTAGGTTATTGCATGATTTTTAGGAAAGATTAGGATGTCCCACGAGGATCCGCCCGGCGATCTCTGGCTCGGCGTCCTCGGCCTTGCGTTTCTACTGGATCCTCTCGAAGAGACTGTCTATCTGGTTCTTCGCGTTCCCGATCGTACGCGGACCCCCCTAGAGACCATCTCCGGAGGGACAAGCCGCACTCTTTTCTCCGAGCTCCCCCCCGGTCTCCGTCAATTCTGATTTCTAGTTCTCGACGTGCAACCATAAAAGGGAGGGCTCGGTGGAGCGGCTGGGTCGACTTAAACTTACCCCGCTTCCCTTTGACAGCTTTCTGCACCCTGGCGCGCGTTTACACTCTGGATGGCTGCTTTTCTCTTAGGGGCCCGCTCCGATGGGAAATGATCGGCTTTCGGATGGGGGCTTCTTTCCCCCTTCCCCCTTTCCCCGCCGTTCGGATCTTGCCTTGTTTATGCTTCCGATCCTTCTCTGTCGGGAGCTCCCATACGACGGCAGATCTTCCCGACGTGGACTTCCTACGCGACACCTTTCTCATTTTCTCCAAAGAGATGCGCTCTCTCCAGACCCCGGAAAGCATCCGTTGTCTCGATGCTAATTGACCCCCTTCCTCGTCTCGCCTTAGATTTCCCCCCCTTTAACAGCTCGAGCATCGAGAGAGAGGATCCGCCATTATTTTCCCTTCAGTCGTAGCCGCTCAGCCCCCCTCCTCCACATTTTTTCCTATGCTGATTCCCTAGAGGAGGGAACTTTTTCCGGACGCCTCGAACTTCCCCCTTCGGATTCTTTTGCCCTTCATGGCTTTTCCTGGCCCTTTTCTCATCGCTAAGGTCTTCTCTCGAAGAGAGATAATAGTTCCTTTTGGAAAAACCTGCTGTCACACTATACTCAGTCCCACCCCTCACCTCCTTCACCTCTAAACTGAGAGGAGGGACGGGTCCTTTGAAGGGTTATTGACATTTTTCCCCTTCCATTACGCGTTCCACGGACCCCCTTTTCCCCAGCTTTATACCTCTCTGAAACCTTTTCGGCATCTTTCTGCTGGTTCTGCAGAGATGTAACCTCAGCATAGAACTCAACCCCCCGTGCCAGGCCCTTTCTTAAAGCCTTCTCTTTTTATCTTCCATGGGAATGCAACGATTGAGGAGGTCTCCCCGTCTTTAATGATTTGAGTTTCTCTTGGCCTGCTTCTATCAGTAAGGATCCTTCAATCTTTTTTTCTCGCCTTCACACTTGAGGACAATTCTGCAGAGAAGGCTTCTGCAGACTCGCCGGCACTACCGCATAAGATCCCCTTTTCGCCCTTTACTTAGTTGAGCTTTTGATGCGTTTATTTGAAATCACAATGTTCCAGGAGGAGGTCTTTTCTATATAGGGGACGATCAACTCAAAGCTTCCAGTAAGAGTTCCATTCACCCCATCCCCTTTAAATTTTTTTGAAGGCACTCTTGAAGAATTACCTTTTTTCCCCCTTCGAGATCGGTCCGTTCCCCCCTCCTGAGCTTTTTTTTTTTAGTGCCTCAGCAACTGATAGGCGTTATTGAAGTAGCCCCCAGAGAGGATGTGCACCTCTTAGCTAGGAGATAAGGGATTCATGATCATTGCCCCCTTATGGAAAGATCCCAGGTAGAGTTCTTCGCTTCTGAATTCCCTTTCCCCCCTGTTTATTCTAAATAAGAGATTGCTCATAATAATCGGATTCCCCCTAAGTCACACATGGGGGCGGCTTTGTTTCACATTTTCCTGTTCTTTTCCTGTCTCGGATCCGGTCTTTCTTTCTCTTTCTCTTTTTTCTGGAGATCTTCCTTGTTTTAAAGAGATAAGATAAAAGGCGCATCAGCATGAATGACCTTTTGACCCGGCCGGACAAACATTTCCTCTCGGAAGCCATCTCTTTCCCCCCCCTTCGGGCTGATTTCTCTGACGCTCTCCCTTTTCAGCTAACTCTGGATGGGTCATTATCCTTTCGTAGAGCCGAAGCGCCTTCAAAGACGCCGTTCTACGGCATCCCGACCGATCGGTTTCTTTCCGGCCGTCATTTTTTTTTTTTCTTTCATACGATCCTATTATACTCCGGTCCCTTACCCCCCCTTAGTTAGAGTCCGTCCCCCGGTGACCTCGGGTTCTTTACTCGTTCAGGCCTAGTGCGTTTGATCCTCCCGGAATGCTGAAAATACCCCGCGTTTTTTTTTTTTTCGACCTCCACTCCCTCGATGCAAGGAGTCTTCACTATAAGACAGGCTGCGACGTTCTCCTTGCGGTCGGTGAAGGAAGCGGTCCTTCCTTCTAGTCCATTATCTTCTTCCCCCTACTGACGCGCTGGCTTTTTTTGTATTCCTCCCAGTACTGCCCCTTCCTGCGGAAGGCGATAGGAACTTCCTCCCAAGCACCAGCCGGTACTTACCTCTCCCATTCTTGTAGCCGCGGTTGCTAACCTATCTCTCTTTTGAAAATAAGTTCTCCGATCCTGGCCACTCCTTGTGAGTTTCTCTTCACCCTTAAGTTCTTCTTTTTCAGTCCTTCGAGGACGCTGCACCTGGAGTGAGAAAGTGTTTCTTACCTCGTAGATCTCTGCAGAACCCTTCCTCTGGCTCCTCTCCTGGGTTCTTCCCCGCGCCTTCAGAAACGCTGTTCGAGGTAGAGAGATGGTTTAGTGCTTTCCGCGTGTTCTTATCCCCCCTCGTTATTTTTTTCCTCCTTTCTTTGCCTCTCCTCGCTATCTCTTGGATCCTTTCTCCCCGGCGAGATGGTAGCGTCCTTGACTCCCCCCTGAGCCTCACTTCCCCCTGAGATTCCTTCGGCGAGTTTTTTTAGGAGGTTGCGGGTTAAAGCCCGATATGGGCTATTCCTCGTAGGGCAGGTGGCTTTTTCGCCTTTTACTGGCAATGTTCTTTAGACCCCCCCCGACTTAGTAGTCCTTCGTTCCGCTCCTCTCGTTCTTTCTTTCTCTTTCTCTTTGATAACAGTTCTTTCTAGGAGATCAGTTTGTCGCTCTCCTAGGTCACACGTCTTCCGAGCGAGGACTAGTCTTTAAGTTATGAGAACTCTGATAGAGTTCCTCTCTTTTTTCGAGCGTCCCTCTGCCGCCTCTTCCTTCACCCCGAGATATAACCCCTCTCCCCCCATTGTACCCCCCCCCCCCTCCCTGCCCCTTCCCTCCCTCCCCACCACTCTTCTTTCCCCCCTCCTAGCCTCTCCCCCCCTACCTCGCTCATTCCTATATTTCCCACCCCTCCCCTCTTCCCTGCCCTCCCCGCCCCCCTCTCCGAGTACCTTGCCTCGCACCTCCCTCTTCCTACCCCACTGTTCACGCCATGATCTTCTAGTCCAATCCTCCCCCCCCCCCCCCCCTCCCCCCCCACTCCCCTCTCCCTTTCCTTAATTTACGCCCCCCTTTCCCCTCTCTCCCCCTTTCTCCCCCACCCCTCCCTCATCTTTGCCCCGCCCCCCCCCCACTTCGAAACGCGCCTTTACACCCTACCCCTCCCCTCCCCCTTCTCACCACCCACTCACCAATCTATCTTCCCCCTTTCCCCCCCCAGTCCCCCCCTCTCTCCCTCCCCTTTCCCCCTTCCCCCCCACCTCCCTCGACTCTACTCTATCCCCTCTCCCACCCCCCCCATTCCCCCCCCCCCTCTCTTTACCTTCCCTCCCCCTCCCCCTCCTACCCGTCATTTCTTTCCCCTCCCCTTTTTTACTCTCCTTTCATTCTCTTTTCTCTTTTGAAGAAAGCCTTAGAGAAGCCGAAGATACCCTTCGCTTTGATGCTTCCTCAGCCCCCACTTTTGAGTTTCCCTCCTAGCTCATCTCCGTTCGATACTTCCTTTAAGAAACGAAACGTTTGAAATCCTCATCCGGAAAGATCTTCCCTCCCTTAGCTGGTTTTTTTTTGGCTCTTGTAGCATTGATCTTATCTAAAGCCAGTAAAAGGATCCCTTGGATGTGGAAGATTTTTTCTTGTGTCCTAACTTTCCTTTCCCCTCCGGTGACTTTTCTCCACCCCTCTTTTTCTTTTTTCTTCGCTAGGATGTGAGGTAGGCCTCCCAGGTGAGATCCCTTCCGGCGAGGGCCGTTACTTGTATACTGACCCTCCCCCCTCTCCAATTGGCTGGCTTCTTGTTTTCGATCCCTCCTCTGCAACATGGCCTCTGCTCCCCCTAGGATGGAAATAGATCTTATATTCGGAAGCTCTGGGCAGCCGCCTATTTTTCACGCTTCCTGAGTTGAGATTTTCTCCTCGTCGAAGAATCTTTTTCATGCTGCGATTTCTGTGAATGGGTCTGACCTTTTTTCGCTTTGGTCTCCTTTAAACTATTTTATTGCGTGTTTTAGACTGCGGCCCTTTTGGGAGATTAGACTTAGAGAAAGCGTGACCATATGCGGATGCCGCTCCGCCGTCAGCTCTCTTTGATGCTCTATGGGAACTCGCCGAGAAGATACTTCTGGGGTCCTTTCTCCCCTTCGGGCGAGGATGAGAAAGCTTTACCCTTTTTGAAGCGAATATTTTCGATACCCCCCCCATAAATTGCCCTCTCCTCCTTCTTTAGCCCCTTGAACCGGCCTCGTATGACCACCTGCAAAAGCGGATCGTGTGACATGGAGAGCCGTGCTCCTTTAAGGAATGTTCGTTCCCCCTCCCTCCTTTTAGTATTTTGAGGAACAATTCAATCCCGGCGTTTTTCCACTTTAGTTCCTACCTAGAAAACCCCCCTTCGAGATATAGGCGGAATTTGCATCTCCCCCCAGTATGTCTCAGGCATCTTTCCAATTTTTCAATCCTCCTGGAATGAGAAATTCCGGACAGAGGGTGATAGCCCAATTTTTGCCCGGCACCTGTTCTCATTTTTTTTGATTAGGCATATTTCGAGAGGATGGCAGAAGTGCCTAAAACCCCCCTGATTATGTCCCTTAAATCGCTGGGCTTTCGTCTTGGAAGGCTCAGTAGAGGATGATGTTCATCCACCCCCTTCTCGCTAACCCTTACAGAATCCTTCTTTTCAATAGCTTCTCAGGAGGCACGAGTGGATTTGAAACGACCTCTAGATCTTATCCCTCCCTTTGTCCTGGCTCTCCGATGGAGTTCAAAGTGCGAAAAACACTTCCAGGTTGCCTTTTTTTCTTACTTCCCTGAGCCCCAGGTAGAAAGGGTGGGTTTAGCCCCTTCAGTACACGATCTTGACGCCGATCGCCCCTTTCCCTTTAACCTCCCTAAGAGGTTTTTAGTAGAAGAAGAGTTTTCACTTTTTTCCTCGCTCGGTTTTTTTCTCATCTCGCCCTCCATGTTCTCTTGGACCCTTCCTGAGGACGGGCGTCCCCGGAAATTTAATTATCACCGCGGGCCCCCCCCCCCGGTTCCCCCTGAGTGTTTTCTTTCCGGGAATTCTTCCCCTGCGGATCTTATCATGATCATCGGACGATCGACTGCCCCCCAGCCCCCCCCCTCCCGCGGTCATGCGCCTTCAGCCGCGACCGACGTTTTTTTCTGTTCCTCGAGGTCTTTCTCCACTTACCCCTCTCTTCATTTTACGAAGCCTAGCAATCGTCCACTCCGAGGGGCCGGTTTTTTAGCGGTCCTTCCACTACCATGGAATCGACCGAGTAGAAAGCTTGCTGGTCAGGGAAGGCGGCGACGACTATATCTCAATCCCCTCCCCCCTTCGTCAATCCACTAATGGCTCCTTCTCTTGAGTTAGAACGGTTTTATTCCTTCCCTCATTTCTAGATCGATTTCCCCTAGCCAGCAGCACGCTCGGGCAACGTTTTCAGTACTTAGTTTTTTTCTCGACCTTTTTTTTTTTTCTTTCCAGCCGTGCGGAGTTTCGTTTCCCCCGAACCATTTCTGGAGACCGTTTTTCTCATGACCAGATTTCCCAACGTTCTATCCTCTCTGCGTCCTAATTCTCCCGATTCTTAGAGGAAAGATTTCTCCCCGCACGTGAGCTTCCGCGCTTGAGACCTTTTTCTCTTATTGAATACCTCACCAAAGAATCTCTGCGCCTCCCCATAATATTTGGAGCCTTCCTGTGCTCATAGGATCCTTCCTTTTCTATCGACAATCGTCCTCTGAGTCCTTTGTCAGATGAAGACTTACAGAGAGACAACATCCTCTCTCCCTTATCGTCTCACGTCTTATCCTACCCCCCCCAACCTTCGATAGCGACCACATCCCTCCCGCTGTTTTAGATTGAATCTTTTCACCTTCTGAAGATGCGGCCTTTCCTTTCGCACTGCCCCCCAGGGCATGTTTCCTTTGCTTTTTTTAGATTCCAGGAGACAATGCCTGGACGCACCGACGGGCACTTCATGGTCGGGTTCCCCGATTCCGGCTTTTTTTCGGTGAAAGCTCGCATGAACGAGTTAGAGAGACATTTCGGCGAAAGGTTTTTCCGACAGTTTTCCCCCCCTTCCCCTTCTTAGTCCCCTGCGCTGCTTCTGAATTCTCTAATTCGCAACTCTCTCAGTACGGAGATAGGGAATAGTTTCCTGGCATCTTTCGTTACCCCCCTTCGATGAATTTGCAGACCCCCCCTAGGATTCTCCATAAAGAATTGATGAAGAAGAAGCACTTCCCCTAGCGAAACTATCTCTCCTGAGACTCATGCTCCATCCCTTGATAGAAGAATTCTGATAGAAGAGCCCAGTACCCCCCCGAGGAATATTCCCCCGTTCCCCCCCAATCCTGGAAGAAGACTTCAAGTAAATAGCCCACTTTCCTGCTTTTGACTAGTCTCTTTGGTTTAAAGGGCCTCCCCCCTGTTAAGAAAACCTAGAAACTTTACGTTACCCTCTTCAGGCAGCCCTCCTTTGCATCTTCGTCCTTTTTTTTTTAAGCTTTCGAGACAATTTTTTTTCTCGGGTCTGACGACCCTGATCTTGACGATCCCTACCCACTCTTTTTATGGAAACCATATTAGACCTACCTTCATAGTCACAGCCCCGACCCCTCTCTTTCCTCGATTCAGAGGATTTTGAGTTCTCGGCCTTCTATGCATCCCAGGATTCAAGCCTTTTTCCTTCCTTCAGCGGTCTCCGGATGGAAGGCACGGCAATAAAAAGGGCAGCCACGGTCTTTAGTGTTCTCTCCACTCTTAACCCTCATTCAGAATTTCTCACCCCCATGGGACAGGTTGCGAATCAAGGAGTTTCCCCTCGATATTTCTCCTATACTCCTTTTTTCATCTCCCCTTGAGGGAGGTCCCCCCACGCTTTAATGCTTTTGCGTCTCTCCCCTTTCCCACCCAGATTCCTTTTTCCCTTTTTTATATCCTCGAGCTGACTTCGAAGAGCAGAAAATCCCCGTGCCGCAGGAAGGACATCTCATGGGACTAGACTTTCTCCGGTTTCTCAGACCTTTTCCTTTTTTTCACACTCCCTCACCGGTTTTAGAAGAGTGAGGTCTCTTTCTATGAGATACATTGCAAGTAAGTCCTTTGCGAGTGAGGTCGGCGCATGGCCCCCCCTGAGACCCCGTTCTTTTCCCTGTTCATCTATCACCTAACTTTTTCTTCAAAGGCACCCTCCGCCTTTCGTGAGAAGATGGAATTTTGTCCCTATGTGACGCGCGTCGTCCCGTAGTGTACGTCCACTTCCCTTTTACGAACCTCCTTTCTAGAGAGGACTCCCCCTCCAGAATAGGAGTTATGATCCCCAAAGGAGGATGTGCAACTCTGTTCCCGGGCGGCAGTCCCCTCCTCCTTTATTTCTACCCGTGGACCTTCTCTCTGAACGGCCAAGGATGGTAAACAGGAATCCAAGAGATTGAGATATTTTCTACTCGTCCCCCCCCAACGTCCTCACATGTTTCTTTTTTATTTCCTTTTTTGGTCTGCTTCCTCCCCGTTTCCTCTTAACCAGATGAG
>Ga0179591_1301018_pt1 | contig 11390 bp, 12 predicted proteins | sample CZOMad2_1_08_16f_FD_182891 | JGI IMG/M metagenome (GOLD analysis project Ga0179591, IMG submission 182891) | Vadose zone soil fungal communities from Angelo Coast Range Reserve, California, USA - CZOMad2_1_08_16fungal (PacBio error correction) | ecosystem: Environmental > Terrestrial > Soil >... | reverse complement strand
CTTTCTTCCCCCTTAGTTCAGGTTTGCAGGTGAAAGCCCCCCTCCCCATGAGATTATAGAAGTGCAGTCCTTTCGCGCCCTTAACCCTCCCATCTAACCCCTCCAGGCCCATTTCAAACCCCCCGGTTTTTTTTCCGATCTGAGAAATTTTTTCCCACCGCTACTAGAATTCTTTTTCCTTGCGATTTACCACCCATGGTACCACCTTCGTGACGCCTCTCATCTCTTTGCAATATCTACCTTTTTTCCCTCCCCCTTCGGAGAACTCCTTTCTCCACGAAGCAGAACCTTCTTCTCCCTCGAGCCTAGCAACCCCCCTCTTCAGATTTCCGCATGCCAGGAGTTTTTGGTTCCCGGCGCCATGAAAGTTCCGCGGTCTCTTCCAAACCTTCGCGCCCCCCATCCGGCGCTGCGTCGGCAAGTCCTAACGATCCACTTTCTTACCCAGTCCCAGTGTACGTTTTCCTCTCTATGCCATCCCAGCAATGATTCTTTTTCCAATTTTTTTCGCGCTTTATCGTGAGTCCGGTAAGGCTTCCCACGACTTAGCTATCCGCATTTTCCCCCAGTTGAGATTTGATTGAAGTGTTTTTTCGAGCCTTTTGTTTTCTTTCCCATTCAAGCGTCCGACATGGCAGGCCCGCTCTTTTCCTCCCCCGCTGAAATTTTTTTTCCTAGCTATTCCCCTATCCGACTTTTTCTAGGGTCTTAAAGTGATGGATCCGAACACCCCTGCGACAGTCTCGCCTGTCGCTTGAAATCCCTTCTTTCACAAGCCACTTCTTTTTCCGAGGGCGTGACGATGTTGGGGGGTAGTCGGGGTATCATCGTTTCTCTTTTAGCAGAACTAGTTTTCTCTTCAGGCAAGCTTTTTTTCTGGGCGAACTCCCTCCCTTTCAGAGATTTTGTGATTCTCTGGCTCATGCTAAGGACTTTCCGGACCCCTCATGGCCCCTATCGCGCCGGAGCAAGGAGCACGCCTTTGCTGGTTTGAGGGTATCTTTTTCGCGGTTTTTTCGAAAGCCCCTCATATCGAGTCTCTAGGCACGGCTTGATCACGTCGCTTGGTCGACAATCGACATGCTTCATTAACGCTTCCCTTTTTGACCACGAAGTCTTTTCCCCCCTTCCCTCTTATGAACTCTTTTCCTTTCTTCTAGTGCCTTCTCGGGCGAGTATTTCGTATGTCGAGCGCACATTCCTTTCTCTTCTTTTTTTTACCCTCCCCCCTCCTTGTTTTTTGGTGGAGACCTTGCTCCTACATCACTTTTTCCTCCCGGAAGCTTTTTTTTCCCCGACAGCCCTCGACTGTGGGTTTTTTATGCACGGCGTGAGGTGATCGCGGTTCGACCAGGCGACGTGATCCTCCTTTGGACATCGTGTCGAGTTTTTTATCTTCGCCGTTTCGTTACCCCCGACTACCCTTTCCACAAACTTTTTTCCTTGGTTTCCATGACCCCCTGTCGCGGATCGCACGGCCGGCGATGCGGAAGTCCTATATCACATTTCCCTTCACGAAGCATCTTTCTTCCCCTTTTTGACGCCTCCAAACCCGTTGCTCGGCAGCGAACGCATCCCTACCATCGCACATAGCTCCCAGACCGGCAACAGACCTTTTTCACTCTGGTCTTTGATTCCCAGGATCTCCAATTGGAGTCTACCATCACGTAGTGCCCTTTTCAAGGCCTTGTCTTGTCTCAGGTTTGTGGGACGCAGCCGTGAGAGATACACACTCTCATCGGCCTGCCGAGATCGTTTCGCTTGAATGTGAGCCTTTGTTCCAACAGTTGCGCGGCCTTTGTCCAAGCTTAAATCTCTCGTGAGTCGTGTATGGATGGAACCGGATATTTTTTCCTCTCCCCCCCCAGAACGCTCAGTTTTTTTGGCCCTATTACTTTTAGTTACATCCTGTTGACGATTGACCTTTTGTAGGACTTCTCCCCTTTATTGTGAAAAAGCCCTCGATAATGTCGAAGAAGTGGTTTTCCCGCGCATCGTTTAATGGTTTCCTCTTCTAGAGTCCTTTCCTGTTACGACCCGTCTGATATTGGCTTTTTTTTGGGTCCAGGAGAGTTCCTTCCATCCGGGTTTTTTCTTGATCTTTTTTCGCCTTTTCATGGTTGTTTTTTCTTGACAGTGGCAACTTTCTTCGAGCCCTCACTCTCCGCTGTTTTTTTTTACACCCCCTCTTTTTCCTTTTTCCGCTAAGGTAGTTGAGAGGTTGAAGTGGTCGGCGATCAGGAACACGGGTTCTCCATTTTCTGATTTCCTCTCGCGTTCCTTCTATTTCTGCACTGCGAGGAACTTATGCGCATTGGAGGTGTGGGCCCCCCTGCGCTCGCTTCCACGACTTTTTGTAGGTACCCTTTTTTTTTCTGGATTTTCTCGCCTCAGGTCGCTTTTGAGTCCTAGAACTTGTCGATTGCCGTCCGGGTTCGCTCAGACCACACACCCCCCCAATTTTCCCCATCCTTCTTTGGACAAATAAACTTGTGCCCCCGGCGACCGCGAGCGTTCCGGATTTCGCTACGACCTCTTTCCTTCTCAGGTTTAGCTTCCCCCCCCCGAAGTCGAGCTCCTTCATGAGGCTTAAGTTTTCTCTGGTGAAAGTTGTTCCTTCTTTTAGGCCGTAGTTTTTATTTTTCAGCTTCCCCCCTCGCCCTTGCCGCAGTTTCCCGACCACCCCTTTTTTACCTTGTTCAGAGTTGTGCGCCTGCGCCGTTTGGGGCCCCGGGCCTCCCACGAGACCTTTTTCCTCCCCCCCCGAGATTTTTTTTTTTTAACACCTCCCCGGCATAATAGCCCCCCTCGTATGGGTGGGACCCCGGAGCCTTTCACGATGGCGAATCCATACACGTTCTTCGTTTGGCGATTGTCCCTCTCCCGAGGCATTTTCAGGCTTCCCTCTCACTTGCCCACCCTACAGCCTTCTTTTTAAGGGGTCCCTGGAATTTCCTTTCCCCCGGTACTTTTTTTACCCCTTTTTTCCCCACCCAAAATTTTCTTTCTGTTGATGCTGGCCTAGTGCGCGTCTCTTCAGAAGCTCTCCCCGCGATCTAAACCTGCTCTGCTTTGTCCCCCCCCGAAGTACTCAGTTCACCTTGTGCTGCACACCGCGCGGTCTGTTCGTATCAAAAACGCCTTTTTCCCTAAACTGCTAATCCTTTTTTCCTCGTTGACGCTTTCTTGCATTTTCTCGCCGGGGCGATTGTCGCCCCCCCTTCTCTTACTACTTTTTTGCTTGATTGGTTTTCGACCCCCGCCCTTTTAATGCCAGCTCTTTTTCCTGCAGTCAAACCGACGTCCTGGCTGCGATGATAAGTCGGTACTTTTACGCTAGTGGCGTTCGCGGCCCCCTCCCGTATTTTGCCTCGTAGTAGTGACTTTACTACGGCAGGCGGACCTGACGGACGGTCCCCCCTCTCAAAAAATTTTCGCTTCGGGATACGTGCTTTTTTTCGGGCGAATTTTCTCAGCACTATTTACGAACTCCGCTTAAGGAAGGGGTATTTTTTGACTGTCTTACCAGGTGATAACTTTTCCCCTTTTCTTTCTATTCCATCCACATGCTTCGCCCTTTATGTAGGGTCCTTCCCCCTTGGGAGTCTTAATATTAGATTCCTAAGCGAAAATCGAGTGTGTACTTTGAGACAATGTGAAGGCTATTTTGAACCCCTCCTTTCGCTTGAGTCATTTGATACTTTTTTTGCTTTGTTTTAACTATACTATTCTTGCAGTCGCCCGGGGTATCTTTTCCTCCCCCCTTTGACCCCTTTTTTTTTTCCAGAAAGTCTTCCCCGGTGTCTCGTTTTGCGCTGATTGGACGAGCCGTGGCCATCCCCCTTTCTGGTAGTCTGGAACATTTCCCCTCCTTCCCCCTCGAATTTCGTTTCCCCCCAGCATCCTGCTGACGCACGTCTCCGATCTTCTTATGGCGTCTGAACCCCTTGCAGGATCTTTCGTTCCTTTTAGGTCCGGCAACATACCCCCCCTTTTTTTTTACTCCTGTCGAAGCTCCGTTTCTTTCCGGAAGCTGGGCTAGTTTTAGGTTCGAGGACCTCACTTTCTCACCCTGTTAATCTCTCCCTCTCCTTTCTCGCAGATACTTTCCTAAAGGCCCTCTTTTCCCCCTTTTTTTTCAGCGATTTTACCTGTCAAGGTCTACTTCCGACAAGCGCTCCGCCCTGCATGTCCCCCTTTCCCCCCCCCCTAAGAGTTTTTCTCAGAAAAGCATTCCCACAAAGCGGTGACAGTGAAAATGATTTGAAACCCTTGGCGCGAGATCTTTTTTCTAAGCCCCTGGCACTTTGCAGACGCCTCTGCCGAGATTTTTGTGAACGGTAGGACAAAAGGCGGGTCACCTCCCCGTCTTCAGCCTAAGAAAACGTTTTCTATGCGAATCTCCCCCCCCCCCCCCCCCCCCCAGGTTTTAAGATGAATTCTTTCCCGATGACAGGACGCTCCTCTCTTCTCCATGTTTTCAGATTGACTCTTTTACATGAACAGTACCAAGATGGTGTTCCCCTCCGGTATTTCTCAAGCTCCGGAAAGGACCCGCTTCAATTCGTCAACACGTGGTCGGGTCGACTCCGACTCCTGACACTCGTTTTTCCCCGGCAACTCGGGCTTGCATTATTGACCTCTGTGAGACAATCCCCAATCCGGCAATACGTTCGACGGCTTTGTTCCCCCAGGGGCTCTTTTCTCCAAGTTTGCACATTTTCTTTCCTTGTTTACGGGTTTTTTAGATCTTTTTGTAACCGGACTTCCCCTGGAATTGAGTACTGGATGGATGCCGGCTCCACGTTTCTTTCTCTACGATCCCTCTTAATCTTCCCACCATTTTCCTGTTCATCTTTTTTTTTTAGGCTTACATTGCGTTGCGTAGGGCAGGCGGGCTTTGCTTCGCTGCCTCTCAGAACCGATTGGTCTTTCTGTTCGGGTCTTCGGCAGGTTCGTCGGGTTGTTGCATTTGATTCTCGGATAGTCTCCCCTCATCAGATCCGTTTTTTTCCCCCCTCCCCCGAGATTTTCCTCAGATCGGAGCCTTTTTTCTCCGTTGATTTTTTTTTTTTTGTTTCAGTTCTGTCGAACACGGCGGGTCTTGACCGCCGTACTCGACAGATCTCTTTTTTTCCAGTGCTTGATCACTTTGGTCGCCCCTCTCCCGATTCTCTCTGGTCTCAAGTTTCGTCGCGGTCGAAAATCGCTTCCTTTCGACAATTCGTGTTCTTCAGCTCCTCCTTGAAGAGTGCTCCTTGAGCTCTAATCCCCCCTATTTTTTTCCTCAGTTCTTTTTTCCCGAATAGAAATACTGAACCGGTCGACGACGAGAAGGCCTCTTTCCTTCAATGCGACACTTTCCCTCTTTTCCCCCCCTGAGCAGGAGTGTCCCTTCTGACAGAAAGGCGTCCCTTTTTCTAGGTAGTCTTTCTCAAGAAGTTTTTGTTCTCGCTTTACGGGCGGCGTCGAGTGTTCTCCAGACCAAACACTCCTCCCCTTCACTTCAGCGGAGTTCTTTTGCTGCGTAAATCTTAGCGTTCTTTTTTCGTGATTTCTTTTCGAAAGATAATCAATTTTGGGCAAAACACTTCCCCTCTCTCGGCCGGCGCGTATTCTCTTCTTTCCCAAGATTTGACAGCCATACGTGAGGATCCGTCAACGTAGTATCTGACCCGTAGAGAAACGCTGACAGTAACTCAAGAGGAAAGATTGTTTTGTTGGAATGGTGTCCATCCGCCGAGGTTTCTTTTGTAGAATGTTCCCTTCATAATTTTTCCCTTTTCCGACCTCACCCCCCCCCAACTCTCTTCGTCCAGTCTCGTCCGGGTCCTTTTGAGCGGATCCTCCCCCCTCTACTCTTTACAGATTCCGAAAGGAGTTCACAAGACGCGCGGACACAGGGGCCGCACCTTTCTCCGTGATTGAGGCTTTAGTCCGGACCGCTCAAGCTGATCCCTCCCGATCCCCTCTTTTGGAGCGGTTCCACGTTTTTAGTTCTTTGATAGTTGATCCTTGTTGATCTTAGCTTGTAGGACTTGCGGAGCTTCTCTTCTGACCACTCTCCCCTCCTCCCCCCAATCTTCGAAGCGGTTCGCGTCTTCATTTGTTCCTTCCGCATGACTTTGGACCGGAATAGCTCTTTTCTTCATTAATTCATTTTCCCCGCTCAATAGTCCTCCGCGGTACATCACAAGTGTTTCTCCTTGTTGTCGGAAGTATATCCATAATTGCACATCCCCTTCTTTTAGAGCGTCACGAAGCACAGGGACTTTCATTTCCCGGGTTTCGTATGGTAGAGCTCGATCTACTGTTCCGCGTTCTCTTAGTCACACTGCTCAGCTTTTTAGCGCTTTACCCTAAGCGTATTTGTGACAACATGACTCTCGGTCTTCGAGAACGTCCTTGAGACATGGCTTTTAGGGGGTCCCCTATCAGCCGAAAAAGCCCGATTTGACGACCATGGAAGTAAGCCCCGAGTCGAGTCAACCCCCGGTGGTTAGACTTGAGGCCGAAATTGTCCCCTGGACAGCTTTCACCCAGCCCTCTGGCCCCAATCTCTGCCCGCGATTCGTGATGTCTATCGATTTTCGAAGTCTTTTCCCGAGTTTCCCCAGAAGTCGTACCAGGAATCCAGTTTTGCCGCGGGTTTTTTCACCTTGCGAACTTTTCTCCTTTATGGTAGTTTAACCACCTGGCCTATCCAACCTTAGAAACCATGACTCTTACTTCTCGGGATTAACACCCCATGGTGCCTAACAGCACCTTTTTTCGGCCTTTCGCTTCGTCGTCTTCGCAAACTCCTGAAACTACAGAGCTTTACAAAAGGGTCAACGTCCTTTTCTAACCTCCCTCTTGCAACAATCCTCCCTTCCCTTGTGGACTTTTTTAGTGGTAAAATACACGCTCCCTCCCAACCCCCCACCCCAACCCCCCCCCCCCCCCCCCAAAACCCCCCCCTTTGGAGAGCGTTCCCATTTCTAGGCAGGCCTTTTTTCTTGTCCCCTACCGAGCGGTCGGGGCTTTACTTTTTGAGACCTTCCCTCGTATCACCGTTTCAGCAGGCTTCCCCCTACGTACACTCAAATAAAATAGATGGCTGGCCTTCGTGCTATTCTAAGATCCATCCTGAGAGCATTTTAGAGCCCCCTTCCCTTTTAGCTTATTTAAACACTTTCCTGGCTCAGTCCATTTACCGACCTCAGGGGTCCGCACGGCTCCTTAGTTTCTCAACGATTTCGCACAATTGACCTCTTCTACCTCCTTTTTTTCGCGTTTTTTTTTGCGACAAGATTTTAAAGTTGGGAGATTTTCCCTCTTGGGCCTTACCTTTTTTTTGTTGTTGAGAGAGATTGGGTCAATCGTCCCACTCTATGGATAATGAACCCCCCCCTTTCTTTGCCGGATCCCCTTTTTTTCCCCCCGCCGGAACAGATTCGGCAAATCGAGCGTGGACTTTGTTTCGTTAACACTCCTACTCGCAATATTTTTAGAAGGAATTAGAGGGGAAAGGATGACCCTTGTACCCTTCCGAGGACGCAGCGCAACCAGAAGTCTGCTTCGGTTTCTTAGAGACCCCTTCACAGAAGGCCGCCTTAAGGGCATTGTGACGCCCCCTTTTAAGTAAGGGTTTCTCATGACTGCCCCGGTGTCTTCCGTTATGCGAACTCTTTTTGCAAAGTACGCTCAAATCCCGTTCCCCCGCCTCTCTTGCTCCGAGCCTGCTCTTGTATTGTCGTTTGTCTAAGTTGAAGAGCTATTTGATGAAGGTTCATTCTAGTTGCTTTTTTACCTTTAGATTTGGCACGTCTTTTTCTCCGTTTTTTTCCCGTGTGCCAGGCAGAAGGAGCAGAATCCAGAAGAAAACGTTTGTCGTTCTTCACAAAACTTTCTTATGGGAGATCTTTTGGACTTGTGTCCTACTTCACCTACACCTCCCCCTGTTCCTATAGACGTCACGGGAGGGCCCCTTGACCCCCCCCCGAAGTTCCCCTCACAGATTAATCTTTATGGCTTTTCCCACTCTGCAGATTTCTCCTCGGTCTTCAACTTGCGACTCGCTTTCATGTTCAGGCCGGCAAGGTGTGGCTCACCCGGACATGTCATCTCCTTTTGAGGACCTAATGATCACACTTTCTTTCCTTTCCGTTCTTATATTCGTAAATCAGGCCTTCAGGGTAGCGAGGGCAGGTGAAACCACCTAAAATTTCCCTCTTGTCAGCAGCTCCCCCTTTCCGAGCAATCCCTTTTCCTTTCACGTCCTTAGCGTCCGTCAACTGGGAAAACTGGATTTCTGACGACCAGGGCTCCCACTTACTGCTCTCCCGAAAAAATTTTTTCCCGATCTGGTCGTTCTAAGCGGCCCCCCCGACTGTTTTCGCGCTTCGTCCCCCCTCCTCCCTCTCATCTGGCCAAATTTTACCCCAATGGAAACGCCCTTGATACCTCCTCCTCAACACCGGAATTTTCCGCTCCATGTCTCGACCTATAAGGAACCGTCTCTTTTTCCCTTCGATGCCGACCCTCCGTCCTTTCTGGCCGCCCTGATGTGTGAAGTTCTTCGAAATCTTGGTGCCCTCTTCCGGCTTATTCAGTTAATAAAAGCTGTACTACAGTGATTTCCTGTGTAGATCCCCCCCTTTTCTGAAGCCCATGCACCGTGAAGCCCCTCTGCTACCCGAGCTGAGAGACTTTTATACTTGGGTCCCCTTTCCCGACACGCCCCCCTGATCTTCCCCTCCCTCACGTTCCCTGGCCTTGGAGTGGTTTCCCCAACCCTTGCGCACCTCACGCGCCGATTCTTTCTCGGCGGGATTTCCCCCGATATGGCCTGAGGGACCGGACACTCTTTTTTTAGAAGATTGTTCTTCTTCCCCGATGAACAGTACGGAGACAGCTCCATGTAGATTGCCCATCAAGTTCCCGAAACCCCCAGCGGTCCCTTCTTCTTAAGCTCTAGGTCCCCTGCGGCGGGATCAGTGCAGACCCCCCTCCCCCTCTTTGGTGATAGTTTTTTTTTTCCAGATTGGGACCTTTCAGCTTTCAGGACACCTCTCGTGTTTGCCGATGATTCTATGGAAAGGTTCCAGCCTCATCCCGACGGGAGTTTCATGGAAACTGGCGAATCTTCTTTGATGACGTTTTGATTGTAGCGGGTTGTCGCTGTTGAGAACACACGGCCTTTCTTTTCTCTTCCTCCGTCCCGTCTGCAAGTTTGACCAGTTCAGTGGTTACCTCTGAAAGCTCCCCCGCCCAGTTTATTCTCGCTCCGCCGCCCTTCGAAGGTCGTTCTTCCAAGGATTATAGTCTTTACGGGGGTTGATGTCTTCCTCTCTCATCTCCCCCCTCCTCAGGGTTTGTTTTTTTTTTTCTGAGATATGAGCTTATATCCGCTTAAGCTGCCGCTCCCGTGAATTGACCGGGCAGCGCGTTTCGACCCTGTCTCTTGGTTACGAGAAGGATTCTTTTCAAGTTTTTTGATCGCTTTTTTTTTTCCACGGCCTAACAGGGCTTTTTCTTTTGGTACCCTGTTGTGCTCCAGCTTACCCCTCCTACACCAATTCCCCCCTTCATACACTTTTTTCTCTGAATTTCCTTTTCGCTTATGGTCTCCTCCCGTGAAGGAGAGGCGGGGTTTTTTAAGCTTATCCACCCCCCCCACCTCCCTTTCTTGCAAAAAATTCCGATGCCTCGTCTATTTCCTTAGGAAGACTACCCTTCTCCCCAGGCAAGAGGAACGGCCATCGACGTAGACCCCCCTCCCACCCTTTCTTCCCAGCGGACGACCCCTGAGACCGCTGGTGTTTTCTGTTGGAAACGTCCTTGTATAATTTTCCCAGACACGTTCGTACGACAGCCTATTCTTACACTTCTGAGGTCATAGGGACTCTTAGATTTCCTTGCAGAACGAGCTCCGGCGCGTTGATTCAAGTCTTTCCCCACTTCCTTCGGACCCCCGCACGCTTTTTTTCCCGTGCTTGCTTGAGGTACCCTGGACCCCCCCTGCACAATCTCCTCAAGCATTCTTTGAGTGCCTCTTGCCTGGATTTACCCAGACCGTTTGAATATCCCCTCCTGGTGGACTTTCGAGCGTTTTTGAGCCCCTCCGGCGTTCCAGAAGCCCTCGGTCCTTTGGAGACATGCCGCTTCCTGGCCCTGGTAGTTCCTTAGATGACGCTTTTGGCGAAGGCTTTTTTTCTGTCTTTTTCCCCTCTTGCTCTGATACGTCGTTCCGCCGCCTTGTTGTCGCTTTAGGACCATTAAAAGACTTTTTCTTCTCCTTTCTTAGTCTCCACGCTTTTGGGCCGCTTCCTTTCCCCCAGATCGGCGCCTTTTCCCCCTTCCAGTTTTTTTTTTCTCGTCGTCCAGCCCTTTTTTGCCCCAGGTTTTGAAAGTTTTGCCTGCCTTTCGATGCGGCTCCTGAGGTCCCTTTCTCTGAATGGCGCTGCGATTTACGGTAGACCCTTTCGAACTGGAGGGTGGGTGCTCCCTGCGGCCCCCTTTTTGAAACAAACCCACGTCGGATTTTTTAATGTACTTTCCGATCAAATTGTTCTGTGACCTGGGCCCTTTGCCTACCTCCTTTGTGATGCCTCTTGTAAGGGGCCATTCAGACTGAGGCCCTTTTTTTTTTTTTTCAACATATTTTGTTCTAACTTGTAGGGTCTTAACGCGTCGCCTTGCATGTTTCTCCGCCATCAATTTCTCGCTTCCGACGGCATCTTTAGTTTCAGTTGTTCTTTTGTTTCGAGGAACGTTTAGTGTAGGTCTACCCGCTTTTTCATGGCCGCTTTTCCGCCAACCAGTTGTTTTTTTCAAACTCTCGAGCTCTTGCTCCCCTTTGGCACCGGCTCACCATGACCCACGGCGACCCCTGAAGCTTTCCCCCCCCCCGCACCCCCCTCCCTTCTGCTTAACCTCTTTTTTCCCCCACCAGCGACGCTTCTTAGTGTGGCAAAGGCGCCTGTTTATCTTGGCGAAGTCCCCCCTCCCAAGATCGTCTCGGTTTTTAGATCTTTTCAGGATTTGATACCACCTACAGTCTAGGTCGTCAGGTTGTAGAAATCTTTTCCCAGCTTCTAAGACCCCCTTCAAGAATTTAGTCCCTCCAGAATTTGCTGGCCTTCGCGGGCGTTTCTGCGCCTTTCTCCTTCTCGAGTGTTTCTCTTTTCTGCTCCCTTTCTCCCCTGCGTCACTTGGCAGTGCTGATCCTTCCCTACCTCATATTGGATTTTTCAAGACCGCGCCCCCTGTCGTTGCCTTTATACCCTAGGAAATGGAGTTTTTTTTTTTTTTTTTCTTTTTTTTTTTTTTTTTTTTTCACGCCTTCTTTAATAGAGCTGGACATTTTTCGCCTCTTAATTTCTTGAAGCCGGGTCGATCTTAGCCCT
>Ga0179591_1294813_pt1 | contig 11390 bp, 13 predicted proteins | sample CZOMad2_1_08_16f_FD_182891 | JGI IMG/M metagenome (GOLD analysis project Ga0179591, IMG submission 182891) | Vadose zone soil fungal communities from Angelo Coast Range Reserve, California, USA - CZOMad2_1_08_16fungal (PacBio error correction) | ecosystem: Environmental > Terrestrial > Soil >... | reverse complement strand
CAAGTTTTGCTCCTGTCCTTTTCGTTTGACTTACTTGACGGCGTTTCCCCGGATATAATTTTCGAGGCTCCCCGCTTTGCCCTCTCCCCATGTTTACCCGTGTTACCCTTTCCCCAACGCTAACGGCGTTCTCCGGGAGTAATTGAATTCCCTCCCCCCCCCATTACATTTTGATGGACAGTTAGTTTCTTTCGAGGGACCCGATTCCGCGGCTTACTTGTTCAGTGTTTTTTTTCTACTCCAGTCTCCACCGCTTAGTAAACGGACCTGAGTAGTACCCCAGCCCCTGCGCATTGGAGGGGTGGGTAGCTTTTCTTAATTATATATAGTAGCAGAGGGGAGGCGATGTTCCTTTTCTTGTGCGATGAAGGACTCTCTCACTTAACGATCACGGAGAGGAAGTATTGGCTTTTCCCGTTGACAGACACTTACCCCCCTCCAGTAGGTATTAGTCCCTCCGTTCAGTCCCCGGGATAGGTCAGTCTCCGACGTACTGTCCTCTAGGGATCCCCCCTGCCCGTTCTTAGGTTTTCAAACGTGAAAGAATTTTTCATCCTTTTTCCTGGGTTGCGTCAAGCCAGCTTACGTCGCCCTGCGATGGACCTTCTTTTCCGCTGACCCTTCAGGGGTAAGGGTCGTCGTACGACTTCCGGCTGGGGGTTTTTTTTTTCCAGTGGGATTTTAGTCTTCGTCGCTGGGTTTAGCATAGGCTTCTTTTGGTGCACGTAGTTGGCGAAGGAGTACGGCTCCCTCTGGGACCATCAGTCCTTCCTCTTCTTCTCCCTAATAATACCGTTGGTGGTGAGAGATTCCCTCCTCGCACGTTTTGATTTCGAGTGGAGAAGGGCGGTCCCTCCCTCGTAAAGAGAACCCGATTTTTTCCTGGAATTTCACTAGATCCCCCAACATGAACCTCATTTCAGTCATGACCAACTGCAGCCCTTTTTTCCGACGGTTCATGCCTAAAGCGGGAGGCCCGTAAATCCGGGGTCCCTTTAGGCTTTAACACTCGTACAAGCCCCGGCCAAAAAATTAGCTCCGGTCACCCCGGTTGACCACCCGCACTTTTGTAGAAAGATATGACCTATCCTAAGAAGCCCCTGGAGAATCGGTTTAGGAACACTTCCGAGACTTTACAGAGGGTTGCCTATTCGTGAGGAGTCCGATCCCGTTCCTTTTGTCGCGCGCCAAGGGTGCAGTCTCCGTGTGCATTTTTAACCCCTGCGTGTCCGCAGTTTTCAGCCCCCCAGACACTTTTACCGCCGGCCTCCCCTCCGCGTTAAATAGGAGGGCTGAACCGAATTCCCCCCCCCCTCCCCCCGTCCGCTCGTGAGGTTTCCTCGGAAATTGCGACTCATGTCGTCCCCCCGATACCCCCAGAAACAGACGCTGTGTGCAAATATGAAGATCCACTTTCCCCCTGAACCCCCTTCAAGCCTTTAGTCTTGATTAGGCCAGTCCAAGTAAACTAAGTTTTAGGCCTTTTCCGCATCCCCAACCGCTTTCGCGAAGCCCCCCCCAGAAAAAACCCAGCCTGACCTAACGTTTCGGACCCCTCAGCCATTCAACAAGGGCCAGGTCCTCACGGGTGATTAGAGGAGCTGACCTTCTTTCTGGGTCGGATCGACACCCCCTGAAAAGAGGGTAGTGCCAGTTTTTTGCCTTTCGCCGTCACCCCCTCTTCCACCTCCTTGATACAGTTAAGAGCGCCGCTCGCCTTTAAGATTGCGTAGGTCCCCCTTTCCTCAAAAGGAGGCCCTCCCCCGCCCCTGAATTTTCTTCAGCAGCATTGGATACTAGTCTCTCAAACGAGGTCCTCCTCTCCGGGGCCTGCCCAACCATTATCTGTTGCCCGCTTTTTGTCCACAGCGCCCCCCTTCCCGTGAGAACCGGACCCTGCTTTTTTTTCCACCCGAGGGTAACATAAAGTTCATGAGAGCGGACGACTCCGTTTGATCCTCACTGCTTTCCCCCCCCCCCAATTGAAGCCTGAGGAACTCATCGTTCAGCTTCATCCCCCCCCCTCGAAGGACGGTGACTCTGTTTCTTTCCAATTTGCCGTAAACCCCATCCTGCACAATTTGTCTCTTGTAGTCTGCGGCGGACTTTTATCCCATCCAGCAGTGCTCGGGGTTTTAATAAGGGAGTCTTTCCCTCGTTATTCTCTGAACAGCCTACCCGCGCGAAGCACTCCTCTTTCTCCCCCATGCCCTTACTTCTCTCCTAAACCCCCCTTTAACGAACATCCTCCCTCTTTTTTTCCCCCCCCACTCATCCTTGGTGTCCCTTTTCCCCCCGATGCAGTACCGGCTGAGGTCCGCCGCGCTCCCCCCCCGGATCCACGTTGCCCCTGTCCCCCCTGTTTTCTAAAGAAGCCGGCGTCCTCTTCCCCAAGGATCACCCCCCCCGACGCAGGCATGTCTCCTCTCTTGTTTTCCCGGTGTTCTTTGTGTTCTGCCCTGCCCACTTTTCTTCCGGCCCTGACGGCCGTAACCACTTTCCGTGTGATAATCCTTTTTCGGGCTTCCGTTTTCCCCGATCCTTTGTTTTTTCGCTTTCTGTTCTACCTTTCCGGGCCAAGGGCACCTACTCAGACGCTTAGTCTTGCCCCTTTCCCTTAGGTTCTTCTGCATCGGCGAGGTATCGGCCCCGGACGTGCTTTCCAATGAACACGGGAGCCCATTGTTGTCATCCCCTTTCTTAGTGTGACATGACCCTCCTCAATGCTGCCCTGGCTAGCTTTGATGCGTCCGGGTTCGCCCTGGACGCCCGGAGACTGGTGTTTCTTTTGTTTTGGCCGGGGAAGGTACTGGTGGCCCTTGCAGCAAGGCGGGCCCTTCCTACGGCCGTCCGGGTTTGACCCGGTGCCTCCCCCCGTCTGCTTGCCCTGTCTGTGGCGCACTTTGTGCACCAATCCTTTCTCTTTCCGGTTGGTCTCTTTTTTTTTCTGTAGGGAGTTTTTGTTTTTTTCTTTTGATTTTCCCGGATGTGCCCCTTGGTACTCGGCCCTGGTAAACTTCTGGCCTGGAAGTCCTTGAGTCACCTACATTTCCTTTCTGAAATGAATGCATTGGTCTGGAAGACGCGCTTACGTGTCCTCGATGATGTTTTCCATTTCTTTTGCCTTCTTTTTTGTCCTCCCGACCGGCCGTCGCCTCCCTTGTTAAACTATTGACGCGTTTCCGGAAGGCTGTCCGTAGTGGTGGCCCCCAGTCCCCCCTGGCCCCCTCTTCGCTCCGCTGGAGGGGGTTTGGAATCCCCAAGACCGTTGAGCCAGGATCGTGGTTTGTTACAACGTGGAAGGGACCAGCCTGGCCGACTGGTGCTTTTCATAGGGTTGAAGGACCGGACTCTATCCCCTACTTCTTTCGGGACAGTTTTTTTTTTAACCTCTTAACTGATGCGTCCTGCTTGAGACTTGTTCTGTCAAAAGACCTTCGAAGCGCGGACTCTTCCCTTTCCCCGAAGGCTTTTTTCCCTGACTTAGCATGGGCCCTGTCCCGCTTGGGTAGTCCCGCTTATCGTGTTCTCTGACATTCGAACCCCCTTGTAAAGGTTAAGCAGCGGCCCCCCTTTTCCAAAGGTCCTGAGGACGACATCGACCCCGCTCCTTTCATAAGTCGTCACCCCAGGTTCAAAGGAAAGTTTCTGGCTGGCCTGAAGTTTCCTAAACCACCTTTTCAATGTTCTCCCCGCCCCCCCCCCAGACCCTTCCAGGCAGCTTGTTCCATTCCCAACCCTAAGTGTGACACGTTTTTGCCGCTTCCGCCGGGTGGCGTTCTCACCCCCCTCCCGAGTGTCTACAGTCTTTTGTCCAGGCGCCCATCATAAAGGGAAGTTTCCCCTCCCCCTTTTTGATGTAAGAACCGAATCCCTTAAGTCGGAGATCGCGGCCAGGCCCTTGACCCCTGTTTGGTCCGTGACCCTCCGCCCTCCCTTGCCGCACCACATTGACAAAAATTTCCAGTGTCACGTGTTTTCCTTGCATCTTCCCCTCTCTTTTAATAATACCTCTTTTTGTTGTCAGATCATCCATGTGAATACAGCCACTGACTGCCCTCTGCCTTAAAGGCCCGGCCATTTTTGGAGGAAAAGACGTCGGCTTTTCTGCCCCCCCCAGGTATTCAAAGGATAGCATCCAAGAGAGCAAGTGGACGGGCCCCCCCCCCTTGGTCCCAATTCCCTTTGCGGTTTTGACTCATTCCCTTTTTTGCAATAACTCCTTCGGCCCAGTAACCGCTTTTGATAAAAATGGAGTAGGCGTCCATGATGTTACTCCGAAAGTGAGCAACATTTTCCCTTCAAGTCCGATCAACCCCAATTGTACCCCCGGTCTGAGTTTTCCCCCCCCCTCTCCCCATTAAGGTTAGTTCGTGTAACGAATCCAAGGACTTTCCCTGGGAACTTGTGTGGTCTTTCCTTAGGATTACCGCCTTGGCTGTAGTCAGCTACTTCAATTGTAGCAGGGTTTTCCCCAGGCTTGTCCCTTCTTTTCCCCTTCCGACAGGCGGGGACCACTTAGGGAGTCCCCCCACAGAGGAAGGTTTAATTCCTCTGGTTTTCAACTTTCTTAGCAGGAGAGTCCACCGCGCCTCAGATGACTTCCCTTCCGCCTACCCCCCATGCGCCGAGACTGGTGGTTCTGTTCAACCTGTCCCCCCTGACGGAAAGTTCTGTAGCGCCTGGTGAAGGAGTAGTTTTTTGCACTAGCGTAATGTTTCCCTGTACCGTTGAGGCCCCTTCAAGAGGGTAGAAGTTGTCCCCCCCCCCATAGGATCAAGAACTTTCCCCTATGCGAAGTACGTCCATCCTTTTTCTACTCAGTAATCGATTTTGCCCCCCCCTCCCTCCCCTAACCCCTGGTCTCTGACACGGCCAGCTTAGAAATTCTAAGTTGTAAAAGCCTGCTACTATGAACATAGATCGTTTTTCCAGATTCGTCCCTCCTCGCGGGCGCTCTGAGAGTTCAAGGTAAAAGTTTTTTCCTCCGTCTTATCTGTACAGTCTGAAGACCCAAAGACCCTGTTGCATTGTTTACTTTTCTACTGGGCTGGACAAGTGCATCCGGGGTCATGAACTCCCCTTTATTGGCCAGTGCCCTGCCAAACTCTTTTTTCTTAAGGAAGGGCCCGCTGTGTTATTTGGTTTCGAATATTCTATGGAAGTAGGCCCCGTGATCCCCCTTGCTTGTCCGGCAGGTGTCACAGGACAGAGAATTTCGGTCGGACTACGTACCCCCCCTCCTCTCAAGAGAAACTTTTTTCGAGACCGGTTCTGCACCGGTCCTATAAAAGCATGCCCCCTTTGTTTTAAGCATTGATAGGGACTTTGAGCCCCGCAACCTTGGGACATGCCACTTGTGTCTTTCCACTTTTTTTTCGTCTCAAAATCCCCCTTCCGTGAACCCGCTTTGATTTTGAAGTCTTCCTACATCTCCTCGGAGTCCGATCTCTGAGAATTGGTAACCGATTTTTTGCTCGCTCAGTCCCCTCCCCCCCCCTGGGTCTTTTCCCATCCCCAGTTCCCGAATCACATCTTCCCCGGTGAGAAAACCCCCTTGTTTTTTTTCTACTTATCAGAAGGGACTAATTGTTGCAAGGACACCCCACCTAACGCTAGCACAACACCTCTCGGGGGGAGTTCTCTGGATCTCTTTCCGGTGTCGGCGGTTTGAAGAAATTTGGCCTTTTATCCGGGTAAGCGCTTTCCTTTATACTTTCTTTCGCCTCCTCCACTGATTGTACCCGGGTACCGTCTTTTTACCGGGACTTCAGGAAGAGATCGTTTCGCCCCCTTTCGGTTTTCGAGGGGTCTTTCCTTATACTTGTATTCTTCAAACTCGACATGTTTACTTTTTATTCTCCCCCCGTTTTAGGCTTGGTGATTCATGCCCGACATTCCTTCTTTCTTAGCCCTGTGGCTGAGATAATTCAGGTGATCTCCCAGGAAGAGTAACTCCGACCTGGGTTTCGGTTAATAGGGGCGGAGTTTTTTCTTTTGAAACCTCGCCCCTTTTGTCCCGAGAGCCTGGTGGGGTTTCCTGACCATGTGTTTTGTTTTCAGACTTTTTTTCCCCTTCGGCTGCTGAATCTGATTTGGCACAGGGAATTATCTTCACTAAAGACCCTTTTTTCCTTTTATCTAAGATCGATGATGACCTTTGGGCTCCCTTCGGTTAACAGCGGTGTCCGGACCTAGATCTGCGGGTGCTCCGGGAAGTCAGAGTTGGAAAATCGGCCTGCCTTATTCCCTCTAATGGTTTGGCTGGCTGCTTAGTTGGCCTAACTTGTTTCGGATAGAGGATGATAGTTCTCTTCCCCTCCCTTATAAGTCGAGTTGTAGGGAGCCTGACCCCCATTTCATTTGGCCGCTGGCCCGGCACGGACGAGACCCCTTGTATTAACGATTCCGTTGTGGGGGGGGTGAAGGTAGATTTCGTTTCCCTTCCCTTAGTCACAGTCGGTTTGCTTTGGTTATCTGTTGTCCTCCCGGGCCCCTTACGGTTAATAAGTCGATCACTTTTGTTGATTCCTTCCCTCCGTGTGGTTCGGATTTTTTATCTCTGTGGTTGACCCTGGGGGGTTGTGTGCTCTCGGTTCCCCCTTTAAAGGGTGATCCTGCACCCTTCAACGTGCCAGCTCTACCTGAAGTTCAGAGCCTTCTCGACTCTCCCCTGGTTCAGTCGTCCTGGCCAGATTAATCGTTCCCGTTCCCTTTTTGTTAGAGGTTCCCCCATATTTCCCTCCCCGCACGTAGTGGGGTCAAAGTTAGTCCCAGCCCGTCCGCTTGGCGGTTTGGTTGGTGAAGGCGTATTTTTTCTTCTATAGGGCTGAACCTTGTTTTTGTTTTCTGGTGACTGTTTAGGAGATGAGAGTACCTTCTCTGTAGGACTTCCCGCTCACGGCTCGTTGCGGACCCCTTGCTATCCTTTTTTTCCTGTGTCGACCCTCAGAGCCTCTTACATCGTAGAACGCTGGCCATTGAGTTTTCTCCAAAGGAGGATCACCAGGCTTTTTTTTCTAGTCCGACCAGTCCTGTGCTATTTGTATACCCCCTGCGGGGCCTGCGTGTTTCCCACCCCCCACCCTAGTGCGGCGATGTGTCCTTTCCCGCTAGATTTTCCCCCCCCGGCGCCGGCGACCAGAGGTCTTCCTTGCTGGATGTTTCATTTGCGTAGGTTTTACCGACTGAAGGCTTTTGTTCGGTATGTATTTGCTTCTTCCCGGTGGGAGCCAATTTTTTAATGAGTATCTATTGTTCTCTTCTTGACGTGACTTAGTGAGGCAGATGAGAATCCCCCTGCTACCTATGACAACCGGCGCCTGGACCCTCCTTTCTCTTCCCCCTCTTTTTTTCGAGCGATCTGTCTCGAGTTTGTTTTCTCGGCCCAGGGCGCCTTGTTCTATACCCGTTACCGCAGACCCAACCACGCGATTTTTTTTTTTTTCTCCAGAACCCTATCCCCCAGAAAGAAACTTAATTCCCTTTCATCCCTCTGGGTCCCAGAAGGTTCTCTAAGGCATGCCATCAGTTCGAAGAGGAACAATCCGGGTTTTCTCCTTCCCCTTTTCGCGGTCCGAAGGCCCAAAAACCTAGTCTCCGGATAGAGGTTACCCCCCCTTTTTTTTGAAACCTTCTTCGAAATGGTGAGCCACCCGGACCCTTCCTGAGGAGATCGCCTCCCCCGGCCGCAAGTTTTCGGAGCACTAACAACTTTCCCCCCCCAAGCGCTGTTCCGAGTGTCAGATCCGGCTCTGGTATCTCCCCGGAGATATCCATTTTCCCCCTCTTTAGACATGACAGTCTACGTGCCCCCTGCTCCAAGTCCCGTTCCCGGTCCTCTTGGCCCGTCTATCACAGGAAGATCCCCCCCCGAAGTTCTAGGTTCTCGAATTTTTTCATCCTTCTCTGGAGTCTTCTTTCTAACCTTCGCCCCCTGAAAATTTCCCGCCTCCCCTGATTGTCCCCGCCCAGAACGAACCTAAGTTACTGTCAGTTGCTGTATTTTACTGGACTCTTTCTTTTTCCACTTTTTGAGTTTTGAGACCTTGGTTCCCTGTCATAAACGGTACCGCGAGTGACATCCCCGTAACATTTACATTCCCCCCCCCTATTGTTAAGTAGGACTGATCCCTTCCCCCACGTAGTCCCCAGTTACGAACGTTTTCTCGATTTGTGATCATTTTTGGGAGTAACTCCCGTATAAACCCCGCATTTTTTTTCCCCCCCGCTTGAACCACCAGATCTCTGAACAATACCCCACATGCCCCTCCATTCCCGATTTAGAGACCTTCGGACCTCTTCTCAGAGGGCGTCCTTTTTTTTTCTGTCCGTCCAGAAACCCTATTTCCCGACAGATGATGTGAACAGAGGCGAAGCTACCTTCCCTCTTTCCCAAACCGAAGGTTTAAGGCCCGTTTACGACCTACCGACACAATTTACACGTCTTGCAAACAGGTCCCGTATGGTCAACGGCCAAGGGAAATGCGCACCCACTGAATGCGGTATGCCAACCGCGGGTTTAAACCCTACTTTCACAAGACGCCATACCCCTTGCTTTATTTTTTTTTCTTTCCGATCCCAGGCTTTTTTATCCGTCTTTCTCTAACGCTTCTCAGACTTTTTCTGCCCACTGTGTTTTCCCAGAAGAGTCGCAGATGAGGTAAAGCCCCTTAACCGAGCCTCAACCTAACCCACACCAGGTCCTATTGACCGGGGCACCCCTTTTAGCATTCCCTGAGAACCCACGGGCCGCATTTTAAGAAGAGTCCACCATTTTTCTTTTCGTTATTTGGCCGTTTCGGTTTCTAAAGAGAAGGCTTCTCGGGAGTTCATCTTTTTTTTCCGTTACTTCCTTTGTTTCACTCTCCCGTCAAGCGACCGCCGAGCCCCTCAAGTCCCGTCAGACCCATCCACCTCCATGCAGAGGAAAACCTTTTTTTTTAACGACACTTCCGCGCCTTCAGTTCTTTCCGCCATGGTCACACCAGTTTTTACTCCGCCCCCCCCCCCCCCCCCCCCCCCCCCCCCCCCCCCCCCCAAATGATTGAATGCGCCCGCGATAATTCGGATACGCGCGCGTACCCGGCGACTTCCCGTCTCACAGGGTCGCTCACGAAGGAAAATGCTCCCCTTTCCCGTCATCCCCCGGTACGCCCCCCCTCCCTCATGCGGTCCCCCCATTTCCCCTGATGCGTGAGGTTTTTTGTGGGCCATGTCCCCATTGGTAGTACCGGACCCCTGCCTTTTTTCAACCCAAACCGTTGAGCCAAGACCTGCCCGCGAGTACTTCGGATGATGGTTTGAGATAAACAGGTTTGAGTAATCTCGGTTCGGCCCACCATTTCTTGGTACTCCCTGATACGATTTTTCCATTTGTTTTCAAATGCCCAAGATGTCGCACGAAAGGTTTATCCTTGTTCACTTTGCAGAGGTTCAGGTAGGGATTAAGTTTTCCAGTTGTTCCAGACCGGAAGCAATTTGGCCCCGTGGAGAGGTATTGACTCCCCTGAGGAATTTGGGTGATGGGGCCCCAATGGAGACCTGGTTCCCCCTCTTTGAGCCCACTTGAGCCTTCTAGATGAGGGGACGGCGGAAGTTCCTTTCGAATTCGACTGTTATTTTTTTCGCCTGACAACGAGCTGGACCATAAGGCCTTTACAGGGAGTCTGGACCGTTTTTCTTTTTCTTTGGCAAGCCCCAAGCAGCCTTAGTCCTTGATGTTATATTTGGTTTTTTTTCGGTCCGTCGGCTGGCCGATTTCGGAGCCATTGCCGCCACCGGGGGATTCACTGGGTACTCCCCCCCTTTCATCCCATGGCGAAAATGGGTGTGACCAGACCCCTTCACACTGGTACTTGCCCCTTTTGCTGCAGACTGAGATCTATCGTTTGCTTTTGCCCCATTTGTAAGGCTGAGAGAGTCTCGCAGTCTTGACTAGTCATGGCCTTTCAGGACGACCCCCCGGGTCTGTACAAAGGGTTAAACCCTTCTCGAGATGGAGCGGAAGTGCTTTTTGGAGGACCTTGACAAGGAGATGCTGTGGCCCAGAGGAGGACTCAGTCATACGCGAACGGGGGACCAAGCTGAGGTGAAAGAGCCAAGAATGTGTGAGAAAAAAAACAACCCCCCCCAAACACCCCCCCCCCCCCCACAACACCCACCCCCCAAAACAACCCCCACCCCCCCCCCCCCCCCCCCCCCCCCCCCCCCCCCCCCCCCCCCCCCCCCCCCCCCCCGTTAGTCGGGTTGTCCGACCATCCTGGGATTTTTCACAGACCTGTTGCCGGTATGCAAAATCAGGGTTGCCCGTGAGTTCCATTTTCCCCTACCTTTCGCCCCACAATCCCTCCGCGTACCGCCGCCGGGCAAAGACGATTTTCCATTTTTCTTTTTCAGGGTGTCAGGGGACTGAGTACCCCCCCGGCGGTACTCGCAAGTGATGACTCCCATGTTCATCGCAAGTAGCCCTTACTAACACGCGGTTTGGTCGGGAGGAGACCCTCGAGTTGGAAATGGTCTAGAAGCGACCGAGGGGAAAAGGGATGGACACTCATGCTCCCAAGTTTTACGCATGCCGCCCTATCCATCCGGATTCTCGTATGACACCAATGTTCCCCCGCCATGTAGGAGGGGTTATATGAAAGAACCCCACCCTGGTCACTGTCATCGCTTCGTCCACCCATTTTTAACGAGTTCTCTTCTCTTACTAGTACAATGCAAGTGGCTGAAGTGCCCCTGCCGCCCACAGCGGTGCTTCCCTGGTGTGGGTGTTTTTTTCGCCCACTCAAGATGTATCCGTTGATTCCGCTGTGACGGCGAGGTTTCGAGAAAGTGCGGGCATCAAACGGCCGGATCCGCCCCGGCCCAGTGAGGCTCGTGGTCGGTCCGTCGTCGTGGAGTGACCCCTGGGACTCTTTTCTGCCGCTTCCTTATGGGGGGACGCCCCAAATGTTTTCTTGAAAACGTTGGCCTCCTTTTGGATGCATTCTTTCCTCCCTCCCCCTCCCTTTGCGTTCTCGATGCATAAGCAACCCGGAGCTTCCCCCTCGCCCTGTCCTTTTTGCGGCCCAGATGATCTCTTGGTTTTTGATTTTCCCCAGGGTCTTTTATGTCGGTGTCACGATTCGTCATTCTTTCCATCACCATCCTTTTCAGACCGTGGGTGGGGCAGTTTTTTTTCGCCTTGGCTGACAATGTCCCGGCTGTGTGTGGTTTTTGCGCAGTCAAGTAGTAGAGTTTATCCACAGCCAATGCTTCTTTCACTCAGAAGCTTTGCTGTTGAGCGGCACCGCCCGGCGATGTAGCCCCCTTAGTCATCCCAGCAAGGGCAGACCTCCGCAGTTAACGGGATCGTCCATCTCCGTGGGCGTTCTAGCCGACAGCTAAGA
>Ga0179591_1260535_pt1 | contig 11390 bp, 13 predicted proteins | sample CZOMad2_1_08_16f_FD_182891 | JGI IMG/M metagenome (GOLD analysis project Ga0179591, IMG submission 182891) | Vadose zone soil fungal communities from Angelo Coast Range Reserve, California, USA - CZOMad2_1_08_16fungal (PacBio error correction) | ecosystem: Environmental > Terrestrial > Soil >... | reverse complement strand
CTTGATTTACTGTCGAAAATTTCTCTGATTGCGCGGTGTAAGAAGTTTTTACCTGTTTCTTAGATTTTCCTTCTTCTTGAATCTACGGCTCTTGGGGGGGCGGACCTTTCTGATTCGTAAGATTTCCCCTTTCCCTCCTCGTTTTTGTTGTTTTCGTGGTAGGCAAGTCGTCACTGTTTTTTTTTTTCGCTTGTCCTTGATGTCTTGGAAACTAGGTTCCCCTCCATCCACTTTCCATACCCGGGCGCGGCACAACCCCCCCCCCCCCCCCCCCCCCCCGTGAACGTGTTTGCCTAATCTGGTTGTTTTTTGAACACCATTCCGTTTGTTTTACACCGGGTGCCCGCCCCCCCTCGCTTTTTCCAATTTTCTGTCCCGAAGTTTGTTTTTTTTTTCCCAATGCTGAGGAGTAACTTTATGCGTTTTCATTTTTTTTCCCTTTTTTTATCTTTCTTTCGTTTTTTTTTCCTGGGAACCGTTGGGCTTCTTTTTTTGAGGGCCCCTTATGATTCCCCTTGAAAGATGTTTTTTTATGCGCTCTGAGAATCTCGTAGTTGTCACTTTCCTTGAGGGAACTTCCCCCCCGCTTGAGCAACAAGTGTTTCGGTAAACTTTTTTGAGAGCTTATGCCCTTTTCGTTTCTTATCTTCCTAATTTTTTAGTACGTCGCTATCCAGTCTCTGTTTTTCCGTTTTGCGAAGTTTATTTCAATTTTTTTTACAGTATTTACATAGTTCAGGGTGTGACGCGGACTTTCCCATCAGCCCTTCCTTTTGATGCATTCCTTCCTGCTGTACAGTTGGAATCGTGAGGCTATCCCTCGAAGATCCTTGTTAACTTTTCCTTCATTCATGAATGCCACCGCTGTGGTGGTGGACCATCCAAGTTTGAAAGGGTCCCTTCTGCTAGTCTTTCGTGGCATTTCCTAGCTTTTTTTCTTTTTCTTTTTCGGTCTGCTTGCAGGACCCTCCTTTGTATGGCGGGACCACACTCCGCGACCCCTTTCCCCGGCCGGTGGCTTTGTTTTTTGTGATTTTGTTGCGCTTCCCCTGTTCTTTTCTCGGGAAACGGCCCCCGCTGTCCCCCAATAACTAGCTTCCCCTTCCCTTACTCGAAGCCCCCTGCGCATAATCTCCACATGTTTGCCCCCGAAATTGCCCTTTCCCCTGCTATATTGTGTCTTAAGCTTTTGATTTTTTTTTCTGTTAGTTTTCACCCCATTCCGGCAACCCCATTCGCCCTTCGGGTTCTAATCCCCAAGTTGGTTTTTATGGGGCTTCGGGGGCTGATTGCTAAAACATCTCACTCTCTCTTTTTTATTTCTTATCACCTTTGGTGCGTGTTCCCCGCTGAAAACCCCCTTCCCAATTTTTTTGTACCCGAACCCCAATTTCCTTTCTGCCTCCCCCAAACCGGCATGGCGCTGGTTTAACGTTTGGTGTTCCCCTTCTTTACATTTCGAATCCTGTCCTCCCCTTCCAAGTCTGGGTTGTACTTCCAAGGAACGGTTTCCCCAAAGTCAAATTTCATCCTAGTCCTTTGTCCCTAACAAGCCTTCACTCACCTTGGCGTCGGGGATCCCCTTTCCCCCTTTTTTTTGGCCACCTTTTTTCATTTTTCCCTTGGCCTTTGCCTTTTGGCTTTATTTTTATACTTTTTTCCCTCCAAGTCCTCCCGCCACCTTTCGCCGACATTCTCCGAAGATTCACCCCTTTCTTCTGTTCGAAAAGAGTCCGTTTCCTGTCTCCTGTCCATTTTGTCCGCGTTGTTCTCCGTCGGTGTTCACGGCCCCCCGCTGACCGAACTAAGTCCCTTGTCTTCATTTCCCTGCCGGTGCACTTGTTTTTCGGAAGACTTTCAATCTATGACACTCTTGTTTTTTTTCCTTCTTCAGCCACGTCCTTCCCCCCTTCCCTTTTTGTTGAACAAGAACCTGATTCCGGAATTCCCGTGACGTGGAGTTGGACTCGCTTAATCTGACACCCCCCCTTCTCCCTAGGTTGCTCCCCCCCCTCTCTGGCGCCAGTTTTTTTTCGAGTAAGTTTTTTTCTTTTTTTTATCGACATTCCCGAGACCGACGGTGGGACAATATCTCCCTGTATCTTTCTGTCTTTTTTGGGAAACCCCCCCCCCTGCTGTCATTTCGGTTGTCCTTTTGATCTGGAAGCTGACCATGATGTAATGTTCGACACTGCCGCAGCCACTCTTTCATATCACCCTGACGTCCACTTGCTGCTCCCGGCATTCGTACTGGACCTTCTCCCCTTCCATCATGGTACTTTCCCCCGACAATGATTCCTGGTGGACGCTTTGGCCATTTTCCCCAGAGTTCAGGATACGTCCTTAGTAAAACTACTGGTTAGTGTGAACCCCCCCCCGCCCCAGTTTCTCCCCCCCGGTGGCCCCTTTGGTGTTCCCCCTCTGGAACCTTGATCACCCTTGCTTTCAACCCCTCCCCCCCCCCCTACCGGCGAAAGTGCGTCAAGCGTAAAGGCTATCCCTTGCCCCGGACCCCAATGGTTTTGCGTTAATCAAAAGGTCCTCATTTTGTTGCCCTGTTCACTTGTTTTCTTCTGTCTCGGACCGACTTTTCGACACCAATCCTTTCCCCGAAGGTGCGTAGGTTTGATCCCTCCCTTTTCTGTTGTTGTAGGGAGATAATCCCGAACGGTCACTTTGCGTCCCGGTTTTCTTCCTTGTTTCGTCCCCGAACCCTCCCCCCTCCCCCAGTTGACAGAAGCCCTAGGAAAGGTTCAGCAGTCCCTTTTTTACTTTTTCTGACCCCCCTCTTTTCTTTTGCAAGATCCCCCAATTTGGAACTTGAACGATGCACCCCTCCCGTGTTTTAGTAGTCCCTCGGACGTATACGTCCCCCCTGTTTTGGAAAGGGCCGTGACAAGGGCCCATCCTGTCAATTTGTTAAGCTTTTTTTGTTCACCATTTTTTTCCCCTTTTACCTTTCTTAGCCTTCAAATTCTTGGGATGCAGCCCGATGAATCTTTGGGTTTGCTAACTCATGAAACCCCTTTGTTTCCCGTCGTTGGATTGTATTCCTCCTCGCGAGTTGTCGGGTTTCTTGTTGATCTCTTTTTGACCCAAGGCGTTTTAGGCGTCGACGCGACCTTACCTTTTGCGCACTTCCTTTTGGCATCGGCAGTCTCCCTGCCGCACTGTCAGACCTTGTTTCCCCCGCCCCCTTTCGTCTGTTAGGTCCTTCTAATATTTAAGGTAACCTTTTTTGTTGGACCCATCGTCGGTTCCCCTTGCACTGCCGCCCGGCCTTTCCTTCCTCCCGGTCGGGTTTACTGTTGTTTCACCTAGATGCCTGCTTTCCCCATTCAAAGGGGTTTAGCTCTTCTTTCTGTTCCCCCCCTTTTGAACAAGATTTCCCTTCTTCTTTTTCTGAAGCCGTTCCAACGCTTTGTCGCGTCTTGAGATAATTCCTTCTCCCCTTCAAATTTTGTCTTTCTGAACGGACCTTGCTTTTTTCTAGTGGGAAAGTGTTCCCAACAATCGGGCCTTCACCGCCCCGGAGGAATTTTCCTGTTCCTCCCTGACTTCGACGTGATTTTCTTTGAAACCTGTTTCGTCCTCTTCTGGTTTTCTTTTTTTTTTTTCTTCGGTTTTGGTTTTTTTCTGTCTTTTTTTGTCAAAGGCAGGAAGCCTCTTTCTTCCCCTCCCACTGACCTTGCAATTCCCGCCAGCTTGCCGTTGACCCATACGTGGTTTGCTTTTGCCGCTCCACTCCCCGCCGGCGTTTTTTACTTCCTTTTTTTTCTGACCCCCCTCCCAGACGTTGACTATTCTTTTCTTTTCTTCCCCCCGGGTCCGTTCATCTTCTGACCCCCCGGACCTTTTCTTGTTTTCCACGCCCCGCCCCCGTTCAACGCTTCCCCCCCCCCCCTTTCATTGCGTGTGAAGGAACGGGTTTCTTTGTTTCGGTTTTTTTTTTTACTTTCCCTTTGACCCTTGGTTTTTTTTTTTTCTTCCACTGCACACTCATTTGAAACGGTCAGATCCCCTTTGGCGGTCTAAACTCTTCTCATTCCCTCTCCCCGTCCGAGGGCTTCCCCCCCACCCCACATTTCCTCCCCCAAATTTTTTCCCCGGACCGAAAACGTCTTTGGTTGACCCCAGGGCCCCGCCCTCCCGCCTTCCCCTCAGGGGACCCCCCCCCCGCCCCTCCCCACCCCCTCCCCCCCCCACCCCCCCCCAATCTCCACCCTTCGTCAAAAAACATACCAGCTGAAGCTTTTTTGCGTCTATCTAACAAACTTCTTCTAAGCGGACTCTTTCCCAAAGTTCCATGGGCCTTGTGGTGATTGATTATGAGCAAGGGTTTCTGTCCAATTGCTTTGATGTTGCTAGTTTTATTGGCCCTTTCTTTTTTTTTTTTTTTTTGCAGTGTCCGTTTCTCTAAGGACTCTCACTTTGAAAATCCCCACAATTCCGCTCGGCCCCGTTTGCGGGTTCCCGGGAGTTTTTTGAACACTACCCCTCCATTTTGACCCCACAACAAACCTGCACCGAGTCTTTTTCCTCTCCGCCTCCACGGTACTCCTCCAAGGACTTCGATCTTCGGCCCCCCGACCCTCCATCAATCGCCCTTTCCCCTTGTTCAAACCCGCTTGTTTTTTTTCTTGTTCCCCCTTTTTTGTGACGGGCATTCATTCCCCCCCCCCTTTGACCCCCCCTGACAATTTTCCTTATCCATTAGACTTCCACGAACGTTTTCCAAAAAATTTTTTCCCCCCCCTTCACCATTCTTCCCCTCCGCAATTTTTCCCCTTGGCCTTTTTCCCTTTTTCTAACGCGGTCCAAACAACTAAAAGCTCCGATGAATTCGTTCTGCCATTCGCGCCCCCCCTAGTGGATCTCCAGTCTCGTTTTTTTTTTGACAGTTTCCTGATAATTCCTTACCTTACTTCCTTACGGAACACCCCGCTGCGCCGTTTGTCGCCTTTGAAACAACGGTGTCCTTTTCATGCTCTAAGTCCCCCAATCCTTTCCGACGACGCTACCCTCTGGTTTTTTTCTACCTCTCTGACCCTAGATGGACGTGAAACTCCCCCCCTCCTGGTTCCAAAATGGGGTCAACTTTCACGATCCCCCTCGGACCAAGCCCCCCCTTTTGCTTCGGTCCCACCCTGGCTCCCTTCCCCATCTCCTCCTTCAGCATTTTCCTTTCGCTGCGCGAAAGTACCGGCGCGATATTGTTTTTCTTGGGCTCTGCTACACGGGCGGTTGCAAAAGCCTGACACCGAACCCACGTTTTTTTTAGACCCACATTACATTTTTGGTTTTTCTCTGATTTATTTTACCACGTTTTTTTTTTGCGAGATTCAGACCATCACATTTCGCCAGACTTTTCTTGGGTTTTACACCCTTTTGCATTCCCCCCACACCCTCCTGTTCCGACTTTGATTACCCCCCTCCCAACCCTTTTCGAAGGTAAGAAAATCAGGTTCAGTGAACTGGAAAGTCCCATTTCACAAGGACGTTCATCTCCTCCCGTGGGCCGTCCTACACCTTCTGTTCATTTCTTTCCTTGTGTAGTTATGAACCTTTTCTTTCCGTCTTCTTTTTTTCCTCTTTCCTCCTGTTTGTGATATATTTTGAGAACTTCTACCTGATGTATCTCGGGGTGTAGGTCTTTTTTTCCTTGCATTTTTCCGCTTTTTTATTTCTTTCCCCAGAAGTATTTTTCTCCCTTTTCTGCTTTTTTGCGCGTAGATGGGCAGTATTTTCTGTGGTTGGTCTTGAAAGGTGTACTCTTGTTGCCTTTTAGCTGCCCCCGATGTTTTTCAATATACGTCCCTTGGTCTCCTCTAAAAGTTTGTTTAAAATAAGTTCTCGCCCTGCATGTTTGTGGGGAGTCAATGGTTTGTCTTTTTGCTTGCCATTTAAGTGGTTTGACCTTCCCCCCGTAATACGCCTACGTCTCTTTCCACTTTTTTCAGCATCTGTTGCGGTAAAATCTGAGCAGGTGGTCTCTGGTGATTTGAGTGGTCTTCCCCCATTTTTTCCTTCTCTTTGGGGGGGGGTTTTACTTTTATATTGTATAAACTTTCGTTCTTTACCTTGGATTTCACATTGATTCTTTTTTTCTTTTTTTTTTTGCCAGTGAATACTCTGCTGTTTAGTCTTGGAGCAGCTCAGCTCTTTAGTTAACTCCCTTTTTTTGAATTGCGCCTTGTTAGAGCTCCCCGCCCCTTTCCTTGTCATTCGTTGTCTACATCATGTTTTCATGTCGTACCTGGACACGGTCTCTTAAAGGCTTTTTTTTTTTTGTTGCCGTGTCATTTCCTCCGACTTCCATCGATTCTTCACTAGTTATATTGGTTTGGACTCCTTTGAACTAAGGCCTTGATGGGGCGCTTCCTCTGTGGTTTGTTGAACTCTTTTTTCTTCGGAAGCCCAGGCTAGGACTTATTTTTTTCCCTTTTTGGGACCTCTCCCTTTCATTGGTTTTTTTACCTAACATTCAGGTCCCCTCTGGAGAAATTATGTAGCTATTGATCCCCTAGGGCTTTCCCCGGTTTGGGAAGGAGTATTTTTCCATCTTCTTTTTCTCTTTGTGTTGGCACCCCCTCCCCAGACGGGACGTACGGCAAAGGACCCTTTAATGGTTGTTTTTACTTCTTTGTTCACGATGCTAACTCTTCATAATTCCCTACCTTGCGTTTCCAAATACAAACCTTCAGCACAGCAATTTAAGTTCCGTGGCAGCATAATCCCTTCCCCAAAATGTTTTTCTTCCTGTGGTCCACTTAAAGTAACATGCCTTCCCTATTCTTTTTTTATTTAGGAACCCGAACAGGCTTTTCTTTTTGTCTTTTGTTTTCCGGTTCCCCCCTGATAAGGCCCCTCCTAGTCCATAGTTATGAGTCTAATTCCTTTGCTCCCACTTTTTTTTTATGCTTTGAACCTGATTTCGAAAAAATTTGTTCCTTCCGTTTTTATCTAATCCACTCTTGTGCGTTTTTGACCCCCTCTACCCCCCACCACGTCAGTCTTTGAGGTACCCGCCCCCCCTTTTTCCCCGTCATCCTTCCCCACTTTCAGGTTTCTCGTTTCCCTTTGTTCCACCTGCCTTGCCCCATGGGTACTTTCAAGGGTCGGGGGCCCCTACACTGCCACCCCCAGTCTTTTTAATTTTCATCCTCCGTCTTGCATTGGCTGAACCCCAGGATACACCGGATGGGGGTATTTTTTTTTTGGCGCCCCTTGTATTGATTTTCCACGGCCAAAGCTGGTTTGCACTCTGCCCTTCCTTTGCTAACTTCTATTTCCCAAGGAGTCCTCTCTCCTTTCGTGACCAGATTTTCTGTCCAGTATGTCCCCACGCGTTCACCGAATTAAGTTCGGACCTGTTTTTTTTTTTCACTCCGCTCCTTCTGACGAGTTCGGTTTAACTGCCACGTCAGGACCCCCGTGGCCCCTAGCCTTTCCCGCCGTGTTTGCTTTTCTGTTCGCCTACTTTCAGCAATCCGTTTTTCTACAGAAGCTGGTGTTTCAATCCGACTTGGGCACCCTCAGTTTTTGTTTTTTTTTCCCCGTTTTTTGCTAGACCGATACCCCGTTGTGCGGTTCGAGCCTTTTTTTTTTCCTGCCGCCTTGAAACAGGCTCCGCTTTCCCTCTTAAGTACCCGCGTTTCTCCCGCTTGAGTGAGGAACTCCGAGCACTTTTCTATTGTGACCCTATCTGCTATGGCCGAGCGTTGGCTGGTCGACCATCACCTGCCCCAGTTTCCTTTTCCCCCCGTGTACTTCTTTGCTTTGCCATTAAGTCTGGTGACCACTTTCCCCCTTCTCCCGTCCTTTTTTTTTCAACTTTTATCGCTTCCAAAATTTTCTTTACAAACCCCCCGCTGCTGCATTCCCTCCTGCCACCCGTGCATCCTGTCCCCCTTTCTTGACCACTTTTGCATTTGCCCGCCCTTGATTCCGGGTTTCCGGGGCTTGAGCTCTTCCCGCATTTTTTTTCCCGTTTGCTACGCCGGTCCCACTACTCAGTGTTGGTACCACGCCAATTTTTATCCATTTTTCAAGTTTTAGCCGCCCTTCTGCACTTCTCCACCTCTTCGGCTTCTTTTTTTTTCAACCCCAGCGTGCCCCCTTTTTGCTAGCTCCACGGACCTCGATAACCGTCTCCCTACCACCTTTTTCTACAGCATTCCCTGCCCCTGATCGTAGGCTTGTCCACTGGGCGGACCTTCGTCACTATTCCGACCGTCCTGGCGTCCCCTCCGTGCTTATCTTTCTGGTCTAAGTACTACGTTGTTGTTTTGGCGAGTCTTCAGCCAACCTCTAACGGATTTCTTCTCTCCCTCCCCGAAAAAGGCTGATCTCCAGTCTTGTGCCCCCGAATACCGGCAGTGCATTCCTGCCAAGTGCTTTTTCCCGGTTTTTCGTTCAAACCTGTTCTTGTTTACCTTCTCGGGATCCCCCCTTGAAGATGAACCCTCCCCCACTAGCTTCATGTAGTTTCATTCTGCCGTAGTTTTTTTCACGTTGACAACGTGGTAACAGTTAGCCATAATTCACAGGGCTTCCAGCCTTTAAGTTTGGCGTTTTTGTTAAAACCTGTATTTCTCCCGTCTCCTTCCTCTGACCCCGTTTTTCTTGTTCTGCTAATGCCGTTAAAAAGTCACATATAATCCATGGCTTCCCCTCACTTGAAGGAACACCTTGATTCAATTTGGATTTTGTATTGTACCCATTAGGTCCAGGTTTTGTGGTAGCGTTTGTGATTATTGAAAAGGTTTTCCGGAGGTTCCCTTTCAGTTTAGAACCTTAGATTTTTTTTTTATCGGGTCCCCTTGCTCACCACCCTGTTCCGAACGCCCTCAGGGTGGTGATTGCCCCTCACCCCTCTTTCAGCAGACATCCGTTATCGATAATAGGTCCCCTTTGTTTTCTCTCAGGCATGTCCATATCCCCCGATTACCGTCCCCCTTTGTTGAAGGGTCAACCCCCCCCTTTTTTTATTAGCGATTCTTCGGCTTGACTTTTGATCCTCGAGCCGTTTTTGAGCCCTCATCTTTTCTGCGATTTTCAAGGATCGTCCCCCAAACTGGTGTGGTTTTTTTTTTTTCCCAAAAGATTCCTCTTTCTTAGCCCTCCTTTCTTTTTGACCACAGAGTTCGTTTTTTTTTCTTGTTCTCCTCTCCTCGGAGACATTTTTTTTGAAACCGTGCCAATTTGGTTTTCCAGGCTCCTTACCGTGAGCCTTCTTGTCTTGCTCCCCCGAACTTTTTCCGTGACACCCTTTCCGCTGTCAGTGGAGTTCTTTTGTTCCTCACATGGAATATTTCTACACCGCTTTTGATATTAGGAGCATTTTCGGGTCTTGTGGTTGTCCCCCTTTTCGATCCAGCTCTTCTTTCAATCCACTCCGGTTTCCCCGTCCCCGGCCCTTTTTCTTTGTAATAACTTCCCTTTTTGCCGCTCGCCACCGCTGCCAGGGTTGTACTTCCCTTTCAGCTGGGCAGTCAACTATGGTAGTGTTCTCCCCTTTGTGTCGGGTCTTTTTCATTTTGGCACCCCCAGACTTAATCGATCTTGTCCATTATTTTCTTTTTTTCTTCACGCCCTGGTTTTCCCCCCCACACCGTCATACGTGTAACCCTGCGTGGTAGTCATTGTGCTGTTTTTTTTTTTGGTGTGGAATTTTGACTGGACAATTGTTCTCGTTTCCCGTTCACCCTTTCCTGTGTTTTTTTTTCCAGCGGTATCAACACCGCTGAACTCCTCACAAACTCGTGCTTTTGTTTGTGTTTGGCAGCCCCCCTTTTTCTCATTTCCCCATCTTTTAGCCCCCCGAAGCTTTCCCTCACAAAAAAAATTGTAAGTTTATCCCTTTCTCCTCGCCCGGATGTTTCCTTTCATGACACTTGGGGTCTTGTGAACTTCCATACCTCGCCTAACCTCCCGACTACCTCCCTCCCTTGTTGCTTTTCACACACACAGAAACTCGTTATTGGTCATTTTTTTCCGTTCCCAGGTCCCAGGAAATGTTTTTTTTTTTTTTTATTTATTCAAGGGTTATTTTCCCTTTTTTCATTGATTCTTCTTGACCCTTAGGGGCCTTCATCTTTCTTTTCCTTTTTTTTATTCCGCTTTTTCTGTTATTTCCCGCCGCCTAATTTTCTACTCTCAACCAACCAAACCGTTGCCCTCTTTTCTTCCCCCTTTCCTTACATCTTCTCAGGGAGTTGCTTCTTTGGCTCCTTTCTTTTTCTTCCCCCCCATTTCTACCGACCTTCTCCACATTCCCCCAAAAACAAAGCAATAGGTCTTTCCGCTCCCTACCCTTATTTGTTGAAGCCTTCACCAGATTTTTCCCTCCCTCCCTGTTCCACCTTTTGTGCTTCCCCAGAAGATTCGACTTTTTTGTTTTCCTCTCTTTTTTTCATCTTTGCCGGAAATACTTTCATCAAGCCGGTTTCACTTTCCCTTTGTAAACCTTTGGTTTTTCTTCCTTTCAAAACCTGGAACGGGCAGTCACTCCCCCCCCACCTTTTTCTAAGAAGGTGACAATTACTCGTCTCTCCGTCTGGTCCTCGTTTCTACACCCCCGTCCAAAAAACTTTTTTACTTCAAAAAGTTTTTTCTTCCCCTCCCTGCTGCCCATTTTCTCACGGCCTTCTTTCTTTGCGGGGTGGTTCTTCTTTTCCTCTCTTCCCACCAAACTATATATTCTTCCATGTTCGAAGCGATCTTTTCTTTCCTTGTTTTATAAAAACGACTCCCTCCTTCCTCAGTGGAACTGGATTTTTTTCCCCGTATCCGTCCTTCTGTCATTATGGGGGGGAATCTTTTTTGATTTTGTTCCCTTCCGATCTGTGTACCGATACCCTTTCTCTTCCCGTGGACATTAAACGATGCGCCTTTATTTTTCGCGACACTTTTATGAAAACAAGGTCTTTTCTCTCCTCCTTTTACTTGTTCTCTTTATCCGTGTTGAATCCCTGCTTTCTTTCACTATCTTTAGATTTTCCTATCTTCTCTACTCCCAATCATTCCTCCCCTTCGCTTTAGAAGGCACTTTTTATGGAACTTGGAAATTACCTCTACCTCTTTTTCTTCCCCCCTTACCGGCCGCATTCCACACTTTCGCATTTTGATATAAATCCTTCTATCCCCGATCCTGGACTACCTTTTTTCTTCCCCCCCAGAAAAACCATTCAACACTTACGGCCTTTCTTCCCTGCCTTTCGTTTTTTTTTTGGGAGAGATGCCTTTCTGTCCTTGCGACCATGATGCGGTTGCCAAAGGCCAAGGAACTCGTCCTTCCTCTTTTCCCCCCTCCGCCTCCTTTTTTTCTTGTGATCCAGGCATTTCTTCTTCCTCACGGCGGACCTGCATCCCCCAGGGAATCCGTGCAT
>Ga0179591_1219365_pt1 | contig 11391 bp, 22 predicted proteins | sample CZOMad2_1_08_16f_FD_182891 | JGI IMG/M metagenome (GOLD analysis project Ga0179591, IMG submission 182891) | Vadose zone soil fungal communities from Angelo Coast Range Reserve, California, USA - CZOMad2_1_08_16fungal (PacBio error correction) | ecosystem: Environmental > Terrestrial > Soil >... | reverse complement strand
CCCGCTTTTTCGCGCCCCACCGGTTACGAATGTTCCTCTCGGAAGGGTCTCTCTTCAGTCTTTCAATCCAGATTTCAAGTCCCTTCTCCCTGGCGGGCCGTTTTTCCTCCATGCATTGTTCAGAAACTGGCGTTTTTCCTCCTTTTTCCCCCCCCTTTCTTGTTCTCTTTTCCGTCCCCCGTGCTCGCCGCTTTCCGCCTTTTTTCAAGCTCTTGTTTTTCTTCCTCTGCCCTTTTTTTTCGTCTCATTTTGACGGCATGTCTCGTGCATTCCCTGCTTCCAACCGTTTACGAAGTTTTCTGACATGGTCGGACGTTCTCCCCCACACCCAGTCTCAATTTGGCACTATGTCTCGACTTCCTCTTTTTTTCCCTTCTCGCTTTCTTTTAAGCGATTACCTCCCCCCTTGCCCATTTCTTTCACATTATCGTTTTTTCATCCTTGTTCTATGTGATGAAGTTTTTAGTCCAATCTGCTCTGTGATTTTTTTTTTTTTCCCGACTGTCCTGCAATTGATTCTTATAAGAATGTATAGCCGAGACATTTCACCCTTTCCCCTCCTTATCTTCACCAAGTAATCTCTACATCTTTTTTTGCTTGTTGTTTCTTCAATTCCCCTTTTTCGCTCATTCCTTTTGTTTATGAATCGATTGTGCCTTTCCTTTTTTCGACGTCGTTGACCTTCTTGATCGGTGTCAGATACTTTTTTCTTCTGTTTACCCCCCACCGAAGGGCCAGACGTTTGCCTCTTCACTTTAGATATTCCTTTTATTGTTAAATAGAGACTTCATTCATCTTCCTCACCTTTCAACCATCTATTTCGAGTCGCTTCCTCAGCCGCCCCTTGTCCCCCCCTTTTTTCTCCCTGCGACATAAAAAGCGACTGGCGTTTTTTCTGCCATCCCCTTCCGTTCTCTATTCCTCCTACCCCGTTGGGAAAAAGGTGCACTCTTTTGCATGCTTTTTTTTTTCCCTTTGGCTTTGATACTTCGAAGGATTTTTCCTTCCAAGAAGCTCTTCCTTCTTTTTGCTGCTCATTTTCCTTAACCTCTCTTCCTTTTCCCCCCTTCCTTTTTTCTATCGTGGTCCCCCCCTTTTTTTCGGTTATTTCTTCTCCCATTTTCTGTGGAGTTAACGCCCTATGTTTTATATTTTTAGTCAATGTTCCCTATAACCAAGGCTCACCGTATCTTTTTCGTCCTTCTTTTTTCGGTCCACTTTCCTCGCCCCGCATGCTGGTCGCCTTTTTCTTTCTATTGGATGGAGCACGTGACCCCCTTCTCTCACCCCTTCTTTTTCTTCTCAACGTCTGTAATTTCTCTTGCTTCTTTTCCCCCTGGCCTGTCATGGAGGGAGAGACCTGGAAACATACACCCTCTCTGGGCCCTACTCTCCTCTTCCTTTTTTTCCGCATCTAGACGTTTTTTTTCTCCGAACTTCCTTTTGTTTCACCTTAGTTTTTTTTCAAAGAGATTAGTTGAGTTGCGCTTCCTTTTGCCTCCCCATCCACCACTCCCTCTTGGCTTCGGGTCTGTTTTTCAATTCTCCCTCTTTGCCCCTTTTTCTCATCCTCAGTTGGGATCTCTCCTCTTCCCTTTTTTTCTCCACCAACATAGTCCACTCTGCGCCTTCTGGGGATGTTGATTCCCCTTTCCCCTCCTCCGTTTGCCACCCCACTTTTCGTGCCCCTATTTGATTTACTGACTCCTTTCACCCCTCTTTTCTCACTTGCTTTGGTTGACCCCCATGGTCTTCCTAGAGCTTCCCTCCTCATTGTGCCACAGACCATGCGGAAACCCACCTTCCTTTGCGCTCATCCTGTTTTTGTTTTTTTTTTCTCCCTAGGTTCATTTTGTATTCTTTTTTCCCTTCCCCCCGATGACTTTTTTTGGGGATTTCTGCCATCAGGGCCCCCACTTTTTGTTTCCAGACTTGTTTGGTGTTTCTGTCGGTAACAAGCCTCTACCACTGGCTTCGCTTTCCGGTGACAGTAATTTTTTGTTCCCACCCCAGAATCCTCCCCCTCTATTCCCTCGCAAAAGTTTTAAAAATTTGGCTATGTACCCCCCCTCTTTCAGGTCTTTCAATTTCCTCTCCCTCTTTTTTCGGCTATATCCCCCCTTTTCTTTTTTTTGTTCCGCTTGATTTTCCAAACGTGTCATTTACCAGCTGTCCCCCTTTCCTTTTTTTCTCCCTCAACTAGCCGCTTTCCTTAATTTTTCTGAGCTCCATTTCTGGACGCATACGAAAACTAACCCGTGAGGTCCACCGTCACCCCTCTTACCCCCCCGCTCTCTGTTCTTTTTTTACGGGCAGTGTCACTTTTTCTTAGCCCCCCTTTCTACCCATTATCCTTTAGGTGAGGGCGGTGATAGCTTCCAGCAGCTCTGTTCCCCCCCATCCCAGCACCAAAAGCTTCCACCCCACGCCTCTTTCCCCTCTTTTGGGCGACACCATTTCCGATTTTTTGTCCCCACTCTTGTCTCTGCTCTTCCTTCAGTTCCCGAGAAAGCATCTTCTATTTACCTGTCTTAGTTGACTTCCACCACCGATTCATCAGAGACCCCCCTCACTTCCCATTACGATTCTTCCTGTGTACTAGCCATCACATCTACCCAACCAACTCTGGCAAAAGGTGTGTTTTCTCCAATCCAACTTTCTTTCCCTCCACCTGCTTTGTTTTTTTCCATCTGCTTCCCCTTCCCCCTCCAAGCGGGCATTGGGACATAAGCTGCCCTTGGTTTCTTTTTCCACTCTTCCATGGTTCTGAAAGTCCTCCTTTATGTCAGAACGGCTGGAGGGTTTTTCTCACCGTTCCAGTGGCCTACGACGAGATTTCATGTTGAACCCCCCTCTTCTCTCTCCTTTCTACCCCTTTTTAGGCTTTTCCAGTTTCTTTTTGTCTCACTTTCCCCTTTCCTCCCTCTTCTTGTCTTTTGTGCGATCGTATTACAAAATGACCAAATTCGCTCTTCCTTGTCTCTTTTTTTTTTTTGTCGTCCTTGACGAGTTGACTTCCTTTTTTTTCCACCTGTTTTTTCTTACATGTATCTTTTACTTCTCCTTTAGTTTCCCCCCCCCCCATTCCAGCCTTTATTAGAGCTTCTGGCTTGTCCCCCCCCCCTTATCCTCCCATTTAGACCTTCCCACCCCCCGCAGGCTTATCCCCAATCCGTTTTGTCTGCTGCCTGCGCTTTTTTCCTCTTTGCATTTTTCAATGTGTCACCGCTTTACTCCTTGTCTAGTTCCTTCTCAGACATTACTTGTTTTAAAATTCTTTTGTTCTTTTGTCTGCGAGGAGAGTTGGTCACCCTTTCTCTCTCTCCCCCTGCAAATGCTTGTCCATCTTCCCTTTCCCAGCCGAATTTTTTCCCCCCCGTTTGTACACGCTTCGACCCGGTGGTCTTTTTCTCTCCTCATCCCACCCGTCTCGCCGCTGTCCTACTTCAATTTTTTTTTTCTTTTATGATGTTCCGCTCCAAGAACGACGATGCTTGTTTCTGCTTTCCCCCCGGTCCCCCGCTCACCGGCCTTTCTTCTTCACGACCATTCGCCTTGCTTTACCCCCTTTTTCTTCTTCTCTTAGCTCAGTTAGTTAGTGAATAAATAAACGTTATGTTCCTTGCTCCCCCTGGTTTTTTTGTAGTCGCTTTTCTATGACTGTCCTGAAGCGTTTGACCTTTTCCCGCTTCTCCTTGGCTTTCCACGAAAAATCGTCCGACCGGGCCATTCCTCCTCTTTTTTTTCACGTTGAACTTTTTCACGTGCGATGTTGTCTCTTTGCCTCGCTTTGCCCTCCCCCCCCCTTTCCTCGGTGAGTGTAGGGAAAAGACAGCCACATGCGCTCCCTTTTCTCCTTTTTCCTTTTCTTGCCATCCCCAACACACTTAATCTTTTATTCCCCCCCCTCTTGCCTATTGACCCTTCCTGTTTTCCCCCCAGTAATATCTCGCCAAGGCCTTCTGGTTTCTCCTGTCCTTGTTGCTGTTTTACTTTTTTTCGCCCTTTTTTTTCGGCGCCAAGTGCATTTCCGCCATTCCGCCCTCCCCCCCCGTCCACGATTCCAATGTTTCGCCGTCATCGTTTTACAATTGCACTACCATTGCTTTTTGTCCTCTGTGTTTTTTTGTCCCAAAGAAAGGTGCCTTTGGCCTGTTTTCGCCTTACCACTTTTCGACCAACCACGTTTTGTCTGTATTACTCCCCTTATTTTTCGCCCCAAGAGTTTAGTGATATACCGTATTTTTTTTCTCGCTCCTTTTTAGGGTCCGCATCTCTGTTTTTTCTTTCAACCCCCGTCACCGTGTAGAAAACCCTTGTCCTTGAGTTTGCCTTGTTCCCGTGGTCGGCTCCCGCTCCTTGGCCCCTTTTTCCGTTCCCTTTTGGCCCTCCCCAAGAAAAAGCTTTATTTTCTTTTTTTTTTCTTTCCCCTTATCTCTCCCCTCATTTGCTTACCTGGTGCAATCCCTCGTTTTTTTTTTCCTCTTTGTTGTTATATTGGATGCCTTCCCTTGTACTCCCCACCCCCCCCCCCTTACTTTTGAGGACCACTATCCCCTTTCTTCTTTGTGTCACATCGAGAGGTTCATGCACCCCCCTTCGGAAGCAATTAATTTGAGGTCTTCCCCCCTTTTTCGTCCCCCCCCTGACAGTCCCTTCATGCCCCTGCCTATGCCTTTTGTGCCCCCCTCTCTTCTTGAACCAAGAGATAACTTTTTCTTTCCTACTCCTTGTCTTCTGCACGTTCGTTTTCTTCTGAAGACTGTCATTCCCAGTCCTCTTTCTTTCGAAATCACTTTTTATGTTCGAAATGACTCCATCTATTTTGCTGTTCCCCTTCAATGTCCCCCTTTCAATGAGGTCCTTGTCATTCGTTTTTGTCCTTCCACCAATCCACCACGACGACCGTTACCCCTAGTCTTTCCTCTTTCTTCTGGGCCACTTCTTTTTTTTTTCCCTTTTCACAGTTCTTCTTTGGCTCCTTGGATTAACCCCTCCCTGATTCCTTTGTACGGATGTCCTTCGCTTTTTCTTTTTCTCGGATAATCTTTTCAGACAAGAATGCCCCAACCTTTTCTGTCGTTCCGCACTTCTTCCCGCCCTGGTTTTCCCCCACTTCTCGATGTATCCGATTCTGCTTCTGAGATTTTTTCGAATGTCTATCTTTGCACAAGAAGCGTAGAAGGTCGGGCCACATTCCCTTCTCTTTCTTGTTTGTGCTTTTTTTCCCTGTAGAATTTCTTTATTCTGCCTATATGTCCCGTAAGTACTGCATTCTCAAGAGATCCCCTTCCTATTTTGTCCAGTAACCCTCCTTGTTTTCAATGTCATTCATGGCGACAGTCTGTTGTTTTGTCTCTTTCTTTTGCCCACCCCTCCTTGCACCCTATGGGTTTTTTTTTTACTGGGTTGCCCGAGGGCGTTCTTTCCCTCTTTGCAGTCCCTCCTGTTTGTCACTTTTCCCCATTTTTATCTTTCCCCTGTCCTCTTCTCTCTCCCCCTTTTTTTTTTTTTTTTCGAGTATGGGTCGCACTAGAAGATGGTCCTGCTTTTACACCTTCTTCCTTTTCCTTTCTTTTTTTTTCTCTCCCCGCCTGGCGGGCCCACAACCCCCCCTATCCTGTGCCCCTGTTTTTTTGCAAGACCCCTCTTTGCATCCTACCCTTCTTTTTTTCCTATGTCGCGCTTTCTTCTTTTCACTGTTAAATTGTGGGGAATCCCCCCTTGTTATCTGTTTTCCTTTCTTTTTGAGCAATTCGTACCTTTTCTCCTTTCCGCCCGGTTTATTGCACTTTTAAACGTCCATCCATGCAGGGACGTGTTCATTCCTCCCCCAGCCCCCTTTTTTCTTTTCCCGACCCCATGTCCCCCCTCCCACTCTGCGTTGCTGCCGTCACTCCCCCCAATCCCCCCCCCCTTCTTTATTTTTGAGAAGCCGAAGTTTCTTCCCCCTTTTTTGTCTTTGTTTTCAACCACCCCTCCTGCTGTCGCCTCTTTCCTAGAGATCCCTCTCGTTCTCCCTCTTTCTGACAGATTGTTCCCAGAGAGAAAGACGTTTAGATCTCCTGCCTCCCCGCTGTGACCTCGTCCCCTGCTGGGTCGGCTTTTGGTGACTCAATGCATTTCCTCTGCCCCTCTTTCTTTCTTTTTTCTGAGCTGCGTTCGAAGGATCGAACCATCCAGCCTTTCTTTTGCGGGCTGAGGTGTTTCTGTTTCCCCACACACACATCAGAAACGTCGTTCCTCGCCCCACCCTTCTTGACCCGGGGCGTTACTCAGTAGGTCGTGTTTTTTCACTTTTTTGGTCCTCCCTCAGACCCTTTCCTTCCTTTTCCTAGACCAACTCTTTTCGCTGTCCCCCCCCCTTGTGGCAAATGTGCGTCATGAAAAGAAGAGGGAGCACCCGATTTTCCCCCCCCCTCTTCGTAGACGCCCCCCTCCCGTGTCTTCTTTTTTTTTTTTCCCTTTTTCAGAAAATAATTGAGTTTCTCTCCCCCGGTCCGCACTGTATTTTTTTTCTTCCTTCGCCATTGAAGATTGCGGCTCCTTCTTTTCTTCCTTTTTCGCCGCCACCGTCGCCTCTTTTCTCCGTGTATCGTCATGCCCAATTTTTCCGTACCCCCCTATTCTCTTTTTTCGTCGTTCATTCGCTTTAACGTGGTAACGAGTTCTATGATAATTTTATCTACCTGTCCGTTCCCCTTTTGCTATCAAGCTCCCCCAGTCGGGTTCCGTGTTTTTTTTTGACCGCCGTCTTCCCTTATGTTTTCCATTGTAACTTGCTTAGACTCAACATGATCCCTACCCCTATTTGTCCTTCCCTTCTTGCCTTTCTGTTTTTCCACTTGTTTCCGCCCCCCCCCTTTTTTTTTTTTTTTTTCGGGCGGAGACGTGGGATGCACTACATTCCAAGCCCCCTAGTTTCTGTGCGCCCACTTCCCCCCCCCTACCCTGCCTCTCCTTAATTCCTTTCCGTCCCCCTTATCGTCCCCCCCCGTTTTGGCCCCCCATCTCAAATTTGAAGAATTACTTCTCCTCTTTTTCCTTCATCTCTTTCTCTTGCCACCCCCATCCGCGGTTCCACCTGCACCCATTCCTTGACCTTCTTTTTTTTCCCTACTGTTCAGTGTCCAGACCCCCTCGGCTGCGTTTCCCTTTCTCCCGCTTAATCCCTCCCCCCTCTTTTTTTTGTTCGCAAACACCATTTTACTTCTCCCCCCTCCCTGTGATCTCTGTCTTGTTATGTCCCCAAGAATGCTGGTCCTTTCCCTTTCTTGTGTGGTGCCTCTCCCACCTTTGCTCAATCGGCAAAACACGTTTTCCCTTTTTTGGGTCGATACGTGCCTTTTACAGCTCTTATTGCCTTCTGTGGACAACGGCTGCTCTCCTCCCCTGCCCGGCACACCGCCAGGAGGAAAAACACAGCTTGGATCTCTTATTCCTTTTTTATTCTTCGTCCCAGGCTTGTAGATGTATGTCCCTTTCCCCAGCATTTAAATAACGTGGTGGTAGGCTCCATCGTGTCCCCGTTTCACCCTTGGCTTTGGTCGCTTGCGGTTTCCGTCTGTTCTCTCCCTTGCTCTCCCTTTTTTTCGCGTCTGACCCCTTACGCTGACACCCCCTCACCGGACCCATCTCTTTTCCCCTTTGACCTTGGAAAACACGACCGTAATCGCCCTTCGCATTTTATAGCGATTCCACGATGCCCGTGCTAAGTCGTATGCGAGGCTTCTCCCCGTCCTTTCCCCTTTTTCTTTAGTCCCCCTCTTTTTCTATCCTCGTTGTCCGAACTCTGTCCCTTTCTCTTTTTTTTCTCCCCCGAGACCTTTTTCTTTGAGGGAAGCGCACACGTCCCCTTTTCTTTAACCCCACCCTTTCGTCCTCGATCTGTTCTTGCACTTCCCTTTTTTGATTTTCTCTCGCCCGGAGATCCATGCGAGTAGCGTTTCGGTTGATCCCTTTTTAACCAGTTCACCTCCCCTTTCTCTCTTTGACTCAGACCTTCTTTCCCCATGAATTCCTTAGTCGCGAGTCCACCCCCATTCTTCAGTCCGCTTTTTCTTCCCGCGTTTTTGGGTTCATTCGCTGAGGTTAGCTGCTTTCCTTTTGAGAGGTCTCTTTTCTTATTGTCCTATGATCTGTCTCACTCTTTTTTTGTTTGTGCCCTTCTCTCTCCCCCTTTGCGCCGATCTACCCCCACAGGATGCGTGTCTAAAGCCTCCCTCATCTTCTCATAGGTCCCCCCAGTTCCCCCCAACCCCTGGGAACCGGCTTTGATTTTTTCAATTTTCCCCCATCCCCTGCTCGGTTTCCCTTGCAATGCAATAAAAGACCTCCCCCTGTCTGGTCTCCTCTTCTTTTACGGTGCGTTGTTTTCTGGGGTTCCCCCACCCTTCTTTTCAGTTGTTCCAAGCCGACGAAAGATAGACGTTGGGGCTGGTCTTTTTCTTGACCTCCTTTTCTGCCAGCTACTTAGTATTCCCTCTTTGTGTGGGAACACGCTCTCGATTATCTCTCCTTTCTCAGATCATTTATTTTTATCTCTCTCTTTTGACGAAGACTCCGTGTTGTTGTGTGTCTCTCAGTTTAACCCCCAACCCATGAAAAGACATTGTTTATATTGCTCGAGAATGACTTCTCCTTTTACCTTTGAATCTCGTACCCTTCCCTTCCTGATTATTCCCCCCTACATCCAGCCCGTTTCCCTCTGCTGGCTTGCACCCCTATAAGAATTGCGCACAGTAAAACCGCAGCGTGCTCCCCCCCCCCCACCCTCCGCACTTTCGCTGCATTCTTTTTCCGAAAAACCTGGCTTGTTTTGTCTTTTTTTGCCATTCTTTCCCGTCTTTCCATTTTTGACCTTGCCTTATCGCTCTCGCCCCTTGGTTGAAAACCCTGTTTTGTTTGGTTGTCCGCTTTGGAAGCCGGGGCCACGATGACAACGTGGTTTTCCTTTCTCCACGCCTTATCGCCCACCCCCCTCTTGCCACAGCTCGCCACATTTTTTTTGTCTTCTTTGCCATAGGAAACGGAGGCAATCGCTGTTACGCCCCCCTTTTACCCCCCTTTCGTTTTTCAGAGTCCATACCAAACGGTTGTGTACATTAATTTCTAACGGATCTGCCATCACGAAGAGGAGTTCCACCGAGCCACATTTTCCTTTCCTTTGTCTTTCCCCTCCTCAACACCATGTCTTCTTCTTCCCCACTACAGGTGCAGTTTGGGTTCCCCCTTCTATTTTTTTCTTTGCTTTTTCTTTTTATATCCGGGTACTACGCAGACAGGTGAATTTTTACTGCTTTTTCCCTCCTTTTTCCCTTTCACAGTTGCTATTCTGACCTCCATTATCGTTTTTCCATCTCCCCTTTCCCTGTTTCCCCTGTTCTTGGCCGTGTGATGCTTCAACGCACCCTTTTTTTGAGCCCTGGCTATTTCCACACCTTCCCGGTATTTTTTTTCCTACAGCTTAAACTTTGTGTTTCATCAACCCCCTTTTTCCCCCCCACATTATATCTTCTCGCCAAAGGCCTGCTATCTCCCACTGTACCCTCCTTGTGTCCTTTCTTTTTCTACCCCTTCTCTTGTTTGCCGAAGGCGTGTGCCGGTTTCTCTCGACTTTTCTTTTTCCCCTTTGCCTTAAGGCGAGTGTTAAAGCAACAAATACCCCCGTTCTTCATTTGCTGTCCCGTTTAAGCAATACTTTTCCCCTCTCAGTTTTTCTTCGTTCCGCTCCAAAAATGGTCCGATGATCTAAGACTTTTTGCGTAAAGGCCCCTTTTTTCTTTTTTTTTTTCAACCCCCCGTGTCGCTATCTTTCTACGCCTGACCCTATTCTTTCCCCCTCGTTCCTCTCTTTCGTCCACACTATAGAGTCCTCTGATTAAGGGCGTTTCACCTATTCTTGATTCCCCAAACAAGGTCCGTTTTTTTTGGAAACGGCTCATTTTGATAGTCCTTTCTCCTCCTTTCATTTGTCCTCCGTGCCTCCTGACGCGGTTTTTTCTGTTAGTGATCCGTTCTCCCCCCTTCCCACCCTTCTTCCCATTCCTCCTTCTGGACACCGGATCGATTTTATGCTTTTTTTTCCTTGCTTTTTTATTGCTCCCTTTTGCTTCACAGCACCACGAGTTTCCCACTTCCCTTCCTTTTCCCTGATTGGGGAATCTAGGCGTTTCCTTTCTCTGCCCCCGTCACTGTGTGCGCCCCCTTCTTTCTGTTCAATTCGGCAAAAATGGTTGCCCTGGCCGTTGCCGCCTATAGTTGTGGACCACCAGTCTTCGGAACCTAGATCAGCTTAATTTGCCCTCCCTTTTTTTTATTCTTCCCTCCCTCCGTGAGTTTTTTTTTCCATCAGCTCTTTTCTCTTCCCCTCCTTTTAGGCCTTCTTAAGCGTGAATTCATGAATATGAAGCCGTCCTTTTTTTTTTTTTTTGGCGCTACCCCTTCCACCCATTCTCTTGTCCAGCTGCTTCTGTTTTTTCTTGACCTGCAGCTCTGCTACCCCTGATAAGTTGCTTTATTTTTCCTTTTCCCCCCACCGCTAATGTCTCTGTCCTGTCATAGGAGATTGCTCGTTTCTGGGATTATTTCTTTCCTCAGACCCTCCTTTACTTCCTGTCTCCCGAGCGCTTTTTGCCCTTTTTCTCCCTCTTCCACACGAGCTCTTAGTCTGATTTACTCGAATTTCCTTGAATCTTTGTGTTGGAATCTTTCTTGTCGTGCAAGAAGAGAGAATGGATTTCCGCCCCTTTACTCACTTGGTTTGCTCGTTCGCAATTTTCTATCGCACTTCTCCCCTTATCCTCTTTTTTCCTTCTCCAACCCCTGAGAAGACGAGTACTCGCCAATGGCCTTTCCCTTCCTTTTTGCTCTGTTCATTTCCTGACCTGCGGACCGATTTTTTTTTTTTTTTTTCGTTTTTTGTTTTTCCCCTACGTTTTCGGTTTTTTGCCGCCGGCTGCTGATCTGAATTACTTCCTCCGGGCGCGTCCCTTGGCCTTTTTCTTTCCCCTTTAGTGGCCTGACAGTCTTTCTTTTCCTCTTCCCCAGGTTTGTTTGTCTCGTCTTTTTTTTTCCCCTCCGTGTCTCGGTCTGGCCGTGCTGAACAGTGATGACGATGGCCCGTCCTTTTCTTTCTCTTTTTTTTTTTTCAGCTTCCTGCCTCGTTGTCTGCAACACCCCCATTTTCCAAACCCCCCTGTTGGTTTAGCACCCCTTGTGCAAGGAAAGAAAACCGATATTTCCTTTTCCCTTCGCCCCGGCCTATTTCATCCCTTTTTTCGCCAACGAGTTTTTTCCGGATGCGCCAAGGTGCCCGATTTTCTCTTCTTTTTTCTCTCTTTTGACTTTTCATTGTCGCCTTTTCCTCTTTCCATCGTATACTTTCTGCTA
>Ga0179591_1445890_pt1 | contig 11392 bp, 12 predicted proteins | sample CZOMad2_1_08_16f_FD_182891 | JGI IMG/M metagenome (GOLD analysis project Ga0179591, IMG submission 182891) | Vadose zone soil fungal communities from Angelo Coast Range Reserve, California, USA - CZOMad2_1_08_16fungal (PacBio error correction) | ecosystem: Environmental > Terrestrial > Soil >... | reverse complement strand
CGTTTCCCTCTTTTTCAGAGACACGAACGTTGGGCCCATTTTAGAACAACCTATTGTATCTTTCCTCTCCCCTTTCCTTCTCTGTTCTTTTGCGGAGTTGCAGCGCCGGGTGAGCTGGTTTTCCTCTTTCCCATGAAGCCATCCTGACCCCGATCAGGCGATAATATCGTGATCTCACCCGCCCTTTTCCCTCTTCCTTTTTCGCGGGATGAAACCAGCAACTCTCCTTTCCAACAAAAGTTTGCACCCGATTTTCTCTGGATGTAAGAACGTAGGTCCCCTATGCCGGAAGAAGCCTCCTTTTCCTTTTTTCCTTAAAGAAATGGCGATGTTTTTTTTCCCCTCTAGACGAAGTGAAAGGCCCCTCCCCCTCCCAACGAAATAACGTATTCCCCTGGTTGAAGCAACGTTCTTCGACCTCTTTTTCCTGCAGAGCAGAAGGTCGGCGACCTCCCTTTTCCCCTCCACCGTCTCCAGTCATCCCTCTCTTTGTGATTGCCCGTTGGCCCCCTTTCCCCTTCCTCCTTTAAATGATCGGCGGCTCGACCTCTTTCTTCCCTTTATTCTGCCATGTTCAGCAAACGCCTCCATTCCCCCTTTCCCCTGCAGGAGTTCAGCTATCACCCCCCCCCTACAACGAGTTAGAGCCCCCCCTCTCCTTCTCCCCACAAATAGAGTATTGTCTCCCCTTCATTTCCCTTTCTCTGAATCACTTTGTGGTCAGTCTCGTGTACTCTTGTTCTTTTTCTCCCTTCAAATCCGCCATTCCCTCCCTTGCCGAGGTCGGAGGGTGAAGACGTCGTGCCATTTCTTTTTTCCACTTCTTAAGAAGATGGCCGGAATGCTCCCCTTCAGTGCCACAACGATCGTCTCGTTCTCTTTTTTTTTTTATGAAGGGCTAGAGGTGGCCACCCTTCTCTCCTGCAGCAGGAAAGAGACACCGACACCGTTTTCTCCCCCATCATGTGCCGAGTCATAGTGTTGTCGCTTATTCCAGACGCTCCTCTTCTCCATGCTTCCTCCCCCTTTTCCCTTTCTTCTCTTGACCATAGAAGGTATGCAGGTCGTTGGCTTCCTCTTTTCGCGTTCTCCGGTAAAGAGGGAGGGTCCCTTTTCAACCTGGTCTTTTTTTTTTTCCCCAAGTGCTGAGATAAAGCTCGTCCCCCCCCTTCTTCCCCCCCCCTAATTACCTGTTTGACTTGCACTCTCCTCCTTCTCTTTTTCACCCCCGTAGAAGACCGGGAACCGGCGCTCGCTTCTTCTTCGGGCTTTGCAAAAGATCTGAGACGTGTTTTTTTTTTCCAATTTTCCCCCCCATTTTAGAAAGTGGATTTTTCCTAAGCTATGCGTTCCCGGCCCTTCCTGCTCCCCTGTCCAGAAGCGCCGCGGTCTCCCCCCTCTATCCGCTGAGAGACTACTTCACTTCTCCCCCCCTTTTTGCGCAGAACGGGCCGACCCCTCCCCCCTCTTTTGGATAGAGGAGTCGTAGAACCCTTTTTCACCCAATAGGCCACTTTCCCATTTGTTTCCCGGCGAACGGACAGTTTCATGGGAATTTACCCTTTTTTCCCTTTCATTCTGTATGAGGGGAAACCACATGCTGCGCTTTTTTCTCGAGAGCTTTCCTCTTCCTTAAGGCCGACCCGCCTCCCACTGTCCTGATCGACATCCTAGATTCTTCCTTTTTCCTCCCCTGTTACAAGATAAAACCGACGACCCCTTTTCGGGTGAGGTTTTTCTGCTCGATCCCTGGACCCCCTTTTTTCCTCTCCTTCTTTTACCTTTAGTATAAGGCACCCTGTGCCTTCTTCACACCCAGAAACGGAACCAATGGTTTTCCTCGAATTCTGGCCTCGAGGTACCCTCCTTTCTTTGTGCATCGATCTATCGTTTTTTCGTTTCTTTTCCGTGGTCCAATGACCCGACTGAATCCTTTCCTCCGTGGAGGAGATAGAGTTCTTTTTTTTCAAGAAACTATGGAGAGCTTTCCTTCCTGCGGATGTCTTCCGAGGAGAAAAGGGCTGGCTATGCACGTCCCCTTTTCCCCCGAGTTGTTACCCCCTGTACTTCCAGTTGACCCCTTTTTCCCTATTCTGTGAGCGAAATCTGATTAGTAACCCTTTCTCCTTTTCTTCCTATCAGATAAATATCAGCAAGCTTTTAAGAGAGATGAGTGCTGCTTTATCTCCCTTTTTTTTTTCCCTCCTATGCTGACACAAGTTAGAGGCAAATGGTGCCCTTTTTTTTTCCTTTCCTTTTCCCTCTCGAAATGAGCAAGCCCGAGTTCCTTTACTCTCCTTCTTTCCTTTGCGAGTCCAAGCAGCTCCCTTCTCCTTCTCTTTTTTTACGAGGTCTAATGGGCTCGTAGTCTGTTCTTTTCTTTCTCCCCTACCAGGGCTCGTAATCGCCCTTCTCCCTTTTCTTGCGAGAAAGGTAAAGAGCCGTCGCTTCTTTCTTATTCTCCGATCAAGGTTATCGGATGTTACCCCCTCCTTGTCTGTAAACAGTATGTGGTCGCTCCGCTTTTTTTTTTTTCCCCTGTTACGATTCCCGTCACTTTGACTTTTAGTATTTCGTAGAACACCTTCCCTCATTTCTCTCTAAGGGTCCAGCTGCGTTCTTCTTATTCGCATACTCGGTCATCTTCGCCTTTCTTTTTTCTCTTCTTCCCCAAATACTAAGCGTGGACAGATTTTCCCCGAACTTTTCAGTCTACCTGTCTTCCAATTCTTCCCCCCGTAGATGATCCAGCGAACTCTCGCTATTGAGATATTTGTCTACTCGCCCTTTCCTTCTTCCCTGAGGGGGCGGCAAGGTCGCCCTCTTTTCTTGGAATCAGCGCGAGGCCCTTACCCCTAGGTGAATTGGGGCATGATGTCTTCCTCTTTCCCCGAACGCGATGATCGCCCTTTTCTTCTCAAGGGAGGATTTAAGATCCCCTCTCCTTTCTATACTTTAACTAGTGGAAGTAGTCCTTTCTCCTCCTCCCTGACCTTCCTGAGCTTATGCTGTCCTTTTTTCCCCCCATTCTTGCTTTTTTTTATCTTTTTGACAGGTCGTAACGCTTTCTTTTACGTCCTGCTAGGACTTTTTACCCCCCCTCCCTGGTGGTGAGACGACAAGTCTTCCCTCTAGGAAATGACAATCTTTTTTTTCTTTCCTCTTATGGCGATAGGGGACTCCCGGCTTTTTTTCTTCACGGCACTATGACCTCCTCTGTGATCAAAGGAAAGGGATCTTTTCCCTCTCCAGAAAGAGATCCTCGACGTCTAGCCCCTTGTTTCACTGTTGTGGTGATCGGCTTTCTTCGTGTTGGAACCTTGCTTCCCCTCCCCCCACGGCTGGTGGAGGCGTTTTTCCCCCACAATCAGGTTCCTGGAAACACCCCCCCCCTCCTATTCCCTAATAAGACGAGGACGCTCTCTCCCCCGTCTGCTTGGAGCGAATAAGGGACAAGCTCTTCCCCTTTTTTTTTTTTTATCAGAGCAAGGCCACTCCTCCAGGGCGACGGATTGAGGTTCCTTCCACTGGCGATACGCAGGCCATGATCCCCTTCCCTGGAGTTGATAAAACTTCCTTTCCCCCCCTTCTCCTTCCTCAATGGGTTCAATTCTTCTTCCCCCCTAAGAAGGTAGATCTTAGTCCCCCTCCTACCGCCGGGGGGAAAAGTTCCCCTTTTCTCATTTCGGGTCGAAGGAAGTTAAGCCTGCTTTCCTTTTTTTCCCTCTGGCGGAACCTGCGGCCCTTCCCAGGAATTGTAATCTCTCTCCTCCCTGTTTTTTTTTTGAGAGAGGTGATTCTCCTTGTCAGGACCAGGTTCTGTCCCCTCCCCCCCCCCCCTCCCTTCAGAGAAGATGGGGAATGCGTCTCCTTTAGGGTGCATTTTTCCATGCGTTTCTTGAGTCTTAGGCTGCTTAGCCTTGACTCCTTTCCTCCGCCGTGAACAACATTTTATTTTTCTCTGAGAAGAAGTTTTGATCACTACGTGTGTCTTCCATCGAGTCACCCGACTCTCCAGTTCCAAAGAACCTACGGCGCCCCTTTTTTCTTCTGGAGGATCGATTTTTTTTTTCCCCCCGTGGAGCTGGATTTTTTCGTATTCTCCAATACTCTTTTTCTTTCCCTGGATGGCGGCTCGGCGTATTCTTTTCTTTCGTAGGGGGGGGGCCAGGTCCTTTTTTTTGGAAAGACGCCACCAATCTTCTTGCTCGGTGTGAGCAGATCACTTCTTTCGCACACGTCGGAAAGAACTTCCTCTCAAAAACAACCGTGAACTCCTTTTCTTTACGTAGACACGATAGTGGCCCCTACGACTCCAAGGATCCGCTTTTCTTTTCTCCACAATCTGCTTGTGGTCATATCTTTCCCTCCCGAAGGACGAAGCTTTCCCCTTTTTTCTCCCCTACCTTCGTACTAGGAGGAGACCGAGTTTTTTCGGTCCTCCTCCTCGGGCCGTTTCTTTGCAGCTGCCAACCCTTTTTTCCTCTTCGTAGATTACTTTCGCTGCGGGGGTACTGTCCTTTTCTCCGAAAGTAGCTTTTGTAAGGTCAACGCCATCCCGCTCCCCTTTTTGTAGAAGACGATAGCCTCCTCCCTTTCCGTATCGATCTCCTCTCTCTTGACAAGAAGAAGACATTGTAGCCTAGATCAGGTCTTTTCTCAGAAACGGGACTCTTCTTTCCCCTCTCCCTGTCTGACAGCGAAGCCCGCCGTTTTCTTTCCCCCCCTGCAGTGAACCCCTTCGACCCCTTTTCTTTTCCAAGCTATCTCGCGGCTCTTTCTTTATCAATTCGTAAAGATTCCGGCTCTCCTTTAAGACAGTTAGAAGGGGTCGGTCTTCCTCCCCCCCCCTCGGACTTTTTTTTCCGACCGATTCTCCTGTCCCCCCCTTCTGAAGCTGCTCATTTTCTGATACAGAATCCCTTGACCGGTTTAATCTCTCCTATTATTTTGCGACAGCCGTCCCTGGTAGCGATTGACTTTTTTCCCTTTTTTTCCCCTCAGAAAAATGCGGGGATTCCTCCTAAGGTTCACGTACCCCATTTTTTTACCTCCCGAGAACGGGATCGTCCTCCTCCCTGTAACGCGCGACGGCGCGGATTTCCTTTTCTTCGCAAGGAGGCCCTTTTGAGGTAAGATTTTTCTCCCAGTTACCTCCCCCCGGAGAACCTCGGCAACGGCCCCTTTCTCCTAGGCGCTTGGAAGAGCAGCTTATCCCTAGTCGTAGATCCATCCCGCTGGCCCCTTTTGATCGCGTTCCTTCCTTTTTCCCCCCCCCCATGGGAGACATGTGCTCGATCCTCACTCTTCACAGCGAAAAGTCTTCCTTCTCTACCTCCTTTTCCTCTAATTCCTCGTCAATAGCAAGTTCTACTACTCCTTTATTTCCTCTTATGATCGGAAGGCCAGGCCTCTTCTGGTGCCTTTCTCCCCTCCCGCTCGATGGTCTTCCCCGAAGCCTTCCTCCCTTCCGGTAGCCCCGTGGGGGGCAACTTCTTTCCCACGTGTGAAGAGGAAAGCCATTTCTCCTTCGGGGAGTTCCTTCCTCTTCTCCGCGAAGATTTTTTCCTCTCCAGGACCTGTTTCTCCCCCCCCTAGAGTAGGCAGAAACCTTCCTTCCTTTCTCGGGGTATTCTTGGGCAGTGGAACACTTTCCTCCCCCTCCCCCACTGACAGGAATCAGGATCGATTCCTTTCTTCCCCCTTGCAGAAATCTAATTCTGAGGTTTTTACCCCGCCATTCCCCTCTTTTTTTTTTTTTTTATGGGTGTTGAAACCTCTTTTTCCCCCGTGTTGCAGGAGACGAACCGTCCCCTAGGATCGGGCTTCCTCCCAAAAGACCAGATAGCCTTAGCCTTTTCTCCCCCCCCCCCCTCTTTCCCTCTCTGAAGTAGTAGGTGTGGAATCTCCTTTATTCTAGATTTGGATCTCCTCTTTCTTCGATAAGAGGAAATTGGCGCGTTCCATGTAGGTGAGCGCGCGCTTATCTCTCTCCCCTTTTTCTCGAGAAGAGTGGGGTTTTCCTCTCCCTTCTCTGTCGTGTACAGGCCCATCCCTTTTTCCCATGAGTTCGCGCTTTTGAGGAGTGTCCGATCGTTTCCCCTTTTCGGCCAAAACGGGGTTATACTCTTTCCTTTCCGCTCAAGAAAGCGTCCCCTTCCTTACATGGTGTCGCTGGTGCGTTTAATTCGTCCCTCCTTCCCGCTGGGTCGAAAGCGGCGCTGCTTTTTTCTCCCCCCTTCTGTGACCACGGAACGACGAGGTTATTCCCCCCCCTTTGAAAATAGTTGAGCTGCAACCCCCCCCAGGTAGAAGAGATCTGGTTTTTTCGCCGATGCGGTCTCTGCGTTTCACGGTCGTCCTCCTTCCCCCCTCCAGTACCGGGGGAATAGTGCACGTCAAACCTTTTTCCCCCTTTTTTTCCGCCTAGCGTGAGATCACACTTTCCCCTTTTCCTGTGGCCAAGTGACCTCAATTGGACTCCTCCTTAGATTGAGACAACGAACCCAGAACGCGATGTCTTTCCTCTTTTTCTCTGGGCCTGGTGAAGGTTAGAGGAATCTTCCCTCTTACTTCGGCTCGAGTCCGCGACGAACCCTCTTTTTCTCCCCATATTTTTTGTCAGTCAGGAAATTTTTCTTTTTTTCTCCTTTTCTTCTGAGAATCGATGAGGGGGCCACCGCGATCCCTCCCAGAGGGAGAATACGAGAAGATCGTTTTAGTAAGCACAGCTGGGTCCTTTTTCCCCTGCCCTACTGAGGTAAAGATGAGTGGATACTATCCCCCCCTACTCCTTTCCCTGCCAGAAAATAGGCATGGCGGACAGAGTGGTTTCTTTTCCCCGACGAATTTTCAGCTCCTTCTTCTCTGTCGGATAAGTAGATTCCTTTCCCTCTTCCATGATGGGAGGACCTACTCTCTTTTTTTCCCTCATGTGGTGGGGCAGACCTTCCTTATGAGTTGTTCTCGATGTTCTTTCCCCTTTTTACTAGCCGGAGGCGTTGGCTGAACTTCCCCTGGCATATCAAAGTGAAGTCAACGCGCTTCTCTTTTCCTTCCTTGATGTGCGCAGGGGCCCCCCTCATGAACATACCGCTGATGCTGGCCAGGTCCCCCCTTTTTCTCAGAAGGATGAAGCGGACGTTCTCGGCGTCCCCCCCTGCCGAAAGTGTATGCACCACCCCTTCTTCTTTTTGGCGATCGGGGTGACGCTGCAAGTGCTGCTCTTCTCTCCCAGATGGCCCCTCGCAATGGCCCCCCCGTCCAGGTCCGGAAAACTTCTTCTCTTGATGCTGATTCCTTACTATTTGTCCCCTCCCGGCCGATCTTTCCTTTCTTTCCTGCACCACGGTGTCACTTTTTTCTCTTTTCGGGTCTCCCCGCAGACGAGTCGATTCTTTTTTTTCTCAATGTGGGAGACTCAGTCGAGATGATCTCCCTTCTTTTGTCTCTGCCTCTTCTCCTCACTCTCCTCCTTTTCCTCAAATAAGGCAACCTCCCATTTCCTCTTTTTTTTCCCCGGTAGGCCAGATAACTCGTTTTGCCAGGCTTTGGTCCCCTTTCTTTTTCGTCCTCCCCTTTTCCCCTATTCCTTCTCTCTTTAATCATCCCTCCGTTGTTGTTTTTTCTCGATCGTTTTCGGCCAAAGCGTTTCGACGGACACTCCCTTTCTTTTCTTCTGAACAGGAACGCGATGTGATCTGTCGAAAGGTCATTCCCCTTTCTTCTACCTTTTTCTCTTTTTTCATCGAAGGGTTGAGCCTGGTGTTCTACCTAAGGCCCTCCTAAAACAGATAGGACGATATCTTCGTTCTTTCCCCCCCTTCTCCCCCACGAGACATCAGAGCTATTAGCGTTGCTTCCCCCATCTCAACGTTTTCCCATCTTAGTGAACAGAAGATCGGCCGGACTTTCTTCCAAATAGGCCGGCATCCTCCTCTCTGTTTTTCCCTTCAATGGAGATGTGTTTCTTTCTCTCCCCATCTTATTTGCCTCAAGTTCCTACACTATCGCCAAAAGAAGCACGAAACTCCCCCATTTTTTTCCTTTTTGCGGGTACTGCCTCTCATTTTTCTTCTCAGGTAGGCGACCGCTTTTCTCCCTCTCCCAAGAATGACCTCGATTTTTCTCTCCCCCCCCTGAGTCCAATAAGAGGAAGCTGCTCGCCCTTTCTTTTCCCCCCCCGTTGAATTCCTGATTTTTCCAGCCCTAAAGGATATCCTTCTCCTAGAAGACCCTCCTGAGCACCTTACAAAACTCGTTCTAGAACAAAAGCAGTCTCCCCAAAAATATCTCCATACTTCTCTCCCCTTAAGAGGAATACAGGACTTTTCCCCATATGGTCATCTCTCCTTTTCCCTCTGCTTCGTAAATGACGAACAACTTCTTCCCTTCCCCTCAGTTTATGAGGAAGCCTTTCTTTCTTTCTCCACTTTCCTTTTTCGTCGAAGATGGCAGGATTGAAAAGTTTTCTGACCAGCCCTTTCTCTCTTCTCCTCGAGTGGGAGTGGTATCCCCTTCTGGCCAACATCAATTCCTTGCTCCATCCCCTCCACAAAAAGTTGAAGAACTTCTTCCTGTCCGGTCATTTTTCGGATTACGAAGAAGATCTTCCCCCCCCCCCCCCCACAATCGATCATCCTTTTTTTTTTTCCCCATGACCGAGTAACGAAGATACTCTAGTCGAAGAAATTTTTTCTCCTTTTCGTTTTGAGCGAATTTTTTTCTTCTTCCCTCCCCCCCCCTCCCTTCACCGGTGGAGTTTCCCCCCTTCCCCCTTGCTGAGCGACGGCGGTTACCCCTTTTCGAGTAGTCCCCAAGAGACCTTTTTTTTTTTTTTCGGCCAAAGCGTATAGTAGAGGTACCGTCCTTTGGGAACCGAGATGAAGAACGATCTCGGCGTCTTCTCCCCCTCTCTCGAAGGTGTTATCACCTGACGTCTCAAAAGATTTTTCTTTTCCCCCCTCTCCTCTTCGGTAAGGTCCCGAATTTCCCCTCCCCGGTAAAGCAGCTCCTCTTTCCTAGAGAAGCTGCTAGTCCTTTTCCCAATTTGAACCATTCTTTTTCCTACCCCTCAAGTTCTGCGCTCTTTTTTCCTATCTTCCTTCGAACCAGTTGCCGAACCGTTTTTCAACCTCTTCCTCTCAAAAGGGCGTGATCGGATGAACGCCCCCCTCCCAGTCCAAGTCCTAGTTCTTATTCCTTCCCTTTTTACCCCCCAAATGATGAGCGAGAAGTGTAGATCTCTCAGGTCGAGAGAATTAAAGGCCTCCCTCACGACTCCAAGGGAAGGATCGACATCTCTCCTTTTCTCCTATAGCATTAAATCCCACCTTTTTCCTCTCCCCTTTTTTTTTTTTCTTGTGGCTCGAGAGCGCCAGGTTCCTCTTTCTTTTCCCTCCGTCTCCGCGGACATTTTTTTCGTTCTCTCCTTTGCCTTCCTTAGCCAGGTTCAACACAATCCTTTTTCTTGGGGACATACTCGCCTATTCATCTTTCCCCCCCTTTCTACCCTTTCAGGTTGATCGTATCCTATTCTTTTCTATGTTATAAGTGGTACCCCTCCTTCTCCCTGAATACTAAGTGGCGTCTCCCCTCGGGGAGTTTCGCCGCACGGCCACCTACTCCTAATTCTTCGAGAGGAGATGATCGAACTCCCCCCTATTATCAAGGGATGGCTCTTCCCCTTCCTATGCGTTAAAACCTTGCTACCAGGCGGACCTTTTTCAGCTGCGTCTCCGACTTCTCTCAGTTCACTGAAGCGCTTTTCTCTTTCCATCCCCTCTAAGAATCTTCGGAGTACTTTTTTCTTCTCCGCAGATGATTAGAGCATTCAGCTTTCGTTTCCTTGATTCCACTTTCTATCCTTTCCCCCCTTTTTTTAGAAAGAGAGGCGTACCGTTCCCTCATGCCCCGGTGAAGCGTTTCTTTCCCTCCTCCCGGGAGAAAGCTGCGTCCCCCCTGTAAGGCTTTGCCCGCCTTCTTTTACGAGGTCTTCCCTTTTTTCGGTGAGATGGAGGACCTTCCCCCTTTTTTAGGACTCGCCGCCGGTTCCCCCCCTGGAGCCCTGTTATCCTGTTTCCTCCCCCTGCTTCTCTTGTCTTCCAGGAGACCGATCCCTTCTTTCTTTCTGTTAAATGGAGTTAGACGTGGTCTTTGGACTCTACGCAGGTTGCGTTTTTTCCCTTTTCTGATTTTACAGTAAAGCGCTCCCCTTCCCCTATTCGTAGAAAAAGTAATAGAGCGGAGCTTCTTGTCCCAGAGAATGGATGAGGATCCTCCTTTTTTTCAGATTTGTCCTTCCTTCCCCCCTTGCTTTTGTCCCCACTAATTCAGCGTGGACTTCCCTTTCTCCCTCCGGATAAAGTCTTCAAGCATCTCTCTCCTTTCTCTGATTCCGAGCGACCTCCTTCCATTAGATCCTTTTCTCCTCTGAACGGGTCGAAGGGGTGCACCTTTTCCGCCCATGGTAGAAGCGGAGGGATTTCTTTTTTTTTTTTTCTTTCCGAGGATTCCGGACAGAGGTCCTGTTTCTTCTTCTCCCGATGGTTCAATTAACGCTTGAGTCCCTTTTCTTCTTCTTTTTTCAAGGTGTAAACCGCCGGCTTCCCCCTTTCCTCCTCCCTCGTGGAGTCTTCTTTTCTCACATCTAATTCTGCGTTGTTGACCCTTCTTTACCCTCCCTCGGAGAAAAGGTGCTTCCCTTCCTGTGGTCGGTAAGATAAGAAGCCCCCCCTTTCTTTTTTTTTTCCGGCAGACAAGGCACGGCCCTCTTTCTCCCAAGAGGTCGCAATAGTCGAATTCTGGCTCGTTCCCTTCTTCTCTTCCGTCTATGAAAACAAGACAGATGGGGATTCACCTCTCAGAGGAGAATGGGTCTTTTCCCCCCCTTTTTCCCTTTGATAGAAGTTGGTTTCCCCAAGTTTTTTTCTCCCCCTTGTACAGGTTTTTTGGTTTCTTCTTCTCCCCTTTTCGTTCGACGAGGGGTAGGCAACGGGTATGCTTTTTCCCCTTCTTTTTTCCTGCGTTCAACACCAGACGGTTCCTTTCCCCCCCTCTCTAGACCTCCTACGCTATCTCCTGTACTGATTCACGATCTTCTGTTTCTTTTTCTCCCCCCCTTCTCTCTCTCAAAGTGGGGTGGGTGTATCTCTCTTCAGAAATAGAAGGCTCGCCTTTTTTTTATGGCAATTCCCGACCCGAACCACCGCTTCTCTGCCCCTTTCCAAACGGTCTGATCAAGGAGCCCGTCGACCGTTTGTTTCCCTTTCCTTCACCTACGTAAAGGCGAGCTCCGATCTTTCTTTTCGTTGTTCCGGGGACCGGGGCCACCGACCTCCCGGTCTTTTAATATCTCTTCGTCTTTTCTTTTCCCATGGGAAGGACGCAACGT
>Ga0179591_1386284_pt1 | contig 11392 bp, 16 predicted proteins | sample CZOMad2_1_08_16f_FD_182891 | JGI IMG/M metagenome (GOLD analysis project Ga0179591, IMG submission 182891) | Vadose zone soil fungal communities from Angelo Coast Range Reserve, California, USA - CZOMad2_1_08_16fungal (PacBio error correction) | ecosystem: Environmental > Terrestrial > Soil >... | reverse complement strand
CTTTTTCCCTTCTTTGAATCAGGACAGCGACTCCTTTCTTCCTTTGGGACGTTGTAGTATTTTTTTTCAGTGCGCTGGGCCAGCAAAGGTTTTTTTTTTCCCTCTCTTTCCAGGCTTTGGTGCGTTGGAAACGTCTGCTCCTTTCCCCCAGGTTTAAAACAGGAGTGTATTTCCTTGGAACTGAACCCCATTCCCCCCTTGAGAAAGAAGAGTTAAGAAGAGGCTCCCCTTTCCTCTTTCCTCTTCCTTTTTGCTTGATAGCAGCCCATTTCCCCCCGGATGTAGGTAGGAGAAACTTTAAACCCCTGAGTCTCTTTTTTCCTGAGTGTTATTCCCCCCTCTCTTCCCCCTCTCCTCCCCTTTCTTTTCCCGAAAACGTCCGGCCCCCCCCCCCTTTTTTCTTACGCATCGAAACCCGTAATACCGATTCCCTGCAAACTGGTCGAGTAACTTTTTCCCTTCCTTTCCCCCTTCCACTTAGCCTTCGATAACGGTTGTCTCTCCTCCTTCTCCCTCACCTCCTCGTCCCTCCGAACAAGGGTCCTTACTTACTTGTCCCCCCCCTTTCTTTTTTTCCTTTGAGAACTCCATGGGCGTTAAATGGTCCCCCTCTGGTCAAACTAATAATCGTTCCTTCTTTTCCCTTTTCCCTCTCTGTTCGCGAATATGTGAGTTTCCCCCTTGGACGTATAATATGGTCTCTACAACTCTTGGTGGCGTAAATCTCGGAACCTCCCCCCCTTCCTTCCCCCCTCCACATAACATGCTACTTTTTGTTGGGCGCATCGGCCTGACCGGTTCCCCTTAGTTGCCTTCCCCCCACAGCCCCAGACAGGTTCAGACATCTTCCCCCCCCCTTCTTTGCCTTTCTTTTTTTTTCCCCCCCCCCGAGAGGAACATGCTCCTATCCTTCCTCCTTTACTTGAGGATAGTTAGTATTGTTACCGTCCTATAGGCTTTACCCCTCAAACTTTTTTAGATATGTCAAGGATAGTCGAGTCCCCCTTCTTTCCCCCTTTCTTCTTTTCTCCCCCCACCCTGACCATAAAACAGTCATTTCCCCCCCTCTTTTGCAAAAGTGAGGAAAAACTTTGTTTTTTCCCGTTAGATGTTCTTTTTCTTAAACGATTGGATCATAGGTATTCGAAGTCCTTTTTCTCTTTTTCCCTTTTTTCTCCTTTCCTTTGTTTGTGATCTTCGTTCCCCTCCGTATTGTGGGGAGATGTTAATTCTTAACTTTTCCAATTTTCCCCCCCCCTTCCCTTTTTCATATGCCAACTTTTCTTTTCCCCCTTTTTTTTTTTACTTTAGTACATAAACTTTATCCCGTCCCATCCTTATAAGTTTAATTCACCTCTTCATATAACCCCCAAATTTTTTCAAAATTATGAACATTAATGGAAATGGCCCCCCCCTCCCTTTCTTGTCAGCGTTTGTTTCTTTCTTTCCCCCAGTGTGAAGGTCTCCTTTTCGATACACTCCTTGTAAGATGACCTAGACCCCCCCTTTTCCCCCTTTTTTGTTTTTGTGGAGGAGAAGACCCTTGCATCTCAAACGTTAGCTTCTCTAAAGTAATCCTTTTCCCCCCCCCCTCCTCCTTTTTCTTGTTGCTTGCTATACACCGCGCTTCCTTTCCCCATTTATTTTTTGGGCCATGTTCCCTTTTCATTGTTTCAATTTTTCCTTTCTTTAATTTTGATGTTGTGAGCATCTCTGAATTGGAATTATTACCCCTTTTCCATTTTATAAAAAAAATTTCTTACTAAGTCTTCCTCCTGAATATAGCTTGACCTTTTTTTTCCCCCCCCCTTTCTTCCCCCCACAATAACTTAGTCAAGGACATTTTTTCCCCCCCAAAGGAATGCGAACACCCCCCCCCCTTTTTTTTTCTAAAAGTACATCTGATTCCCCCTAAGTTCCAATGAGTAGAACTTTTTAAAACAAATTCAATTAATTTATTTATCCCCCCCTTCTTTTCCCCCCCTTTTTTCTTTCCCTTTTGCGAAAAAAGAGATAATACGATTTTTCCTTCTTTTACTCACTTGAAAGACGAAAAGCTCAAAATTAGAAAACTTTTTATTCGTGATAGACTTTCCCCTTTCCCCCCTCCCCCCCCTTCTTTATTGCAGTGTGGAATCCCCCCCCAAAGAGTATAGTAGCCACCTTTTCCTTCTCGGGTTCTTTTTGCCGCGCAAGGTAGTCAAGATGGTTCTTCCCTTTTTTTCCCTTTTCTTGATTGTTGACGGAGAGAACCTTTTTCCTTCTTTCGATGGCACACACGTTCCTCAATCCCTTATGTGTCGGTTCCTCCCCTCCCCTTTTCGATGATTTTTACGCCACATTTTCTTTCCGGAAGGTATCTACCCGATGATACGTCACACCCCCCTCCCCAATAAGTCTCCTCCCCCGTTCGAAAATATTTACCGGTCCTCCTTTGACCATACGCACTCCTCTTTCATGCTCCCTTTCCTCCGGAGTTCTCACAGGTTTTTCTCCCCCTTTCCCCCCCCCCCTTTCCCACTTGGACAGTAAGTTAAGGACTTTTTTCCCTCAATTAGTATTTAAATATGATTCTTCTTTTTTCGCCACACCTTCCTTTGGGTGTCTTTAGCCGATTCTCCCCCCTTTCCCCTCTTTGAAGTTACTCGAACCAGTTGCTGTTCCTTTCTTATTGAAGTTCGATGCCTGTGAGATTTTTGGGCGGGTCGCTTTTCTTTTCCCCCATAGTTAGAACCGGCTCCTTTAAAAGCTATTTCTTTTCCCGAAGGGAAGAGCCGTGTCTACTCCCCTTTCCCTTCCTTTTTTTTACCGTCGGCCGGACACCCTTCTTGGGAAGCCAAATGGGCTTCTTCTCCCAGCCCTGACCCTTTGCTGCTCGCGTACTATGTCTCTCGTTTCTTTGGTCAATGCCGGCTCCCCCCCCCTTTCCCCATGGACGGAACGGGGGACGAGTCCTATGTGTCTTCTTATCGGGCAGGATATGTAAAATTTTTCCCTCTCCTTCCTCCTGGCAATTAAGGCAGGTTTGCCGCTTTTTTCCCTCCTTTCCGGCGTTTGATGGCAGGGATTAAACAGACCTTGAGCTACTACATAAGCTAGTCCCGAGTAAACGTGCACGAAGGAACACCCCTTTTTTCCTTTTTCGTGGGGGTGCTTCCAGTCTTTTTTTTTCTTTGGGGGGTAGGTGTCATTCAGGAGCCAGTCCCCCACTTTTCGGTTTAAACGGAGAGAGGCCCCCCCCCTTCTCATGGTGATCAACACAGGTGCGGTTTCCCTTTTTTTTTCCCACGAGTTAGAGGGCCTGGCAGTTGATTCCTTTTCCGGAAGGAAAAGGGAGGTGGAGGTCCCCCCTTCCCCCCTCTTTTCCCAATCCTCTTTTAACCGGGTTTTTTCTTTATGGTGGTGGGCGAGAGATTTTCTCCTCTCCTCTTTTTTTTCCTCCCCTATGAGAGAGAGAAGCGATCTCCCCCCCCCCCCCCTTTTCCCCTTTTCTCCCCCCCCCACCCCAGGTAACCGAGATTGACCTTCGGTTGCCTTACCCCTTCCCCGGAGTATAATTATTTAGCTTCCCTGCAAACGCCGTCTCCACGTGCGCCCCAGGGCCCATGGGGACAGCAACCCCTTTTTTTCTCCCCCATTTTCTCCTGGAAACCAAGCGGTCCCCTCGTTTCTACTTTTCCCTCTCTTGTCGAACGTCGAGGAGGAAAAACCCCCCTCCAAAGACCTGTTTGTTTTTTACTAAGGGGGAAAGAATTTTCTTCTTCCCCCTCGGTTTAGTTTAGATAACTTATTTGAATTTTCCTTCCCCCCCTCAGTTGGGAAGAGTAGAGATCCTCACCGCTAATGTCTTGTCCCAGGGACATAGGCTGGCGATCGACTCCCCTTTTTTTTTTTTGGACAGGGGGCCACTTTTTCTTTTCTTTTTTGGGGGGGGGGGGGAGGTCCAGTTTTTTCCTCAACAGCCTAGATTTCTTTTCCCCTTGAGGAATTCTCTCTCAGAGTAAGCGAAGGGCGTGCAATTCTTGGGGAGAGGGGCTTTTTCTCTCAGACAATGTCCAATGCTGTAGTCCGGCCGAAAGGTACCCCCCCCCCCCCCCCCCCTTTTCCTTTTTTTTTTCTCTCCTGGCTAGTAAATGCGTGTTCCCCCCTCCGGTTATACTATGATTTACCGTCCCCACCTTCGACAACCTTTTCACGTTAATAAGGAAACATACTTTTTCTTTTTCCCCCTCCCCCTTCCCCCCCCTTTTTATCGTGCCGGAAGTCGTCTTTTCCCCCACAATTAGGTGAGTCCAGGTGGATCTTAACAATTCCCCTAACAGAGTCGGAATACTCCCCCTTTTTTTCTCCTGCATTTATGGTACACAACGGCTTTGAAAACTGAGTCAAGAGCCTTTCTTTCTTTTTTTCCCCCTCCCCCCTTTCCTCCAATCAGGTAATTATGTTTCTCCCCTTCCCTCCTATGTGAGTAAAACTTACGTCCTTTTCCCCTTATCATTTTACTACCCAGCCGGCAATGTGGCCTTCCCCTTCTCCCTCCACGAGTTTAGAAACGACCCCTTTTCTCTTTCCCGTGTTTCGCATCGCCGACGCCACCTTTTTCTTTTCTCCCCCTTTTCCCCCCCAACAGCCCAACAAAGTTCAGTGACCCCTTTGCTTGTAGTTTTCGAAACCCGAGCTTTTACATGGCTACTATACTTGGGTTTCTTTGCGGTATAAGATTAAAGTTTTTCTTTCCCTCTCTCTTTTTTTTTCCCCCCTTCCCTCTGCAAGTTTCTAATTTATCTTAGATATTTCCCCCCTTTCCCAAAATCGTATTATCTCTTCGCCACTTTCCATCAAACCCCAGTCTTTCCCTTTCTGAGTAAATTAAAAGTAATTTTTCCCCCCTTTTTTTTTTTTTTTTTCCTTTCTATATTTAGAACTTAGTGTCCTCTCTTTTTTCTCTCACTTTCTAAGTCGTATAATTTCCTTCTTTCTTTGTTCTTTGACTTTTTCCCCCATGTCTTGAATACAAAGTCTTTTTTTTTTTTTTTCCTTTCCCCCTAATTGTCAAGCTATAACTCCCCCCTCAAATACTTGTACATAACCTTTTTATAATTGCACCCCTCATCTTAATAAGGTTAATTCAACTTTTTTTTTTCTCTCCCCCCCCCCCCCTTTTTCAATCACCGTGAGGAATTATTGCACCCCCCCCCAATAAATGGATATTCTGTGTCCGCTTTTTTAGCCCTAAAGGTGTGCAGGCTCCCTCCGTTTTCTCTGTCAAAAGCGACGTTGAGATTTCCTTTTTCTCCGTCATTTTCCGCAAGCATCCTTTGTTTTGTTTTATTTTTCGGGTAATCTCAAACGTAGCTTTTGACATCTCACTTTTTTTCCCCTTCCCGTAATACAAGCACAACCTTTCTTTTTTTGCTATACACGGATTGACAACGGCCACTTCTTTCCTTAATTGTTCAATTAAGTTACTCCCTTTTTTTCTTTTTTTTTTCCTTTTTCTTTGGTTGTTATATAGAAACTTTTGGATATTAATTCATTCCGTGCATTATAAAATTTTTTTTTTTCTCTTCCTTTCAGACCCCCTTGGCATATGATTATAGCTTTTTCCCCCCATTAATTAATTATTAAAAAATCTTCACCCCCCAAACTTATTCCCACGGGTAGAACCAAAGGACTCTTTTTTTCACAAACTCCTCAGCTTAAAATATAAGACCTCTCTTTCCCAATAATAGTGAAATATAGTCCCACTAAGTTACTCCCTTCATCTTCAACCGAAATTTTGGAAATAATTTTTTTTCTTTTTCCCTCCCTTTTTCATTTCTGTTTATTTTTGCCTTTTTGATAATAATACGATTTTTTATAGTGATAGCATAAGTGCCCTTAAGAAACTTTCTCTTTAGCCCTTTTTTTCCCTCCTCCCTTTACTTTCCTTCCCTTTCCCATTATATTGAAGTGGAACCCCCCAGATCGTCTTCGAAAAAATAAACGCCCCCCTTCCCTCTTTTTCTTTCAACAACTGTCTGGGGCTGTTTGTACTTCTTTTCTTTTCCTTGGAAGTTTAGGCGACGATTGCAACACACCTTTACTCAAGTTCTCCTTTTCTTTTTTGTTTTTCCTCGCCAATCGTGCGGTTCGACCTCCTTTGAAGCTGGTCCAAGTTCCCGTTTATATCCAGACCTTCGTTTAAAAAGTTTGTCCCCCCTTTTTCCCTTTTCCCCCCCCCTCTTGAGCGAGGAACAATAATTTACCTTCTTCCTTCAACTTATCAGGCTCCGTGAATCTGTTTTTCCTTCTCACAGCACCTTGTGTAAAATAAAACTGCATTTCCTCTTTAAGGACCTTGTTAGGAGGCCGAACTCGTATTTAATCGCTCCCTTAATCGCACGAATTTTTTTTTTCCTTCTCTTCCTGGCCGATAAGACGGGAATCCTCCCTTTTTTTTAAGGAAACTAGTATTTTTCTTCTTACGTGTCCCAAGGAACCCCCCCCCCTCCCTTTTTGGTCGGTACGTTTCCTTTCGAAGAAACCGGAGCGTACCCATTGATAACACTCCCCAGGGACGACCCCTCTCCTCAGGGGGTACCTGTTCGACTTGAATCAGGCCTCCCTTTCGTGCTGCGATATCCAGCCCCTCCCCCTGGATGAACTCGAAACATTGCGCCTTCTCTGTTAATTTCTTTTCTTTCTCCGTGGGCAAAATTTCCTTCTCCCCTTTGTGGGGAAACCCCCTTTTCCGGCCGGCCCTTTTTTTCCCGCACCAAGGCCTTTTTAGTCTCTTTTCCCCCTCCCCTTTTTCCCTGCCCTGCTAATGCGGCCGGCCATCTTTTCTTTTTTCCTCTCAACAAAAAGTAGAAGGCGTCGCTTTTGGCCGGGATTCCCCCACCCCCTCGGACCTTTTTTTCCTTTAACCGTGCACGAAGGACACCTTTTCTTCTTCCCTCTACGGTAGCCCCCTTTGGGGGGTTCAGGTTCAATTTTCCCGCTGGTTTCCGGTCGAGCTTCGTGCTCACCCACTTTTTTTTTTTTTTTCAAATGGGGCCCTGTTGGATACGGTTCCTCCCCACGCGTTCTACGGTTCCGGAAGATAATAAGTATACTCCCTTCCCCTCTTTCTGGCCCGAGGGCTAACCCCCTTTTTTTTTTTGATCTCCAGAAACAGAGTGATGTGGTTTGCGAGTGTCTCAGTTGTTGTTGTTGAGGAGGCTCTCCTTTTCCCCCCTTCCCCAAAGTTGGCTGGGTGCGGGAGCTCCCCACCACTTTTTCCTTTTTTACCAATCCCTTGCCGGCGTATACTTATTAGTCAATTACCGCCCGGCTACGCGTGGGAGACCCCTTCCCCCCCCCTTTTCACCCCGCACCTGTGTGAGTTGCACAGTCCCTCTTCTTTTCCTCTTAGCATGAATGGAACACGACCCCCCCCCCTTTTTTTGGGAGTCACCACCCCCCCCCGCCACGAAAAGGGGTTCCCTTCCCCCCTCTTTTTTCCCCTCAGGGGCGGTTCAAACCCGCGTCTTTTTCTCCCTTTGCCAAGAGGAACGCCGTCTACCTTTTGGGGGCCTGATTCAACGATAATGGCCCCTTCCCTCTCTCCCCTACCCTCCCTGGTAAATAGCTGCGCCCTCCTTTTTTCCTGGGAGGGGGAAACAGTCGGCGAGTTTTTCGTAAAAGGGGGTTCCCCCCCCCCTCCTTGAGAAGGGCATTGCCCACGGTCTTAGCTCGAAGCCCTTGAGTACCGAGAGTTCTGTCTTTAATCCTTTGGAGGGCGGGGCTTTCTCCTTCCCCTTTCCTCCTGGGGGAACAGGCTTTATTTCCTTTTCTTCCCACCACTGAGGAGATTAGACGAACTTTTCTTCGTCCATTTCTTTACCCCAGATAAGGTTTATACTTCCTTTTCTCCCCCCCTTCCGGCCAAAATCTTGGTGGTGCTTACCTTTTTTTCCCTTCTCAACATACTAGGGCGTCCCGCCCCTTTTTCCTGAGTAAAAACCCTTCCCGGAGTCGGCTAAAAGACACCCCCCCCCTTTTGCGAGGACTCCCCCCTATGAATAACGAGTTCCCTTCCTCACCTTTTTTCCCCTTATTGTACACACGGGGCTGTGATTTTCCCCTGTTCCTAACAAAACTGAGTTTTCCCTTCCTTTTTGCGTATGGTCAACTAATTCAAGTTTCCTCTCGCGGTTCGCGACCTTCTCCCTCCTTACACCGTATCATCTGTGGGTCAGCCCCCTTTTTCTGTGGAGTAAATTATCGAACCCTCGCGTTTCGAACGACCATAATCTTTTTTTCCCCCGTCGTAGTGCGCATAGCTGCTTCTTTTCCCCCCCTCCTCCCTCCGTAAACAAACACCTCCCCCTCCCCCCCCTTTTCCCCTACGTGGCGGAGTGTTAGGTTCGAACCCGAGATACCGGCTACTTAATCTTTGGTTTTTCTTCATAAGTTATTGTAAGTCATATAGCTTTCCCCTTCCTCGCCCCCCCCACAAAGGTTTCTAATTTTATTTCTTTTTCTCTCTTTTTTTCTCTTCCCCCCCAACATCGTATTCTCTCTTTTTCGCCACTTTCCTTCAAACGTCTCCTGATTAAAATAAAAGGAATTTTCCAACTTTTTTCCCCCTCCCCCTTTCGGCACCTTCGTGTACTATATGTAACTATTCCCTTCTTTTTAAAGTATTATTTTGTTCGCCTCCTTTTTTTTTCTTTTTTTAGTAAACCATTCCTTTGTGAGATTTAAATTAACTTTCCCTTTCCTCCCCTTACTAATATGCCAATGTCTTCCATCTCTTCCCCTCTCTCAAAAAACGTCGAAGCATCCTCCCGTTAATCAACTTCCCCATCAAAATTAAATACTGAGTCCCCCCTCCTCCTTTCCCCAAATAAATGAATTGCCTTTTCTCGCAAGGCATAATTGCCTACCTTTCCCCTTTTGACCTTCCCAAAGCTACGTTGACTTTTCCCCCTTGGTCTCGATACGTTTTCCCTCCTCCCCTTTTTTTTCTCGGGGGGACAGGTCTAGGTCATTCTCTTTTTTCCAACTCGCCTTCTGAAAGTAGAATCCCTGCCCCCTCTCTGCTTGCTATACAAAACGGGCCCCCCCTTCTTCCCTTTTGCCAGGCAATTAATTGTTTCACCTTTTTTTTTTTTCCTTCCATTTTTCTTTGGGGGTTAATATAGGAATTTTTTTTTTCCCCCCTTCCACCACCTTATAAAGGGATGCTTTCCTTCCTGCATATTATAAAAAGTTTACTTTTCTCGTTATGTAAATTTTTTTCCTATTGATTATAGATTACCCCCCCCCACATCCTCACACAATACTTATCCACTTTCCCTTCCCTCTTCCCAAAAAGGACTTCTCCCAATAATTAACCCCCCCCTTCCTTAGAAGTAATATGAATCCCCTTTTCCCCTCTAGTACACTAAGTTCCTCACTTCTTCTCCCCCCCCCCCGTTTACGAAATTTGGAAATCCTTTCCTTTTCCTCATATTTAATACCTTTTTATTTAGGTGGCTCCCCCCCCCGATAATTAACGATTTTTTCTCTTTCCTTTCCCTCCCCCTATCTTAAAAGATAAAATTATCCCCACTTTTTCTTCTTTTTCCCGAGGTCATCCTTTAAAAATAAAATTATAAGACAAAGTCTCTTTTTCCCCCCCAAGGCGTATAGTAGCCACTTTTTTTTTTCCTCCTTTTCCCCCCCCCCCCCGCCGAGCAAAGTTAGTTCAAGATGGTCTTGTCCCCCTTTTTCTTGGGTTTTTTTTTCCTGATGGAGACATCACTCCCCCCCCGTGGCGTCAAGGTAGATGCTTCACCCCCTCCCCCCCCTAAGCATTTATGTGTCATTTCCCCCCCTTCTGCGCATATTTCTCTCCACATTGCGGATGGTACCCTTGATGTGATACGGGTCCCATTCGTATTTTTCCGTTCCCCTCCGAAAACCCGGGTGATTCTGGAGTAACACCCCCATTATTATAGTTGACATACAGCACCACTCAGTTTCCGCCATGGTAGTTTCCCTTCCCCTTTTTTCCCCCATACCTGAAGGCGTTCTCTTTAAGGACCCCCTTGTTAATTTTTCCCCTAATTCATATTTTTTTTTTTTTTTTCCTTTTATCGCACGAATTGTTTGTGGTGTCTTTTAGCAGAACTCCTTCCCTTCCCGACCCGTTACCCCCTTTTTTCCCAGTTGGAAGGGGACTCTTCTTTAAGTTAGATTCTTCCCCTTTTCCCCCCCCGGAGATTTTTGGGGCCGGACCTTTTTCCCCTTAGAAAAGGAGCGTTCCCTTTGATAAACAGCAGGTACTATGCCTTCTCCCTTTCCCTCCCGGCGTAACGTTCGCCTTTTCCCTTTCCAGACGGTACTTACTTCCCCTCAATTGGGCTCTCCCCCTCCCCCAGCAATAAAAAAGGATTCCCTCTGCTCTTCGAAGAGGGTCGCTTTTTTTCTCCCCTTCACTCCTGGTGGGGAACACCTGCCCCCTTTGGGACAGTTTTTGCCGCCCTTTCTTTCCCCGCCCAGGGAATTTTCGTCAGATCGCCTCTGCACTGGAAAGAAGATAACTGCGCCCTCCCCCCCCCCTTTCGGACGCTTCTCTACTTTCCCAACCGTTTTTTTTTTCTCCCCTTTTTCCGGATTAACAAGAGTGCCCCCATCGCGTGGGAAAGAAATGGACGTTCCCCCCCTTTTTTTCCCCTTCTTGACCAAAAACGTAGTGGCTTGGGGTTTTTTCATTGTACGGGTTATCTTTTGTGTTAGGTTGACATTTTTTTTCCTCCTTTTTCCGGAGAAGGCTTCCTTTCCTTTCCCCCTTTTTGGTCAATGTTACCTTTTTTCCCCCTGGTGATAAAAAAGAGTAGCTTTCCCTGACGCTAAAAGATAACTCTTCCCCTTTTTTCTTTTTAGTGACGGAAAGATGTTTTCCCCTTCTTTTCTCAGGGGGTTTTTTTTTCTGCTTCCCCGAAACCAAGGCATTGCTTGATGTGATATCCCTTCCCCCTTCTTTGTTGTGATTGAAGAGATCATCCTCGTCTTTCCTTCCCCCCTTTTTTGTGAGTTTGGGCCCCCCCCCCCCCTTTTTTAACCCGAGATTGACCATCGGGCCGTCTTTTCTACTATTTAGAGTCCATGATAACGCCGGCTTTTCTTTTTTTTTATTTTCCACCAGTGCCCATGGGACCTCCCTTTTTTTTCTCCCCCGGTTTTAAAACCCCTCTTTCCCTTCGTCGGCCTGAATGCACCGACCCCCCCACTTTTCTTTTTCCAAACCCCGCACAACGGGGTGTTTTTTTTTCCCCCAGCCGCAGGCCGTGTACACCCCGCCGATTTTCCTCCTTTCATCCTTGAAAGCTTGGTTCCGCCGTCTAACGTTTGGTTTTTGTGAGAAACAGATAATGTTCTT
>Ga0179591_1277551_pt1 | contig 11392 bp, 13 predicted proteins | sample CZOMad2_1_08_16f_FD_182891 | JGI IMG/M metagenome (GOLD analysis project Ga0179591, IMG submission 182891) | Vadose zone soil fungal communities from Angelo Coast Range Reserve, California, USA - CZOMad2_1_08_16fungal (PacBio error correction) | ecosystem: Environmental > Terrestrial > Soil >... | reverse complement strand
CGTTTTCTTTCTCCCGTGGATGCTCTTTCCTTCTCCCCCCTTCTTTGGTCGTGACTTCCATTTTCAAACCTTTTGTTTCAACAGATCTACAAGCCGCGCTTGTTCCCTTCTTCCCTTAGTAAGGCTTGTAGTTTTTCTCGCTATCGCTTATAAATCTATGATCTGTGCTTCTTTTTTTCATAAAATTTGGTTCTGATCTTCTATCCCGCCTTTGAATAAGTTCCCGCCTCTTGATTGACCGAGACTCCCAGGTGCTTCGTGCAGCTTTGTGTATCCCGTTCCCTGTTAGGAGGTGGGTTCAAAGCCCTTAGCACTCCTTGCCTCAGTTAGCGATAGGCGTTTTTCTCGTCTTCTTCGCTTTGAGACACTAAACTTAAGGCGTGTTTCTCTCCTCTCTTTTTCCCCCCAATTTTTTTACGCTTTTTTTTTGCTTTTGACGGACCCCCCCTCCCCTTTGGATTTCCAGTTGCGTCATTTCTTCCGCCCCCCCTTTCAGCCCAGTGAGGAACCCGTTCAAGTTGTTATTTTTTTCTTTAATGCCTCTTTTTTCTTGTTTCGGTTCCAAGGTGCGTTCCGATGTTGCTTTCTTCCGGAAATTAACTCAAACTCTCCCGACCGGACTTCCTTTCTGCTTCTACGCTCGAATTCTTTTAGTCCAGGCTTGCGCATCCTTACCCACAATCTATTCCTACAGGAAGCAGACTCTCCTCATTTAAGAACTCTCAGTTCCGCGTTGGCTGAGGCTTACTCAGAACTTGCCTTCTGTTTGTACGGAGCTGGCAAATTTCGCTCTTGGTTCCCCTTTTCTGACAAGTCCCTCTTCTTCTCTTCATCCCCAGAGCTTGACCGATAGGGTCCTTTTTGCAAACATTTCCTCTCCTCCTTTTTTTTAAGACCTTCCGGTTATCCGGACAAGCCTCTTGCTATTCGCCCTATATCCCGCGTTTACTCCCCCTCTTAAGCCGGTTGCCTGCCCCCAAGACTTGAGAGACCGGGCGGTTCTTTAAGTGCTTTTTTCCGATTTCCGGTCGTCCTTCCGAAGTTCTTACGAACGTCCGACACGCAATCAAAACCTTCCTCGTTTGTATATCCACCCTTTTGCTGATCCCTTGAGACCGTTTTCTTTTTTTTTCCGGGTTCGGTTCCAATCCCCTCATCCTCATTGGCGATCCCTTTTCCTTTTCGGGCAAGTCTTTGCTCCCCTCCTTCTGAACATTGATCGCAATTTTCTATCTGCATCTCCTTTTTTTCAATAAGCGATTTTCTCCCCACCCATTGTTGAAGAAGGGAACCTTTTTTATTACTTAACCTTCCCAACGCCATTCGATATCGACGGAATTTTGTATCCATCTTCCCGTCCCGATCGAATGCCGGCGCGGGGTCCATCCCCCTTCCTCTGATAGTTTTCCTGACACAGTCCCGACCATCCCGTCTCAGAGTCGAGTTTTTGTGTCAAATGATCTCCATCCGCTTGTCCCCGTCACAGACTTCCCCCCCCCTCTACTCATTATTTCCTGGCCGCGCGAGGCCGCTCTTTCCTAATTTGAGTCCCCTTATCTCCTCCTCCCTACTTTCCCCTCCCGGATAAGCCTCCAACCCCCTGAATCCATTTCTGTTATTGGATTTAAAACCATGAACAGCTGGCTTTTTTCTCCCCCGCCTTTTCGAGATCCAGAAAGTTTAGGGAGAAGAGTATGAGTGCTCCCCCTTCCTTTTCATGCAGTTCTTTTCCTAATGGTTTTTCCCCTGGCAACCATGGGAGTCGTCTCCCAACACCCCTCTTTCCCCTCTACCTGTTGCGGCAGAATTGCTCACACTCCCTCTCTTCCTTTCATCTCTCCCCCTCTCGATCCCCTTTAACCGGCGCTTAGTTAAACTTTTTAGCGTCCAAAGACCGCCGTTTAATGACTGTCCCCCTTTTTCAAGTGACATTACTAAAGTTCTATAGGCCCAACCCTTCCTTGGTCCTTTTTCTTCGATTCTCCTTGTATATTCGCCGTCGTTTCCTGGTAAGCCCCTACAGACATCTTCTTCCCTCTTTTCCCTTTTAGTTTTTGGACGAGCGGTACATTCGAAGTTTTCCCTCGAAATTGCTTTTCGACTTATCCGGCATGTCACCGGTTTTTCAACCCAGCAGTACCTTCCCTATTTGCACTGATGAGAATTCCGGGCACAGCAGTCCCCTTTTTACTTTCCAATGAACTTTACCCTTGCTTCCACGCACAATTTTTTGACTAGATCAGCTTGACGATCCAAGTGGGGTTTTTTTTTAAACTCTTTTCCCCGTCCAACTTCATCTTCCCAGTATTGCAAAAGTCCCCATTTGACCCACTTAGTTGCTTTCTCTGCCCAGTTAATTTCCTTCTCATCCATTCCTGATTTCAAGGTTTATTTTTCTTCCCCCCCCCTCGTTTATCCCCCTCCGACGTCTTGGTGCTCCCCCCTTGATACTACTTATAGGTTCAGCCCCCTTTATCTCTCGGTTGCGTTCTTGCCTTTTTTTTGGGGTTCGTAGTTAGCACGGTGGGCACTATTTTTTTCGATTTTAAGTCCCTTTCTCCCTGTTTTCCTGACAGAAAGTCTATATTTGCGGGTTTCGAATGATTTGCTCCTTTTCTTTTTCACTCCGGTTTTTTTTTTAGTGTCTTTGCGTCGAACCTCTGACCCGTGGATCGGCGAGCAGTTTTTTCCCTTCCCCAACTTTTTTCTTTTCTAGGGAAGGTCTTTTTCCTCCTCCTCTGTGGTTTTTTCTATAACCCTTCCCTCTGCCCAAACTTTTTTTCTGTTCCCTACCCCTTCTCGCTCTTTCTATTAGGAATAAGCTTTAGATCCTTCCGGACGTTCTAATGCTTTTTTTTCAACTTGGGTTTCTCTCCCTTTCCTCATTAGAACCAGCCGCTTAGCTCGTTTTATTTCGCACCTTGTCCCTTCTGATAAGTCCTCTCACGTTGTAGTGGAAAACCGTGTCTATTTTTCCTCGACCAACCCCCCGGCCTGAGCGCAACCGCTCTGCCTTTTATTGAACTAGAAATTTTGTTCAAGTTTTAGGAAACAAGACTTTAGTGGACCTCTTTTTTAATCCAATTTTGGCATTCTTCACCCTCTCCCCCTTTTCCCCTGTTATGGCTTATAAAATCTAACTTGCAGCTCCGAACCCAGTCCCTGTCCCAGTTGTGTACGCCTTATTTTTGTTTTTTGGGCAATTCCGCCTCTTTCTTTCCTTTCCCCTTTTGATTGTCTAAATGATCTCAAACTGCCCGCTGTAAGTTCCACGCTTTAACATTCCCCCTTGTTTCAATTTTCCTTGTGGATTTTTTGCGGGCATTAAGGCTTTTCCGTTCTTGGATCCGTGGGGACCGTTCCGAATTCCTCGCCACAATCGCTTCTTATCTGCTTGATTATCCTAATTCCCCTGTCATACTTCTCTCGCCAATTTTTTTCTCGTTAAACGAACTGGCGAATTTTCCAAGGGTCCTCCCCCCTCTGTTTCCAACTATAGCAACTGGCCTTACGATTGCTTTGCCCCCCTTTCTCCTTACCCACCGGTTATCACTTTCTTCGCGCAAGCAGAGCCAATTAGGTTTGTATTCCTCCTCTAAGTCACTTATTGCCCCCTGGTCATTAGTTCCTTTAAGTCCTCCTCTTGGGTTTGTCCCATTCGAGAGTTCCTCTGCAAGTCAGTAAAGGTTTGCTCGGTATCTATGTTGATGTCTTATTCCTTGTTTCAAGGATTGTATTGCAGAAGGCCTCCCTTTCCCTTCTCGGATTTTAGTTTTTGCTTGTCATTAATCAGTAGTTAGTGCCTTTTGGTGGAAACAAATCTTTCCCTCCACGGGCCCTCGCTTCCTCCCAGGCTGCTTCCCTTTTCCCCTTCTTTGATTGTCCCCTTCTGGTTCCTTATGTCTTTTGACTTTCCCCGCAATTCCCCCGGTCATTTGGTTGATCCCATAAATTATCTCTTTCTTCCGTGGGCTGTAGAATTAGGACAACTTTCCCTTCTTTCTCCCGTCTCAATGATGCGGCTTTTTATTCCTGTTTCTCCGATATGCTGATGTTTTTTTGTTCTTTCCTCCCTCCCTCAATGGTTCGCGACAGGATGGAATACCTTTTTTCCCCCCCCACCTTACTATCTTATTTCGCTTGTCTTCTGCCCTCATTTTCCCTTTCAGGTCACCCCGCTCCGTTTTTTTTTTTAGCCAATTTCCTCTGATTTTTCAGATTAAACCCTGTCCGCTTCCCTAATCTCAGTTGTTTCTGTGATTAAGACATGCTTCCCCTTCTTTTTGATCCCCCTTTCTCCCCTTACCTGTTGTCACCCGAGAGAAAGGCTAGACCTTTCTCTGCTTGACTTTTCCCCTCTTCCCTTCTACCAACTCCCCTCCCGTTCTATTTCAAATTATGATCCAGTATTTTCTCCACGTTGGCTTTCTTTTCCCCCCGAACAAGAACAAAAACTCATTTTTAATCCTTTTCCCCTTTTTTTTACTGAGAGCTTTTTGCTTCTTTTGCCCTTTTCGGGTGTCACCCGCTTCCGCACTCCTTCGCACTCACATCTGCACCTTCATTATAACCTCCGTCTTGCTTTGGCACAACACCCTTCGCCTCGAACGTTTTTTTCCCCTATGGCTATCCTTCTCAGCGCACTTCGTCTGTTGTCTTCCCCTGAATAACCTCCTCTTTTGTTCCCACCCACCCCACCACAATCTGCTGGTGCTTCATCCTCGGAGGTTACTCTTCTTTTCTTTTCCTGTGGTCTCCTCTCTCGCTTCGAGACCTGAGTCCATAGTCAAATGATTGGCTTTCGGATAGTTAGCAGTCCACCCCCTCCTCCTCACCTTGCGTACCTTCCAACGTTTCTTTTTTGTATGAACCTTTCTTCTCTTTGTTCGCATTATTCCCTTGAACGCTCCTTTTTCTTTTCTTATCAAAGCACTCACCATCCAAGATAAGACCCCCCCCCCCCGTAACAGCCGGCTCCCTCTCCTCCCTTGTCGAACGTCTTAGGTCTTGAGTTTTGGTCCCTGGATTTTTATGTTTCTTAGAGCAATCAAGGTAGTTTGACCTCCTCCACTTTTTAGAACAACGAACAACGCTACGATCCCAATATACCTTTCCCCGGTTCCTCTCTAAAGTTCTATTTCATTCGAAACCGCCCTCTTCTCATTTCCTTTTCTGACTTCCCGACCGAGCTTGGAACGCTGGTGGCAGAGCCCTCCCCCCCCCTCTTTAATTTTATGTCAGAGAGAAGCCGAAAGTAAAGCTGATCTTATCATCCTAGTATGTCCCTGATTAAACAGCTTCTGAATGGCCGATTTCACAGAAACAACCCTCTCCTTCTACCCCCAACTGCCGTGGTTCTCCGTCACCGAGGATTCTTTTTTTTCGGTCTGTCTCCTCTCATCAACAAGATTGGAGTATGATGTCAAAATCCGATAGCTCGACCTCTCCCTTTTCTTTCCCCCCCCTAGTTTCGACCTCCCCCAGCCACCAATCAAGTTGATGAGGGTTAACTCAAGCGCGGATTGTAGATCTTGTTCACCCCCTGTTTCCCCTGCCTAGGAGCTGTTCTAACTCACCTAAGTTTAAGAAATTTTCTCCTCTTCCCCGATTCTTATTATCTCTTTCTTTACCCCCCTCCTTTTTTGTTGCTTTTATCTTTTAATAGCTGGATGTTCCCCTTACTTATTTCATACTTCTTTCACGTCTCCCGATCTTTGGCTCGCTGTACCCAAAGTTGGGCCACTCTTCCCTCCTCCCCCCCTCTTGTCTTCACCAACATTGATTGATTGTAGTTTCGTATCGCAATTATTCATCCTATCCTTCTTTTTCTTGGACGTGCATTTTCCTTCCTCCACATTTGGCTAAATCAACCCATAATAGTCATTTGACTGGTCCCTCCCCCCGAGTTCGTTTTTGCGCGGAGATTTTTGCTCTTCCTGGTATTCTTCCTTGGGTAAACATCATTCTCCTCTTTGAATCGGCCTCATCTTCGGAGCATTGCTTTCGACCTTCTTCCCTTTTCTCTTTTGATGCTCCATAACCTTAAGCGTGGATATCAGATATTTTACCCGTCTTCTTCCTCTCCCCCCACCTCTTGCCTCTGTCGGGACGTAAAAAAACCTTTTCTTTCTCTCTTTCCGTTGCGACCGCTCGCCTCGTTCAGCATTGAGGACCCCTTACCCCGTGTAGTTCTTGAGAAGTTCCTTCTTGCCGTGGTTTTCTAAATTTAGTTTTCTTTCTCCCTTATTTCTTTTATTCTAAAATCCACTAACTCAATTCAAGATTCCTCATGGCGGTGTTTTATCGCTTTCCGCGTTTCTTCTTGCTCATGAACTTTACTCTTCTTCAATTCCTCCTTTTCCTTCAGTCAGGTGACGAACAGCTCGCTCGCTTGGGCGTGAGGCAGCGACTCAACAATGTGTGCGTTTGGTGTTGGGGGGGTGTTTTTTCTTTTTGCTTTTTTTTTTTTTTTTTTTTTTTTTTTGTTTTTTTTTTTTTTGGTTTTTCCTTTTGGTTCGGCTCCCTTCTATTTTCACCCTTTCTTTTCTCTATTGGAGTCGCGAGCGTTCCGAAACCGAGGCCCCCTTCAGACAGAGTCACGTCAGGATGTCCCGACGTGACACTCCACCTCTGTTGAGAGTCATAGTTTATTTTCCCAGGTTATAAAGTTCCTCCTCTTTCTCTTTTGTCGATATAGCCATAGGGTACTCCCCAAGTTAGCTTATATAAGTTGTTGTCCTTGGTGGGCCCCCCCCAACAAAATCCTTTCTCGCAGTGAGGTAGTCGGTGTCCCTTTTCCTTTTTTCTCCTCGTCGCCGCTGGGCCCCCGAAGGCCCAAGTCGAAGAGTCCTTGTGACTTTTTCAACCCAGTATGCTGATCTCACATTGAGAACCCCCCGAGTTTTTACTTTTTTTGTTTTTTTTTCTTCACCCTCCTCAGTTCAATAAGCTCACATTTGGACTAAATCTTGCCTTTCTTTTTTCCTCTTTGTCTACCTGGATGCCGAATTTAAGCCCTTCTCCTTTTTTTCTCTGTCTTCGGCGTTTCACGCCTTCTAGTCCAAACAAAGGAAGCCCTTTTCACCTCTATGCCTTCCTTCAGTAACCTTCCACCCGCTATCAGGACCTTTTGTACTTTCTGACCCCTAAGTTCCCCCTTTTCCCCTAGGCGGAGGGTTCCACCCCACTGAGGCCCTTTCCTCTAACTTATACTATCTCAGCAGAAACAGCCTCATTTCTTCCCTTATTTTTTTCCCCCCCCCCACGGACTCCATCCGTGAAACGCATTCGCGATGCGTCCAAACCAACGGATATTGCCTATGCCGTTCGCGATTCCCGTGAAGTCCGGGCTCGCCTGATCTCTTTGGCAATTGCCTTTTCCTCTAACCCTACGAACAGCGTAAGTTTTTTTTAACCAAACATATATTCACCTTATCTTTCCTTTTGCATACCTACTGTCAGGCATGTTTATCACCTCTCCTCGTTGCTCCTTTCTCTCATTGTAGAGAGGCTTTGATGCCCGTTTTGTAGAAATTTGGTTTTTCCCCGATCAACCGTCTACGGGAGATGACATAAACCACACAGTTAGAGCCAGTCTTTCCTTCTCTTACCGAAGTCGTTCAACTTCCCATCGCTTTGCGCTTTCATACGCCCCTACCCCAAGTCCGAAGCTTCAACTTATTGGCTTTATCGTCCCCCCACCTCATTCTCTCCTCCATCTTAGTACAGGCTCAGGCTTTACTAAAGCTTAATCTTCCGACGATTACACCCCACCTACCAGTTTTTCTCCTTTCGTCGCTACTCATTCCTGAGTGAGGGATTCGCTTATTTTAGGGACTCAGATGATTCCATTTTTTATACCGGCGCATTGCGGAGAGCGTTTCTTCGAAATGTTTTTTTTCCTTCTGCTCCCCATTTTTGTCGCGCGACTTCTTGCGGCATTTCATTGCGGCTTAAACTCCCTCTGACCGCTTTTCCCTGTCCTCGGAGCCAGAGCGCGGCCCTTCTTAACCATAAAGGAGAAACTCTTTGCTTCTTGCACTCTCAGCCCCCCCCTGACGCGCGCATGATACCCGATTTCTTGAGCGGGTTTTTCTTTTCTTCCCTCACCCTGAAAAGCAAGTCGCGTATTCGACCCCCCCCAAACCATCTCCCAATTGACAAATGGTCGGGCTTGAGTTTCTCATGTAAGATTTTTCTAAGCAATTCCTTTTATTTCTTCTTCCGATGACACCCGCATTAAAATCGACTCACGACCAGTTCTTTTTTGGCCTTCCCCCTTGACCGAAGACTTTTCTAGGTTCAGCTACGAGCTAGCGGTTTCTCTAATTTTTCCTTTTTTGGTTTTCCTCTTCTCACTGTGGGCACACTTCGCGTTCGTGCTCCTTTCAGGACCCTTCTACCAGTTTGGTACGAAATAACGAGCTACCTCCTTAGGGTTTCGCATGCTCAAGGTAAGTCGGTTCCTGCTCCGATTAAGTAACATGATAGTTCTTCTTATCTTAGCCATATCCTGTGACCGGCGAGAGGAGTGGTCAAAACTTTTTTTCTTTCGGTCATTTAGAGTTTCTTCGCCTCCTACGTTTGTTGTTGGTCGCTTTAAAGACCCTTCCTTCACTAACACATGTTGATGACCAATGCCTTCTCGCTTGATAAACTTTCCGCTTTTTCTCAGACCAGTCTCCCCTTCCTCTTTAGACCGCCAAGCTGTACAGGGTATCCTGCGGGACTCATACGACACCCTTCCCTATCTTTAGCTAGTGTTTTCGTACCCGGTCTCTTAGTTCCTGAGTTCCCATCTCAACGCGAAATCGGTTGCAACCTGTAAAATAAATCTACCACCCCAGGCAATGAGAGCAAACGTATGCTATTCTTCCCCCCCCTTCCCTTCTCTTGGGAGGAAAAAACGCCGGCGTCGGAGTATTCTTTTTCATACAAAGCGGTTTTGCATAGTTCCTCCAGCTTCCTTATTCTAAAATTCTTTTTTTTCAGTCTCCCTCTACATTTGTGAAGTTTTTTTGCTGCTTGGTGGGAAATACCGAGATTTCTTGAATTTCGTGCCATCATAAGTCCCAGACTAGTAACCTTTTTCATTAAACCGCTCGTTGATCTTCTTGATCTTTTGGTCTTGCTTTGTCTCCGTTTTTGTCCGGCGGGGGCCCGAGCTCTTATTATAAAGTCCAATTCCCCTTATTGACGTCCTTTCAATTCGTCTCGTGAAATGCCGACGTAAGCCGCCAATGCTCTTTACCGAACCTGGGCTGTATGCCTTATGCAGCAAGCTTTCCCACTCGCATTTCAAAATGGGATTTCTCTTTCTCCCTTCCCCTTCCCTGGCGCCTTTCAGAACGATCTGACGCGCAGATTTCCACTTTATGTGTGGTACTCTTCTAAGTCCTATCATCTTGAACTTAGTTCACGCCTTCCATGGTCACTCTGATAGTTTTTCTATTCCTTTTGATGATCTTCTTCACGATAAGATATTTAAAAATGACCAGTGGTAAGTCGGATTTTGGTTTTTTTGCTATGTTTGATTAGAACTCCTCCTCCCCCAGTATCTGTATTTTTCATGACGTCTTCGCCTCTCGCATCTTATCGCCCGTTTGTGTTGTGTCATACTTGTCTAGTTTTGTCCTTTTGGTTTTTTTCAAAACATTTATGACCAGACACTGTCCATCAAACTCCGCGCTCCCCCTGAGTCCTTCCCCTACAAGTTCTTGAGATACAATTCTGTACCCGTCCTGTTCTGATCCCCCACCTTCCATGACTTTCATTGGTAATCCATAATAGCGCTGTATTATCTTCTCTTATTACCCTTTGTCTTTCGACGGCGATCCTTCGTGAGGCCTTCTTCACTTCCCTCTCCGAATTCTTGCTGCGTTTGGGGCTAATCTGGAATGCCGTTTATGGAAGAGGATTTATTTTGTTGAAAAATTCCCCCATGAGCTGGCACGGCTTGAGCTTCTCTATTTCAGTTGGATCTTGCCGCTCCGCGTGGGAATTTTCTATATGATATCCAGATACAATCCCTTCCTGCTATAGCCCTGTTTTCTTTCATTCCGAACAGCTGCACTTCTATTGTTGATCAATTTTCCCGTCCTTTTTGAACCTACCCCCCGAGATGCACTTCCGACTCGCCTATGTGCATCATTCGACCTTATCCAATAGGACCCCAATTTCTTTTTAGCATTCATTGCCTTCTGATTGCAAAACGACCCCAAAGAACCAAACGAAAAACGTAGGTGTTCTCAATGTGAGACCCAGTCCCCCTCTTCGCGAGACAGGTCGTCGCCACCCCCCCTGTGCGCAGCTTTGATTTTCACAGACCCTTTGTTGTTTGACGACCCGCTTGGTTGCATCTCGCTCGCACTTCGGGATGGCGCAACCGCTCATGAGTAGAACAATATTGCCTATTTATTACCACCCAACAGCGCCTATACGTGTTTTATCTGGTATAATTTTCTCCTGAAATCTTTTGCGTGATAAAGGGCCCACCCTATTTCGTGAAAACCCATATCTCGACCTCTTTTTGTTTTCAAGCAATGCGCTTTCCTTTAATTGCTAACATTCTGACGCGATCCGTCACACAAAAGAGCTTCGCCAATATTCAATAGTACCTTCCCACCAACGAAGCCAAGGCGTCGCTGCACTAAACGCCCCCCTTGAAAGACCTCTGTTGTTATTTTCTTCTTTTGGCGAAGTATTCTATATGTTGTTATTTCGATCACCTTTTCTTTTTACCGAAGAGACCCTATCAGGCGGCAGCCCCCTTGTCGGTTAATAAGGTCCTTTCTTTTTAGTCTTAAGTTTTTTCTTTATTATCAGCCACCCAGCTAGACTTCCCTTTTCGACACACCACCACGCTAAGAGAGTTTCTTCCCCCCTCCTACTCCTTTCACCGTTGTCCAGACTGCTGAAGGGCTATCTCTTTAGAACGGCCCCTTTCCCCAGTTTATTTTACTTTACCGCCGCATGAAGGAGCCAAGTATGTCACCCCTCTTTCCTATCACACGCCCTTCCCCGTGTATGCTCCAATCGAGACTGCTCCATTCCACTTCCCTCCCGACTGCCTTTTGTTCAAGATGGTTCCACCCACTGAAGACCATGGACATGCCACCAGCTAAGTTCCCAACGGCTCGTTGTTCACTCTGATGGAGTCGAGCAGTCTTCTTCTTAGGACATCCCACTTCGTATGATGCACGGTCTTTCACCTACGATTTTCGAAGCGAGAGAGTACATCTATCGAAAACCACCTTTTACATTCCTTTTTTGCTTAGGTTTGGATTGGAATCAGCGCGCCTGCGTTGATGTCACCAAACGTTTTTTGTAACCCATCTCTAGACGCCCAATGCTCGTACGTTCAAGAAGAGCAGCCCCTCGGAAATTCTTTCCG
>Ga0179591_1343392_pt1 | contig 11393 bp, 19 predicted proteins | sample CZOMad2_1_08_16f_FD_182891 | JGI IMG/M metagenome (GOLD analysis project Ga0179591, IMG submission 182891) | Vadose zone soil fungal communities from Angelo Coast Range Reserve, California, USA - CZOMad2_1_08_16fungal (PacBio error correction) | ecosystem: Environmental > Terrestrial > Soil >... | reverse complement strand
CTTTGTAGGCTTCTTGAGCCGATGGAAACCTACTAGAGTGCTGCACTTTCCCTGCAAGGATACTTTCCTCCGCGTTTTCCACTTCCTCTTCCAGTAACCCGCCAGATCTATTAGTTCGAGAATATTGGATGTTTCGGAACCCCTTACTGTTCACTTCTGGTCTCAGTCGCGGCACTAAAAAACCGGTGAAAACATGCTCGTGCTTTACATTTTCCCCCACCTCCCCCCCAACCAATAGCTGCCGATCATGGGAACAAGTCCACGGTCCCCCATCTTTGTAATTTTCACGATCACCGATTACCCCGAGAGTTGGCCCCAGTTCCGTCCCCACCCATGCTCAAAATTTGGGTCTTCCCTCGAGTTTAGTTCGTCAAAAGACCGAGGTGTCGGCAAAGCGCTTTCGTTGCCTTACAAATTTTTTTAAGTGCCCCGTGTTATTTCTCCCCTTCTCCACGCACCCAGGCTTCTACTCCCCTTTCCTTGCGGATTGTGACTTTTCTGTACAACGGGTCTAAGAGCTAACAGATCATAGCCTGCCCGGAGGACACTTCTGAGAGCCCAACTCGCCACTAGCGTCTTGTTTGAAGCGTACACGGTGCGCCAACCTGCTTCCGATAATCCACTTCCAATTCTTTGTCTGACTCGGTCACTTCCCTCTTCGTCCTTTCCCCGTGCCAAATAATAGCGTTCCTAATATTTAGTTGCATGGAACCCTCCTCCGGTCGTGTTACTCTCGTCTCCCAATGTTCTGATAACAACTCCTGAAAATAATTGGACCCGTTTCACTACTTCGTCTCCGCCGCCTTCTCTTGCTCCCCCCTCAAAGACTTTTCTGACTCCACCAGTTTTTTGGCTTCTCGTTGACGCGTCATTCCCCTTTGAGTTGCTGAAGTTCCGAGATTAGTCCCTGTTTCCAAAATCTCACCTATCGTTCTTAGAGCCTCGTGTTCCCCAAGAACAAACTACGGGAGTTTTTGCTGACGCCACCATTTCATGTGGGAATTCCTCCCTGATGCCACTTCCTTGCCCTTGCAAGTTTGGTTTCTCAAAGCAATTAAAGAAAATGTTTTCGACTCCCCACTTCCTGATGCGTCTTTAGAGGCTAAACGATCCCCCACTTTCGTCACTAAATCTTTTCCCGTTTCTCCGTGAGGAAAAAATACAGAGCGCAAACTCTTCCTGGTCCCGCTTCTCTGTTCAGTTGAAAGAGTCCATTCCCCCCGTTCCGCAGCGTTGATTTTTTCCAAAATGCGTAACTCCCAATAGTGCATACGTATTGTTCCCTTACTCCCGAACCTCACCACGTAATTATTACAAACCCTTAGATATTTGATAGAGGCCACAGATTATGGGTCTATTCTCCTTTTCAGTCCCCGAGACTAAAAGTTTTAATGATTACCTTGGACGGTATCAGTAAACCTGTCGTTCTTCGTCCCAAACAACTCTTATTTGATTTTACTCTCGGGTGCCCTTTGCCCCTGCAATGCCCAATTTTCGGGTGCGATTTAGACTAATGATTTGCATGGCATTGGACCACGAAATCCCCCCTTTTCCCCTTCTGCCCGTTTAATGGCAGCTGCCCATTCAAATTAAGACAGCGCTGCGTCCTGCGCGACCATCATCTGCGTCGATCCAGGTCCAGTTCCGTCAGGCCCGACCTTCCATCCTTTTTTCAAATATTGAAAGTCACAGATAATCTCCCCGGTCCTTTCGAATAGCGGTTTCCCCTTTCCATGACTTAATAAGGCTTTTGAGATGGTGATCTACGCCATCCCCTCCCCACTTTAGTGGTTCTAACTTTCATTGTGAGAGCAACGTATTCTGAATATCAGGGATTTCGAATCAATCTTAGCTGTTCGTTCCATTTCTTTCTCACGTGACCTAATAGCATCCGGTTTATCAGAAGTGCTAAAAAGGTGAAGTTCTTTTTAAGTATGAGGTTCGATCGCAATCACGATATGGAAGAATTCTCGAACCGCTCTTCTGAGTCCTGTCAGAGTTTTTGTTAGCGCTAGTTCAAGGCACTGACACTCCTAATTGGAAAGATAGAAACGCTCATGCTTCGAGTGCTTTTAGATCCCCCAAAGTAGATGACCGATTTGTCTTTTCAAAAGCTCACCCCACACTTGTACATGATCCTCACAATAAATACTGTTATTCCACCCTTCTTTCCTTCCCTTTTTACTCTACTAACCATTTCCTTAAATTACGCCGTCATCGTCCCCACACTAGCCAATCAAAACCTGGCATAAGTAAGTCACAGCTGCCAGATCCCAACGGACCACCTCGTTCTTATCTGTTCTTTTGACCCCAACAAAACCAATTACATATCTCCAGCGCTCCGACCCTCGGCGAAGCCGGAGGCAAAGAGCACACCCCTCTCTTTAAAGAAGAACGAAGCACAAGAATACAAGCTCTTCACCTCCAGGTCTAATCCTCACCTTTTTCCCCAACTCCCCCCCAATAGAAGTTCTCCCAACACAAACCTGGTACCCGACGCCTTGATTCCGAAAGGTTACGGCTTTTTTCAAATTTTTCCTGCAATCCTTAGATGATGGTGAAATTCCTAAGTCCCGTCCCCTATCTCCCCCCTCAGCCAAAATCGTCTAACAACAAACAGCCTCTTGTTTAAAGCCCCCTCAGACAATAGAAGGTCCTCAACCTTCTTATCGGAGACCTCTGGTCAACATTTGAATTTCCTCCCCTTCTCCCCTAGGACATAGAGAACCCGGAACAGCCCCGAAACCATCTCCGTATCAGCAGAAGCCTAGACGGAAATGCCGGAATTCCCAACGCCTTCTTCTTTATCAGTACGACAAAATAATTGCCCAAATACCTTCCAGGAGTAGTATCACCTTGTCCCCTCTCTCCTTCATAGCCAGTCCCCTTAACGACCTCCGATACAGCTCCTTACTCATCGACCTCCTTTCTGCAATCGGGAGTAATGACTGTTCCTTACTAGTTCCAAATCTACACCAACGAAAACAGACGCCATAGTTCTCGTCCCCTAATCCGCGCTCTCCTCCCCCCCCCCCAACCCCTTACATCTAGAACACTCTCCAGCCGTCCTCCCCCGGACTCCCTTTCGATACACATATCCCCGACGTCCTCACCTAGGTAAGGTAATCGCAACTACAATTACAAACCCTCATCTCCCTTTGGACCTGCCTATCCTGTGGTCATGCTCTGATTTTTTTCATCTTTCTATACTTTTTCCCTCTCCTTTTTTTTGATTGTCGAGCCTCGTTAGGAGCCGAACAAGTCAAAAAAGTGCCTTCCTGACCGCTTCCCCAAGAATTTTTAAAATCGTTTGTAGTTAGATGACCTTGGATTTTCTTGACGGGGAGACCCGCAGAAGGTAATCGCCTTTTTGCGAGGTATCAAGGATCTTTATGCCGTGGAGTGAACTCCTCGGTTCGTATGGCCGGAAATTCTCTTCGTTGGGTGAGGATAGCGTTAGGAGTTAGTTGGTGTCGATATGTAGTGCTATTTGTTTTTCTCCCTGGCGTGAGCTAGCAGGGCGTCCCGCTGCAAACCATCACCGCAGATCCTTCGACGCGGGGCACTCCCCCGCACCAAACCCTGCAGACGGTCCCTCTCGGCCCTCCCCCCCCTCCCCCCTCCGAGGTCAAACACTGCCATCCATTCCTCATCCTCCCCAACGCCCCCCCCTCCACCCCTTAACCCCTCGTCCCCTACTTCCCCCTTCCACACCACCACCCCTGCCCCCTCCCCAATCTCCCTCTCTCCTTCCCGCCCACCCTCACGCCCGCCTCACCTCCCCCCGCCCCCCCCTCCCCCAACCCCCCACCAACCCCCCGTGCTCCCTCCCTCCCCTACTACCCCCCCCACCCCCCCCCCTCCATTCGCCCTTCCCCCACATTCACTCACCCACTCACCACTCCCCCTCTTCCTCACACACTCCCGGCGCGCATCGCCCAAAGTTACCCCTACACCACCCACCCGCCTCCCTTCCCTCCCCCCCCCCGCCCCCCTCCGGCGCGCCTCCCCTCCCACCCGCCCTCCCCCATTCCCTCCCCCCCCCTCCCCCCCTGCCACCCCTCATCCCCTCACGGGGTCCTCAACCGCCCCACCCATTTTCCTTCTCCTCCACCCCCCATTACCCCTTTCCTCCGCTTCCCCCCCACCTCCCCCCTCATCACAGACACCCACCCCCCCCCCCCTCCTTCTCCCCCTCCCCACATCTCAACTCCCCCTTCCCATAGCCTCCCCCACAAGCACCCCTACCGCGCCCCCGCTCCACTCCATCGCTCACTCTCCCCCACCCGCCCCCCCGCCCCCCTTAGCCCATTCGTAATCCCACTCAAACCCCACTCAGCCCCACCTCCACTTCCCCCCCCAACCCCCCGCCCCGCCACTCCCCCCTCACCCCCCCCCTACCACCGCTCCCCTGATGTCCCTTTCTTCCGCCCCCCCCCCCCTTTAACCCTCCCCAACCCACCCCCCCCCCCCGGACCTCCACCCCCCTCCACCCCCTCATCCGCCCCACCCCCCCCCCCCCCTCCCCACCCTTCCCCCCCCCCTTCCCCCCTTCTCCCTACACCCCTCTCCCCCACCCTCCCCACCTCTTCCACTTACCCCAATCACCCCCCCAACCCCCCCCCCCCGTTGACCCTCTCTCGCCATGAGGCCACCCCGCTCTCCCCTCCCCGTAACGCCCTCCCCCCCCCCCCCCCTCCCACCCCTCCCCCTACCCCAACTGCCACCCACCGTCTAATCCTCTCTAGTCCCACTACCCCCACCCCCCCCCCCCACCCCTCACCCCCACCCCCACCCCTCCCCGCTAATTTCCGCCCTGTTCTTTCGTCCCGACCTCCCCCCCGGTACCCATATCCATCCCCTTCCCCCCTCTTTCCTTCATGCTCCCCCCCTCCTTTTTCCCCCCACCCCCCCCCCATACCCGTCCACGCATCCCCCCACCCCCACAACCCCTCTTTTCATCCCCCCCCTCCCGCACCATCCCCCCCCTTCCTCCCCCCCCCCCCCCCCCCCACACTCCGCACTCCCCACTCCCACCCCCCTATCTCTCTCCACCTCTCCCCCACCCACCCTCCTCCCCCTTCCCTCCCCCCCCCCCTCCCCCCTCCCCCACCCCCCCCCCTTTTATGACGACGAGGCAGTGAGTGCATGCGGGCCTTCGTCGGCGGGTATTTCGCGTGATTTCTAGGTCCCTTCCGTAGCGGAACTATTCGAAGCGTGGTTTGATACGTAGTTGACGCCGGTAGTGTCGATTTGGATTTGTGTACGAACTCCGATGACTTCTTAGGATCTGCTGGCGTCGCCGGTGGTGAGCTCTCTTTATGGCTGTCTTGTGGAGCCGAGGTCTACTGAGGCATTCCAACGCTTACCTTTATCTGGGACCCCATCCCCCCATTATTTATGAGCCGTCTTGGTTTATTGGATGATGGTAACTGATCTTTTTTGTCCTTGACCCGATTTTATGCTTGTTCGGGCTGTTTGGGGATCCCCCTGCCAGGAGGGTCTGAAGTTGTCGGGACTTCCTCGATTCTTCAGTAGGCGCGGGAGAGTCTTAGGGCTCCCTCGTAGGGGCATGGTTGTCTGTTCAACGGCCGTTTTTGCGTGGGCGACACTGTGAAGGCACATTCTTTAAGATATTTTCTCGTGGGTGAACTACCTCGAGGAGGCGTCTGCTTGCCGCTGAGAGTGCGATTCGTCGCTCTGGATCTTTCGTACTTTGTTTGCACCGTTTCAGAAGACGATTTTTCCTTTTTTCTCCTCTTCAGACCCCCGGGGCTAGTAAGATGTTGGTGCGGGCTGTCCCGCTTTTTTTGCGAGGGATGAGTAAGGGAAACTTCTTTAGGAGTTTCCCCTGAGGTAGAGGGCCACTTTCTGAGGTAGCGTTTGCGATCTTCTTTAGCTTTTTTTTATTGCGAAGTTATTTCCTCACCAGGCAGATACGCACGCATTCCTTCTCCTAACACCAACGTCCGCAGCTGTTATCTCGTTCCGCAAATTGGCGTGATGTGTTTCTGCCGTAAACTATAGACTTCACTCCCTAGGGCATAAGGAAAATCCATTCGGTATTATCCTTGTCTTCTCCGAGCATCAGAGCGATCTCCATCATAACTGTAGAAAATTCCAGCTTTTTTACCTCGTCGCCACTAAAGGAGTAAGTTCCCCCCCACAAGCTCCTATTACCTCATCATGAAGTCTTTTCCCCCCTTCATATTCACGAGAACTGGTTTGATCACCTATGTCAGCGGCACTTACCGAACGACTTCGTTACTTTATCACCATCGCAATGCCCCGGATGAATTAGGCCCCGATACTTACTTCAACCATTTCTGACAGACGCTGTCGTTCCTCTCAGCAAACTTTTTGGAAGATGGACGTAATCTGGGATGACGAATCTTTTCCTTGTCGCCTCTGTTTTCATCGCGCTGTTTTTATTATGGCAGCTTAGCCCAGCTCCCCTTTGGCGCGTCTCCTCCGTTTGATTTATTCCTGAACCGTCAATCTTAGTCCTCCTAACAGCAGGAATTCACGTTTCTGGCCCGGTGGAATCCCAAATATTCGGTCCCCCCTCGAACCTTTTTGAAAGAAGATTGGGTTGGTATATCACGAAATCTTACGTATTCACCGAACGCGCGTCACAAACCTCGGCTGCGACACGCCCAAGAGGGTCTTGCCGCGATCCAAGCGACAGTGTTTATAATTATGGTGAGTTGTGCTGTGTAAATGTCACGCACGTCACCTGAAGCTCTCCGCCCGCTGGCGTTTAATTGGTTTTTCTGTCCATATCCGCTCGCGCACCGTGGTCATTTCCAGCTATACCAGTAATCGAAGAGACGCGTTTGCGAGGTTGGTCTCCTTGACGCGAGGTCGTGCATCCGATGTTTTTTCTCGAATTCGCCTACTCTTGAAAGACGGTCCTTTCCCTAAGCACATCTTTCTTACGTTTTGAAGGTGACTGTGCTTTTGAGACACCGCGGGAAGGAAGTGGCGATCCTTTTTCCCCCATTTTTGAGACCCTAATTTCTACAACCTTTGTCTAGCCGGCTCTGTTAAGTCTTTGGCTCTGTTGCCCTTTGCCCTTCTCGCGACCTAAAGTCGTCCTAGTCTTATCACAGCTATACCCCAAACCTGCTCCCCCCGGTAAGTTTCCCAGAAATTGAGATGTTTTTAACCGGCCTGCGACCCCTGCCCAGTACTATGCAAGTCTACTTCTTCTTCCCGAATGAAACTTTCGACGAGAGTAAGTCACTGATCCTCTGCCTTTGGTATAAATATCGTCCTTGCGACCTTTGTACATTTGGGGTGGTGGTGTTTTTGCCAGGCGTTTTTATTGCGGTTCTCAGACCAGGACCAGGCCTTTTTCGATTTCATCGTTTCACTTTTTTTTTCTTCGTTCAATTTTTTTCAATAACGACGTGAGTAAAACGCAGAGATAGGAAGGGCGAGCGCAATCATCGCGCGCTTTCGTTTGGCGTTGACCAAGGCTCGGATTAGCCCTCAAAATTACCAATGCGCACCAGTGCCCTTTGGTCAGGCTTTTCAGAGAGTTCTTGGTCTACTTTCTAATCTCAGACCTTCCGTTTTCTTGAAGGCCTCGCGCTTTGGAGTCCGTTTGTAGTGAATTATAGAGTCTCAACCCTTTCCCCTGTTTGGCGGAGCGTCTTTCAGCAGAATAGGATTCCCCCCTAATTGCGTATTCCCCACCCCCTTTTAAACCTTAATCGTGGAATTTTTTCCTGAGACCCCCGTACCCTTAATCTCGGCATTTGACTAGTGGGGTGGAGTTTTTCTCGCTTTAACCGCCGTCCCCTCTTCAATCGTCCCCTGTCAAACTTTGTTTTTAGAGAGTGGCCCTTCGTCATTCTGGAAGATTCGTTCTGAACCACACCCCTAGACTGCGACCTGATATCAAGACCCTGTTGATTTGAATATCCTTTGCCACCAGCCGACCAAAGCCCTTCCAGTTGATTGACGCATCTAAGAGTGTAACGGTAGCCCGACCTTTCGCAATCCTTCTTTCCTTGTTGTGAGTTTCGATGAACTGAATGCGAGCCGTTACACTCTTATCTGGTATGCAATAACCCTGCCCCTGGTCTCCTTTGTCGCAGATTAGGCGATGCATTCTGCTAGGATCTTATATATCTGACTGAATGTTTGGTTCGTGCCAACACTCGTCTTCACTCCTCAGTCGCGGACTCTTCCCCCCCCCAACTTTTTTCAATCACGTGAAGAGGCGGCATAGTTAGTTTAAACTCCAACCCCCCATCTCTCCCATGTATTTGTTGGGCACCCGCCCCCCTTTCGTTGGCCTTTTTTCAAAGCTAAAATCATCGATGCTCGGGACAGACGCAAGTCTCCCACTTTATAAAAATTTTTGAATCTTTATAGTACCTAAACGAAACTGCTTAGTTTCCCATAGCGATTCCATAAAAGCAGTCTTTCGTTCTTTCATTTTCCCAATTATACCCCTTTCCATAATGATGAGAAGGACACTTTTTTTGAACGACTGTTTAATGGTACCCAGGAAGTCGATCTGGACCTTCATCCGCAATAGGGCACGATATAGTCCGGATCCCATATCCTCCATAGCCCTAGCTTTCTTCGTTTGGCCATCACTCGTTTCTTGACAACAGGTTGCTTCCCCAACCTCTTGCGCTCGATAATACAATTTCATTCCTGTGTCGGCCAGTCAGACCCGCGTTAATGACTTTTTCAACCAACCTATAGTCCTTAGAGGTTATTCCCTCGGCCAGTCCGTCGGTTACTCTCCTACACCATTCTGCTGTTCCCTATCAATCACAAACAGCGGTCCCCCCCTTTCCTTACGGAGCGATCTCCTCCCGTGCTCTCTCTACATATTTCTGCTACGGTCGTTTCAGTTTTTGGTATGCTTTTTTTCTTAGTAAGTTTTCCCCCCCCTACTTTCGGCGCTGCTTCGCTGTTGTCCGGGCACATCAGTCGGTCCTTTCCTGCGCGGCCCCGTTTTTTTGACAAAAGATTGTTCTTCCCATTTTCCTGTGTTGAACCCGATTTTTTGCCATTCCGGCAGTTTCTCACCCCCCCCCTCCGTTCAACGTTATCCAATGTTTTTTTTCGCCTCACCCCTTTCTGGCGTTCAGGGCCATCAGACGTTCCCCAATGGTGCTTGACGTCCGGCGTCGCCTTTTCTGTCCAATCCCGACCTACGACGTCTCAGTCTTTTTCGTTGGATAGCCGTCTGGACCTTTTCCTGATTCTGATTTCCCTGCTAACGCCATCGTGCGGAATTTGTCCATTCGCGCCCCAACCCCCCCCCCCGACGCTAATTTTACTTTTTTTTTTTTTAAAAAACCACCCTTTTGATTTGATCGCGGCCGAGCTGATTTGAGCTTCGCCTTTCCTCTGCGCCTCGCAAACATGACGGCCGGCTTTGTCCGTAAACGTGCTTCTTGATGTCAACCCCCTTCTCACGTCGGGACTCTTCGGAAGCCGCTCGGGTTCTCCCAGGCCACGTGCCCCGGGAATTACTTTCGGTGCTCCGAACTGAAGATTGCGGCATTGGCCAATGAACATACCCCCGGTCCCCAAAGGTCCCTTTAAGCGCCTCCCATAGAAGCCCCCCTTTCCTCTTTTAAATTGAGACAGACAGATCCGAGTTCGTCTACGCTCCAAGTTCCCATACCGCACTTCAAGCATTTTCCTTTTAAACCCCTGCCAAAGTCCACCCCACGATCGGCATCATTTTACGGGATAGAGTTCTAGGTCCCCTCCCTGAAATTCATCAACATCTTTTACGATGTTGTGATTAAGCTACTGTCCCAGCGATGTTTGGTAATTTAATTGTTGAGCCGGTCTCGTGCCCCCGTGAGGACTTCGCCGACCTGGGCTTCTAACCTTTCCTCCCTGTTTTTTATGACTTCTCCTCTTTTTTTTCCCGCTAGTTCTAACGTGTTAATCAGTCAGTTGCGTTACCGGTTCTTGCTCGTCGGTAGAGCTCTTCTGCCCTCACCTGAGAGCCCTTCTTTTCTTCGGGAACAGACTTAGTTAGGACCCTCATGACTTCCAAGGCACACCCTTTGCGGAAACCGCTTAGAACGATCCGCTGCGCGTTTGGAGGGAGAGAGATACTCAACGCGATGCCCCTCTTTTCTTACTTCCCACACCGAGTCCCGATAACTACACCCCTTTCTATAAGTAGAAAAAATCATCCCGTCATCCGCCCTCCATCCTTTTCCAAACCTTCCTCCCGTTGGAGGGAGCCCCCTCCCCATCGCCAACATTCCCTCCCCTGCACCCCCTTCTATTTGACCAATTAACCGCCTTCGCCTAGCTCCCAATTCAACATAGTATTATAAGGCCCGTATGTTCAAACCACAAAGTCTATCTGAAATATGGCTCCAGGCCCAAGAGCCACTTCCCTCTCGAAGGACCAGGTCAGTTAACACAGACCTGACAGTTCTCTTCCCTCCAACGTTTGTAATCACTTCCCTTGTCTCCCATCCCCATCATCGCGTTACAAAATTACCAACCTCCCCCGTCCTCCCCGTGCCGCCAGTCCGCTCTTCATGAGCTACCTTCTCCGGCTGTCCTTCCCCCTCCGGGCAAAGTCACCATTAATCATCGAGAAATCAATCACCTCTGGCTCCGAGTCCAAGGTATTGGTTAATACTGACCAGAAGACCCTCAGCCCGTCTCTTTCCCCGTAATATTTGAATTAGGCCAGATGCCCCACCCGGTAAAAGCATTTGCGGTCCTCCCCTGAATTCCTCATCTCTTTCCCTCAACTAATAAATCCTCCTTCCTCGCAGAAGCACCGACATTCGACGCTCCTAAGGACTCCGACCATCCTATTAACCGACCCAGAAGTCGCCCACTGACACCTACTCCGGCATGCATCCCGTCTCCCACCCACGCACCCTCCCCCCCCGCTTCTATTTCCTCCGCAAGTAAGTTGCTTCAATAAGCGCTTCTCACTTCCTGTCCGATCGCGCATCTCCCCCCTTTCCGCCTGTTATTTCCTGACCTTTTCTGACTTTTATTCTAAAAACCCCTCGAACCAAAACCCCCCCCTCACGCCCTCGTCTGCCTCTTCCCACACTCCAGCTCTATCGAACCCCCACCGAGACCCAACGGTATAAACCCCGCGCCCTTGATCCCCCATCCCCCCACTCAAAAACTCCCATCAATCTCCCCTGACCGGAATTTACTGGGCGTAGCCTCACCGGCGCAACACAAGTTTTCTTTCCCTCCCTTTTTCCCTCGGCAAGGCCCACCCTTTGGTACTGTTGCTCTTCGATCACTTTCCCTCCTTATCATGTTGATTTACCTACTCGGAACAGGGACCCACAGCAGGCTCCTGTTCCACCCTCCCAAACGGCTTAGAAGGAGAATACTTGGAGTTTTCCTTGCCGGGGGCG
>Ga0179591_1321014_pt1 | contig 11393 bp, 12 predicted proteins | sample CZOMad2_1_08_16f_FD_182891 | JGI IMG/M metagenome (GOLD analysis project Ga0179591, IMG submission 182891) | Vadose zone soil fungal communities from Angelo Coast Range Reserve, California, USA - CZOMad2_1_08_16fungal (PacBio error correction) | ecosystem: Environmental > Terrestrial > Soil >... | reverse complement strand
TTTTTAATGCTCCTCTCCCGTTGTCTTGGGACCCCCAGACTTTTTCTTTTCCTCCCTATCCTTCATTTTCTCCGCATGTGAGATCCTCCACCGGATGTACTCGAATGGGGAGCTGCTTCGTCACTTTGATATTTAGCCCTTTTCAGGGAGTCTTTGTCCTTTGTCCTCCATGCTCAACCCTTCCTCCAATTCCCTCTTTTTTTTTCCTTTCGTATAACGGTGGGTTCCCGTCGTATGAGCGTGAGGGAGATCCGGTGCCATATCCTTCGAACCCCTTTTTCCGGTGCTTTTTCCCCCGGAATCCCTTTTGTCTTTTCGAGACAATGCTTCCCCTTTTTTAATGGACGATCAGCTTCCCTTGGAGAGACGAGGGGCGCTTTGACGAATATGAAGGGCCCCTTTATGGCCCTCCTTTTTTGCCCTCCATTCCCCACAGTTTCGCCTTAAACACATTTTGCCCCTTTCTAAACACTATGGAAGCACCCCCCATTTCCTAAAGATTTTCTTCTTTTCGGAGCACGAAGGTCGATTCTCCTGAGAGGATGAAGACCCTTTAGCGAGGCGGTGCCTCCCCCCCGGACCTCTTTTTTTCATCCCCCTCTTTCGATCCCCTTTCCTTCCCCTTCCGCCACCTTTTCCCAGGTTTTCCTGTTCCAGAGGGATGGATGCCGTCCCCCCAAAACCGGACGCCTACCTTGCGGTTACTCTTTTTTTGTTGCGCCTGGTTCTCGGGTCCCCGGCGTTTTTTTTCCCAAAGACCAGCTGTTGAGCATAGGAAGAGGAAGGGAACCATATAGAGCCGCTGCCTTTTTTTTAGCGCGGCCCCTCTGTTCTTGCCGACTTCTTGATGTTCTCTCCTCCCTCAGTCTGCGGCAGTTGATCTTGTTTAGATGGTAAAGGCCGCATGACCCGGTCTGCGGACCGTTCTCCCCCCCCCAATTTCTTTAAAATCGTTTAATGGGATTCGGTTTTCTTCTGCCCCCCCCCCCTACTGCCAATCCACAGCGGTGCGGTAAAGTTCTCCTGCTTTTGTTTCAGCCCCCCCCCCTTAGGTTCTTCCTCAGCTCTTTCCTCGCACAACTTAGTGGTCCACTGGAAGTCCCCCCATACATCTTTCGAGTTTCTTTGGGTGTGTTTCCTCCCCTTCCCTTAGGGGGGAAACCCCCCCAGAAACTTGTCATATATTTTAATAATCCTAATGGTTGGCTGCTCCCATTTTTTCCTCTCGTTCGGGAGGCCATCTCTTCCTAAGATTTGTTTGCTGTATTCTATGGACATCCCCCCTAAACTTTGGACGAACCTGCGATTCCACACTCTCTTTCGGTTTCTCCCCACGAATTGTAGGGCGGGACCTCTCTAAAGTCCTCTCTTCTGCACCTCTTTAGTTTTTGTTGAAGGAGGGGACTCCGTCCTTAGCGATTTCTTATCCCTCCAAAAGATCCCCCTTAAACAGTCCCCTTCCCCCTCCTGCGCGCAATTGTCGAAAGGCCCCCCCCCCTTGGGAGATTTTCTTTTCAGGTTTGAAAGCCTCTCTTTGACATGCCCTCTTTTTTTTCCGCAGCTCGCAGTCTCCGTGTAGGGTGCCTCGTCCCCCCCCCGGAAGATTCACTCGGATACGCTAATTCTCCTCTTAGTCCGCGGACTTTTTTTCCGTTTGTATCCCTCTTTTCAAGTGACAGTCGCCTAAATTCACCTTACTTTACACCTTCCCCAGCGTCTGGCGAATTTTTCTTTTTCCCATCTTTTTCCCCCTTTTCCTTCCGCAGCTTCATTCCCTTCATAGAAAGTCTGGGACGTATACCTTTCTATTCCCTACAGACCAAGTCGCGTTTCCCAATTTTTTTAGCGAAACGTGCTAGGGACCGATTTGCCATAAGATGTCATTTTACGATTCCTCATCGCCCTTCCCTCTTCTCCCCCAATAGGGTCCAATTAAAGGAATCTCGATAATGCGTCCTCCGCACCCAGGTCACCCCCCCTCGAACCCCTCTGTTTCTTAGAAGTTGGGCTCTCGTGACCTAACTTTCGGAGGCGTTCTCAAGAGCCCCTCAATAACCCCATGTTCCTCCCCCTGCGTTCCCTCCTCATTCCCCATCCGTAGTGCCCGGGCAGAGAGGGCTTCCACTCGTGCCCTTCCTCCCTTCGCTAACTCTTTTTCCGTTAGGAGGCTTTTTCTAGGGCTCTCTCTTTTCAAGCCCATGATCGAACGTTTTCTTATCTAGGGTTTCCTTCTTTGAAGACCCCCTTATGTTCCCTTCCCCCTTCCTCCTACCCGCCCCTTTGAGGGACGCCCGTCCTTTCCTAATGTACAGAGGTCCTAACAAGTCATTGGTAGACCCCTTATAAATTTTTTTCCTGCTGATTTTCCTTCCTCTCTTCCTCATGCAGAGACTTCTGGTCGCAGGAGATTTCATCCTTGAAAAGATATGATTGGTCCAAGGTTCCCCCCCGACTTCCCATCCCCCCCCCCTTTCCTTAGCCTTTTCCCTTGGAGTCTTCATAGGAGGGAAGCCCGGTTCTCGGAAGCAGTTTGATGTGATTTTCTCTTTTTACCAATCCTGCTTCCCCATTTTCCCTCCCCCAATCCTAAACTCCCAGAATAGAAGTGGGAGAGACCAAAGCTTTTTCTAAGGGGCCCCTCGGGTTGATGCCTAATAATAGGAATTTCTTTAGCGTCATCTATCTGGGCTTTCCCCCACGTTTCCAAGCCCTGTTGCGCTTTTTTTGAAAGGGATGGATGGCAGCGGGTTTCATAGCCAATATTTCCCTTTTCGAGTGCCTCTTAGGGCTTCCTCCTCCTCGGTTCCCACGTCGGAAGACTGTCCCCTTTAATAAAAAGCCAACGTCGGCTCCCGGAAGGAAAACCATTCAATTCCCCATTACCCTCCCCTTGTTTTTCTTTTTATAATCCCCTCCGCGTCTTTTTTCCCAGACCCCGGACCCCCCCCAGCTCCTGGTTGAAATGAATTTCAACCATAGCTTTTTCCCTTTACAATCTTCTCTCCCCTTCCGACAACCTTTCTGTTAGTCGCGCCTGTTTTCCTTGCAAGAAAAACCCTTGTTTCCTCCCGGCACCAACGGTCTGTAAGTTATTGTTCTCTTTAGGTGTCGGGATGGTTCCTGACTCTTTTTTTTTTGTTGATTTCTCCCCCCCCTCCGGACGTTCCTGCTTCCCTACTTTTTTTCCTACCCTTTTTTTGAGATCCTTTCCTCGAAAGCCGTGTTTTGCGCCCCCGTCCTCCGGTCAGGATTTTTCCGCACCCCTTGCCTTCTCTGAAGTTTATATCTCAATTCTCCAATTCTCCTGCCGGGTTCCCAAGGAAAACAAGGTTCTTCCGGCCTTCGAGAAGGAACGTTCCTCCCCTCCTTCTATATCTTACTTCCCTCCTTTTATATCCATCGTCCGGGTTCTTCCACGATATCTTTCCGCTTTGTTCCCAAACGTTTTTTTTTTTTATTCTACTGCCCCACCCCCGGTTCCTTTTTTTTTTAATTATTGCATTTCTTCATGCCGTTTCGAAGAATGGATTTGCTTGAGTGAAATCCCTTCCTCTCCCTGGGCCCTTCTAGAGTTCCTCTCCCTCTCGCTCTTCCTCTTCCCCTGCACATGATTTCATCTTTTGCTCCCCAGTCAATGCCTCTGCCCACTGGATCACCGTTTTTTGACCTTTCCCCCCCCCCCCCGGTCCGTTTCCCTGTTCCTCTCCCTGACATTGAGGTGAAACATTATGAGGCGATGTTTTCCCTAATAGCACGCCCCCCCCTTGTGTTTTTCCCTTCGGCCTTTACTCCTTATCGCGCACACGCCGCTATTGGAGCTTCTGGAAGGATGTCCCAAGTTCCCTGCTGGAGACTTTCTTCCTGGAACTGTCTCCTTTACAAAAATTCTTATCGGAAATCCGCAAGATCAATTTACTGATCCTCCCCTGTCTTCACCTCCTGAATGAGTGGTAGAGAATCGGTCTTCCAAAAAATAGTAGCCTCTGCTCCCCTTCTTTTCCCCCTCTTTTTCGGTCAGCACTTTCTCCCCTAACATTCCCTTTCTCGTCCTTCTTCTATAGAAGCCCCTTCCATGGTTGTCGAAGGTCTCCATCTTTTGAAAGCCTATTTCTTCCTTTGGTCCTCTTTCCCGTTTTTCAAAATTCATTCCTCTCCCCAGATTTCTTGTGAAGCCGCCTTCACGCCCCCTATCCCCCGATTTCGCCTCCCCTCTCCCGAATGTCGCCTGAAGACCCATTGGAAGGGGAGAGTTCTCTCCGTTCTCTTCATTCCCTTTTCTTTTTTTCCCCCGATCCCGGATTAAAGACTGGGTACAAGCCTTTTTAGTCTCCCGCTTTGGTGTTCCCTTGTTTCCTCTTTCCCCTCCCTAAGGGGAATATTTAAGATATCAACTTCTTTGTTTGAGTCTTTTTTTAAAGTTTTTCTTTTCCTCCCTTTTTCGAGAGCCCCCCTTTACTTTCCCCCTATCATATTGATCGCTCCTTTTCTTGAGATATCTTTCTCCGGCTGGCGGAGCGACACCGCAGATCTTACCTGTTTCGACCCTTTTTCCCCCGCTTTCTCGGGCCCAAGGCTCCAAGGAGATCCTCCTAGAAAATATTCCCGGAGTGTTCTCTCTTTCCTATCTTCTCATACCCCTCCCCCTTTTCTCTTGCCTTTTCTTACCCCACCCGAACTCCCTCGATGATGTGAGATGTGGATATATTTTTTTTTGCTCTTCTCCAAGGGTTTTATAACTCTCCCACCCCTTACTCTACCTCCTTTTTCCACGGCGACTCCTGAAGGATTGCGAGACCTATTCCCCTATCTTCTTATGTCTTTCCCATTGGTTTTTCTTATATTCCCCTCCTTTCTCTTTTTTAAATCTAAGTGGCACTGTTTTTCCCAGGCATCGACAAATAGGCAATTTCAAGGTGAGCCAAGCCCCCTCTGCTGGTGTTCTGGGTGGGGTGGGGGGGAGCAATATCAGTTCTCTTCTTGTTTGTCCTTTTTCGATCCGGTGTCCTCCTGCCCGAATATCCCTTAAGGGTAACCCTTTTAACCAAAACAGGTTTTTTCTGTGAATCTTCCTCGCTTCCCTCTAGGGAGCTTCACTTAAGCGCCCTTCCAGGGGGTGCGAACTTGCCTTCTCCATGTGTCCTCTCGCCTCTCTTGTTTTCCCCCCCTCAGATTTCACATTGAGTTCCTCCTACTCCCCCCCAAAATACCCATCTATTCGAATAGGACTGCCCTCCAACCCACTCGACCTACGATAGATACTTCCGCCTTTTTTCCTTCTGCTCTCTCCTCTTTTTCAAGCCCCCCTCTCCTTTTTTCAAGTCAAGGAGACCTTCATTCCTCTCTAGGAAAGACTCGATTTTTGCTTTCTCCATAATGCCAAGCCTTTTGGCTCCCTCCTCACTTCCGATTGTTGAGGGATTGCCCCTCTTCGATGAGGTTTCCCGCATTGTAGGGAGATTTTCACGGATTCCCCTCTCCCTGATTGGGCTAGCCTAGGTTTTTGTTGAACGTTTGACTTCTGGTATCTTCCTTCGTTGCCGACAACCTCATGTAAAGACCTTTGTTCTTTCGCTCCTTTTTTCGCCGCGCACTGAAAGGACCTGGCCTTCAGGCTTTTCCGATTTGGCGCCCCCCACGGCCCGTTTCTTTTTTATCGGACCCCCCCCCACCCTTGCAGCTTTTCCCCTTTGGGGACCTCCCACCAGTGCCAGCTCTTTAGTCCTTTCCTTCCCCACCTTTCTTGCGATTCTTCTTTATATCCAGCGGCTTCCTTGAAGAGTATCCCTCATAGAAACTTGAGGCCAATTTCCCCCTCCCCAGTACCCCAATCATTTCTTCTTTCTGGCGCCTTTCCCCTTTCCTCCCATCTCCGTGTTTTTCTGGAGATGAAGGCCAGCTCGCATAATCGAACAGGCGGGCCCCTATTGTCCGCTTCTTTTCTTTCTTTCTCTTCACCCTTTCTTTTTCAAAACTGTCTGCTGGCACGACCCTAAGGAGGGCAAGCTCCAATTGTCTTTTATTGCGATCCTTCCCTCTCTCCATAGGGATCCTCATAAGGGCCCCTTCCCATTGAAGGGGAGATCCTTCTACGCAAAAACGCTTTCAACCCCCTTCCTCCCCTTCTCAGAAGTTGCCTTCTGTCACGATATGCCCCGGCTTCCGTAGCGACCGACGACTTCCCACCTTCGACCCGTTCTCCTGGCGTTCCCCTCGCCTTTACCCTGTATATAATCTTCATGAGCTTTTTCAAAAAAATGCTCGTTTGCTTGCCCCAAACTTCTCTTCCCTTTCCCGCCCCCGTCTGCCCTTCCCGCCTTCTTCCCTCCAGGCGCGTGCAGGTTGAGGAATCTAGCCCCGCGTAAGAAATGTACCTTCTGACTTCCCCCCCCTCTATAGATCCTTCTCTTTTTTCTCCCCCCTTGTCTTTTCCAGACGTCCCCTCCCAGAATTCGCTTTTTCCTAGCATTTTCCTGGGATTTTTGACCGGTTAATTTCTTTTAGTCCTTTACTCCTTTCAGCGGCGATTCATCGAAGGAAAAAGCTTTCTTTGAGTCTACATGGCCGACTCAAATAGTCCTGCTTTGTCCCTTTTGATTCCTCGGATTCTCCCTCCTAGGGCACTCACTTCATTGTACCTATTGAACTTTGAGGAGGTAATGTCTCATGGATGATGATGTTCTTCAACAAATCTTAAAATGGACTCTCCCCTTTCCTGCCTTTGGCGAGATACGTTTTCTGTACCGGTTCTCCCGCCTCTTCTGCGGCCCCCCCCCCTCTTTCCTCTTCCTCCCCCTGAGAAGCGCCCCCCTATCCTCCCATTGTAGCCGGGCTTTTCACTTCAACCCCCCCCCCCCCTTTGTTGATGGTTCTTTTTCCCGTTTTTTTTTTCCCCCTCTCCGATAGAGACATTCTTCCTTCCAGGGGCGCTTTGTCGTACTGGGAGTTCTTTCGGTATGTTTGGAATTTCCTTTCCTTTTTTCATCACCCTCCCCGTGTACAGGAAACCCCAATGAAAATATTTCACCAACAAAGGGATATGCCTCAGTCGGGCCTAACTTCGTCTTTTTTCGCAGATCCTTTTATTCTAACCCTCTGACCCCCCTTATTAAAGCTTTCTTTTAAACATCGGAGTGAGAGGACGCCGCACCAGTTAGTAGCTATGTTTTTAAGTCTGAAGCCCCCTTGGTCCTTTCCTTTAGAATTTATTTTTCATTCTGGACCCTTATTCGCTTTAGGGGTAATGTAAAGCCCTATTCTTCAAGGGGGAGTGTAGCCGTGTTTCCCGGATGATCCCTCTGACTCCCCCCATCATAAGTTTTTTTTTTTCTTTTTTTCCGAGTCCCCTCCCCCTTTTTCGAATCACCCGTCGCGAGGTCCTTCCCCCCCTCCTCTCACTGGACCCATTTGCCTACCCCTCACTGGGCCACCTGATAGAGCCCCCCCCGGTGGCAGTACCCCCCCCAGGGGTCTCCCCCAAAGTTTCCCCTACCCCCTCGATTACGGTTGTCTTCCGATTGTAATATATCTTTCTTGAGAGACGTATCCCTTTTTGTTCTTTAACGAAAGTGTCCCAACTATGAATTAATTCTTTTGCCAACCCCTTTTCTTCCCTTTATTGGAACCCCATGCCTCTTGACTGCTTCTAATGGATTTTGATTCCCCCGAGCCACGTATACGACCCTTTTCCTTTTCCAATAAGCGTTAGATAGCTCAGCCCCTGTCTCGGATTCGTACTACCATTCCCGCCTATGACCCCGTGTCCATCGAGAAACCCCTTTTCTTTGAAAACCAACTCCCCCTCCAGGTGTCCCCGCTAGACTTTCTTCAATTCCTATATTATTTTGGCTGTGGAAGCCCGAGACTAGTCTCTTCAAAGATTCCATCCCCTTCGCCAGTACGATCTTCGATTTTTTCGAATTCTGGTGTCCCCTTTGAGAGCAGACAATCTTGTTGACACATTCTCCCCCAGAACTGATCTTCTCAAAATGCCCCCTAAATTTTCCAGTTGCTTCCCTATCGCAAGCCAAGTTCCACTCCATTACACTCTTTGGTCTTCCCCTCCCAGTCCCTTCTCCCCTGTTTCCCTTTTTCCTGTGGCATAAAAAACTGCAGATTTGAATTCGACCTCAAGAGACAATAAAGTTCTCCTATCCATGCGACCTTTCCCCAGGGCACTTCTCTCTTTTTTCTGAAGCAGTCCCCTCCTTCCTTTTCTGACTTCTTTTCCTACAGGAGGCCTTTTTCCTCCCCTCTCTTATGTCTTAATCCATTGATCTCGGGCACAATTCACCCCTTGTGCAGCTCTCTCTGCCTTCCCTTGCCTTTTTTATCAAGATTCCTTCTGCCTATTGCCGTGGGGGGTTTTTTGGTTCTGGCTCCATCTGCGACCTACTTCTTCATGTCCGGGTTCTTTCCTTTGTCTTTTTTGGGGTGAATGGACCCCGCTCCGAGGATTCCCCAAGGATTAAGACATTAGAGCTCTGAGTTATAACTTGTTTCAGCTTTCTTCGTTTTTCTAAGCCTCCTTTCTCCTTTTCTATATCGCAACTTCTCTCAGGTGAGATTTCCGGAATAAGTTTGGAGGAGGACGCCCTAAAATTTACCTTAAATATTTGATTAAGCTTTCTCCCTTTGGCTTCACCTCTTCTTTCTTGCCAGAACTTTCCCCTTTAGAAGCCCCCCTGGCAGACAGTTTTTTCTATTGCTCCCTCTTCTCTTACCCCTTATATTTTTTCCTCTTGTTCCTTCCCCCTGTTTCTATGCTGGAGCTCTGGCCACTCCCCCCTTAGATTTCTCTTCTTTTGAAGGCCGCCAAGAAACCTTCCTCCGCGAGTGGATTTGTGAATTTCGCACCCTCCTTATCTTTTCTTCCCCCTTCCCCCATTCTCCCTTTGATATTTAAGGAGACTTCTTTCAGGAGGTCGTGTCTCTTAGGATCCGCTCCTCCGGTGACCTTTCCCTCCGATCTGCAGTTCCCCCAAAAAAATTTTTTTCCCCAGTTCCTTTTTTCGGTAAAGTATTCTGAATTTCTTCCCGGCCCTTTTTCTTTTCTGATCCCCCCCTTCAGGCTTCTTCACTTCCGGGGTGGACCGTAAAGGATGCCGTGGGAAATGACAAAAGAATTTCAGAAATGAAGAGCTTCCCACCAACTGCTTGCTTGTCCCTAGAGAAGGAGAGGATACCCGGTTTGCACCTCTCTACCTTTTTGAGGCACCTCAAGAGCCGGAAGACTCCAAGAGACAGGCTCCGGGCCTTTAGACTTTCTTTGCTTTCCCCCCCTCATCCACTTCCAACCCTCTCTCGAGAGAGGTTCGCGCCGGATGTAATCCCCTGGGCCCGACGAGGAGTCCTTCTTTCTCCTCCATGTCTTTCTGAATTTCTTTTCCTTTTTCCGCTCTTTGTTTTTTTCCCCCCCTCCTCTAGGCCTATAGAGAGGAACGATTTAGTTATACTCGCTCCCGAATACGCCTTCACCTCCCCAAGATATGGCTCCTGAGTGTGAAAAGAATAGTAGAGTCCAAAGGAATCTGCTCCTTGGAACCCTAACCCCCCCTGTCATAATCTCCCGTTAGGCCTCCTTAGACAGCTTGTTTTTTTCCCCTTAGTTTTTCCTCCCCCTTCCGTTTATATGCGGGAAGAGCTTTCCAGGTACAAGCTTTCCCCCCCCCAGATCAATCCACCTCTCTTTTTTACTTTTTTCCTCCCTTGCTGGCATTCCTTCATGACGACCCGAGACGGGAAAGCCCCCCGGAGCTGATCCCCTTCGGCAGTCCTCTTTTTGGTTTCTTAATTTTCGAAAAACCCTTCCGGCCCTTTTTTTTCCTCGTAGATCTTCTTTATTTTTCCCCCCTCCTTCTCTCCTTCCAGCGGACGTGTCTTTAGGTTTGTGAGAGGTACCCCGTCAGACCCCTTGGTCCTCTACCTCCCTAAACATAGTCCCATAACTCCTCGGCGATTTAGGGCTGACTTCATCAGCAGAGCACATCCTTTCGGGGGTCTTTAATTACGGATCCCTCATCTCCACTCTTTTCTTCGTAATAACTAGGCTCTTTTCACTAGACTTGCAAGCGCCAAGTAGCCTTTACCCTGTCTTCCTTTTTCGAACCTTTTGAAGGAGGGGCACCTTTCCATCAGCCCTGATGATCTCCCCTTCCCGCCCTTCCAAGCGACCGTCAAATTACAAGGTCCCAGGGGAGCTAATGCGTGTTCCCCCATGCACCTCGACACCCTGTTTTTTTTTTCTTTGCGATAGCTGGCACTACCCCCGGCCTTTTTTTTATCACCCCAGAGAAATACCATATTCCCCCCTGCCGTTCTAACTCCTCTCTCCCCCCTTCCTCTCAAGGGATAGGGATCACCAGCCGGTCCCCTCCACCTCGAAATGCGCATCGAGCCCCCCCCACCCCCCTCGGAATTTTTAGACCCCCTGGCACTTTCCGGCCACACCTCTTTTTCCACCTTCTCCCACGGAGGTGGCTCCCTGCACCGACCCAGAATTTCATCCCCCCCTCCCGTCGTCCCCGTAAGAGAGGTCAGTGAAAAACCTCCTCTCCAGCTATTAAAGGCGGCCTGTGGTTCCCTTTTCCTCCGGCCTCTCTTCAAGAAGAACTTTTTTTATGGAGTACGTTCTTTTCAGAAGGAAAGCTATTTTTGGGTGACTCTCTTCTTTCTTCTTGTGACCCCTCCCCCCCTTTTGCTGTTTCCTGATTGGAGCTTCTCTAGGAGGGAAGCTTTAGCGCATTTGATTAGGTTCTTGATGCTGTTAATTTCCCCCCATCACGATGTTCGACCCCCCTTTCATCCCTGCAGCATGCCCTGCATCGACGTGGGAGAGATAGGGCCATTCTCCCCAAAGTTTTGAGTGTCTTTTCTTCTTTTGCTCCTTCCCCCTCCTTTCATTGAACAGACCTTTTTTAACTTTCTTGGCGGATCGTACCGTAGCCGGGCCGTTTGCCTCCCACCCTTTTCTTCAATTTTGGTCCCGAGGTTCCCTTGCCTCTTGCATCTTGCACATGGATATTTCCCGACGGCCTGAGTCCCTCGCGGACTTTTTCGGGCCAAATCTTGTCTGGCTTCTTCTTTCAAACCTTCCCTTTGGCTTTCCTGCCCAAAAAGAGACATCCCCCACGTTTTTTCCCCTTGGGTCTCCTCTGGGAATGATCCCCCCGGCCCTTTTGGAAACTTAGGAATTGTAGGAAAGCTTTCCCGATACTCGGAACAGCGATTCTTTTCTCCATCGGCGTTAGCTACTAGAATTCTTCTTCCTTTCTCACCCCTTGTCCCCTTTCCCCCCCTTTTTCTTTTCTTGGCTATATCCTATTTCCCGAGGGGTAGGCACCTTTCCCTACGCTTGCTGTTTTTTCTCCTTGCCTTTCCCCTCACTTCTCCTTGAC
>Ga0179591_1438002_pt1 | contig 11394 bp, 16 predicted proteins | sample CZOMad2_1_08_16f_FD_182891 | JGI IMG/M metagenome (GOLD analysis project Ga0179591, IMG submission 182891) | Vadose zone soil fungal communities from Angelo Coast Range Reserve, California, USA - CZOMad2_1_08_16fungal (PacBio error correction) | ecosystem: Environmental > Terrestrial > Soil >... | reverse complement strand
GACAGGATCTTCCCTAGATTCGATGTAGGGGAAGCTCTTCTTCCCTTAATGGTAAATAGGCCCTTCACATCTAGCTTCCCCGAAAATCGAGAAATCTTTTTACGCTCCCACGATAATAGAGAGTCCATTTTTTTCTTTTTTGGTTGATTTGTTTTTTTTTAATTTTTTTTGTTTTGTTTTTCTAAAAGGAGCGAGATCTTAGCGGAGTAGCTTCTTTTTGTCAAACGTAAAAAGATCCTCATATATAGATAAGGTGTTTAATCCTTCCTTAAGAAGTAAAAGTGGCCCCCCCCCACCCCCAACCCCCCCCCCCCAACACCCCACCCCCCCCCCCCCCCCCCCCCCCCCCCCCCCCACCCCCCCCCCCCCCCTCCCCCCCCCCCCCCCCCCCCCCCCCCCCCCCCCCCTCCCCCCCCCACCCCCGGGACATGATAAGCCGTAGAATTTTGATTGACAGGCATAAGAATCCCCCCATTCCCCCCTTAGTTGCTCGGTCTGCGCCTTTGTCCGGAAGCTCACATTCGCCGTCGGCTCCACCAATTTGAGCAGCCCCTTCCCTGCTAACTTTTTGTCCGGCGCGGGTTTTTTTTTGGCTGAAGCGGTACGGCCCTAGACGCACTTATCCTCATTGGACATAACTGAGCTTTTACTCGCGTTTCCGCGCCAGGACAATTTCCATGGAAAATCAGTATTTTAATAGCTTCTCTCTTCCCCTACTTCCGATGGCTTGCGGGCAGTTCTCCCCCCTTTTTTCGCGTAGTTGAGTACCTAGATAGCAATCGCACCCTTCCCCTCCAGTGAATAGCGCTAAGTGTTCCTCAGATGTCTGAACTTTGCACTAAACAATTTCTGCTTTCTCTCCCCGCAACGAACGCCCCCCCAAATTAATTTTTGACAGAAGAACTACCGGCATCTCTTTTCGACCTCATAGTTTTCCTTGACTTTCTTACCCAATGTCTCATAACGGTTTTTTTTTTTCTCTAACAGAAGAGAAATGCCAACCCATTTTTAGCTGCCCTGCAACCTTCTCCCCCCTACTCAGTCTTGAAACACATACCCACCCTCCTTTCCCCTTTTCTGGAAGCGTTTGCCTCTTGTTGATTAGACTGACACCTTGGGTTCGGATAACCCCTCCTGCTGCCAGAGTTTTCCAGTAGGGTATGCGACCTTTCAGTCTCTTTATCCATGCTTCTCAAAATGCCTTGGTTGCAGAACCCTCCTAAGTTTAGCATGAATTTTGACACAGTCCTTTTGCGCCATGGAAGTTCTTCACATTCATCGGAATACCCCCAGACGCCGGACGACTGTACTTTAGCAGATTCCCCGCAGAATTCACCAACATTTTTTCAACTGTATGTGTGCCATGCCTGCGCCACCGGGACACCCGAGCCCCCCTTACCGAGCCAACATCCACCTGAGAGGTTTATGTGATCTGCTTTCCCGCAATCCGCAAACCCTATTCTCATTGTGTAAGGCAGCTAGTCTTCTCGCCTGGTGATGCACACAGTTCGCCTTCCTTGGAATGATCCTTTTCTTAGCATCGGAAGCCCCGCCATCCGCTCTCCTTGCGCCATGAAATCGCACTGCAGTCTCTCGTCGTCATCTTCTATTCTCGGAAGAATTCTTTGATCCCCTACAGGCATCGCAATATACGTCAGCAAGTTCCCTCCTCTCTTCCGGGAGAGCTTCCGCCCCGTACCTAGTCTAATTTTACTCCTTATCGAGGACCGCTTTAGACCGCGCATTTCGAGACAACTCTGAATTTTCCAATCCAGAATATTCTAATGCGTTTCCCTCCCCTATACGCCCAAGAGGTCGACCCCACGTCCCGAGAATCTCTTACAATTGTTGTATTATAGAGCGTGCCTATAGACCTTCTTTCCCCCGATTAATTTCATTCTTCAGTTGTTGTCGCCATGTCTTTTTCCCCGAAGGACATGAGGTTTCCAAGGAGATCGCCGCTGTTGCTGAATCATCTTTCTTTTAACGCACAAAATTTTCCCTCAAAAGTGGATTTCTTTTCCTCCCCCCTAAAAGGCCGCTCCATTCTGGACGTCCTTCTCGCTGCTGAAATAATTCGTCCCTCTTTCTCACTTCGAAGGGATCTCTGTCTCCTAGACACCGGATCAGTAGCAGAGCAAGTATGCCTTTTTTTCTTCCTCCAGACAGTTAAAGGGAATGGGATTTCGATAGCCGAGGTCCTCGTCAGATCCCTTTCCGGCGCGGAGTACATGTCCTCCCAGAATACCCCCCTTTTTTCTCCTCATGCCGCTGATCAGATCTTTTTTTTCCCCCCCTAGCGTGAAGCCTCCCTTCTACTCTACCCCATGCATACTGCCCCCGCCCAGCGGTATTCTCTTGCACACCCTTTTACTGTCAAAAACCTTTTGATCAGAACGTCGATCCCTCCCGGACGTCTACGCCTTTCTCCAGGTTGCTTTTTCCAGCACATCATCCAAGTAGTCGTCCCCCCTGGTAATATCGCTCAGTTTCCTTTTTTCTGAGTATCATTCCTCCCCCAGGATCCTCCCAAACGCCATTACTTCGTCCAGAACTAAGATTGAACTTCTTTTTTTGTTTTTCCGCTGCACGTCTGTGCCCATCTCAGACCCCCCTCCCATCCTCCTGAATAGCCTCTAACTATTTTCTCCTCAAGCATAGAATTCTTTTTTTATTCCACGACCGGAGCTGGGGCTGGATAGCACCATGTAACGTATGTATTTGCCCCCACCTCTTTGAACCTTAAAGCATTCTGTTTCCAAAGATCCCCCACGGCCCCCCCCTCCCCTATCGCGTTTTCCCGGCCACCTTGACATTGGCCTTGACTGAAATAAGCCCCACCCTACCTTTCGATCTGGCATGGCATTCTTCTGTGCTAAGAATCATTTTCCCTCCTCCCTTTTGATGCTTGGGTTCCCTTCGCATCTCCGCTTTTTCCTGTGAATTAATTTTTTGGACTTAACGTCATTATGGGCTTCCCCTCTTGAGAGAACCTCTAGTCATCGAACCCTCTTCTAGCGCAATCGACTTCCAGCTCGTTCCACCTCGATCCTATCCAGGGACTTTTCTTTTTTGCAGACAAGATGGCGTCCTTTTCCCCCTATGAATGTGCAAATTGCACAACGTTTCGTAAGGCGCATCGGATTCTTTCGTAGTTTGTTTCTACTGTTATGCATTCAAGGATTTTCCTCATAGATAGAGTAATACTTAAGCCCTCTAATGCTGTCCTCAATTGGCCTCTTTAAGATATTCACTTCCCTGTTTTTTACAGTTTCTCTTGCTGAAGCTGCGTATTGCGTTTACTGGATCGTTTTTTCCCGACGTTGACGTCGCTCTCCCTCCCCGAGTGGAAACTTTTTCCAATCTCGGGTGACGACCCTCTTCCCTCCTTATTGACACTATCGTCCTGATTTTCCCAGGCTCGCCTCTAATAGTCCTATCCCCAATTCCCTGGACCCTAACATTTGCCCAGTCTGCACTCGTTTTTCTTTTTTCATAGCATGCCCTACGAATAAAAGAAGAGCCACCTAGATGCTAACCCGACTGCCTGCCGATCCGTACGTCTTCCCCCGAGCCGATAAGGAGTCAGTTTCCCCCGTGAACGATAGCCACCTTTCGATTCCCTAAAGATATACTTTCTTCCCCAGATCTGGCCCCCTGCCTTTTTTTTGACAGCGATTGGGAACCTCGGGCATAAGTTCTTTTGCGATAATGTCCCCCTTTTAACCTTTTTTGCTGCCATACGGCGAGGCTTTTTTTCCCCACCCCCGGAGTGTACACTCTTAATTATCTCCTTCTCTAGTGGTTGGTTGAGAGAGCCTTCCATCGTTTACGCCGCCGATTTACACGGCTCTTGCCGGTTATTGCCTTCTTCCTCCACCTTGACCCCTAGCCCTTTGCCGTCGGCTTCCAACCCTTCCAACCCCTTTCCCTGAGGTAAGTGAGGCCCTTCTTGCCTTTCAGATTTGAGGACCATTTGGCTTACGGTATATTTTCACTGCGCTGAGAGAATACGTTTCCCCTAGCACGTAGCTAATTGGCGTACGCATTTTCTAAGCATCCTCCGCGGTAATTTCACCTCTCCTTTGGGGGGCTTGGGGGCGTTGTCCTTTTTCTTGGGGTAGAAGCGTCTCATGTTCTGCAGTAACGATGAAAATCGATCTTTAAGCTGCCTACACCCGGCATAACCTTCTTTCCGATCTTTCAGATCACCAACGAATCGAGTCCCCTTTTTTCAAGATGACGCGACCAGTTTTACTCGAGCACCGTCTGTCCAGCAGAACGCAACCCAGATCCTCCCAAAGAGCTGAGAATTTCCACCGGAATTAGTTCGCCACCCAGCACTAAACCCTTTATACTCTCCCCTCGAGCCAAGGAAATTTTGAAACGTCCACCCTGATCATCGGACTTTGAACTGCTCACAAGAACCCCCCCAAACCAATCCGTCTTTTCAGAAGTGACAGCAGCAACGCCCCCAGCCAATGACTAAACTCGCCGACTAGAGACCCCAACCCTCAACGCATGCATACCCTTCCCTTTTCCCGCTCGAGCGAGACTTCCTTCTCCCCCCATCCAGGACGCATTAAGCCTTCCAAAGATTCGACCTTTGCGATTTTTAGTCAAGAATATATCACTTCTCAGCTTCAGTGGAGTATTCTTTCCCTCCCGACCGTTCCTTCACTTCAAAGCAGTTTTTCCCTCTTCTTCAGCCAATTCGCACTGCACACCGAGCGCGTTCTCCTTTCTTAATAGTCCACTTTCTCCCTCCCCTGATCAGCTCCGACACCCTAGGCCCTCCCCTTTCCGTCCCGAGCTAATCTCATACGTAAGAGAGAGTTCCTTCCGTTGATACGCACTGGCCTTTTTCCAACACCTGTCCTTCGCGACCTTAGGTCTTTCTCGTGGAACACCTCCAAGATCGGTCTTGTATTTCTCCGGCAGTTTTTATACGGTTGAGGTTTTTTTTTTTTTTTTCGTGCTAGTGGACCGGTGGACTTTTCTCCCCCTGAACGTCACTGCCCCCCCCTTTCCGTTGCATGTATCTGCTCCCAGATGGCCTTTTTCTCATTGCACATGAAGACTTTCCCCTACTCACCCTTTTACCCCCCATCCTCTTTCAACAAGATTCGGACTACCGTAAGTCTCCTGACATTAGAGTCTATTTAACATGAGAGAAGCCTCTTCTTTCGGGGAGTTTGGGGTTTTATACACGGACCTGACGCGATTCATCCGTGCCACTCTTCCTCCTCCGATGGTTTCTGACACTTCCCATTTTCAAACATACCGATGATCACAGTCATCAGTCTCAATCTATAGCAAAGAATCCCTTTTGGCAGCGACGATCCCTTCCTTCCATCGCAAGGACCATTCTTTTTTTTTTCGATAGCAGTAAGAATGCCTCCCGTTCCCCATCAGTGATCCCGTGGACGACCCCCCCCCCCACACATGCAGACCCTTGCACAAGCATGAAGATCCTCTCATTTTTATTACGAGTTTCATGCCGCGCCAGCAGCCGAAGAATGCATATCGTCCCTTTCTATTCTTCTCGCTAGACTTGGAATTTCTGCATAGACCAAGAGCCTTTCAGATTTTCAACCGACCTTTCCCCACAGTTGAGACGAGCTACTTCATGCACCTCTCCACGATTGAAAATGAGGAAACTCCTTTAGGAAGGACACCCCTTCATACCATTCATCGTTTTTTGTGTTTATCTGGGTGGGTGGTTTGGTATCACAACCCTCCACATCTTGGTCAACACAGGCCTGCGCCGAAACCCCCCCCTGAAGCCTCCCCTTCGACCAAGACGGACACTTTGCGGTGTTTGGGGTGGTGGGTTTTTTTTTTTTTTTTTTTGTCAGGATCGACACCCCCCCACCTCCCCCGCAGTGCGGACAAAGCCCATGCACGTCTTTTCCCTACAATGCGGAGTAGAAATGCCGAGTGCTGTGTGATCCTTTCAGCGGCCTAATCCCTGTTCTCGACCCCTTACAGCGGCCGGAGGCAGCTCCCTTCCTGCGGCAAGACCCCCGTTTTGTTTCTTAAGAAACCAAAGAAGCCCCCCGCTAATTTCAGTATCTAGTCTGTGCTAGATTGAGAAGTTAATTTCTTTCCGATCATTGAATATAGCCCCCCCCTCATCAAGCAATATCTACCGATCTCTCACGCGACCCCCTTTGAAAATTTATGTCCTATCATTGGGTCTCTCTTCCCCCAACTCCTGCGATTCTACTGTCATTTTTTTGTAACCGGGAGCAGTCCCCTAGCTAATCCTTTACCTCATAGCCCCCCCCTCAGTGTCGATTGGACTGTACCGCTGGGGGATTCATTCGCAAAGTATGTGAACCCCACCACTAAAAAGAGGCAGACAACATTCATAAAGGACTTTTTCACCCACACAACCCGACACCGCATGCATGATAAGACAAAAACGATCCAATGAGAGAATACCGGAGCCTGGAGGATGCCACTCGCGCCTTAGTTGACCGCCGCAAGGAGAACACTGGTACCACCCAGCAACCAAATTCTCGCGCCACATGCACCCCCGCCCACGCCTCAATTCCGCTTGTAGGGATACGACACGCACTCCGTTCCACGAAGAAAGAACTCTCGCCGTCTCACGCAGAAATCCCTAATCCGCTCAAAAAACTAGACTATCACTCCAATAAACTCACACCTGCCACATCTCACCCCGTTCAACAACTCCCCCCACGAAGCACCAAACACAGCCCGGCAAAGCGTACTCGGGGACAAACCCTGCTCGAGCCCGACATACCCCCAGCGTCATCAAGCTAGGAGAGACGAACCACAAGAACCCCACAACAACAGACCCCCAGCAGTCAAACCACACCGATCCACAAATAAGCATTCTCAAACGTAGGGCCCACCCAGTCAAGCGAGCGACTCTCCCCTCCAGCAAACAACCACTGACTCGCGCACAACGTCCACATAAGACCCCTCCTTCGTCCCGGTAAAACAGCACCGAAATAAGCTATCGCTAGATGGCGTCTAATGCTGCGCCACCCACCTCCCAGAGAAAAAGAGGGCACCAAAACCGGACCTACCATTCAAACATATCCAAAGGGAAAGGGGACCTTCCTACCAAGAATTTGCGGAAGAACAGCCCCCATCAACTCCACCAACCCCCCTTGATGAAACCCTAAACAGAGCCCGATCCCTATTAGTTTTAGTTCTATGGCCACAATACATTGACCAGCACAAAGACACAGAAATAATGGCAAAGTCCACCCGAATCTTAATCAATTTAAAGGCCCCCCAAGAAAATCGCCTGCTTACGGCGTGTAAAATGACCCCCACACACCCATCCCGAACACCCATGACCTCCTCTCCCTAGGAGCTAGGACATCAACCAGATTACGAACGACCAATCGCCGTACCTCTACAAACAAGGCAACCATGAGCGCACACCGTAGAAGGTTAGGGTGAAAACAACAGGACTTTATCCCACATTATATCTATACGCGGAACGGTAATCTAATAATGTCTTTTTATCTCTATGATTGACCTTCTATTCCGTTAGAAGATATCTGTCCCGCCCGCACACCTGCGTGTTAGATCGTTTTCCCCCTCCGACTTAGCAACTAGCCTTTTTCTCCGCGTCCCCTTTTCAAAAGATCCTGCTCGCGTTGGCACGCTTTCCCCCCTTTCCTAGCCAGTCACTTTGTGCTCACAGGAGCGATCTTGAGTTGCCCCTCGATGACTACTTCCCCCATCACAAAACCTTCATAGAGCATCGAACGTTTTCCGACCTTCAGCGCTTTGCGACCGCAAGAACCCCTCGTCCTTGAGAATTAGTCCTATTTTCGCGCATGCTCTTTCACAGAAAACCCCCTCCTTAAGTGCTCAGTTTTCTTTTCTTGTGCTTCCGTAAGAACTTTCAAAACCAACATTTCCCCTTTCTTTTTTCTGTGATCGAATTTAGTTTTATCGAATTCACCAGCGTCCTCTCGCCTTGGTGAGGGAGCTCCTTCCTGCAACAATGCCCAATTTTCTCTTTCTGAAAAGGGATTGCAGTTTTTCTCCCCTTTTCCCTGCATAGAATGCGACCTCCATACCTGAGAGACTTCAGAAAGCATAATCGTCTACCCGTCCTACACTTTCTAGAAGCCGGCCCTAGTTGTTATCCCTTTTTTCTTGAAATAGGAATCCCCAGCCCTTCCGTAAGCCATGGCTACGTTTCTCAGCAGAACCCCTTAATTCTCACCCCAATTCGAGATGCGAGACTTCCCCTTTTGCAACCAAGCAAAATTTGTTTTGTTTTCAGCCCCCCCGCGGCGGACATGGCGTTTCCTTCCCCCCCCTCTTCTCTTCTTCCTCACATCTTTGCTAGAGAAGATTAGCGTTACATCTTATTCCCCCCATGATGCGTTGGTGCCTTTTTGCCCCTTTTTCCACAGATAGACTTCATTCAGAATTTCCTGGATTTCGTGGCCACTCCCGTAGCCAGCACTCGCTATAGGTTCCCTCAGATATTCCCCAACGGGTTGATACCCCTTTGCCCAAGCCGGTATTGTCGAGCCCCTGGGATGCGAATGCAACTTCCTCTGCTCCTCTTTTTTCAGCGCGAGTCTCCGCGAGAACGATCACTTGAGGGGCAGTGCGTGCTCCGTTCCTACCGCGCACCAATTTTTTTCCCCCCTTCCCTTTCCGCCTGGAGTTAGAAACGTTCTGTTCTATAGCTACGCATCGCCCTACAAAATGTCCCTGTGTAGTGACCACCTCCGTTCCCCCCCGGCAAATTCCCAGTTGCAACTCCCTTTTGAGCGGTTTATTTTCCTTCGCGCCTAATTTTTTGGTTTTTTTGACTGGCTGCCCCTTACTACATTTTAAGAAAAAAGCAGTTCTTTTTTCCTTGCTATCCTCGCCAATGGATTGGCATAGAAAGCTCCAAAGGACAAGCGTTGGTCTTTTTGAAAAATTAGCCATAACTAAAATTCCTCCCTCCACCCGATACGATAATGGTCATGGCTCGATGATATGGACGAGGCCGATCTCCCCGCGGATTTTTATCGTCCGCCCGCTAAGATCTTTTTCCTAACCCTTCTGTCCGAGCATCTATCTCCTTTTTTTTTCCGGGACAGTACGAGATTCTTACCTCTATTTTCGTCAACGCGAGTAGCCTCCTCCCCCGTGGGTGGAAGTTTTCCTCTGAAACCGCATCCTCCCGGCTTAAAGATGAATTTCCAGAATATAATTAATGGTTTTCAACTGCGGGCCCGCGTTCGAACCACCGTTGACATTTTTTTCGACAGAGATTATCTTCCCCCCTTTGCGATGGACTTAGATCCTCTGACTGAGCCTTCTCTTTTTTATTAAGCCCCCGTTTTTGTTCTTTGAGCTTTTCTGAATAGAATGCTTTATTGTAATTACCACCCCCTCTAATCTTTCCCCTGCCTTTTTAAAAGTAAGTCATGGACGTACCCTTTTCTTTTAGCTCAATCGAACGTATTTTGCTGTTTGATCCAACCAACCTCAAAGAAGTTCCTCTAGCATCCACAAGTACTGTATCCTCATGACAATCTATCATCCCCTCTTCCTTAGAGGGCTATTTTTTTTCTGAATATGATTTGTTTTGGAATATCAGAGATTGCTCCCGCAGTTTTCATGGGTTTTGGTCCTTCTGAGCCTCCCCCTCCCTCGTAGGCAAGCGAGACGGCACATGCCCATACTTTCAGAGCAAATCTGTCGACAATTTGCTCTCGAACTCGAGCGACCCCCTCCCCGAAGCCACCATATATATGATCCCCCCCCCCTTGACTGGTTTCCTCCCTTTTTCGACAGTGCTACCTCCCCCCTCACAGGTATTACTAAGCAAACCTTTTCCCCTCGTCAGGCTTTATGCTAAGATGGCTCTTTCTAAAAATATCCACTCCTCACCAATGAAGAATAACTTGTTCACTTTCTAAATAAGGTACGCTTCCTGTCCCGTCCCGAGCAGTCCCCCCCCATAGATCCCCCAACTCCTTCCATACCGGTCCCAGTACCCCCCTTTCTTTTATTGAACTCGTGAGCGGTATGACGCTCCCCGACGACGAGGCAAACTAAATCTTTTTCCACCCGTACTAGATACTCCGGCAACTAAACAGTCCCCTCCCAGCCTGCAAACGCCCCATCAAGACAAGATTTCCTTAGTTGACTTACTGACAACCCCTGGTCGAAGCCGATAATTGTACCCGCTCGCCACAGCCCCTCTCCCTTTTCACATTCCTTCGAGCTACGCCCGAGAAAAAGCGAGTCGTTTCCCCGTGCGGCCGTCCCCCACAGCTCTTTCCCCGCCACAATTTAACTCCCCATCTTTTAGCAACGAGGAGAGAATAAAGATAAACGGATCACACTCTTTGGTGTCTCCCCCGACCAATGATAGACGAACCTCTTCTTCATTAATGACGTGAATTCACCTAACCCTTTGCACGGCCTTTCTTTCCAGGTTGTAAAGGAATATGCCTTTCCCTCCCGTTGGCGAAGGGAATACGAATCTCCCGCTTTGACAAATCGAGTGAACTTTGACCATAGTAAACCCTTTGAGCAGAACATCCCTTCCTTTGATCCTGGATTTGTAGGGAACGTCCATCGGACGTGTAAAGGACGCCCCCCGCCTGGCCTCCTTTGGATGCAGATAGCAAGTCATTATTTCCCTCCCTCCATAACCTTGCTTTTCCCCAAGCGATTCTGAGATGTCATTGTTCTGCCCCACAGCGTACTTTTCTCTCACTATAAGCAAAAGTAATTCCATTCCCGTGCGCTCGCTGTTTCCAATGATTTGGACATTGAGTGAAAACTTTTTTTCCCGCTGAATTAAAACTATGAGGATCCCTGTCTCTCCCGAAGTTTATTACCATTCCCTCTCGTTGTTATGACAGTGGTTTTCTATGATACTACTGACCGACTCGGTAGCTGCTCGTCTCCCCGCACGAGGGCCTTCCTCTTTGTTGATATGCGCCACTCACCACATCCCCTACATCAAGGTTACCCTTGTACTCGAGGGCGAGACGGTGGGCCGCATATCCTTTTTATTATATATTAAGAAAATGATTCTCCTCCAGAAGGAGCGATTTTATCTGACCCTGGTCAGAACAACCCCTCAAGCAACCATAGCGAAAAGCCTACATCAGAAGCAACACCCTTTCAAAACCTGCTACCCTTCCCCAACGCAGTAAGTCTTTCTTCCCTTTCGTTAAGAAGTTTCAGCACTAACACCGAAGCAATGTAGTCCTCAACGATGCAAGCTGTTCCCCCTTCCCGGCATCATTCCTGAGGCGCACCTGAACGGTTTGAATGGCCCCAGAAGGATAGAAATCTATATTCCCCTTTCCCCCCCCACAGGAACAAAATATTATTTGACTCGCACTGATAAATCGCAGTGAGATACACTTTCGT
>Ga0179591_1362196_pt1 | contig 11394 bp, 19 predicted proteins | sample CZOMad2_1_08_16f_FD_182891 | JGI IMG/M metagenome (GOLD analysis project Ga0179591, IMG submission 182891) | Vadose zone soil fungal communities from Angelo Coast Range Reserve, California, USA - CZOMad2_1_08_16fungal (PacBio error correction) | ecosystem: Environmental > Terrestrial > Soil >... | reverse complement strand
ATCTCTTCTTTTGAGATTTCCCTCCCCTCCGTCGTCGCTTCCATTCCTCGATAGCGCGATCCCCCCTAGCTTTGGGTACTTCCTATTTCATTTCCTGAACTTTCTTGTTCCTCTCTCTTTAACTTAAGCTCCATAAGATGTCAGTATTTTCCTAAAGCCCCTTTTCCCTATTCCCTTTTTTCATACACATCTCTGTGCGAAGATCGCACCTGACCCTTCTCATATGACTGTGGCCCAAGCGCGTTCCCCCATCCCCCTCCTTTTTCTTTCTTTTCCGTTTAGGTCTATGAGCCTTTTGACCCTGTACAAACTCGTTCGTTCTCTTGCCGTGAATTCTTCTGCCTTTAAGCGCTTTTTTCCTTGTGTTTTTTTCTCCTTGCCCCGGTGGACTGCCTTCTTATAGTTGTGACTGTCCCCTCTTCTCCGTGTGCTTCCTCCCTCCTTGCGCTGAGGGTTAATGTCATGCTATGTCAGGTAATGTCATTGAGGTCCTTATAGTTCCCCGCTCTCGACTACCGTCCAACCTTAGTCCCCCCTTTCCTTTCGCTTTCCCCTTTTTTTTCCCTTTCAATAAGTCTCGGTTGGCTTTCATTCCCTTACGTTTTTCCACTTTACGCTCGTTTTATTTTAGGGTCTTGTTCCTTCCCTTTCCCAGTTTTTCTTTCATCCTTGGTAGTACTCCTTTGCCCTTAATGTTCCAACCGGGGTTAAAGTGTTTCTCAGGATGGTGTCTTTCCTTCGTTTTTTGTTTGTCTTTTTCAACTTTTTTAAACTAGAAATACGCCGAGTTCCTCTCGGCTTCTGCAAGAACCCACCCCGAGCGTTTTCCCGATGTGTTTTCTTTTGTTTGCGTACGGTGCGCTCTGGTTTTTCCTCCGCCTTCCTTCAGTGCCTTCTGCGCTGAGGGTAGAATTTCCGCGTCTTGTTAGCCTTTGATCTTTTGTCAGCTCTCCCCCCCACTTCCCCCCCTTCCCGTCCTTTCTTCCTTCTCCCTTTTTCGGAAACCGTCCCCTGGGAGAAGTTAATCTACGATCCCCTTTTTTCTCCCTTAAATTCAGTAGCATCCTCTCTAACCACCCCCCTCCCCCTCTCCTCTCTTTTGTCTAATTCCCGCCAGGGAACTACTTCGCATCCATTTGTCACACAGTCCAGTTTCCGTTGAGGTTTCCGTATCTCTTCTACTCTGTTTGTTCCTAGTGAGATCGTCTCTGAAGGGACTTTTTCTTAACCCCACTTAGGACGACGTGTTTTTTTGCCGCCCCTTTTTTTGCTGTTTTTTTCTTTTCCGTTTCTTTCCCTTGTTCCGAGTACGAGCAGTTGTCTGTGCCACCCGTCCAACGTTTGACTATCTCTCTGCTTCCCCCCTTTCCCAATTCCTCCCTTTCCCTCCCTCAACCTTTTGGTGCTCTTCTTCCCCTAACGTCCAATATGGTGACCCCCGTTCCCTACTTCATCTTTTTCGTGCCCTGGAGTCTAAAATTCTTCTCTTTCTCTCCTCTATTCCGTCCGCTAACGGCTAACTCCCTTGCTTATTCCCTTCCCCCAGATTTTTCCTTCATTTCTCCCCCACCCCTCAAAAGCGTTTAATCGGAAAGGCGAATCTCTGACGATCCTACCCTGTTCACGCACCTATTGACGTTCCTCCCTTTAGAGATGGGTCTCCCCCGTCCCTCGCTCCTGCGGAGATTATTTTTTTCCTCCTCGATCAGCCTCGCTCCGAGCACCAGCCTCCCCCTCGATTCTTCCTCTCCACCCCCCATCCTCAATGCGTTCCGTCCCCCCATTTAAGACCACCCTTTCAACTTGTGCGAGCAACTTCTTTTGCAGTGCCACACCCCCCCCCTTTACAGTGTTTCCGATCCCTTCCTCCCCGCCACGTTGTCGCCCTAAGCCGAATTTTCTCAATCAATGACTTCCGCAGTTTTCAGGTTCTCCCTCAACCTCCCCCCCCCCTTCCCTAAAACCTATTTGAAAATATACCAGGCACCCCTCCTTCTTTTTCTCCCAACCGCTACCCCCATGTGTTTCCCCATACTTCGGGCGCGACGTACCCTTTCTCCCAATTTTCTTCCCTCCTTTAAGTTGAATCGAATTGGCTGGGAGAAGGACGAAAGGAAAAACCCCACCCCTTTCCGCCCCTCTGGAAGTTTACGGTCCTCTTCAGCGTCCCCCTTTTTCCTTATGCGCATCTAGTACTTTCCAGAAATTTTTCTTTTTTTCTTTCTCTTCCCCGACGCCTCTTCCATCACTCCAAGACGCGACTTAAAGCCCTTCCTTGGCGATTTGCCCCGATATCAACTTTCTCTTCTCCACTCTCTCCTCCTCCCCCTGGCCCTTCTTCGACTTCTACTAGATCTTTTTCCCCCTTTACTGCTTTAGGTTATTTTTGCCGCCCCGCCCTTTCTTCCCCGACAAAGCTCTCCTTTTTTTTTCGACGCTACTTCGGCCAGACATTTAAACCCCTTTTGGACCCAGAAACCTCATCCCTGACGTGTCTCCCTTTTCTCCGTTTCTCCCTGCTTGTCCTGCGCTCCGACCGACATTAATTACTTAGGATCGGCTGACTTTAGCTAACTGCCTCCCCCCCTCCTTGACCTAGTCCTCCCCCGGAATCTAGCGGCAGAGAAGCCCTCCTAACCTAGCCAGTACCCCCTGCGCCATCTCAGCCCCACTCTTTCTTTAACTTTCTTCCCCGGATTCTCCCTCAGCGGGTAGAGGACCCGAAATATATTTTTCTAATCAGTCTGTGTCACGGGCCCTTGACAGGCGTCCTTCCGCTGACTTAGATCACATGCAGCTACGGGATAACATCCCTAATAACTCTAGCACATCCCTCCTTTTCCTCTTCCCCTCCTCGTCTTTCCCCCGGTCGTACTCCCCCAACTGCCCTTGTATTCCCCATTTTTTGGGACATCCTCTCCTTCTCTCTTCTGGTCCAACTCCTTGAAGACGAATTCTCTCAGCCTGCTCGTCATTTCTTCCCCCTGCCCAGAGTCCCCCTATTCACCCAGCATCATCCTTCTTCGTCTTCTCCTCTCCCTCTTTCTCCTCCCTCCCTCTGCTGTTTTTTTTATATCCTTCGTACACCCTTTCGATTTCCCTTCCCATAATAGGCCGTTCTCTCAGGCTACCCCTTCCTTTCTTTGAATTCCCCCCCTTCCATGGGCGGTAGAGATCGAGTGACCCATCCGTTTTTTAAACTGGTTGTTGACGGTTGCGGTGATAGAGCTGTTTTCGTCCCTCTTCCTTTCCCTGCCTCCCTTATTATGTTCCCCCTCAGATAGGTCGGACGGATTTCCCAAAGCTTTCCCCTTTAGGAATTCCCCGGTGTCCTTGTCTGAATTATTTGGGCCCTTTCCCTCTGCCCCTTTTTCGATTTCCCCCCTTCCTCCCCGTCAAGATTTTTATTCTCGTGTAGAAACGAATCCGGTGTCTTAGTACCCGAGGGGAGTGCGTTCCCTGCCTCTCTTTTTCACAATTGATTATCTTCTTTCCTCAGGCCCTTCTCGTTTCTTTTTCTACGGTTGAAAGTTTCGGCCTGGTCGGAACCTCTCCTCGGTCCCCCCTTCCGTTCTTCTTTCTTTTCTCCTCATCTTCGAAAAGAGCTTTTTCGTTGAAAGTCTCTGGTTCCCTTGAGGTAAGTGTTTCTCTCACGATTTAGTTCCGTTCTGCATCTTGCTGAGCTCCCCTTTTTTTCCTTGAAGTCCTGATGTCTTTGTCGAGCCTCCCTGTTTCGTCGAGCAGATCCACCTTTAGCTTTTGTTCTTTTCGTTGAAGCCTCAGTCGTTTTTCCTGTGATGGTCCCCACCTCTTGCTCATTTTCCTTTGGCAGCCTGTGGACTCGCTAGCATTGAGTGAGAATTTGAGCTTAACTTGATTTTGGGCCCGATGTGTTTCACTGGCTAGGTCTTGATTCCCTCTATGCCTTTTTTGTTGGGTCGATTTTTCCTTCTCGAACACGCGCCTGGACGAGGAGGGCTTTACGGCTTTTAAGGTGAGTCTCCGCCGGAATCCCTGGTTTTCTCCTACTTTTTTTTTTCTTGCTTCCTCATTTTGAATGAACCGCAGGAGATCTTTCCCCAGCCGAGGATGGTGTGCGCGAGCTAACGACTCCCCTACTCCAGTTTTTTTTCTCAGGGGCTTTTTTCTCCCTCCTCCTTCCCCCCCTCATTTTTCAGGATATCGGCTAGCGTCTGTAACCAGAATTAGCGTCCCTCTTCAAGAGTCTTCGGTCTCCCTTTCTTTTTTTTTCCAATTGGTTTCCCTTCCTTCCCTTCTTTCTTCGTTCTCATCTCTATCTTCTCCTCCGTTTTGATTAGCAATGAACCACGGTCAGTCCCGTAAGGACGACCCAACATATCAAACAATTAGCCCGCGTTGACCATCCTTCTCCCCTGGCTCCCCTTTCCAATTTCTACCTTCTCCTCGGCCTCTTTCCCTCCTTTCCGCTCTCGTATTGATACCCTCCCTCGACCAATGCGGAGGTTTTCCTACCCAATGACGCTCGCATAGATCCTTGACCTTCTCCCTTTCGTGCGTCCATGATTTCCCCCTTAACAATTATAATCCTCCCCCCCACAACTTCCTGGATCCTCTGCCCCGATGCAGCTTTTTCCTCAATTATAGCCACAAAAGCTCCCCAGAGGCGAGTGGTATCTCGCCACTAGCCCCCCCCCCCCCCTCCAACCTATTCCGTACCTACGGCCTCCCTTTGACTAAATTAAGTCCGTTCCAGATGCATGGGAGAAAACTGACCTCTTTCTCCCCACCTTTGATCTCCACTATGTTCAAAAAAACCTTACGACTCTCGTGATAGCTCTTCTAGCCCAAGTCTTCCTCCACTCCCTCTCCCTTACCGCTTTAAGCACTAGTGCTCCTCCACACAGTCTAGATCTACATAGATCTTTACGTCTTCAGCTTCCCCCCTCGTTTCGAGACTCCCTCTCCCCCGACCGTAATCTGTCCCATGATAGTCTAACCTTGCTCATTCCCTACCAGCCCTCGCTTGCCCCGCTTTTTCTCTTCTTCAGCCTCCACCCTTCTTCTCCAAGCCTTTCTCTTTCCCTCCAGCGCCCCTTCCTACTTTCCGCGCGCACCGAAATGATTTTCAATGGAATGGTCGGGGTACCGCCCTGTCTTGACCCCCTCTCTCCCCCCTGGTATCCCTCCCCCCTGTCCCCCCCCCCCTCGTCAAGGAAAACTCCACCCTGTCCCCAAGATCAGCTAGGTCCGTGAACTGTACGTGATTGTCCCAACTTCATCTTGCCCTTTTTCCGTCTCCCCGGTCTCTGCACGAACTCGAAATCCCCTCCCAATTCAGATTGGACCTAGGACGTTCAACCCTCTCTGCCTACCCCTCCCCTTTCCCGCGTCACTTATTCAACCCGGGCAGAGCCTTCGTATCTGGGACCTTCCCCGCCACGGTATGCTGTTCCCTCCCCCCCCGCTTCCTCTCCCCCGCCCCCTTCCTTTCTCTTCTCCACCTGCCGTCCCAAATATAGGAAGATGTTGATCGGGTCACTCCTTCATTTGTCCCCTCCCCCCTTGCGGTTCGATCCTCCTCTCTTAAGCCTGACCCCTTTCCATATTCTGGTTGGGAACGTCCCATCGGGCTTTGACCATCTGGGTCTCGTGACATTGCCTGATCCTCTCCCTGTTCATTCTTTGCTTTTTCCAACTCTCTGGCGTCCGGTTTTGTACGCAGAGTTTTCGGACGCCGGACCCTGGGCCGTTCGGTTCCTTTCCTTCCGGTCGCGTTTACCATGCGACTGATGGCAACTTCTTTTTGCCCTGAAATTTGTCTCATCCTGTATCGAGCAATGATAGACGGTTTCACTCCAAGCGACGGGTATTCTTCCCCCCCTGACCTTCATTTTGCAGTTATGGAGGTCCTATTCCTTATTCTCCCTTTCCTTTGGCCTCCCGTGTCCCCCTCTCCCTTCTTCCTCCCCCCCCTCTTTCGCCTCATAAAGCTTACTCTCCTATTGCGTGGATGCTGTGAGGAGGCCTCGCCCCGGGCGTCTTCCCCCCTTTTGGACCTCTTTCCGAGTCTTTTCCGTCCTCTCTTTCTTCTTTCCCTTTTTTTCTGAGATCACGTGGGAACGTGTTTTAGAGTTTTTTTTTCAGTTTTATTTTTCACGTTCTGACCAAGCTGGTCTTCCGCCCTCTCCCTCTTTTTTTCCCCAGTGTTCTTATGCTCTCCTCCGTCATTCGCCAAGACCTCGCATCCATGCTCCTGCATGGGTACTCACCCTGCTCCCTTTTACGAGATCTCCGTCCCCTTTCTCTTTCCTCATTTTTCTCTTGACGTAACTCGTTTTTCCTTAGTCCGCGTCCCCTATGCTGCATCCCACTCCTCCACTCCTTTCCTGCCTATTTTTCTTTTCAAGTCTATGGAAAGAGACCTATTACCCGGCTTAGACCCCCCCCCCCCACCCACACACCCCCCCCCACCCCATTCCCCCCCCCCCCCCCCCCACACCCCACCCCCACCCCCCCCCCTCCCCCCCCCCCCCCCCCCCCCTCCCCACCCCCAACCACCACACACAACCCCCCCACCCCCCCCCCACCCCCCCCCCCCCCCCCCCCCCAACACACCCCACACCCCACCAACAACAACCCCCCCCCCCCCCACCCCCCCCCCCACTACACACCACAAACCACCCCACCCCCCCCCCCACCCCCCCCCCCCCCCCCCCCCCCCCCCCCCCACACACACAACCCCCTCCCTCCCCCCCCACAACCAACCCCCCCCCCCCCCCCCCCCCCCCCCCAACCCACCCCCCCACACCCCACACCCCCCCCCCCCCCCCCCCCCCCCCCCCCCCCCCCCCCCCCCCCCCCCCCCCCCCCCCACACCCCCCCCCCCCCCCCCCCCCCCCCCCCCCCCCCCCCCTCCCCCCCCCCCCCCCCCCCCCCCCCCACCCCCCCCCCCCCCCCCCTCCCCCCCCCCCCCCCCCCCCCCCCCCCCCCCCCCCCAGTTTCACTTCCCGGACACTTACCTCTCGTCGGTTAGTTGGTTCAGGTTTCCCTTCATTTCTCCCTTCCCCCTCCTCTCATTTTTCCCCCTCTCCGCTTTCAAATGTTCCTCCCTGGTCACTTTGATGTCGCATCCGGCCCCATTGTTATCCCACCTTCATGGTGTTCACTTTTCATTTTTCATCCCCCTTTGTGTCTTAGCCTCGGTTTCTTCTTTCCCTGAACGGTTCCGATTCATTTCAATTTGAGATGCATTTGCGTCTCGCCCCCCCCCGTGGCTCTTTCCTTGATCGTAAATTCCATTTTTGGTCACTTCGCTATTGAGTCCTCTTTCTTGGCTTCCTTCTTTTTCCGACCCGAAGGACTGTTTGGCCTCTGTCTTCTTCAACCTATTAATTTTTTAGTATGCTTCGTTGTTCTCTCGTTTACCTCTTTCTGGTTGTCCTTTACTCAGACAGGGGTCCTAGGAGCAATAGCCGTTTTTCTTTCAGACTCCCCTTTGCCCCCATTATAGTGCCGGTGTTTTTTCCCGTCCCTTATCTCTGGTCTCCTTTCGGTAACGCCGAAGGTTTTTCCGTCCGGCAAAATCTTTTTCCCTTTTCCCCCTTTCGGTTTCCTCCTCCTTCTGTTAGTGTTCTTAGCCCCCATTTCCAGGATCTTCCCACAACTCCCTTTCCCCCACCCCCCGGAAGAGTGTTCCCCCCCTTCCAGCGTTGCAATATTTTCGCTCCGGTACGCCCCTTCGCACCCCCAACCCGTTTCTCTTTGTGATGGAGTTTCTTTCGGGAAATTTGAGCCTATGCGACTCCCCTTCACACTGAAGAACGACTTGGAACCATCCCCCCCGATGTTGGACCTTCCCCCCTGTGCCCCCCCTTAACCCCCCATGGGACATCCAACAGCCACATGTTAGAACCCTCTTGTGATTTTTCCTCCTCCTTCTTTGTCGAACTCGACCTTCATCCCGATTTTTTAACTCCGACCTACGACCCCCTGTCCTTTGCGCCCTCTTTCCTTTTTAATACGTTCTTTCTCCCCAGTCTGTTACTTGGGAACGAAATTCTATGATCGTTCTTTTTTTCATCTCCTGTCTCATTGCACTGCGTTATACCGTTTGTGAGAGCTCTCTTTCTTTTTTTCCCTCTTCCTTCTCCCCCCCGCTCCCCCCGGTGTTCTAGTGAGCTCCTCCGCTGCATTGCCACACGTTTCGAAAATAAACTTCTATCCCCCCCCTGCTTCTTCCCTTCAGACCCCCTTTCCCCTTCAGGGACACGTTTAACATTCCAAGTACGCGGCCCGGTTCCCACCCCCAAATCTAGGGGGTTTTTTTGAAGAGATGTTTTTAAGTCTTTTCACTTTTTTTTTTTTACAAAGTCCCCCCCCAACCCCTTTCCTGACAAGGCCCATTTCATCGCCGTCCCTACGGGACCCCGCCATACCCTACCTTTCCGCAATCAGTACTCAACCTAGGGTTCGGTACGAATCTCTTCTCAGATAAAACTTCGTCCCCCCCCCAAGCCCGCCCCTCCCCCTCCCCCTTCAGTGTCTCTCCCCCCCCTTCCCCCCCTCCCCCCCCCCTCTTTCGTCCCCTCGCACCCTTCCCTCCACCCCCCACCACCCCCTCCCCCCACCCCACATTCCCCCCCCCCCTCCAGCATCACTATCCCTCCCCCTTCCCCCTCCCCCCCCCACCCAACGCCCCCCCCCCCCGCCCCACTTACACCCTCCCCTCCTCCCCCTTTCACCTCCCGACCCGCCCAATCCCCCCCCCCCTCACCACCCGCCCCGTCCGCTTTACCCCTCCCCCCCCCCATGTACACCGCTACTACTCTCTTCACCCGGCTACCCCCACCTCTCCCCTCCCCACCCCCCCCCCCCCCATCCCCCCCCCCCATCACCCACTTACCCTCTCCTCGCCTCTCTCCCATCGTTCCCCTCCTCTCTCTTTCCCTCGCACCCCCCCTCACCCCACCCCACCCCCCCCCATTCCCCTATTTCTTTCTCCCCCCTCCCCTCCTACCCCCCTTCACCTCCACCCACCCCCCCCTCCGCCTCTTTATCCCCCAATCCCCCCCCCTATCTCCATCTCCCCTCTTACTCCGCCCTCCACCTCCCCCCCTCGCACCCCACCCCTCCCACCACTCCACACTCCCCCCCACATCCCCCCCTAATCCCCCCCCCTCTTACCTCCCCCCCTTCCCAAATTCCCACACTTCTTCCACCCCCCCCCCACTACCTCCTCCCCACCCCCCCACGCCTCACCTCTTCACTTTTTCCTATCACTCTTTTATCCCCCCCTCCCACCCACGCCTCCCCTCCACCTTCTCCACTCCATCCCCGCATGCCTCCCCCACCCCTCTTCTCCCACTCCATACCCCTCCCTCAACCACCCCCAACCCCCACCCACCCCACCCCCCACCGTCTTCCTCACCAGATATCAATCTCCTACCTTCCCCTTTACCTCCTCCTCCCGCTACCCATCTCCACGTCTATCCTCCCCCCACCCCCCCCCTCTTCTTCCCCACCCCCCTTCGTCCTCCCTACTTCCCTAACCACCCCCTTCCCATACCCCATTCCCCCCCCCCACCCCCCCTCCCTCCCCCCCTCCCCTCTCCTCTCTCATCCACACTACTCGCACTCCACCTCTCTCACACCTATCTCCCCTCGCCCCATCTTCCCCTTCCCTTTTTCAGTTTCCCATCTCCGCCACATTCTTAACCCCTTTCTCTCTTAATCTCTTTCTCTTTTTTCCTCCCCTTCCTCCCTCCTCCCCCCCCCCCCCCCCGTCTTCCTTCCCCTTCTTCCACACTTTGACATAACAGCCCTTACTCTTTTGCCCCAGCACACCGCTGGATGGAAAAGCCTGTGCTGCTTCTCTCTGTCTCTCCCTCCCCCCCTCCCCCCCAATTCATAGTGCATTAGGACAGCGTTCCAATGGTCCGTATTTTTTTTTTCGGACTCGCGCCACATCCTCCACCCCTCCTTTCCCCTTCCCCGTCATTCTCCCCGCTTTCAGTCCCCCTGCCATCTGGAGAACGGCGTCAAAGGACCGAAAGGACTACTCCCCTAATGCTCTGGTGTATCCCCAGGAGTCCAAAGCCCCCCCACCTCGGCCCTCGTCAACGGCATCTCCATTCCGTCATTTCTTTTTTTTTTTCATCGTAGTAACCTTTTCCGCTCCTGAAAAGGCTTTTTTTGTCCTTCCCGAGGCTTGCTCGGTTCTCACTTTTCCCTCCCTTCCTTTTTCCCCCCCGGTTCTCTGGTTAATTTTGTCAGTCCCTGGTATCTTTTTGCGTCTAATCCCTATGTCCTCCCCACCTGCCTGATCCCCCCTCTCCTTCCCCATTCCTTCGCTTCCATAGCGCAGAGTTCCCTTGATTGTCTCTCGTTATCGTCTTTACTCTGGACCACCAATTTCTCGCCCCACTTCTCCCTCTTCCGTACGAGGGCTCCTTGAACACGATCTGGGATTCGTGCCGTGTAGCTAGCTTTGTCCTCCTGGACCAACCCTGGGCTCCTCTTCCCTTCCTTCTTCCTGTCTTTTTATTTTGACGATGATAGGGGCCATCCTTCTTTAGCATGATCCTGCCCTTTTTTTTCCTTACTGTCCCCCCCTCTTCTCCTCCGGATGCATTCAGTTTCCTTTTTCGCGGTGTGGTTCCATCCGCTCGCTTCCCCCTTGTTCCTTTTTCTAAGGCTCTTCAATCCTCGGCGTTCTCTGTGACCATTCGATCGCCCGAGTCCCCCTTTCTCCTGACTGAAACTATGCCCAGAGGGATTCCCTGAACATTCGCGTTTTGTCCTAGAACCTTCACCTGGCCAATCATTCCTCGGTACAATTTACTTCTAACGAGGCGCTTTCTTCTCTCGACGTCCCCCAGTATCACAAATTGATATTCCCTTTTACCTCTACTTGTTTCGTTTTCGTAGGCCCTATGGCTTATAGTGCATCATTAGTTTCTCGGGTTTTCTTCCCTTTCCTTCCTTTGTTAGAGGATTCATCCCCAAGGAGGGACCCTATTGTAGATGGCGATGGGGTTTTGGCGGATCCCTTTGCGGTTATTTGCTGTTTTGTCCTTCTTTGGTGGTTTTGTCCCCTCTTTCTCCTCTTAATCTCTCCCCGAAAAAATAATACCATTCAATTTTTCAGTTCAATACAGTGTCAGGTTTTACCCGGCCACTTCCCCTGCAAAGTAACTTCTTTTCCCAAACCTCTCCCAGTAGATCTCCATGTGGGTACATTTCCTTTCCTCTAACGTTCGCGCTCTTCTTTCCCCCTCCCCGGCTTCCCCCCCGCCCCCCTTTTCACCGCGAGCGATCTGGCGACTGTTCCCTTTTACTCCACTCTTCAGCTCGCCCTCCCCGTGGCTTCCCCCTCCTCTGTGCCTTTTTTTTTTTCTGAATCGCGGTCTGCAA
>Ga0179591_1312698_pt1 | contig 11394 bp, 20 predicted proteins | sample CZOMad2_1_08_16f_FD_182891 | JGI IMG/M metagenome (GOLD analysis project Ga0179591, IMG submission 182891) | Vadose zone soil fungal communities from Angelo Coast Range Reserve, California, USA - CZOMad2_1_08_16fungal (PacBio error correction) | ecosystem: Environmental > Terrestrial > Soil >... | reverse complement strand
AGTTTCTCTCTGCCTGTATGACGTCCCTTCCGCCCCCGATTAATTTTTTTTTTCCTGCAAGCAAAATTCGGGCTCCCTTTTCCTTATGACCCATTCGAACAGGACGTCTCTTTTTCCTCCCTTTTCCTCAAGTGCTTTTCCTTCCCCCTTTTTCCTGAGGTCGTGGAGAACACCCCCCCCAACGCCCCCTCCACCCCCCCCCCCCATCCTGTTTCCCCGTCGATGCGATGGCGAAATTGACGCTTTCCTTCATTTAATACTTGCCTCCTTGGACGAGTAAATGACGGGGTTTCACGAGACTTCAACTCGCTTCCTCGCATTCCCCCTCTCTCATGATAGAAGTGCTTCCCTTCTGAACCCTTCCCCCCCCTTTTTTTTCATCGTACCTTCTTCTTCCCCTTCGAGTGATGCTGCTCCTCATAACACGATCGTTTTTTCCTCTCAAGGGTGGCCCCCCCTTTTTCCCGGAGAGGCAGGCGTTCTTTCACCCCCACCGCAGCTCTGCATACACGATGACCCCTTTCTGCGGGCCTTCCCCCTTTTTTTTGGAACTAAGAGGCAATTTGACCGGTAGTCCCTTCCCTTTTCTTTTTGGAATGGCTCGTTCTTCTCTCGGATGAGGATGCTGTTGTCCTTTTTTCGCGAATCCTTTCTTTTCCCTTTACTCCACGAGTGGGACTCACCCTTTCCCCCAAAACTCAATTTGTTTCCGCCTGACGATGGACTTTCTTTTTTTTTTTGTGCGGGATTGTCTAGCACATTTATCAAGCTCTCTTTTTCCCCCCCGGAGCCCCTTTCTTCCCTCCCAGGGGGAGAAAAAGGCGCTTGTCAAGATCCTCTCGCGCTTGGCTTTCACCTCCTTATGAGCAATTGGCTAGCTTCCCCCCAAAAAGGATGTGGCACAGAAGGCCCCTTTCGTAGCCTCCCTTCCCTATGAACAACGATTCCTTTGCCGGCCTTTTGTTTTTGACTCTTCCTGTTCGCGTCCTTCCGTGGTCCTTCATCGTCAAGGGAGTCTTTCCTATTGATGTTTTTTTCCCTTCTTTAAAAAAAGATATTACTCTGCCTTAAGGAGTTGTCCATCTCCTTGTGGCAGCGAAGCACTGCGAAGCTTCCTTCTTGTGTCTCCCCTCCCTTCCTTTTGGACCGCACTTCCGTGCTTGTCCTTTTTTTTTTCCGATTTAGGTACTTTCATCCAGACGTGAAAATTCTTTTCCCCCCCCCTCTCTTTTGATGGGCAAGTTTTCCTTCGCCGCCCCAATTACCATTTTGGGACTCCTATCCCTTCTTATTAAGTTTCAGAGGTCGTTCTTTCCCCTGCTTGTACCTCTTCGTCTTCCTTACCAGAGCTGAGGTTTCCCCTCCCAAGCGTCTCAAGCGATCTCCTTTCCCCATTGCTGAACCTCCTTTTCTCCGAGTTGTCATTCGACCCCCCTTTTGCAAAAGTCTTCCTTTCTCCGATGTCTCCCTCTTTGCGGAAGAAAGAACACCCCTTCTTTCTGTGCAAAGGACCGTCACTTCAGTTGTTCACCGGCAGCCCTCTGGTAGACAATTCCCAAGGGTTCCTTGTCTCTTTTTACGAATCACATGGCTTACCGATTTTCCCGTCCCCCCCCTCCCTCCACCTTTAGATCCTCTTTCTCAAGGAGGTCTCTCCCCCCTTACGCGAGCCGCGGGACTTTGTAGCTGGACAGTTCCTTCAAACCTTTTTTCTCCCTTCGGGCTTTATAACGCCGACGTTTAACGCTTGTTCTCTCTCCTTTACGCAGAGGCACCTCTTTTTTTTCCCCTCTTCACCTGCAGAGATTGTCATGATCTCATCCCCCACACGCGTTTGGCGGTTGATGAGACGTTCTTTCAAATAGTTTTCCTTAAGCAGTGAACCCAGTAGCTATCCTGTTCTTCCCTTCCCCCCCCCCCAGAAATGGTGGCGGTCTCCCAGCTTTCTCATACCGTCCCCTCCGGCGAGCTCGGCCCGCCCAATTCCTTCCTTCAACCGAACCTTCCTCAGCCCCTTTTCTCTTTTTCCCTCCGCAAGGGGATTACAGCATTCCTCTTTCCGCCCCTAGTGCTTCCCCTGCAAATCTTTCTTTTCTTTTTTGCTATAGCAAAGCCCTTCCCTTTTCCCCCTGCGCGGGAGCCCTAGTTTTCCTTTTCGTGATTCGCCTGCCAACCCCCTCCTTTTTAAGCACAGCTTTCCTTCTTTTTCGCATAGCCGCGCTCTCTTTTCCTCCCTGCCTGCAGGCATGGCCATTTTCCCGGTTCCTCTCCAATCGCGGCGTTTTTTTTTTCTGGTCACTGCTCTATTATCGCCGGAGGATATCCTACCTTTTCCTCGCTCTTGCCCGCTCCGCGATCAATCTTCTTTTTTTCTTTTCTAGCGCTTGGCAGCTTCTCGTCGCCGAGGACACCTTTTTTCTTTGTCTTCCTCTTCTCTAAGTTAAGTATGTGCCCTTTCCCCATTTGTCGTCTCTTTTTTGACGAGATCCCTTTCTTTTCCGCGTTCTGCGCCCTGCTGCTACCTCCAGAGATTCTTTCCCTCGGGCAGAAACCTCGTTTCCCTTCCCCGACTATGATTCTGCATGTCCCCTTTTTTCCCCCGGACGGGCGATCCTTTCCGGATCTGCGGTAGCGCTGTCCTTTTTTTACGCCTTTTTTTCCCTTTTTTTTCCAGCAGAGAATGGCCCGACCAACGCCTTTTAACCCCTTTTTTATCGGGGAAACTGGAGATTTTTTAGGCCCTGGCTGTTTTTATTCCCCCCCCCCGTTGGTAGTTCCCCTTCTTATTTGGATAGAATGATCCCTTCCCCTTAGGAATGATGAACATTCCCTTTTTCCTAATGATCTGTCATCTCCTCTTTCCCCCTACTCCTCCGTTGTTTTTTCTGGCCTTCCCTCTTCCGTCGATGTCTCTGCCGACTTTCAGTCGAGCCACTCCTCCTTCACGACCAAAGAGACTTTTTCCCTTTACCGGGAATGATTGCGAAATATCCGCCTCCAGAATTTGAACCAATCTTATCCGCGGTCGTTTTTTTTTGGAATGCCTGCTTCTTTCAATTGATTGAGGACCCTTTTTCGACTGCCTCTCTAAAGAATATACGTCCTCTCGGCCCGTGTTATCTCGGAAGCCTTCCCTCCGAATCGTCGGACTGCGCGAAAGAGTTTTTTCCTCTTGTAATCCCTTCCTCTCTTTCGCACTTGACGTACGATTTCTTCTTATCTCGTTCCCCCCCCTTTTCTTCCTTGGCCAAATGATCACGAGAAGGCACATACTGTTTCTGCGACGATCTTCTTCCTCCCTGAAGGTTGTGAATCGTTTCCCCCCCTAGCTGCCCCGATCCTCGTGGTCTGTGAAGCCTTTTTTTTCCCTTTCGGAGGCGCCCGCCCCCTTCTCTCTTTACGCGGCGATAGTTACCAGAAGACCCTCCTTTCTTAGGAGGACGCCGACGAGTGGACTCCTTTTGGGGACTCCCATGCAGCCGGTCTCGAACTCGTTTTCTTTCGCACAATCGGTCCCTCGTCAAGGCTTCTTTCGCGCCCATTTAGGAGACAGCACGCCTTCCCCTTCCCTACCTTATGCCTCTTGAGTCCTTTCCCACAGCTGCACAAGTTTTTATGCCCTTCTGCTGGTGATTACACTCCTTTTCTTCTTTTTTGAATGTTTTTTTTCTGGAAGACCTTGAGGATCGCCCATGCCATCTGGGAGGCTCCGGCGATTTGGTCCCTTTTTGTTTTTTTCATCCTTCTTTCTTACGCCGATAAACTTTTCCCCCCTTTTAGACGTTTTCTCTTGTAGAGGTTTCCCCCTCCCCTTTCTGGTGGGAATTCTTTATGACGCGCCGGAGAGAGACGGTCCTCTTTTTTTTACAATTGGCTTCTTTTTTCTTCTTCATTTGAAGGAACCGTTCCCCCCGCAACAACGGCATGAGGATTTCCTCCCCTTTTTCCCGGACGCGTCAACCCTGCTCTGATGAAAGGGATCCCCTCTAGTCGAGAATCCTTCTAAAACCTTCTTTTTTTGAGCTTTTCTTCCCCTTTTTCTATAGAGTTGACCGTTTTCCCCTTCTATCGCCGAGGTCTTTTATTTCCCCCGTATAGACATAATTGCTTTTTTTTTTGGTGGCATACCTCTTTCCTGATCAGGTTTCTTCCTTGATTGCCGTTAGCTCGTTCCCCAGCCCACCAAGACCCTTGAGTTTTTTTTCTTTCTGAATGGTCTCTCCCCCTGAAGTGACGTTTCCTGGAAACCTCTTGATTTTATTGCAAAACTTGGTTCCCTCTTTCGCTGCATTTTTCTATTTCCACGGTCGAATGTTTCTCTTCCCTTGAACATTCCAGTTTTCAAGTGCAGGATATAATAGTGACTTGATCCTGAAACCCCAGCTACTCCAACTCCTTTCTTTGTCCCAAGCAAATGGAACCCTCCTCCTTTTGGAAACCTTCCCCTCTTTCCTGATCACAGGCCGAAAAGTTTTCCCCGTCGAAGTCCCAAGATTGATTTCTTTCCTTCCTCTTTTCTTGAAAAAACGTTCTTCCGTAATAATCGAAGACCGGCGTCGTCAAACTCCCTTTTTTTGCGTCGAATTCTCCCTTTCAGGTTGATAAACAGAACAGCTTCCCTTCTTTCCCCTCTGCGACTGCTCGATCACTCTCTGCATTTTTTTTTCTGCAGACATAGAGAGTCCCCCCTGCCGCCCGGCCAACAGAAGATTATCCACGCCCCCCCCTCCCCCCCTCTTTGCTATGGATTTAAAAAAACTGCTCCCCTCCAGAGTGTTATTTTTTCTCGTTCGAGGGCGTCTCAAATCATGTTTTTGCCCGCGCGGCCCCCCCCCCCTCATCTTTCGTCATAATTGATAGGATAACCTCCTCCCCTTCTTCTCCTCCTTCTTTTCGCGAGGGACCCGCTCCCTTGGTTAACAGCTCCTTTGTTTCAACTTCAAACTGATTGGATACCAGTCAAAAATCTCCGCACATCTTCCCCCCAACATATACCCTTTCCCCCCTTTCACCTTTCCAGATTTCTTTTTGAATCATAGTAAAGTTGCCTGGTCCCCCTTGGAGTCTTCTAGCCACCTGCGCGGTCCCTCTTTCTTCGCATCATCGTTGCACAGCATCATCAGCCGCGCCTTTTTTTTTCCTCCCTTACAATCCTCACGGACTTTTCCTCTTTGGCCGCGCCCGGATCTCTGCCTTCCTCGGGCTTTTTATTTTCCTTTTTCCCCTGGTTTCCGTGGCAGAAAAGACTTTTTGGCACGCGCGTCCTTGTTTTTTCTACGACTTTTTTTTTTTGCCATTACACGCTTTCTCCAGGCGCACAACATCTGGCCGCCTTTTTCCTTTTTCTCGTTTCCTCTGACTAGAGAAGAACATCAGATCATTGTTTCCTTTTTTAATCAGTCCATCTCTTTTTTCCCCCTCGGCCCTTGAACTCGTTCCAACCTCCCCAAACCGGTCAGTCTTTCTTTAGAGTTAATTTCTTCCCTCCTTCGAATTGCCAGGGAAGGAGTCGGGTCCCTTCAATGAGTCCTTGTTTTCTCTTACCGCGTCCTCTTCCCCCCTGAATACCATCGATGCTTCTCGTTGTGCGTCTGGTCGAATGTTTCTCCAAGAATTTTTTTTTTGCCCCCCAGAACGAAATCGATGAGACTCTTCCACTGACAGTTCGTCATCTCTCCATACTCCTTTTTTTTTTTCTCTATCGAGCTGAAGCTCTCAGTCGTTGATTGACCTCCTTTCCCCCACAGGCAAGCGATAATCTCCCCTCCAAGAACCCCCCCCCTTCTTTCTTTTCCACATTAGAAAGGACGGCACCCTTTTTCCCCGTGTACCCAGAATTGCTCCTCTCGCTTTGGTTTCCAAAGCCCGAACTCAGGAACGTCCTCCCCTTTTCCGTCATGTCTGGCATCGAGTCTTTTTTTCCCCCTTGACGATGAACTCTCTTCCAAACTGACCGGATGTCGGTGCCCCCCCTTCCCTCTGAGTTGGTTTTCTTTTTTTGGCCTAGGACCCCCCCCCCCTTTTTCCCCCTCCATGATGAAGTTGCTGCGCTCCTCCCCCAGGCATAAAAGACCACATACGGCTTTTTTCTTCCAGAAAGCGTGTCTTTCCCTTCAGAGTAGTTTAGCGGTTTTTTTAACCAAGCTCGGATATGCCCCCCCCCCTTCCCCGGCGTTTCGACAAATGTCCTGAGCTTCTGCCTAACGAGCCCTCAGAGGGCTTTTTCCCCCTTTTTAGGGAGGAGGCCCTACTCTTCCCCACCTCAGGTTTCCTTCCCCCTGCAGAGTGCTGGCTTTTCCTTCTTTCTCGGCGCGCGGGCTGCTGTGCTGCCGATGATGTCCCCCCTTTTTCCTTCCCGGTCCGTCTCCTCCCCCTCCCCCAAGATTGGGACCTTAAACTTCTCTTTTTTTCCTTGCCCCCCCCCTTCTTAGAATGAATTCTTCCTTTTCTTCGAGTATGTGCGGATGATTTTTTTCGCCAATTTTATCCATATCATTTGAAGTTCCTCTTCCCTTTCTAGAAGGATTATCTCCCTTCCAACGGCGCTTGACGAAGCGCTACCTTCTACTTCTCACAGTTCCCTTAGCTTATCCTCCCCCCGAAAGTATGGATCAATTTTTCGTCAAAAAAAACATTTCCCTCAGGATCCTCTCCTGGTCTTCCTCCTCGAAGACGAATCTCTTTAACCGCAGTTTGCTGGCGTGTGGTGTCTCCTTATAGTTGGCGTTCTCATCGTCGCTGCTCCTGGCCCTTTTGAAAAAACTCCTTCCTTTCTTCTTCGGAGCTAGTTGATCCAGCGATTTGGTTTGTTCAGCTGCCATTTTCCTCTTTGAGCACCTCACAGCCTTGCATGCCCTGCAGATGAGCCTCTTTGACGACTCCCTCTTCCGGCGTAAGTACCAGTTTTTCTATTTGTCGCTTTCAGATGGCCTTCCCCGTCAAATAAACCTTTCCTGATCCCCTGCAAAGCACTCTTTCCCGAATGTTTTTCCTTCTCCCAGACGGAAGAAGGACAAGGGCGGCTTTCCAACTCTTTTCAGTTTCCTTTTTCTCCAGACTGGATTCCTCTGCCCGCGTGTCATTCGACCGGTGTGCAAAGTCCTTTTTTTATCGATTTGGTACCCCCCCTTTCTCCCTTACGGAGAGAGGATTGAAACGGAACCTCTTCAGTGCAAGCAGTTGGTCTTAGCACCCTCTCCTTTTTCCCCCTAAAGGGTATTGTCCTCTTTATTGCGTAACGGCTCACCTGGCCCCTTGAACAGTCCCTCCCCCAACGCCATGTTTTTACTTTTGATTTCTTCGCATTTGACACTCCCTCCCTTCTTTCTTTCCTAGGATTGGAACCCTCCAATAGCATCGGAAACCCTTTTCCCTCCCTCTATTCCCTTCTTTCGACAGAGGTTCAATCTTTTTTACCCCAAATTTTCCGAAGCTCCCTTTTTGTCAATGCAGAGCCTTGTCCCTCCGCATAGCTACCTCTTTTTAAGGTTGATGAGACTTTCCCTTGCCCAACTCGGTCTCCCCAAACTACTTTGACACAAAAATAACTCCTTGACCAATGTAGCTATCCTGCTTCTTCCCCCCCAAGAACCCTTTCCCTTTTCAAGCGAAACGATCACACCCACGCGACATGTTATCTTTCGTAAGAATAATCCCTTTTCCAAACCGAACAGCCGCCATGGGAGGACTTTTCCCTCTCTTCATGGGACTCTCCCCCTCCCTTTTCGGAAGATTTAACCAGAAGAGTTTCTTCCCCCTTAGAAGTGAACTTCTTTTCAGATGAATCAACCTTCCCCCCTAGAGGGAGCGTATTGAGCTAGAGATGATTAGCCCCTTTCCGAAAGTCTTTAAAGATGGTGAGACAATAGCCGCCTCCCCTTCATAGCTTCGGCGCATGTTTCCCCTTCCTTGGATTAACCCCCCCCCCTCTTGGACCATTCCCCCCTTTTTTTCGACTCCTCTTCTCGTCCTCATTCCTTGCAGCGAATTCCTCTTCTGGCCTCGAACCTTTTCTTTTTTTTCCGAATTCATCAGACGCCCATCACCTCGGATCGGACCCGTTCCTCCCTGTCCTTTCTCTTGCTTACGAAGAGGAAAAACTGCTTTATTTTCCCTTCGGACCTGACATCTTCCCTCCAGTATTTCCCCCTTGTCTTCTTACAAATGGACGAACCTGCTACGAGAGCGTTTCCCGCGCTGATACCCCGCCCGAGCTTCCCCTCTGCTAACCCTCTCAAAGTTCAGAAGATGCGATGTCTTCCTTCCTTGATTCCGAGCTTTCGCTGATATCTCCCCGCGTTTTCCCTGCATTCCGTGGGGCGTGTTCAGCCTTTCTAAATCAGGCTCTAAATAAGAGGAGACCGCCCGATTCCTTTGACCCTTCTCTCGTTTCCGTCTGTTCTTGCTGTGCCCGAGCACTTCTCCCTTTGCCTTCCTACCAGAATTTGGCTCTCTTCCTAAGTCCCTTCATTTTTTCCCAGAGCGAAAGCTTCCCTCCCCCGCATTTTATTGAACCTCGTTTTTTTTGAGAGAGTCCCCTTTTTCCGATCATTAGGCTCCTTTTGCGCTGGGCTTTCCAACCCCTTTAGTTTCATGTATTCCTTTCCCTCTTTTTATTAAAGGGAAAGCACCGCTTCCGCCTCCCTCCTTGCGACATCTCCCTCTAGAAGTTTGATGAGTGCTCTTTCTTTCCAGGTTGCTCTGGATGTCTTCCTCTGCGTGGAGAACTGAAATTGTTGAGGCACACGTCCACGAGGATGTCCCCTTTTTCTAGACGTCCCCTCGAAAGGTCCCCTTCTGGCCCTCAGTTGACCTCTCAATCGATTCGTCTGACCCCCCTAGTGTTTCTTTATCAGGCAATCTAGCGGCGGATTTTATCGCGAGTGAGTTATCTTTCTTCCCCGTTTTTTCCCTCCCTTGCCCAAGTGATCGCCGCCCTTTTTCACATACTGAGGCCTTTTGCATCTTTCCTAATAGGCACCCTTGTACTTCGTTCCGCTACCTTCTGACTTTTTGGGCGATCCGAGTTTGTGTGTTGAAGCGCTTTTTCTTCTCTTTTTCGGACTCCTCCATGTTAGAGATCCGGCCTGCTCCTTCGTTCTGTACCCTTCCCCTTCAGTGCGCAGCTGGGGCGAATTTGGCCTTCCCCTCACGGGGGGGACTCCCCCCCCAGTCCTGTCCTTCTCTCCTTTTTTTTTTAGGTAAATTCTCGGCGACTTTTTTGTAATTCTCGGGTTTCCTCAAGATGAGATTTTGGTTATTCTCCTGAATCCCCCCCCCCTTTCCTTTCGCAAGCTCTAACGCGGGAGCTTTAGCTATCCCTTTCCCAAGAATTTTCTTGTCGATAAAACGCTGCGTTTTGCAGCTTTCCTGGCTTCCCCTTGCGGATCTTTTTTCCTTTTTTTCCGGCGGGAGTCCCCAATTGCGGATGGCAGTCGTTGCAGGCCTTCTTTTTCTCGAGTCCTCCTCTCTGCGAGGTATGCTCTGTGATGTTGGCCCCCCATGTGAGGTTCTTTTTTCTTTGCATGACGCGCAGGTATTTACTTTGGTCCTTTTTTTTTTCCACATTGGATTCTTTTCCCTGTTGGAATTGCAGGACACGTCTCATCCCTCCCCCCCCGCATGCCCATCCCCGTGCGTTTTTTTTCCTTTCCATCTTGCTCTGCTTAAATTGATTCTTCCTTTTAGAACATCGTCTGAGCCTGGTTGATTAAAGCCACGCTCGAAGAGATAAAAAAATGGGTTTCTTTTCCCCCGGTTTCCCAATCCTCCTACTCCCTCCCCCTCCCGGACTTTTTTGGAACCTTCTCCCTCTGAGAAGCATGGGAGGGTTTCTTTTTATTTCAATCCCGGTGATTTTTTTTCCTCCAAGAACGCTGCCCCTTTCTTGGATAGTCCTCTCTCCTTTGGCGAAAAGCTTTCCCCCCCCCCTATGAAGTGACGTGATTTTTTTTCCTCCCCGCAGTCCGTTACGCCCGGTTGTACCCCCCCCCCTTTCCCTCGTAGTTCTTTGCACCCTGCCCACTCGGCGCACTCCGACCACCTTTTTTTTTCCCCCTTCCCATAGTGCTTTAAACAGGAGATGCCTCCCTTTTTTTTGGTCCCCCAATCCCTTCCCTTTCCCAAAGACCGTCCTTTCCCTTTTTTTTTTCCACTCAAGAGTTTTCCTGGATCAAGGCTTCTAGTATCATCTCCCCCACTCTTCACGTAGGTATAGACAACTCCCCAAACAAAAGGACGATCCAAAGGCAGGCTCTTTTCCCTTCAGCACGGAGAGTGGCCTTTTTTTTCATGGATTCCCCTCTCTGTTGAGGTGATCAACAAATCCCCTCTCTGCAGCTTTCCAGGTCTCCGTTCCAATTAGAGCAGGAATGTCCCGGTAGAGAGTTTTGCAAGACTTCCCTTGCCTCCGTGACGATGAAAGATCCCCCCTCCTCTACGAGAGAGCATAGATTCCGGCTTTCTCCTTTGTATAAGGTCGCGTCCTGGCAGTTTCTCCTTTTCTCTTACGGATATGATCAATTCTGGCCCCCCCCCTTTTTGTTCTCAGCGCCATTCCTAAGTGATCGGATAAATCCCTAGTGAGCGAGGATGGCGATTCTTGCGGCCCAATGCAGTGTCTCCACCTCTCATCCTGGGTCGTTTTCCTTTCTTCTGGATATAAATTTTCTTTCCCAATATCCTCAACTCTCGTCCCGTCATCCTTCATGCTCTCCCCCCCTTTTCCATAGAAAGCGAAGGGGTGAAGGTCCCTTTTCCCTCTATGTCCCATGCGCCCCTTCGGCCTCTTCTTTCCTCTCCTAATAAGAGCGAGCAGTCGCCTTCTTTACACATTGAGTTCTCCCCCGAAAGAATTTCCGCCTTATTCTTTCCTCCTGCCCGATCCTTCCCTTTCTCTTGACCCTCTTTTTTTCCCTCGGTTAATGGTCAAGGAAACGCCCTTTTGTAATCCTAGTTTCTCCCGACGCCTCTTTTTTTTTTTTCCATACCACGCGTTCCTGACGAGCACAAATCATGGCGCCGCCTTTTTCTTTTAGAGTTTTCCGAACTTAGATCATTGGCTATCTCGGTGTAGGACATCTTTCTTCGCGGTATAAATCCATTTCTTCCCCCCGAATTGAAAAAAAAACTTTTTTTCCATACCCTTTCTTTTGGATGGCAAGGCTCTTCCCCCCCTTCTCGTCCCTTTAGACAACTATTTTTTTTCCTTACTGGTTAAGACCTTTTCGTTCGACCCAGGAACTGGGCTGATCTTTTCAGTAAATCACTTGGCGTCATACATCGGTTCTTTCCCTTCCCCCTGGGTTCTCCTTTTTTTTCCCCGGGAAGACACACCGTCTCCCCTGATCTGTTCCTTCTTTCTGGACAGGTACTCCCCTTCCCCTTTCTCGAGCT
>Ga0179591_1370456_pt1 | contig 11395 bp, 10 predicted proteins | sample CZOMad2_1_08_16f_FD_182891 | JGI IMG/M metagenome (GOLD analysis project Ga0179591, IMG submission 182891) | Vadose zone soil fungal communities from Angelo Coast Range Reserve, California, USA - CZOMad2_1_08_16fungal (PacBio error correction) | ecosystem: Environmental > Terrestrial > Soil >... | reverse complement strand
GGTCGGGATCGTTTTTAATTAAGTCCCCACCGGTCCTGCCTTTCCTTTTTTGAAGGACTGCTCCCCAGGTCGGGAGATTGATGGAAAACTGACCTAATATTGTTTTTTTCGTTTTCAGCAGCATTTTTCCTGAAGCCCCTTTTTGTAAGTTAAAATCCGCTAATTCTTCTTCGGCCGGTGAGCTGCCAGCCTCCCGCCAAGAGTCCCCGCTGTGCTCAAGAAAGAGCATTGGTTCTTCCCAGCAAGTTAGCGTTTATTTCCCCCCCGATCAGTGACGTCTTCTATAGTCTTCCCCCCCCGACCGTATTAGAACCCTTTTCCTTTCCCCAAGAAAGGTCTGAGCCCTGTGTCATCCGTATCTGAACGGCTGTCAGGATCCTCCATCCTCCCCCAGGCTCCCGCTCATAGAGCAGGTGCCTAGGCTCGTCCTTATAGGTCCTTTCCCCCCCCCGATTGACCCATTACAATTTTGTGCAGTCCCCTACCTTCCGACGTGTCCGTTCTAATCGTGCCTCGCTTTTCTCCCCCTAACATGCTCCGCCTGGCAGGACAGAGACCGTACCCCCCCCCCCCCACTTTCTAACAATATCAGGAGCAATTCCTTTCGGGGTCGCGCGTTGAAAGCCTTCTCCCCTTTTGAAGGTCGAGCTCAGGTGTTCCAGTCTCAGAGTAGATGATGCGGAAGAAATTTTTCTGGTTCCAAAGGCAGTCTTCTCGTGAGGCCGAGTTCATCAGGGCGAGTAAGACCTTCGATTCCAGCAATCGGTCTAACATAACGTCGAGAGGTTGGGGTATCTGTCGCCGTGAACACCCTCCGCCACGTCAGGTGAGGTCGGCCCTCCCGAGATACCATCCTGCCTTTCTTAAGCTAGAGACCAACTTCGGTGGTTGGTATGAGCATGACGTCATGACGTAGCTCTCCGGAACAGGTTGTTGACTTGCCTGCATCCCATAAATACTACTATTTTCATGGTTGGGTAGCCTCTATTACGTACTTTCGCCACGCACTCGTCGAAGCCCCCCAACTCCTTTTAGCTCTAATCCGTCCCATTCTGTTGACCCGAACTTCCTTTTTTCTCCTGCCCCTTACCCTGGATGCTGAACCACTCACGGCGACTAATTGCCCTTTGGCCGCTTTTCCGTTGGTTCGTTCCGGGCGACTGAATCTGTCATCTCGTAGGACCAAGACATTCATCACTACTGTCCCCCCCGTCACTTCTTTTTCTACGCAAAGGATCCTTCCCGGCAGGAGCTGTTTTTTCGTAGTTTCACAGTCCTATTGGCCCCCCACACCCTGATAGAATTCAAGATGAAAGCTCCATTCACCCGTCAGACCTCCACCGTTTCCTTTTGAGCCACTTCACGATTCCCTATGCCTAAAGGACCTGCCCTCGCCTTTCATCACCCATCGGCACCCCTGGTTTATTACTGGGAGGTTGTGACCTCTCTTCTCTCTTACCTTATTTGACGTTCACCAAAATCTGGGAGTTCAAGCAGATCCGAGATTCCCGTCAACATCGAAATATTTCCCACCAGCACTCTCCTCATCCCCCCACGTGGTCCCCTTCCCAAGCCACTTGACCCTAGTTCGCTGTGCACTGAAATCACCCCCCCCCCCCCCCCCCTGCCCGTCTCTTTTGCATTCGAGTTTTTCTTTTTGGTCATGTAATGGCGATATTTACCCTCCGGTCGTATTTTTTGTCCCAACCCCCCCATCAGAACGAGTGTTCTGCGTTCCTGTGTTCCAAGATCTCCCTTTGGGCCATTTTCGGTCTGGGTCAATGAAGCGAAGATCTCTGACTGTCCGATGACGAATTGAAGGTCCTCCCGTTTAGATTTTCCAATTGGGGCGTCCATCCACTGAGGGTTCCTGTCGAATTCCTGACGATACTTAGAAAACTCTCATCCTTTGCCGCTACGGTCACGACTTTTACTTGCCACCCACGGTTCCTTTTATCGTCGATTCCCCGTTTGCGCAGCTCTCTCTCCCGCGCCCACAGAAAGCGGTTCCCACAATGACCCGGAGTCTTTCGTTGCAAAGACTCTGTCTTTACGGTAAGTCAAATTTTCAGGATGAACAAAGCCTTTTGAAAAGGACACACCACCACTCCTTCCCCCCAAACAAAGTTGAGGAGCTGATATGTGCTTGACAAATAAAGAATATAACATCTGAGATTTTCTGTGTATGAATCTTTCAATTTTGCACAGATAGCAATTGAGTTAGCTCTAAGTGGCCCCCGTGACGTCGCAAGAAGGCCTTGCGCGGCGGACTGGGAAATCGAGGGGACTCGGGGCAGAAAGAAGGCGGAAAATGCGTTCTTTTTTTCATTCCCACTTTTTTTACCTTTAAAGGGCACCGTAATTTTTGTCCTGCAGAAAAAAGGCTCGTGCGCCTGGGCGGTGGCCCCCCTCCCGGCTCACATGTGACGGAGGGTTAGGCGTTGACTTCCTTCCCACGGTCAGAGGTGTGAAGTGGAATGCACGTGGCACTCCTTTCGCGAGATGGTCGATGCCCCGTGGGAAGAAGTAGGAATTCGTGCACCCATTATGCTCATACCAACCCCTCCGAAGACATTTTTCTTCCCTGACTAACTCATCGCCGTCTTCGGCCCTTAATTCCCGGAATGCCACCGTTCTAAACAGCAATTAACTTCGACCCGGCGAGATTGACGGTGCTCGAGGCCGTGCTGGTTCTTGTTAAAACCATTCTTCAACTGACCGTGGAGAAAGGGTGAGTCTAGATGGGCGCCCACCGCGATCGTTCCTAGATGTTTGAAAAAAGATTTTTTGAGTGTTTCCTGTTTCCTCTATCGGAGGCATGTTATAAGATCGAAGATTCCTTGCTCACTTAGTACCTAATGATCCTATTTGCCGTCCGGCTTGTCGGGCCTTTTGGATTTTAACCTTATTAAAGAGTACTCTTCGGCTCGTCTATGATCCCCCGAGCTGATCTTGGCCTTTTTTACTCTCCTTGGGCGGTCGCTGTGTTCATTCTTTAAAGGCCCTCTTGAGGGAGGCGACCACTTTTTGAGGTGAAACCTCCCGCGTTTCAAAACTCCATTCCTCCCCGACGCGATTTTTAAAATGGTGTCCAGCACCGGGATCATACGTCCTCTTAGAGATCCTCCCAACAATCGTATTCCCGCTCATGACTCTTCTGCCCAGATCCCATGAATCATGTGTCAGAACATCCTTCTTACGCGCAGATTACTTCCCCCTTACAATAACGGCCGCATTTACCCGTATCCAGCCCTCATTCGTTAGTCATTTTCGAGTTCATGCGGACGAGTTCTTTTTTGGTCCTGAACTTCCGGTAACGGGGTAAGCGAAAACGCCCCCCCAAAGGACGGATTCAATTAACTTTCACACCGTCCCCACTCGTCCAAGCCATAGACGGAAATGTAACTGCTCCCCTTCTTTTCCATTGAATTTACTTCCCTTTGACCCCATTTATAAATTCTTCCGGGGCCTGAATTTAAGAGGGTGTATAACGTCCGACGGTGGCCAAGTTATCCAACCCTAGCTTCTTGACATGCCGACGAGGAATTCGCCCGTGAAAGATGTTAGAATGTAGGTCCTCCTGTTTTACCTTCCTTGTTCGCCTCAGGGGTAGAGCCTTCGAGGTGAGATGCCAGTTCTAGGATTTACGCAATCTTCTTTTTCCCACCCGCGCGCCGATTCATGGTGGCATCTTAGTTGTCCTTCGTGCAGCCTATCTCTCTCTTTACGAGGGGACCGCCTCCTCGGAACTCTTTATCTGCGTCCACGCCTGTTCTCCCGTGATCGACCCGCTTTTTAAGTATTCGCGGGCTTCCCTCTCTCCACTCCTTTTTTTGTGTGAGATCTCTCCTCCTCGAGCCCAACTTCCAGCGTGACCGCCCTCTGGAACCATGGGTTATCCTTGTCTTCTTCGGGGAGAGACGCGTTAGCTGCTGCCCGGCTTTGCTCTTTTGAAGCCAACTGATGCGGAAAGGAGGCGTCTTTGACCGCGAAGTCTGTCGTTCCAAAAGTACAGCACCTCGATGGTCGCCGCTTTCCTGTCCCCTTTTTGGCTAACAGATCTATCTCGACTTGATAATTTTCCTCGGCCTTTTTCTAAGTTATCCAGGATGAGGCAGTCGCCTTGGCATCCCAGTCGGACCCGATTTGAGGAATTCGATCCCAAGCTACCCCTAGCGCCAGGACTTGTGAAAGGAAACTTGTCCCCACGAACTCCAGATGTTAGACCCGCGAGATCTACCTTTTGAGACGTTTGAGGTTTACTCACCTTTTTTTTCCCTTTCCCCATTCTCACGGTGTGGATGAGGTGATTTAACGTGAAAAAGCTAAGGAGATTGCGCAGTACATCGATCCCCAAGACCCTCTTCGGATTAATGTCGATTTCCCTTTCTTGGTCTTTCGGTAGCCTTACTTTCTCTTTTATACTCCCTGATGACGGATTTGTAGTGGAATGCCGGTTTTTTCATTACGTAAAGATCCTTTGCTGCTGTAGTCTAAGACGGCTTGGATACTGATTCCGCGAAGCTTTCATGTGTGAACCTTTTCTGTCACCTCGGGGTCGCTCATACTTCCCTCCTTTTTCAGACCTAGGAACCCCGACTGCCGACCACGGACGCTTACTAGTGCTCAGCTCTGGATACAGCGCGCCGATTTCGCTTTGAAATGGTCAGCGATTCACTCCCTTTCCGCTTGAGCGTCTTTTTCCCCACTAGTATGCAGTTGGCGGATAGCTTTTTGTTGTCAGCGCTATGCGCCCCTTTCGCCGATCGAGAATAAGGAAAATGGTTCCCAACCAGTCTCTCTCCTTGATTCATCGTTGGAGAATGCTCCTTTTTCGTCCCGAGTCTCTGAAACCTCTGTTGCAAATATCACAACGTCGAGTCGCAAAGCCATCCGTCTCCTCCTGGTCCTTCCCCATTGTGATGTATGTTTTTCCTACGATAGGCATTGCCGCCGGCCTAAGCGGCCTCTTCGAAGTGTGAAGTTCCCCTACGAACTCTTGGAGCCCCCCCACTTATGGTATGCTTCATCACAATTGTCTACCTTACACTCGTTCGAACCTCCCTTTTTCCGCTCGGGTTCTCTCTCTCGTCAATCGCAAGTCGTCAACCTCGGGCCCCGCGCACCCCATATCTCCCCGACCCTCTCCTTTCCCATGATGGAAACACGCAACCCCACCATTCCCAGCTTCCCACTCTCCCTATTGTGGCAACTGTCGCCTGGATCTAAATGACACCTCAATATTTCTCGACAGGGGTACTGTTAAAATTCTTTTATAAAGAGGTCTACATCCGGCTACCTGGTTTTCTTGCTCCCCCCACCCCCCCCCCCCCCCCCCCCCACCCCCCCCACACACCCCCAACATAACCCCCCTAGATTATCGCCACTTTTTCGCCCCAATGCTCTGGTTCTTGCATACCAACCCGTCTTTGCGAGTCTCTCTTAGGAGTCTTTGACACGACCATGTCAACTAATATGTTTGTGTGGAGGAGCGTTGTAGTCCCTTTTCCTTCTAATATGGACGCGTCCCAAAAAGAGTAGAGTTCATCCTAGTCTCTGCTTGTTCCCTTTGAGACCAGGAGTAGGGGCATCCCTGCGCCGCTCTGCTGTTAACAGGGTATGTTCACGTCGTTACTTGCTTTTTCCCATCTGTAGTTGGACCTCTTTACTATCTTTCGCAACTCTGTCTTAAGCCCCAATGGCTCTGGCCCGAAACCTTTTCTCTCCCCACTTCGGGATCGCGGCAATTGGCCATCTTTCTGTCGTCAGTACCCCCTTTTCCAGTGGGCCGTCCCGGTCAATTTCCAGCAACCCCGTTTGATTTTTTTGGTGGGCGCCAAATCTCCTCCCTGTAGCTGGGCTATTCCCCCCATTTACCTCCCGCGGACTTGCGCAATAACCAATGGAGTAGGCTCTGCAGGTATTCTGCAAGAAGGCCTCCCCTTGCATGTAAACCCCAATAATTAACTTGATTGGCCCAGAGCCCATGGAATCGATGTCTTTGCATTTTCGAATGGTTCTTTAAAGCCTCGAGATTAGCTTTCTTGAACAGGAACAGTTCTCTTCCCTCCTACTCCCCACTCCTATTGTCACAGCGGTCCCACTGGAAGGAGGATTGAAAAACGTCTCCAGAATCCGAAGGAATTGTCCGTCACGCGCACTGAAGATTCGCAGAAGCCGACGAATGTGTCGGCTTCTGTCTTTGCATGTGCTCGTACTTTTGATCTTCCCTATGGATTTCTCATCCCCGCTTATTGGACCAGGTAGATATCAGTCCGTGCTGGAGTTATCGCTTACCTGCCGTCGATTTAGGAACTGTGAAGGTGAGCCCCCTTTCTTGGAAGGAGAGAACAATATTTGTTGGCCCCCTAGGTACCTTACAGAGAGAGTCGACCCCCCCCACAATTGCTCGCAAGTTATCAGCCTTCTCTCCGCTGCCCTGACCTCTTACCCTCTATGTGTCGGTGAATTTGCTCCTGTCATTCTCCCCTGCTTTGGGGCCTCCTGTGGCCTTATTTCTTTTTACCGAATTGGTGATGCTTCGACGGCGTCTCCGAGGGGTTTAGGCACCCTCGTTCATAGGTCGAGGACTCTTGCTTTTGAGGGCTGCCTTTACTGAATTGGCTGAATCAGTTCCTTCTTCAGGGACCCCCCCCCAGTACGACTTGCTTCCACCCTGTTTCGGCGGTTGATCGATCGGGCCGCCCCCTATAGGTGTGACGGCTGTCCCGGACGAAACTACTCCCAAAACCGCCTAGATGTCTTGTCGCCCTATTTCGTATTAATTTCTTCCTTAGTCCACCCATTCCTACATGATAGGCCAGTCTCCGTATACCACAATGTCAGTCCTCCCACTCGACCTTCGCCTACCTTAGAGAACCTTTGGCTGACCCTTTTTTACTTGCTGCAGGCGCTCTTTTGTCGGCCACCGCCGTGCTCCCTAAGACGTTGCTAATCGGGGTCTAGGGTCGCGGTGACTTCCTGCCGCGTCTCTTGAGAAGCCTATTTCTCCCCCTTTTTTCGACATTGTATCTGAAGATAGTTTGTCGGGTGCCAGTAGGAGGCCATGAGTGCGCATTCTCTTAAGGCATTCATCTAGATTATTGTGATGACCTCCATGGAGCTACAACATTGAGATAGAGAGCTGTCTCTGACGCTTCCTCGTCGCGAAACGGCATGAACACATCTCCACTCCTTCCTGATCCCCCTGCAACATTCTCGCAGATATAGATAAGTCTTTTTCGTGGCTCCAGAGACGCTTGCCGATCTAACTGCAGCCGCCGTCAGGGCTTTTGTTCCCCCTGAGAGTGTTTCTAGAAGGCCTTAATGGGATGCTTGCTCGGCGCGCAGTCAAGAAAAGGAAAAGAGACATACGATTTTTGTCCCTGCAGTGATGCGACCTTCCGGAGTCAAACTGCGCATCCCCTTCCACAAAAGACTGCCCACACGAGCGAATTTTACCGCCAGTAATCCCACTGACCGAGAAGGGAGCTGATGAGTGGACATAGTTCTTTTCCGGAAGGAGGACCGAGTCTCTAAGCCAGGGAGAGGGTAGCTCCGTTTGTTGCTGTGAGATTTTCGGCCAGTTTCCATGAGTTTGGGAAAGAATTTGCGCACTGTCGATTTCCTTCAGCACTGAGCCGGAGGGATTTCGGCTGAAAATGTTTCCATTGGTTGCTCTGCGCCTGTCACGAAGCGCAAAGACTTTCATCTTTGCCCCACTCCCCTGAGGGTTTCTTTTTTTGCGCCCGGCTCGCCGCGCCGCCTCCGCCCTTCTGGTGACTGCTTTGCGCAGCGCGGTCGAGGTAAATCCAGTCCGGCCGTCGTTAAGTGCTTAGATTGACGGACAACTCCCTGGATTTCCCCCATCCCGCTCCGTTCCCGAGTCTTCCTTTGCAAGAAGTTTCCAGTTAGGTCGGCTGCCCATCTTCTACCGCGACTTTTCAATAGCGAATGGTGCCGTCTCTTTCCTTTCACAATATCTAGGCATTTCGGAATCACACTCTTTGACAGGCAGGGCCTTCCCTACGACCCCGACACCAGTGTCCTTTATCAGCTTCTTTTCTTCTCCCCCCTGCCTCCGCCGGCCTCTGTTTCCCCTTCTTGAAAACAGCTTAGTCAACCCAGTGAGTTATGATAACGGCGGTTTGGCCTGTCGCACATGTGCATTTTCCCCAGTAAGTTGCGCGAGGTGAAGTTTCCTCCGCTTTGATACGAACAAGTCTGGTACCCATTTTTTTAGCTGGCTCGGCTGGAGGGATGTTACTTTCCTTTAGTTTAAATCTCCTCAGTGACCAACTATGCGAAAAGACCTTTCGCGCTGTGGGACCATAGATGTTTGAACCCCCCAGCAGAACAAGGTAGGACCGATCACGTAGTCAGACCGCCTAAAGTTTTGCAAGCTCTTTCTAGGCCCCCCCCGTCTTGTCTTTTTCCTGTGAGCCATGAAGCAGTTATTCTTTGCAGTCCATGGGAGGGACGCCCGATCCAGCACTATTCCGATATAATGACCCTGGCACAGTCGGGACTTCTTCCGCCAAGCCCCCCTGCCTTCTCATTTACCCTCCCTTGTGTTAGCTCCGAACTAGAAAATTCATTTATTTCATGCGTCGCCCCTTCCACGGACACCGGCCATGAACAGATTCACAGGAACTTTTTTTTTTAACTGCGGCCCTTGATTTCCACGCCTTTTTCCTTTGGTTTCTCTTAACTCGGAGGAGAATCCGGAATCGTGTTACGTCGGACCAGCCCTGGTTACATCCCCCGGAACCTCCTCACCGCAAGGAGACGGACTACCCAAAATTATCCCCCTTCCAGTCACTTACGTCTGCCCTGATCCGACCTGCTTCGAACTTAAGATTGGAAAAACCGCAGAGAGATCCTGATGACCCGAGCAAAGCCACAAAAGGAAAATTATTTCTTTGGGACCCCCCCCACTTCCCACTTACTTAGGAAATCTCGATTCCCCCTTCCAGCTTCGGAACTGGATCTCGTTTTTAATCACCAACTCTCCCCATTCGACTGGACCGGAGGTGAAGAGGGAGTTGCTCGGATCACCGCCCGCGAGGTGGATTGAAACAAAGAGGCGGCGCTGACCCCCCCCTACCAGTCCTTCCCCCGGTCCCCACCCCAACAGATAAGCCAATCCCCCGGCCATTCAAATGGTTTCGCCCTTCGATGGTTTTTTCTAGTTCGGCCTTGGTTCTTCACTGACATAACTGACTGCTCCTATGACTTTGATTCGATTCGAAGGTTCGCGCTTTTCTTGTCGAAAATGGTAGACTGGTCTAAGAATTTGACCCCCACCCCCCCCACACCTGAGATTGTCTGGCTCTCGTTTAAATTCCCCAGATCAGCGTCCCGAGAGGCTGGGGGGGGTGGAACTTGAAGAGAAAAGATTTTTCGGCCTGTGTTCCTCGAGCTGCGCGAATGTCGGCCCCCCCGGTCTTCGTCTTCCAGAGTCGGGCTTCCAGCACAGGTTTGGGCCCCCCAACATAATGACCCCGAGCTCAACGCCAACTTTCGTTCCCGGTTTCAAGAGTCCAAATCCCTCCGCAGTGGTAAAATCACCTGCACTCTCAATTCAGAAAGTCCTTCTTCTCAGATGACCTTCTACCCAGAATAAATAAGGAGCGCCCCCCAAGTAACTATTCGTCCCCCCGTTCGACTGGTTTTTCCCCAGCTTTGACGTCCATTTCTTATGGACCACAACGTCCCGACCCCCACGCTCACAATTAAAGTTGGTTACCCTCTAGTAAGTCTCTTCAATAATCATTCCCATGTTCCTCCCATAGGTGTATTTACCTGAGCCCCACTGAACTTGTCGTTCGAGCGAGAAAGTCTATTTCCCCTCCCCTGGCAACTACCTCAATAGCCTTATCCCTGGGTTCCTACGACACCTGCGTAAACTTCCGTTATAGTCTCCAATCAACCTTTTTTTTCCCCATTAAACCTTGTCCCCCTTCTCCTTGGCCGCAGAACAAGATTCGCTTTTCGCGTTGGTGTCTTTTTTTCCCATCCCTGTTAACGGAGTTTTAGGGATTCATTGGTTTATAGTGTGAGACCTCGTCTCTCACTTTCCTTTTCGAGAGTCTAGCAGCCCTGGCGCTCCCCTCTCCAGCCTCCGTCTGGCCCCATTATGATCATACCCCACAAGACACCCCTCACCAAATACCCCCTTTCCCCTCCCCATCGCCGCTTCTTCTCGGTTATTCGATTTTTCCAAACAGACCCACTTCGTCCAAAATGGACATTATGGCGGATTGAGACGGATGGTTTCTCTGGCCAGTGAGTGCTTTTCAAACAAGGCTTTCACCGCAGCTCCGTTAAGGGTCGAAACCTTTTTTCTAGGCATGATGTTCGCCAACGCTTAGCCAACTCCCTTTGGGTTCCCAACGCTTCTTTCGTCTTATATCTCGGACCTTTTTGCGTGCCACTAGCGATTCTTTCCCTCTCTCGTCCTCCCAATCTTCTCTATGTAACCGGTCGCTTCGGCAGGTTTTACTGGAATCGATGACAACGAGCCCAAGAGCATACGGCTCCTATATTATACACAGTAGCGAGGTCTCACCGGTCCTACTCCTCCCCGTCCGTGGGGCCCGAGGCGGGAGTGCTCTTTCGCGCAGCATTTCTTGGAGTCCTTCTTTTGACCCGAGGTTTAACGAAAAGGGTTGTTTTCACCTTCCCATCGAATCGCAGGGGCGTACCACTCCTACCCTCTATTTCAACTCTCTCAAGCAGCAAACTAGTCCGTGCATGCCTTGTCACTTTCTGCCCAACGCACGCCCTACATCATGTAGGCCCGAATGCCTGCCCCGCTATTAGATATCCAGCAAGTCACTTCCTAGTCCCTTATCCCCTGTTCCCCCCTTCGTTTCTCATAATTCTGTGGCGTCGCAAGAGCCGATCAGTGATTACCTCCTACGTCCCCCCCTACCCTCCAGCCACAACATCCGGTCGACTTTTGTTTCGGCCCCCAACTATAAAAAAAATTCCCTGCCCTCCTTTCGGCCGGGGCCACTGCGAGGCAAATGTCTTGCCTCCCGGCCGTCCCTTTTTCGTTCATGGCTTTTGGCGCGAATTTCTGAAGGTCGAGTTTAGTCCGCCCCCAAAGACGGTGGTCCAGGTGACTAGACTTCGTATCCGTTCAGGCTCCTCAATCCTAGGCCGGCAAGTACTCCGTCGGTCGATTTTGGGACCCTCGGGGGTATCTATCTTCTGACCATCGGGTCGATGACGGTCGGCTTTCGACAAGCTTTTGTCCGAGTCTCCGTTATGTTAGCAGCGTCTTCCCTTTCAGTGATTCGAAGCGTACTTCTTATTATTTCCATAGGTGACCACTGACCAGACTTTCGGCACCCCTGCTTTATGCTTCATAACAGCTTTTTTTATTTCG
>Ga0179591_1283170_pt1 | contig 11395 bp, 16 predicted proteins | sample CZOMad2_1_08_16f_FD_182891 | JGI IMG/M metagenome (GOLD analysis project Ga0179591, IMG submission 182891) | Vadose zone soil fungal communities from Angelo Coast Range Reserve, California, USA - CZOMad2_1_08_16fungal (PacBio error correction) | ecosystem: Environmental > Terrestrial > Soil >... | reverse complement strand
TCATTTTTTGAACCTGATAAACATTTTGCGATGATCGGGTTCAGATGACAGAGCATTGATTCCCCCCTCCCCCCAAAGTGTAGCTGGGTGCCCCCTCCCCCGTGTTTGGCTTGTTTTGATGATTCTCTTCTTCTTCCCGTGCAGACGTCGAAGAAGTTTGCCCTTCGGTTATTTAAGGCCAGTGAGAGGCCCGAAACAGCCGTTTTTTTCTCGTGGAGTGGCGTACCTCCCCTCGCCCCCTTTTCTCCCCCTTATTCAAGACTCTTCCTTCACGAGAAGGGTGGCCCTTCAATTGTTTTGTCCGTTTTTTCCAACAGCGACCTCCCTCTTCCGATTATTTGCTCTCCTCCATTCCTCAGCGATCCTCAATGATCTGACCAATAGGACTTTCCCTTTCCCCAGCCAGAGTGAAGAATAAGGAGGTAGACCGACCCCTCTCGTTCCCAGTCAGTTTCCCCTTGCAAGACCCCCTCCTTTCGATGAGGACTTTTTTCGTCTGATTTCCTGCTCTTTTCCACCCTCAAGTCTGACGCTACGTGGGCCTTTTCCATTCTGCGCAACTCGTGTGTCTTGATTTCCCGATTACTGGACGCCATCTGCGAGGTAAACCATTCCCTCCTCTCCCTCGCGGGAAAAATCCTTTGGGATCCTCTCACCTTCTTTCCACCGACCATCTCTGGAATAAGAGGGAGGCGCCCCGTTGGGTTTCCCCCTCGGTTTTTCCCTACGCTTCTTTTTCGCCCTTCCTCCTTGGTGATAGGAATTTAACCCGGTGCTACCCCCACTCAACCCCAACTCCCCCCTCCCCCGGTTTTGTTTGTTGATAGGATGATTTTTGCGATCTCCCTTCTTTCCCCTTTCTGATCGCCCCCCCTGGTGAAGAAGTGACGGAATGGGTCCAGTTTTTCTGTTGCCCCTCCCTTTCATTATTACTAACTTCTTCTCTTCTTCGCGCTCGTTACAACCTTACCATTGAATCCCCCCTTCCTACTTTAATCTTCTCCCTTCCTGTGACTTCTTTCGATCCTGATCTTGACCCTCATGCCTTAAAGTTTCCCCCTCCGACCCACTGAGTCGTCCCCCCCGAAACCCTCTCTTCCATCTCCTGGCTTTTTTGCGGGGCCAGGCCCGGTAGTTTTTCGTTTCTGTTCCCCTGATGGATAGCCCCCTCTTTTCATCATCCCCAACATAGCTATTCCCCCAAGGTCAAGCGTCTTTTCTGCTTAACATTAGGTCGGCACTCCCCCCCCCCTTTTCTCGTCGCGCACTCCCCCTCCTTCCTCGCTTTTCTTTAAGGGGTCACTTGCTTAGACCATTTTATTTTTTCTCCCTGGCCCTTTTCCTTTCAAATGGGGTTTTATCCTCCTGTCCTCCCCCACCGAAAACCTGACTCCCCCCCTGAAGCCCCCCGTACACCCATCCCCCAGAATACCCCTTCCCCTCGTGTAAAGACCCAGCCAGACACTGGTTTCTCCTTACTCGTTGCCCCAAAGCCCTTTTAAGGGTCAGCTCCAATATACAACCCTTGCTCCAGCCATTTACCCCGATTCCTTCTAGGACAATTCTATAAAGTCCTTCCTTCCCCCCCTATCAGTTTTCCTCCTCCCCCCATACACCTTTGGTTACCGTCCTCCTCGCCCCCACTTTAGAATAGATTGCTTGGGCGCCTCCTAGACCACGGCCCTCATGGACCCTCCAGCAACCTTCCTCTTTGCATCATTTCCCTGATGACCGGGACGTATAGGGGATATTCCCCCCCCACCTCCAGCCTACTTACCCCTCCTTCTTGATCGTTTCTTTTTCCCTCGATTTCGACTGTAATTGGTACCTCCTTTCTCTTTTTTACAATAATAAGTTGGTTTGGTTTAGACTTCTTTTTTTCCAAAGTCCCGACTCGCCCCGACTTCCACCGATGACTCCCGCCGGCGGCGATAGGGGTTGACTCTCTTCCCCTTTCCCGATCCCGGTAATAAAAGGGAACTTTTTCCCTGGAGTCTTTTTCTTGCTTACGCTCTTCCATGTAACGTGTGCCTGCTCGCCCCCCCCTACATCGATTCGGTTAACCTTTTTTCTCTTTCTTTTTCTTGGTCGAGAAAAAGGGGGTAGTTTTGTTCTTTTTCCGCTCTTCCCCCTCTGTTGCCGTCGGAGACCCCTCGATTCGTAATGTTTTAGGTCCTCAGAGGAATCTTGTACTTTCGAAGATTTTATTTGTCCGTCTGCCCTTCCCCCCTTTGAGTGGGTTTTCCTTGAGAATTCCCCCTTTTTTTTTAGAAGGTTGTGGTGGTCCTCTTTTCCCCCTTGTTTCTTTTTGCTTCGTGGGGAGGTTCTTTTTTTTTTTTCTTGGTCTTTTTTGTTTTTTTTCTTCAGTTGAGGTTTTCCAAACAGAAGACCTGAGAGTTCCAAACCGGTCCAAAGTATGTCGCTGCCCCTTCTCGTGACTTCCCCTGTGACCCATTGCGTAGTAAGTTTCTCGATCGACCGTGTTTTTTTCGTCCTCCCTTCCTGTTGTTATCCTGAGCCCAGCAAGACGCAGAAGCGGTGATTGAATTTCGATGTTGTTCTTTCTACTCTGTTTGACGGATAAATCGACCCCCCCCTCCCCTGTGACCCCCTTAAGGTTGGTTCCCCCTCCCCCCTAGTCCGCCCCCTGGATTGGAGTTTCTTTCTCGGTCTCTAGGAAGATAGGGGGTTCCCTTGACCAGTGTTCGAGCCTAGGTTCTTTAGGGTGTGAGCGGTCCTCAGTGTTCCGGGGACTATTCTAAGGGATTTTGTGAGTCCCGAGGTAAGGTTGTTAACCTAGCCGAAAGTCTCCTTTCAGTCGTTTTTCCTGCCCCTAATGAAAAAGAAAACTTGGGACCTTCTGCTGAGCCCCCGGTCCTCCTTTAAGTCTTCCCTTCCCCTCTCCAGCACCCAGCGCATCCAAAACCCCCTGTTTTCTGGTGGGTCTCCCCTTCTCAACATGCAAGCCATTTGGATGTCCCCCCCCTCTCCCCACCTGCTTTGGAAAAAAAAAGATTTGTCCCCCCCACCCCCGTTCTCCTCCTCCTAGCTCGTGTCCATAGGTTTCGTAACGGATGTTCTCTGGGGCCGACGATCCCTTTTTGATTGCGGGCCTGTCTCATTGTCTTTTCCCGTGATCGTTAAAGGAGTGAGCAGAATTGCCCCTCTCCAAAATTCGCCGTTGACTGAACTCACACTTGATTGTCCCCTCCCTCCTCCTGCAACTCAGGCGACTTCCCCTTCTCTACCCCCCCGATTATTTCCTTTTCCCTCTTGCCCGTGTCAAACCTGATCGTCATGGTATCACTCCGTTTCTTACTTGTTCATTTTACGCTGTCCCTTTGTTCCTGAAGGGGCTTCACTCCTCGACGCACGGATAAAATCTTTCTCCTGTTGCTTCGGTCGGGAGACAAGTTGAGTAACTATCTTCGCTTTTCCTTTTTCTCCTGAATATGTCCCCCCCCCTGGCGACTGGTAAACTCTTCTTATCTCCCCCCCTCTTCACTGCTGGAGGTTATGGCCCTCAAGGGCTGCCCCCCTCTTAGTTTCCCACCTTGAAGGCTTTCCTTTCCTCTCAGCGAATATCGGAAAGCCAAACGTTAGTGTTACACCCCCTTCTCCGTTTCGGTTGTTTGTCAGCAAGGGGCTTGCATTCATCTAAGCTCCTTCTCTGTCTACCCCTTAAGATCCTCCTATCTTTTCAACCCTCCTCCCGTGGTTGTTTGGCTCTATCTGTTTTTTTCTTTCTAACCATTGACCCAGGTTTTCTTATATTCGGGTCGATGCAGAGCCCTTCCCCTTTCCCCCCCCCCTCCAACGAATTTTTACTCATTTTTCTTGCAGCATTTGCCAGCTGATAGGAAAGTTCCCAGCGTCAGCCCAGACGTCTCAACCTTGGGTCTTCCCTTTTGGGCCCTTTAACCCGCCGGTTCCCGCTTTTCTTTTTTCTTCCCTTACCCTCTCTACTCCCCCCCCTCTTCCCGAAATCTCCACATTTCCCAGGTTTTGACTCCCTGGCACCTTCCTCGCGCACCCCTATGAAGAAGAGGAATCTTATTGGATGACTCCCTTTTCGCGCGGAAGCTGAGGACTAAATTCTTCCTCCAAACGGTTTCAGCGTAAGATGAAGCAAGAGGACAAGTTAGTTTCGGCTCCCCCTTCCCCAGATATCTCGTCACGGCCCCCCCCCCCCTTTTCGATGAGTTTCTTGGCGCCTCTTCTTTTCCGTCGGTCGAGGTTTTCCAAGTTATTTTGAGTCCCCCAGAGAAGTTTTTCGATCCTATGCGCCTTTTTGGCCGGCGCCGATCCCTATGAGGAAGAAATCGAAGAGTACCATCCCTCCTCTATCTTCCTTCCCCCCAGACGTGTTTTACGGGAATAACATTTTCTAACCCTTGCTAGTCTCCATAGGAGAAAGGTGGGTTTTCCCTCGTTTTCACCCAGAGTTTGTCTCCTCTCCCCCTTGGTGTGCTGGAGACTTACTCCCTTTTGTCCACAAAGCCACCCCCCCAGAACCGTCGCGTTTTTCCTCCTGCTTTTCTTCGCGTCCCGGGTCCCTTTTATTACGGAAGGTTCCCCCGCCCGCAGTTCGGTGGTCACTTTTTTTTTCCCCTCTTTTCATTCGGTTCCGCTCCCCCGCCATTTTTTGGATGACTTCCCTTTTTTCGCGCTTCCCAACTCCCCCCCTTTCTTTCCCACCAAGAAGACTTTCCGACTCTTCCCTGACCTGCTGGTCTTCCGGCTAATGAGTGAGTGAACCCTCTTTCTCTCCAAATGTCTCTCCCAAATGAGTCCAAGATTAGACATTCTTATAGAAGGGGCGGCGTTCTCCTTTGAAGGCAAGGTACCACGTTTCCTTCTTGCCACGAGGATCCTTCCCCTCTATCAAGACCCCCTTCCCCCCTTCCTTCTTCCAACGGAAGCGATGTGCTCCTCTTAACGAAGCGTTAGCCCCCCTCCCCCGGTCTCGTTTTTCGTCTACACCTACGGACCGTTTCTTTCTTCCAAGAGGTACCCCTTCTTTTAGCGACAGACTTGAGTAAAGGTTTTTTGCACCCCCTTTTAAAAGGGGGGTTCGATCTTCTCAGAAAACCCGTCCCAGGGCCGTCCACTTTACACGCCACCCGCCCCACGAACTCCCCCCCAAGACTCCCCACCGGCACGAAATCCTATTCCCCCTTTTCTACTTTTCCCCAGTCCCAATTGTCCTTGTAGCTGTACAACTCGAAACCCTGCCTTTTTTTCCCCTCCATTTAACAAAGTTAATCTGATTCCCCACCTTCTCCTCCCCACTCGTTCGGGAACTTCCCCCCCCTCGCCTTCCAGTGTCCGGAAGAAAAATACCACGGGTCAGTCTCCCTCCCCTTCTCGCCTCGCAAGATTCCCGGCAGAGGCGGGTCTCCGTCTCTCCCCCCCGCTTCTTTTTTCCCCCACCGGCCCGCAACAGGTTTAATAGGCAGTCCTACGAGCTGTCCCCCTTTCCTTAGTGCCTTTCCCCCCTCTAGTCCACCCCGGAGATAACAGATGATTTTTCTTTTGTAGTGTTTTTTTCACTTTTCCGATCTGAGTGGACGTTGAAGCCTCTTCTTTTCCTCCCTCCCTTGTTTTCTCCTTCCTCCACGTTATAAGAGCGAAAGCGAGAATGTCCCCTATCAACGTAAGCCTTCTGGTATCGATAGTCGGGGGGCCTTTGGGGTTAAGACGTCCCCTTTCCTCCCTCGAGTACAGCCTTAATTCTCTTTGCGTATTATGCTTCTCTTTTTCTTCTGCGCACAACGAATCGCTAGTTCCCTCCCTTTGGGAGAGGGTGCAGGCCTTTTTCGGAGCTATCCCCCCCCCCTCCTGTTGGGAGGGTGATTCTCCACTTTCGGCCCCCGATGTTTGCTTTTTTGCGAACGCTTGCTATGAAGGTGGCGGGATCATCATCTTGGGTAACTGCTAAGATGTTATTAGCCCAAAAACAACAGTTCTTTCCGTTTGAACCCGGACCAAGGGGTTTTCACCTCTTCATTCGATTTTTTTTTCAGCTTTCTAAGAGAGTTTCTTTTTTTTTCTTTTTTTCTTTCTTTAGATTTTTTTTTTGCTCTATTTTTTGTTTGTTCGTTCCCCCCCAGTTTTTTCTTCATGAGAGTCTCCACGGTTCTGACCTCTGATTCCCCCCATCCCCCCCGGTAAACAAAGTCTTCTCTCATCGAGTCTTTTAATACGACGCTTAAACTGCCGATTTTTTTTTTCCTTTCGCCGCTAGAAAAGTTGTTCGGGACGACCCCGCGCTTTCCCATCCCCCCTTCCCGCGCTTCACCAGTTTGTTGGACGGAGAGATGTGTTGATTCTTTTTTTCTCTAGCCGTTCCGCCCATCTTTATCAAGAGAACCCCCCCCTTTACCCCCTTTTTGTCCCCGCTGAAACCAGGCCCCTGGCTAGGATGATCTCTTCTCCATGTCCTCTTTCCTCCTTTTGCCGACCCAAGTGTGACCTCTTTTCCCTCCTTTTTTACTGGATGAGATTTTCCCTTTCCCCACTGGCTCAGGCTTTGAATATCTTCCCTCTGCCTTTTTGGGTAAGAGGGTGAAGTTTTAGTGCACGGAGCGCCCCCCCCTCAGCGGATCATCAAGTTCGGCCCCCCCTCATTCAAGCTGCCACAATCCTTATTTCCCTGTCTTTCTCACGGTAATTCTCCCTCCCCCCCTTTCAATCTCCCCCCCCCCCCCCTCCGGCACCCCCTCTCCCCCCTCCCCAACCGGGCTGGATGGGGGCTTTCTTGTCACCTCTTCCCTCCGCCAGAACCGTGTACTTTCCCCCCCCACGGCTATTCCCCCCCCAGAGGGGGCCCCCCCACACCTTGTTAGTCCCTTCTCGAGAAGATGCCACAGACGTTTCGTCCTTTTCTGGGGTGAATCTCTAGCGCGGTGGGGGAAAAGGACCTGATTTTCCTTTTTCAAAGTCGGGTATCGTCCCTTTTCCCCCCTCCCACACCCCTTTTACGTGAGAAGATCCTTCCCAACATGTTTTGGCGCAAATTGATGTTTTATACATCGTCCTCCCCCCTGCGATCCGTCCTCAGACGGCACTGCTGGTCTTGCTTGAATAGTCCGTCCCCCTCTTTTTCATGGTTATAATAGATTATTCCGTCCTATTGCTTCCCCTCTCCTCTGCAATCTTTAGGACCCCCTCCTTTCCTCGTTCTCTCAGAAAGGATCTCAATTCGTCCTTCCTTCTTTGTTGCTTTCTTCTTGAGCCCCTGGATAGTAGCTTATCCGTTTTCTTAATAGGACCCCATGTTCCTCCTTAGTTACGAGCACTCCCACGTGCTCCGTCCCCCTTCTTGTTGACCTCCTTCTCCCCACTACCCTTATAATTTTCTTTCGAAGGACCTTCTTTCCTTAAGCTATTCACCAGGCCAGCCCCCACCCCTTTTCAACTTACCGGTTGGCGGGGGCCCGCAAGGGGCTCTTCATCCCTGCAGTCACATCTTTTGTTTATCTTTCCCTCAAAGAATTAATCTCTCTTCCATAATCTTTGTTTTTTTCTATCGATAAGTTGGTGCTAAACGGATCTATATTCGGTCTCTTAAGCCCCCTTTCGGCCCTCCCCCCCCGAACGTGCCCTTTTTGGTTGGACCGTTGGGCCTTTCCTTCTTCCTTTTCTCTTCTGGCCTTGCAAGTTCCCGTAAAGCAGACTTTGTGCCACTCCGTTTTTCAGGCCCATTTTGAAGAAACCTCCCGAACGGTCCTAGTTGGTAGTCTTTTTTTCCAAACCTTTTCCTTCCTTCGATTCTCACTCTACGAGAAGGTGGACTCATGCTCACCTGTCCGACTCTCCAATATCTAAGCCCCTCTCTTCTTTCTCGTTAGGGTTTTTTCCCCCAGCTTTTCCAGTCCCCGAGGCTAAACATACATCGTCAGAGGAATCACTCGTCCGAATTAATCCTGAGGTATCAGAACCCTTCCCCCTACTTTTCGGTCCTTTCACGGGAAAGACCATCTAGTTCGATTCTTCAATTCCTGTCGCTTTTTTTCCTTCGGTAGAGGTACTTGATTAGCCCCCCCCCCCACGAAGTGGGAGGGCATTAGGAGCACGGCGGGTTTCCTTTTTTCCGCCTCCCACTTTTACCCCATCATGGAGAGGTGAACCCTCCATGATAGATTTCTTCCTTCCCCCTCCCTGGTTCGTTTTTTTTTACCCCCCCCCTTCTTTGACCCCCAAATAGGAGCTGGCTCCCTTTTCCCCGGTTTTGGTCACTTTCCAATACGCTTGATTTGATCGCCACTCAAACCCTGGTGCTTCGTCACCTTGACCTTCCCTGTGTCCCTCACAAGTCCCCCCAATAAAGATTTTTGTCTCGTTTTCTCTTATTTGCTTCGTGACGCCGTGGGACATTCGATCTTCCGGCACGCAGCAGTGAGGTCCTGGCCCCCCGTTGTATTGTTTCACCTTGGTTAAGGTACTTGAAACAACTTTTATTTCTTCAGTCTTTATCCGATTCTTCCCCACCACTTACACCCGGTTTTCCCCCCCCTTTGCAGCCCCCCTTTTCCTCATTCCCTTCCTCTCTTTTAGACCCCTTTTTCCCTGGCACTGTGACAAACGATGAAACCCTTTTTAATCCCCCCCTGAGTTCTTTTTATTTTTTCTACCTCGTCCGCTCTTTCCTCTTGGGGAGGATGTCGATTTTCAGGCCCGGTACCCCCCTTTTTCGTCTTGGAAAATAGGAGCCCGTCCCCTCTCTCCCTCATCCCCCATGACCTTTTTTTTTCCCCCTCGTCAAGCGCTTTCTAGCTTAGATTTTTCCTTGCTGTTAGGTCCCTCCACCAGCGAGTCGAGCCCCCCCTACGGCGAACTTTTGGGATCATCGGGAGTCACGACTGCCGACCCTCCTTTGTTTTCCCAGGTTTCGGACCCCTTCCGTTCTCATGGCGATTCTCCCCTCGACCAAACTAAAAAGTGCCGTCCCCCCACTCAGCCACCGCCCCCCCTTAATACACCACGAATCACCCCCTTACAATAGCCCCCCTCCCCCCGCGACCGCCCCCCCTTTTATTTGCTTTGCCCCCTCCCCATTGCCATTATCTTCCCCCCCCACCCCCCTCTCCCACCACCTTCTTTTTTTTTCTCCCCCCTTCCCCCCAAGCCCTTTGAGCCAGAAAATTATCTCAAGAGTGCACCTTCCCTTCCCCCACTCCCCTGCTAAAGTGGGACCTCAGACCCAACCCCACGGGTCTCGCTATAAAGCGACTTGACAAGCCGCCCCCACGATTCCGTAATCAGTTCTCGCGTGCCCGGAAATATGAAAACTCAGAAAACCTTCCTCCTCCCAGAAGAATTACCCCTTTTTTCCAGGGATGACAGTGACCTTCCGTTCTAGCACCCCCCCTCGTCTCGCTTCCTAGAGGGCGACGGGATCTGTTCTCTTACGAGATGGCGAGTTGACGTGTTCAATTTCCCCTTTTCCTCCACGTTTGGTGAGAGGATAACTTTCCCTCACCTCTCCTCTCCGTGCCGTACCCAGATAAAGATCAGTTTTCTCCCCGATCGCCCTCTGGTGCCCTACTCCCCGCAGAATCCATTCCTTTCATAACTTTGACCTTGACCAGTACTTTTCTTATCTATTGTCCATGATACTTCTTCTCTTCGCGCGCCCGTTTACACGTATTTTCTTTTCGAGGGGGAGCGCGGAGGCCTGTCTGAGTCTCTTCCCCTCCTTGTTTATTGTTACTCCCCCTTCGGGTGTGAAGGAAGTTTGTGCCGAACGCTTGAGCAAGGGGCTTCTCAAGTTTGGTAAAATTTGCGCCCAGCGCCGGTTTCTTTCTTGTACGTTTCTGAAAATTGCTTGGTGGAAAAGCTGAGTTTATACGGTGTTTGCTTCGCGTGCAGGGGAGTTTTTCCTTTTTGTAGTAGGTTTTTGGGTGACGGTGGTCGTGGGAAGGGCGGTTTCTGTTTTTTTTTCTTTCCAGGGATTTAGAAAAACCAGTTGTCTCCCCTCGGATTTTTCGACCCCCTTCCCCCCCTTCTTTTCGCAGAAGATCTCTATAGGCCCTCCCATTTAGTTTAGGTTTCTTGAGCCGAGGTACCTTTTTGAAAGAACCGTCAGATGTTCCTATTCGCCTCCACCCTCTCAGAGGTCGGGAGTCTGTTGGATGTAGCTTTGGACGTCTAAATTTTGAACTCCCGCTGAAACCCCGAAGGGAATGGATGGCCCGCTATCCCCCTTCCTCTCTCCTAGATTGTCTGGTGCGCCAGTTGTGCTCCCCAACTTTTTCGATCATCTTTTCCAGGAAAGTTCTTTTATCCGGCCTCCAAGGCGCAGGAAGATATTATTCCCTTTCTTCCCTTGTTGCCGTCACCCCCTGATGTAAGGTTTTCTCTCGCGAAATAAGCCCTCCGCGAAGTCTCAAGTCTCTTCCCCCCTTTTTTTACCTCCCGGAATGCCTTTGCTTAACCCATCCCTTCCATCCTGAAAACCTCCTTTACTCCACGGCCCCTCCCCCTAATGTACCCTGAAAGGAAATCTACTCCCACGACCATGACAGACGCTTTTTTTTTCAACGCAACCAACCTGGTCGGTTTTTTTTTTTGGTGTGTCGGTCACCGGTGAGTTTTTTCCCCGCCGCCCCAAGGTGAGATGGCGCTCCCCCACAGTTCCTTATGAAAAAAAAGCATAGTGCCCTTCCCCCACCGGTTTAGCCTTTTTCTCTTGAGGCCTGTTTTCTTGTAAGAAGGTGATCCAATTCTCCCCCCCTCTTTTAAACGATCGTCGCTTTCCGGGACTGGGTTACTCATTGTCTTCCAGTAGGGCTCAGATTCCCAAGGGAGACAGCCCTTTGTCTCCTTGCCCTTCGCCCCCCCTTCCCCCCCCTTTCAATCAAAATGATTTTTGACCATGCCCCCCTTCTCTCAGACCAAAGTCTTTCCTCTCCCTCGATTTCTTTCCGTGAAGATGCCGTTTTTAAAATCTTTTCTTTTTCTTTCTCCCTTTCCGATTAGGGCGGAATCATTTGCCTTCATCCCTTCCTGATGCCGCTTTTCGACTACTGATTTTTTCTTCCTCTTCCTTCCATACGGAGAGCAATCCATAGTGAGTCTCTTTCTTTTTTCCTCGTAAGTTCTCCCCTTCTGAGTTTCCAATCTATCGTAGATTAGACTTTTTTTATACTTTCTACCCCCAGGTCGGATTTCCTCCTCCGAATTTAAACCGTGAAAGGGGCGGTTCTTTTCCCCCCCCTTTGCCATGAAATAATCTTCCCTTTGCTGACGGCCTTTTCCTTTGGTTCATCTTGAATTACCTTCCCTCACAACCGACGAGGTTTCCAACCACCGGAGACGTCGTTGGGAGGTTGCCTCCAATTTTCTTTCCCGTTTGAATATAAGCTCGTCATCCCTCCATCCTTACCCTTTT
>Ga0179591_1144338_pt1 | contig 11396 bp, 12 predicted proteins | sample CZOMad2_1_08_16f_FD_182891 | JGI IMG/M metagenome (GOLD analysis project Ga0179591, IMG submission 182891) | Vadose zone soil fungal communities from Angelo Coast Range Reserve, California, USA - CZOMad2_1_08_16fungal (PacBio error correction) | ecosystem: Environmental > Terrestrial > Soil >... | reverse complement strand
TTGTTTAATCTTATGCACGTTTTGACGAGAAGTCAGCCAGCGTCTCCAGTCTTGAGCTTGTGCCATGCGTCTTGATCATGTTCTTTTGATGGTGGAGTTTTTCCTTGATGTGAAATCAGGTGACTTGCTCCGCCTGGCACTTCGGGCTCGTCACTGCCCTATGCGCCGGATTGGGGGGAGCGCCGGCGCGAAGAATCTGCGTCCTGCCTTCCCCCCATGCTGGCTGGACGTAACTTTCAGTTCCTTCCCCCGTTCACGTTGCCCCCCCGTGGGTTCCACGTCCTTCTCCCGAACTGGTTTCAACACCGACCTGTAGGCTGTGAGATCCAATGCTTTCCCCTTTCGTTTCTCCGGCGTTCAGCCTTTTTCCTGATCCTTGTATCGTCCCTACGGGAGCAAACTGGTCAATAAGGATCAATGAGATGTTCTTCGTACGGGATTCTCCCACCCGTGGCTTTTTAGGTAATATATGCCGTTGGGCCGCTTTTCCCCCATCAGCACAGTGAATCCCAAGGTAAGTGGCCCATACCCCCCTATTTCTTCTGGCAAGTGTGCTGTTGCGCCGGCTCTCATTGACTCTCTTGCTCTTGACCGTTTTTCATTGTTGTCTAGCTGTGCACATTGACAAGAAGGGGACCGTGGTATTTCCTCCAGGTCAATGGACAAGGCATTCCGTCCCAGACAGTTGACACGCACAGTCCCTTCGTCTATGACGGGCCGGACGCCGAACCATGGTCGCGCCGCGAGATAGCCTTTCTTCCTTCTTCCGCAGGGTCATCTTCTGTAGATTTCGCGGCACCTTTTCCACATGCGGGTCGATTCCGTGTTTTTCTCGCGGGAACTGTTCGAACGTTAATAGTTCTTTTGGCTCGCTCGGACGGCCCGCTAGAGCGGCGAGAAGCTTTTCGTACGAACTCGTTTTCTCCTCACGCTTGAGAGCCAGACTCATCGCCAAGCAGTCTCGCACGACGGCTCTGACACGGTGATTGATTCCTCTTTCTCAGACAGTGCTCGAACCAAGGCGAGGACTTCTCCCTTTCGCAACTCCCCCAACTTCGACCGCGCACCGCGAAATCTTGGGCCTGCCTTCCTCGATCGCTTGCTACGTCCCGCAGTTTAAGATCCGACCTTTCCCCTCCCTTCAAATGCTTCTTTAACTCCTTCCGGGTCTTCACACTACGCTAGCGCCCTTTGAGACTCCCGAGCAACCCTGAGACTGGTTCTGACCCAAGGATAACCGCGCTTTGCTTTTCCTTTGCAGGCGCCCAAGTCTTACGTGCCTTTGTCGCGGCGACTTTCGGATGGTAATATCCCTCCCTTCTAAAATTTGACTAGCATCTCCTGCGTTCATCGAATCCCGTGCCCGGCGGACGATACACAGGAGAGGCGTTTACTCCCTTTTCGTGATTTGAGCAGTTTGTCCCCCATCCCTGGTGAATCCACGAGGCCCTACGTCATCCCAGCTCTTGTTTTGGAGTTTTTAGAAGTGCATCTGGCGAGCGACTTCCCCTCATCCTAGAAATCGACCACCGTAATTATGTGCGGGGTTATCTCAACTTTCTTTCCCGGTCTGCCGCACCGGTTGCCTGGATTTTCGGAGCTGCGCGTGAGGAGTTTTTTAGACGTTTCTATCCATCTCTCTTTATAACATGTTGTGTTTTCGCTTTAGTTTCTTTTTCGTTCTCGCTCTCGCGATGCCTCAACCTCCATACCCGAGCCCTCTTGGGACCCCCTTTTCGCTGGACCGAGTGCGCTGTAACGATTCGATGCGTCTCTTGACCCCCACTGCTGGGATTCCTTCCTTAGGAGCGACCTTTCTTTCCCCGACTGTCGATCACTGAAGTTCTTGAGACGGCGCGGGTGTTGCGGGTAGTTTCTTCCTCGTGTCGCGGTTTGGAGATGAACGCAGAGAGCTGCTGGTCTGGTTTCTCTCCCATTTACTTCGCCTTCGAATTTCTCGATTCGCCGCGTCGCGTTTCTTCTTCTCCTGGGTGGACTGGCAGTACCGACGGGGCTTCCTTTGTTGAACACAGGTGTCCCCACGTTTGTTTTCCTCAGTCCGGACGTAGTCCCTGAGCGATGTGACGACCATGTGGTTTTATTTTTCATTGGCGGTACGCTTTGACAGGTTTTGCCGCCTCTTTTTTCCCCCCCCCCCCCCAGAGCCTTTTTCTCTGCGAGAGTTTCTTTTGGGGTGTCTGTTGCATCTGTCGGAGATAAAGTGGCATTGTCGATAATGGGAGATGTACTGTGTTCTCGCACTGCTCCCAGGCTCACGTTCTCGGCTAGGTTTTTGCCGCGAACTGTCTAGCTTCGTGTATTTAGAGCGGGCCCTCTCTTGAGTTCCTGTCGCCGTCGCCTCCGAAGGATTCGACTTCTGCCGCTCTGATCCTTTGCCGACTCCCCTGTTAGTTCGGAGCGGCCCGTTCCGCGTCGTTGGCACGCTCTTTACCACCGTTGCTTTCTTATTCCCGAAGTGCCTGCCCCAGCTCGTTCTGCTGATTGAGATGAAGATTCCTCGTAGCCGGCGCAATTTACACGTGCAGTGATACAGCACGGTTTCAAGTCTCCCCCCCTCATTTTATCGTCGCTTTTTGTTCCTGCAATTGGCGTTGGGCGAACACCTTTTCTTACTTGCATCCTGAGGATTCACCTTCCCTCCTTTCTGCAGCCGTTTCTTGCCGCAGGGTGTCCAACTGATACGTGCCCTTCACGCGTTGATGCCTTTTTTTTGACTTGGTTCGTAGTCCTTTCTGTGGCACCCCTTGCGGCTGCGCCTTCAGACAATTTAATTCATCTAGTTTCCTTCAGTGACTCTTTTTCCTCTTCATTGTCTTGTGACCTCTTTTTTTTTTCCGGTTCCGAGTAAAGAGAGTGCGCAGGCTTTTGACTTCTACCTAACTCATGTCACGTCTCCCTTTCCTGCACCTAACTGGTTTGTTTTAACCCCCCATCGTTTCAGTTGGTTTGAAACCCGGGTGTTGGCGACATCACCGGCGGTTTACAGCGCAGGAGAGTCCAGGGTGGTGCTTTGCTCTTCTTTGCGCTCACCGCATCGCGTAATCGTACTTCTCCTATCTAGTTCGTAGCCCAAGCCACCATGATCGTCCACTAATCAGAACACGTTTCTTCCCCAACGACAAGACCGATCACGAGCTTTTCCCAAGCTATGACTTACTGACGTTTGTTGTCGTAGTCCTATCTTTCCCCCCAATTACATATCCGTTGTGAGTTTCCCCTACTCCCCCCCCTTAGACGAACTAACGGACCTTCCCCCCGATCCCGTCAGAGCTTTTTCCTTCAGGGATCGAGTTTTCCCAGTTTTCCGTCTGTGGGCATCGGTTCTCTTGGGCTTTTAATGGTTCGGATTTTCGACTTTTCCTAGTCAGAAGGAGCTTACACTGTAGAGTTTTTCTTGATTGAGCGCACTTGCTGAGCCGCCTTTTAATCTCGTCACATTTTCCGCACCAAAGGAAGGTGACGGACTTTATTTCCAGCCCTTGTTTTAAACTATTCGATCCTCGTTTCCCGATGGTGGGTTAAATAGTGCTTTGCTCCCTCCGACCTTGAACATGAGTTCTCGTCGTTAGTCCTTTATGCCCCTGCTTTGACAGTCACTAGGTCTAACACGGTTTCCCTTCGTTGTCCAAAGCGTCGCATGAATGTGACATCATTCCCCCCTGCTTTCCGAGTTACGTGGCGGTTACTATGGGTGGCCGCACCTTTTTCCAACTTTGAAAACCCACCAACCGCCCCCTCCCTCGAAGCCCCTTTTCCCGGGAGCCGGAATCATTAGGGCCCTTTTTGTTGGCCCCGTCGCCACCGCCTGATCGGGAACGGATCCAAGGGAAATTTCTTTGGCCTCCGCCCGTTGCCAAGAAGTGTGAACTCGTTGTCGCCGGAAACAAGTTCTTCGCGCCACAATTTTCTGTGTCAGTCAGCTCATGATTCCGTCTTACTCGTTCCGGAGCCGCGCCTTTGCGGAGAAGTAGTTTCTTTCTTCTACGTGTACTACCGCTTATGTATTGAGTTTTCCTCCACCAGGCTCGGATTCCATAGAAGCAGGAGACTTCAGAGTCCTTTCTTTTTTCTCGATCATTGCTAGCGCATCTTTTTCAGAGTAGGAGTCGTAACCTCCGACGGAGCTCGAGTCTCTCCCGGTCTGACTTACTAGGCTCATTTTCCCTAGAAGTTTGGCTCCCGGTTTTTGTTAAAGCTCTATGTTCGACAGTAACCGACTAAAACCGCCCCTCCTATTCTCCCCCAAACTACCAGACTTTCATTCTCCATTTTCCAAAGATGGGCCCCTGCGTACAGATAGTGAGTCGCGAACGTATTACTCTACTTTCTCCTACTATTCCTCGAGTGACAGCGGGATGAACTACGAACTGCCGCCTTCCCGGAGCTTCCTTTTCGCCCCGCCAGCTTCGCCCGTTAGAATTTCACGCTTGCCCTTTCAGTGGCCCGTATCACCAGCGTCGTCGCGCCATTTTGATGGCGATTATAGATTTTATCTAGTTCGGTTTTGTTCCCATTTCCCCTCAGCCTTCTTCTTTCATCTCAGCGATCGCCCCCGCCCTCTGATAACTATCCAGGAATGCGCGTATCAAGAATCTTACGTGCTTCTGAGCCCTTCGCAGCCCAATCCCTGGGCACTACACCGAGCCGCGTAATTCCCTTTTGGCGCCGGATCAGCCTCATTGGCCTACTTGGATCAATTTCTTTTCCTCCCCGAATGCTTCGTTTTTTTCCAGACCATGATGTTTTGAGGTAGGCAGTTCGAGAGAGGACCGGGCCTGCTTTTCTTTTTTTCAATTTCCCCTTCTCGTGTGTTGTTTAGTCTTGATAGTCAACTTCGTCTGTATCGAGCCTCTCCTTCACGCCATACCCTACGCCCTACTTCGCACCAGTTTTTTGGTCGTGCTTGAGGGATTCTTTTCTCTCGGGCTGATGCTTATTTCTCCTGATGTAACCACCCCCCCCAACAGAGGGTTGATGATGTTTTTTTGCCTTTTAGGTTGCCCGAAGTTTGTTAGGTCACTTTCTCTTCGAAGTTCTTGAGACCGCCCGTCTTCCGTTTATCTTCCAGCGGTGTCGATGTCTTCTTCTTCCTTCAGAACGCCCCTCGATCTGTTGTGTATCGTTGCCCGTGTAACTAGACATATGTACAATCATCATCCTCCCGCGCTCTTCTTCTCGAGGCTGGTTCGAATTCCCCATACGGGCCTCCCCTTTCTGTTACCAGTTCCGTGCACTCTGTCGGTGATTTTTCGGCAATCTTTCCTTTGCTGCGTCTCTTCGCTCTGGCGATTCGGTAGGTCGATTTCCGAGTGCCTGCTGCTCTTGTCGCTCCGGCGTTTTTTCTGATCCTTTGGACGTCGCCCAGCGTTGGCCTGTGTTTTTGACTGGAGAGATTTTCCTTTGTCGTGGGTGATCCTTAGTCCCGGAGATTTTCGATCCCTTTGATGACGCGATAGCCTCCCCCTTGTCGCAATTCTTGGGCCGATCGCTCGGTTTCCCGAAATTTATGGACTAGGTTACTCTGTCCACTTTTGCCTGTATCCTTGTCCCGAAGCTTCCCGGCTTTCTTCGCCGCCCCCCTACTCATTAATCAAGAGCCCGCCTAGATCTGCCGTTTCGGGGTAGGCCGGCCATTTCCCTAGATGACTTGTGTTCCCTTTCTGTCTACACACGAGAACTGTGAACGTTCTAGTATATCTCAGGCTTTTCTCTACCTCCTCCTTCGCTGCGATTCCAACTCGACCTTCCCAGGCAAGTGTCCCTTTTTGGCACTTTACCTTGCCTCACTTCTTTTCTTTGGTGGTTACTTTTTGTTTCCTCTTCTTGAAAACGGTGCTTATGTATTTCTCCTGGCGGCTGCCTCGCCATCCTTGCCCCCGCCTTTCTGTTTCCCAGCGCTGTGTTTTTAGTCTCCCCCGCCTTTCCCATTTGACGGAGCCCTCCGCTAGGTCTTTTTCCCTTTGGTGCGAAAGTGAGTTTCTCAGCAGTGTTCCCGCCCCGGTCTCGCTGGCTTTACGTCTGTACTCTTTCCTGCTCTTTTTTCGTGCTCCCGTAGGTTCCTCTTTGGCTACGTTTTCTGTTTTTAATTTTTGACCTGACGATTCTCCGGCCCTTCATTTCATCGTGTTCTTCTTGATTTCGCCCTCACCCATGGTTTTTGTGAACAAAATGGGCAGTTTTTTCTTCCTTTCCTTTTTGAGGAAACCCCCTTTTCCCTGCTAATCCGTACTTCCAGGTGTTACGCGACGCGTGGTTCCAGACGCTTCCTTAGCCTAGTCTTCAGCGCCCGTGCTTCCATTTTCTTTTTAGAATCGTCATGTCCGTTTATCTTGTAGAACTCCTTTTTACTTTTAGCCCATATCGTACGATCCACCCTCGCTCAAGTCCGGTATAACATCTTTCTCTCGGCTTTACGATCTTATGGATTTTTCCGGCTGGAGGTCATCTTTGCTTTTCGGTTTTTTTTCTATGGACCTCCCTCTCTTTTTCCTCCTCCTGGTTTTTGAGATCTTTTTCCATTTCTGAACTCCATTTTCGAGCCGGACTCCCTTTTTGACCCCCATTAGAGCTCTGGTTACAGCCTTCTGGTTTGCGCTTCCCCTGGTCTTGATCGGATTCATCGTTTTTTTTCCATTCTTTCTGGTCGCTTTATTTAAGAGCCTATTTCTATTATCGTCAACGATTAGCCCTTGCGCCTACAGGACGTGTTATCCCTACCTCGCGCGACCCCTTCCTCTTTCCTTCGCTACCTGCGACTCCTTCTTTTCCAAACCTTGCCGGGGACTTAGAAACCGGGTGTTTCCCCGAACTTTGGTTCCCCCTTTTTTTACACGTTCTTATTGCGCCCTCCCAGATTCGTTTCCCTGCGTTCTCGGCGTCTTCTTTCCCTTTTCTCACCGGTAATCTGGACTCTGAACCTACGTGTCGCCCCCAGATGGCACGAAGGAGTCACACTCGCCAGTCATCTTCCCCTTTCCTTCAAAAGTCTCTTGCGATTTTTTTTTCAATTCTGCGGCCTTTTTAAGTGGCACCTTTACGCCACCCACTCCCCATCCCTTTTATTTCTGTCGCCGGATAATACCCCTCTTCCCATCCCTTTGGTGTGCCGGCAGCCTCCATTGACCAGACACTTCCTGCTTTTTTTGGGCTCGTTCTTCTCAATTTGACAAGGCAAGCCTTTCCCTTTTTTAAGACAATGCCACACCTTTCCTTCCTCCCCCCCCCCTTTGTTCATTAAATACAGTGAAAGTCAAGACTTTTCCTTCTGGCAGACTTTCCCTTTTGCCTCCGGTAGAGTCCCTCCATTTCTTGAGCTCCTTCCGCGTATTTTATTTCTTCGAGTCTCTCTCAGCCGCTTGATCCACGTCGCCTTTTAAACCGAGCTTCGGCTACCGTTCTGTGGCCGGCAGCCTATCGAAAGCGCGCTTCCCTCGATCGTCCGGTTCTTTTGTATGAGTTAGGCGAAGATTTTTGCGTAGTCTCCCCTTCTCGAACTTTTTTTTTCGATCGCCCGTCTCCCAGACGGCTAGCTTCGACCGCAGTTCTCGGCCGAGCCGTGTCGACCCTTTAGCTCTTTCTCCTCTCTTTCATCCCCCCTTTCTAGCCACCGGCCTACGTTCCCAAGATGCTCCCCCCGCAACCAATCCCCTTCAATCTCTCCCCCCCTAGCCCACAACCGCAGATCTTAAAAAGATGTGCGTCATGTTTTCCCTTTTCGCTTCTTTTTTTGTTGAATAAATCCTCCCCTCCTTTCCTCTTCCCCCTGGACGACCTTTCTTTCAAGCGCTTTTTTCTCCCTGAGTAGCAGTTTTTTAACGTCACGCCCGCAATTTTTCTCATGTCGTTGTCCCCCTTTTCGTTTCTGGTCCCCAGCCGTCTGCGTCTCCACCTTAGTGGCGATTTACGTATTTATTATTCATTTCTGCGAACATGTTACCGTTTTCTTCCTATCCCCTCCTATGCGGTCCTCCTTACTCCCTCCCCGAGCTGGTAACGATCTCACCTTCAGTCTTCCGGTATATCCCTTTCGGCGTTTGATAAGGTCCCTTGTCCATCACAGCTTCGTTTCCCCTCCTCTTACTCAGCCCAGCCTTTGTTTTCGCGTCCTTCTAGCCTTTTCCCTTCAATGTCTCGCAATTTTACCCGTCCCCATGCGTTTCTTTTTCCCGACTAGGGCTTCGGATTTTTTTTCTTTTTTGCTCTGTAGGTTGGATGATTTTTTTTTCTTATTTTTAGCATCCCTTCCCCCTCTCCCTTTCTCCTTTTTTTTTTTATGGATTCACCTCTGTCCGGCTTTCTTCCTCCTGATCAACTACTCTCCTCTCCTGTTGGTCTCCCCTACAATAGGGAGGGGGTTGATTTGGATGTTGTATAATAGGCACTGATTCTTCCTCCCTTCCGCGCTGTCCCCAGTGCTGGTATGATTTTTTTTCTCTTTTGTGGAAAGCCTTGGATGGGCGTCCTTTCTCTCCTTTCCCTTGAAGGTCTGATCCTCGTCTCTTGTATCTTTCCCTCGTTTTTATCTCGGTCTTTTCCTAAGAGCTTTTTCTTTTCCTCTGTGCTTTTGACAGTGCCTTAGCCAATTTTCCCACGTCTTCAGTAGTCAGCGAGCTGTATTCTTTTAGCTTGCGATTCTTTGCTCTATTAAGACGGTTCTTTTTTTCTTTTACTTTTCCCCCTTTCACCTTGGTATCCCCTCTTGGGTCTCGTCGCTCTCTTTTATCCTTTCAGTTCAAGAGCTCTTTGCTCGGAGTGTAGTTGGCCTTTTTTCTTCTTTTTTCTTTAGTCTTTTCTTTTTTTCTGAACCGAAGTGGCCATGATCTCTCGTCCTGATTACGGCGGCCCTTTTTTGCTCGGTGTTTCGTTGCGAGCTTCCTTGTGCTGGGTTTTTTTGTTATCATTTCCCTTCTTTTTCCTATGCCGGTGCTTCATCGCACCTCGATTTCTCTCACGTTGTAGTCTGATGTTCCGTTTGATGGAGCCCTCTAGTTTCTTTAGAGCATCTTTCACTCTGATCATTTTTTCTCTGAGTCTCTCTCCTCTTTCTAGCCCTGATAGATTTTCGCCCTCTACCCTCTCGGCCTTACTTAGAGATTTTTTCGGCGAGGTTCTTTCCCCTCATTTTTGTCACGCGCTTCCGTCTGTGATCCCTACTTCGAGATATCAAGTCTCTATGTCTTTTCGTACTCTCCTACTCCTGATGCGAGGTTTCTTACCTTCGTTAGTTATTGAATGGCACGTTTCCTCCTCCCCTTACCTTGCAGTTTCAATTCTGTCTTCCTCCTTTGAGCCCTTTTTCTTAATTTAGGATCCCCCAGGTTGCCTTCTTTTCCCTTGCAAATAATTGTCTTGCATTACATCTTCTGCGTTCTTCTTCTTTTATGAGGAGCGTTGCACCTCCCCCCCTTCCCTTGCAAGAGTTGCTTGACGGCGCCTTTTCCCTCTTCTTCCTTTCTTTTTTTGTCATGTCTTGGACCAGTTTTCCCACTTGGTGTGTGTTTCCCTTCAGTTTTTCCTCATTGTTATAGAGATCGCTTTTTTCATGTTTTCACTTAATTTCCTTAGTGGACTCGTTTTTTTTCTTCCTGACGACGTTTGGCAGTGTCTCTGATTTTATGACGAGAACGTATTTTCACAGAGTTTGAGTGCTCCCCCTCACAGTTCCCCCCCCCATCTGGGACGTCTCTCTTTCTATACCCCTTTAACAAAAGGGGTCTACGTTCCGTCAAGGACCGGTGTTCAGGCAGGCTTTTTTTTTGATTCTCCGTCGAGTGTACAGCGCTTTCCCCCTCCCTTTTTGAATTCTATGAATAGTTACTGCTTCCGCTAGCGGCTGGCTCGCCTATCCCAGATTCTCTCTGGCTCTCCCCTCCCTGAAAACTAGTCATACACCTTTTTCTCCCCCCAACCTCGAGCTTTTCTTGTTCCCCCGCTTAAGGGAAGGCCCGATGGCCTTTTTTCTTCGCGTTTTTTCATACCTACTCTTTTTCCCTCTCCATATTTGTGTTTTTTTTAGCATCTGCTTTCCCTTATTAAAAAGAAAAAGAACTTGACGACGATCGGTCTGCCATCAGTTTCAGACCAGTTCTATCTTGGTGGACCAAATCAAGGTTCGCTCTGTGTTTTGATCTTTTTCTTTCTTCCTAGATTTTAATTTTCTTTATGATTTTGATCAGGTTTTTTCCCTCCTTATCTCTATTGGTCTACGATCGGCCGGATGACTGGTGCTTTTTTTTTCTATCTGCGCGTCCACCCCCTTCCCCGCGACTGCGGCACACCTTCCTGGTTTTTTACGGCTCTTCTTTCTTTCATTTTTCCAAACGTTTCTTCTCCCTTTGATGGTGCTTTCCACCCCTAATTTATTTTGCTCCTCCCTAAAAGAGCGTGAACCTGAGTTCTCTTTCGCGCATTCACCGTTTTGGTTCCCTTCCTCTTTTTTCATAGGCACCAATCCGTTTGATATCCGATTTTTCCACTGAAGGTCGCTCATTCCCTTTGACACGCTTTTATTACTTTTTTCCGCTGTTGGGAGTCATTCCTCTCTTCAAGACCCATTAAGACCATGTCAACTTTCCTACCGCTTAAGGGTCAGGTGGTGCTCTTTATGCTCCCACCCCTTTTTTCGTGGACAGAATGTGAAAGTACCCTTTCTTTTCTTCCTAGCCCCTTCAGTGAATTGCTTTTCCCCCCCCGTTTCCGCCAAGGACTCCAAGTTCACTTCCCGCCCCCTTCTCCCCTCCCCCTGACTTCTCTTGTTTTGCTCACCGGTACGTTCCCTTTTTTTGAGCTCCGCAGCCTCTTCTGAGCGCAGATAGTTGATGTAGCCTCCTAAAGGATCTGCTTTAGCTTTTCTTTTCTTCTCACAGTCTTTTCTTTTTATCCTTTTCACCAGGTCGGGGCCCGTTGAACGAAAAATAGCGCGGTGCGATCATAGTAGTTGCTGTTGCTGGCTCTCTCCGTCTAGTGAGGAGCAGCCCCTGTCTCTTTGCCTCGGAGAAGCCACAGCAGGTGGGCGAGGACCTGCCTTTTCTCTGCGTTCTCCCCCCTTTGGTTTGCCTCCAGAGCAGGGATTTTGCTCCCTAGATCGAGTCGAGACAGCCCCAGACTCGAACCCTTCCTAGGACTGCTCCCCATGCAACCCCCTCCCCCGCAAGTATCTTCCATCGCTTTTTTAAACCTTGCCGCCCCCCGTTCGATCGTCGGCTACGACGTCTGCCGACTACTCGCGTATCGCGCCTATTACCATGCGCCGAAAGCGTTTTGAGCGCTTCTACGTCCAGCTTGACCGGATGTTATTGACGCCCCCTCAGTACCTGTTCGACCAAGTCTCCCGTTCTTGAACGTAGTGGCAATCCAGCTTCGCGGATGGGAGCAGG
>Ga0179591_1351674_pt1 | contig 11397 bp, 12 predicted proteins | sample CZOMad2_1_08_16f_FD_182891 | JGI IMG/M metagenome (GOLD analysis project Ga0179591, IMG submission 182891) | Vadose zone soil fungal communities from Angelo Coast Range Reserve, California, USA - CZOMad2_1_08_16fungal (PacBio error correction) | ecosystem: Environmental > Terrestrial > Soil >... | reverse complement strand
GAAGCGGCTCTCCACCCATCAAGGCTGGCGGACCCAAGGTCGCATGATTGTGGCTGCCCATTGGAGTTTTTCTACTTATTTTAGCACATTGATAACGGCGCTTGGGAGAACCCCGGACAAAGGATTGACCGCCCCTGTGTGCCCCTGCGCAACCGCACCCCCTCTGTGTGACGTTCAAACTTTTTTCCCCCAGTTCTTCGGCCCCGCCACGCTGTTTTGTCCTTCTGCACGTGTTACTCAGGCCCCGGGTAACGCGTTTTCTTAGATACCATTTGCTTTTTTTGCCACTCGACCCGTCTACGTTGGCGAGTCTTTTAGATCGCACGTAATTGCGGCGCAGTAGCTTGTATAGATGCTCGTCCGAAAAATGCGTTTTTTTTTTTCCTTTTCGGTCGGCCCTGGTCTTCCAGGGTTCACAGCGTGTGAGCCGGCATTGCAACAGCTAGGAGAGTTCGAGTATTCTCGAGTTCATGGAGCTTTTTCTTGTTCTTACCAGTTCGGCTGACGTGTACGTGCTGTTATTTGCACGGTTACCCCTGTTGACGACTGGCTCGTCCTGCGTTAAGTTAAAGCTTTTCATTTCACTGACCTTACTCCTCTGGGGTTTCCCTACTTCTCCCCCACGTACAGAACACTATGGCCGTAAAGCAGTTCTATTAAATTCCCCTGGGACGTGCCGGATTCGGCTCCCCCAGATGCGATAAGGGGTTATCATACTAGTCGGTCCCTCCCGAACAATGTTTGCCTGATTAGCAATTTATGGTACACATGGGCTGTGAGAAAACATTAAACCAGTTCAGGAGGGGTATTTCCCTCTTCTTGTAATTATGGTTCTAACATACGCGGTTGAGCACGAGGTGAGTCAAAACTCCGCATTGGACCGTATTCTGGATAAGACCAGCGAATTCCTGCTGGGTCAACTAGCCAGCAGAGTTAGAGCACCGAACATGGGAGGATGAGTCCCGTGTGTTGCTCCTGACGCCACTTAGTGAAGTCTCCCCCAAGCCCCCTCCTGGGGATCCCCCCCTTTGCCGTGCCGCGTTCTTTGCTCCCTGAGATTGCTTCTTTCTTTTTTTTTTCTATAAGTGCGTCTCCGTTAGTTCATCTCGCTTTACTCCAGCGCCCGTTTCTCATCGTTAGACTTGGCCCGGATCTTTTATCAGTCCAATTTTATTCTCCCCCCTTTTCGCCTGACCTACTGGGCATCTATAATGCCCAATTTCCAAATTACCTGTCCTTACCTATATCTTCGGCCACTTCTCTAGAGGTACATGATTGTTCTTCTCTATTAGTTCCTTGTTGCGATTCTTTGGTTAGCTTAGAAACGTGGGAATAAAGTCTTGTGTAGCAGGTATAAGTTTAAGGAACGCTTCTCCCTCATCTGTCCATGCTTCCATCCTTAGTACTATTTCCATGCAACTACTCCGCCCTGTTCCCCAGTCCGATCCCAAAGTACGGGAAATGCCCCTTCCTGGCATGTCCACCCTGCATGCTTTGAGAGCAAGCATTTCAGAATAAAGGTTGCCGGGACTATCCCCCTCGTTCGATGGCAAAGCCCGTTGCTCTTCCCTCACGTAGCTTTTCCCATCCTTGGGTGTGCAAGAGACCGTGGGGTTCATCTAACGTAGCTTTCTATTATCTAGTACTCCTTGTATCGCTCCACGCACACAGTGGTTCCCTGCCACCCCCCCTTAGAATTTACCCCCCCGGTCCCCGGCCTGGATTGGGGAGACTTTGAATGGGGACTTACAAAACCTCCGCTGCTTAGCCGTTTATCCAAGTTTATGTCCTCTTCCCAGAGGAGTATCTCGGACCCAGCTCTCCCCCTCCGGTAGTCCCTGAACCTTTTCTACGATACCAACCTTAAGCACCAAAAGAAGACGGGCCCGTTGAATCTCTGCTCCCATACCTTCTTTCCCCTTTTTTCCTAAGAAAAATCCTCCCCCAGTGGGTTCCCTAATTTTCCTGCCCTGTTCCGAAATCGTGGATCCCGTGGCGAAAGCGCTCCTCCGCTTCTCGTCTCGACTCTCCCTGACTACGAACCAATTCAAAATTTCCTTGAGGCCTGTCCTCTCGGATTTCCACAACACTTAAGAACAGTATATTCTTGGCACCCCCCATAGTTCTCGTAAGTCTGGTTGTAGAACCCTTTCTTTTAGTCTTGGTCTGAACATTGTTGGTGTGTGTTTTCTTAGTCCCTCAGTGGAGTTCAGGCGCTGCCCCAAACACTTTCAAATCAAGTCATTTAGTTCTTTCGCCAACTCGTGAGGTTCTCCACAAAAGGCTTTCTTTTTTACGGTAAATTTAAGTTTTTCTCCCCTCTAGTAGTCAAACCTATTTTCCTCCCCCAAAATCCCCTGCGTTGCATAAAAATATCAGGCTACGTTTCCTCCGTTTTCCTCCATTTTACCTCCCTTGTTACCATAATGCTAAGTAGTTAGTTAGGAAGATACGATCTTAGTCGCTTTGCAACTTATCCCTCCTTGGGTGTTTATTAGCCCTCCTTCTTGAAACGATCCGACGGGAGCTAGTAACTATTAGGTTATTCCTTCGATGCGTAAGAACCCAGATATTTTTTTTCTCCTTTTCGGTAAATATTAGTTTGAGACGGTAAGGGTCCTCCTGGCCGAGTCCCAGTTGTCCTCATTTCCTTCAGTGACTGCAATCTATGAAAATGTTGCGATCCCGCCCCCTCTCCCAAATTATTCCTCGACCTTGCGCTCGGATGGAATATTTCATATCAGATCTGGGACCGGCTACGATGTTTTTTCCCCGTGAATCCCATTTCCCCCTCGACCTCCAGTTGGAAACTGATTTTAGTCGATCGCATCTATGTACCCTGGTTTTTTTAGGTTCAGATTCCCTTATGACGTTATCCCCTCCTCTGCCCACAAAGTAGAATTAAGTCTATTGAAGGTACACAGGTAAGTGCGACTATACCATCGCTGCGCCGGCCGCAACCCCCAAGTCAATCAAGTTCCACCCTTTGGGGTTGACTCAGGAAGGTAGCACCTTGTTTTTCGTGCCTTTCAGTCTCCTGGACCCTTTCAGGAGATGACGGACTGTTACCGTTTCGGCATGTGGATGTGGGCTCCGTTCTCCCCCTCTTACCGAGGCGTTCGGATCACCTAATTAGAATCATTTGGGATTGTTATGGCCCGAGGGCCCTTTTCTCGTTCCGGGGTGTGGATCGCACCCCGAGGAGATTCCTCTTCCTTCCTCTTCCCCCCGTGTTTTTTTCTCTCTTCAATTGATAGCAAAACCCTACACTTATGGTGCGGGAGAGTCCCCACCCCCCCCTAACCCGATTGCCCTCGGGCCGGCCTATGAAGGATGATTATCCAATGCTAAAGACTGTTCTTGTTGTAGCCCCTGACCCCTTCTCCCCTACACTGGTGAGCCCATTGCTCTCAAGTCCCAAGCGTTCTCTTCGCCGCTGCACGCCCCAACGTTGTGCCCGGAGTAACCAGAAGGGTGTAATTTTAGTTCCTTACCTCTTTCCCCGCCGTTGTTGCCGTCCAAGACCCTTTTAGTAGATCACACTTTCTTTTCCCCTTACCCTCGACCCGTCTACGTGGCTGTCGTCGACGCCCATCCTTCCGGCCTCCATTTTCGGATCCCCGTGGCCCAGCAAGGCAATCTGAGATCGAAGAAGTTCCTTTTCTTTGGCCAAGCGGCTCTAACAGGTTACACACTGAGTCCCTTTTCCCCCCCCTGGAGAACCTTATCGTCTCTCTCGTTTCCGCTCTTAAATGGTAATCTTTTTGGAGAGGGTTGCTTTCTCCAATCCAGTTTCTTGCAGCCTTTCCATGCTGTTAGTAACCTTCAAGGAGATTGACCGAATGATCTTTTCCATGATTGTTCTCTCCCCTGCCCAGATTTTCCTTTAAAGAAATGTCCAACCCTTTTGGGGAGCTCGTACTCACCTACTAGTTCGAACCTTGGTAACCGATCTTGCGAGTTTCTCCCCCAAACCCCCCCTTTCTTTACCGGGTGGAGTCCTTTTCATATTTGACTCTTTTGCCTCCCCCTGTCTCCTTACTGGTATTGATGTTCGCCACCTTTTCCCCTTAATTTTCCCGGGTCTTTTAGTTTGTATGCGTAATAACCTTTCCTTCTGTTCCAGCTTGTTCGTCGACTAGGTGAGTCACCCCCTCCTTGGAAGTCTCATCTGTTCGATAATTCCTTCCCATCCCCTTCCCTGTGGTGGAAATATCGTTACGCACGATTGTCTACTTCCCCTCCCCCTTCTACGTTTCTTGTTTCCCTTTTAGTCATCCGCCACTATAGTTCTAGTAACCCACCCCCCCCTCCCCGACCCCGTTTCCTCTGGAAGTTGCTGTTTTTTAGTTTCGCCCACACGAGAGTACATGTCTACTCCCTCCCCTTTGTTTTCCCCGCCCTCTCCCTTTTGGTATAGGGATGGCTTCGATAAGCAACAGGTCCTTTTTTTCAGGTTCTCCTTTCTCTTTTCGGTCAATTAGATCATAGTTCCGCGCGCGCTTTCGCCACGGGACAACTTACCCACAGTTGCCTTCCCTTCCCCTATGATTCCCCATCTTATTTCCCAACCTTGGTTAATAGATAATAGCACCCTTTTCTTCATAGACAGTTCCATTTCTCCCTTTTCCCGCTGGATATTTACTTTTTGCGCCCCTATTTTTCTTTCTTCCCCTGTATGCCCCAGCTTTTTTTTTTTATTTTTTGTGGTGTATGGATTTTTTTGTTTTTGTTTTATGTTTTTTGTTTGTTGTTTGTAGTAGCAATAATCCTGCCATTTTCCCCCCTTCTTCCCATAAATTTTATAATCACCGGCTTCATTTGCAATATCCAAAACCAAACAGTTTTCCCTTCTCCCCTCCTGTCCATAACAACCAATTTGATATGTTCCTGTTGGGTATATCCCGCCATACCCTTCCCTTGTTTCCTTTCATCCTTTACGACCTTATATTGTCACAGCTACGTTGACCTAGCACGGGTCTAGCGTCTTTGCACTCCCTCCCCTTTTTTTTTTTAGAGACCTTTTCTTTTTTTTTTCTAGCTTAACACCCCTCTCAAGTCACACCCCTTCTTCTGTGCGACCTCCTTCCCCCCCTTCCTACCTGGACTTTGGGGCCCCCCTGTCCCTTCATTTGCATGAAGGGGACGCACCCCGGTAGTTCGGTGGGAAGTCCTTTTTTTTCAGAAAATGATCACTTTCTTTTTCTCCTTTATACTGTGATCCCCTACTGTTTTAAGACTCCATTGTCTTATTTCGCTACCCTTTTCCCCTTCCTCCTTTTTTCTCCCCTACTTCTTCAGACCATTGTGGGACTAACAGAAGCGACACAACCTTCCTTGACTGAACCCTTAATCTTTTCTATTCGTATCCCGTTAAATATCTTACACCCTGGTCCACCTCTCTACCTTTTTTACCCACCGGTCCCTCCCTTGAACACCCTATGTCTTTGACACTCCCAGTTGCGCCCCCTCTCCCCTCTGTAGGGATTTCTAGAGCAGGGACCAAGAGTCTCAACTCTTAAAAGTATCCCCTTTTTCCTTTTCCGTCTTTCAACTCTCTCGACTTAAACACTTCATTATTTCCCCCCTTGGCAACACCCTAGTAAGGACGCCATCGCGGGTTCGTCCATCAAATCGCGCACGAGTAACTTCTTTTTCTTCCCATTTGTTTGGGTTCTTTTTGTTTCCTTCTGGAGACTTCCCAAGTGGAGTAGCGTCCAACTGGACCTTTCCTAGAATTCTGGTATTCTCACAACCCTTTAGAGTATCCGATTCTCCACAGTTGCCTTATTTTCCATTCCAGTTCTCTCCCTTTTACGGTCCAGTCACTCACATTCTTTCCCCGTCGCTGGTGTCTCCAATCATTTTACTTATTTCTTTTTAGTTCAAACAACTAATGTACAGGGACCCTAAGTTTCCCACCCCTTTATTTTTTCTTTCCCCCCTGACCCTTTTTAACCCTCCCAGTAAGTAAGGACTTGTCTTGCCCCTTCATTGATATTACTTATTTCGAACCCCTTAATTTTTTTTTTCTTTCTCCCCGACGGCTCTCCCGAGGACTTTTACTCTATTTTTGCTTGGACAGCAATAGGTTTTAGGATTAAGGATCGTCTCCCCCCCCCCCTCTCTTTTGTTTTTTTCCTTTTCATGTTTTTCTCGTAAAAGGTGTTTAACCCCGAAGGGATCCCCTTCCCTGCCTTCTGGGTTACCTTCGTCCTTCCTTTCCTGCATGTAAACTTTTCAAGCCCTGTTGATAACCCCGCTTCCCCACACTTGATCCCTCCCTTTTGCCGCCTGTACTCTGCTCTCGAGGCGTGTATACGTGGGCATGCCAACCTGATTGTTGTTAATGGAAGACCTTTCAGACCTCCTTGGCCCCCCTCCCCCTGGTTCGTCGATAGCCAGATGTCCACCGATGGTCCCGACTTCCTCTCCCCACTTCACCCTTTTTTAGTCCTTCGATCTCCTTATTTAAAACGCCCGTCGATTTCCGTCTACCCCCCGAATTGATTTTCCTCCCCACTAGTGAAGAAATGAGGAGTCTCGCATCCTTCCCCCCCAAGTTCTTCTTATTTGTTGAATTCTAAAAATTGGTCTTCCCTGAAGAGGTACTTTTGTTTACGTGGAGGAAGATAAACACTGTTAGGTAAATGTTTTTTTCTCGGTTATCCCCCCCTCCCTTAGGTTTAGAATTATCTAATAAGTATACGCCTTTCGGGAGTGCTTTTGTTTTCCTCAGTTACTATGCAAGGGGTGTGGATTAACCCCGCCCCCCCCATCCTTTCTTTTTTTGCTCTCCTCTCCTATATTCAATAAGTTGTGTTTGTTGGATTTGACCTCCTCCCCCCCAAAAAAATCCCTGGTTGTTCTTTTGATTCACCACACCCCCCCGTCCCCAGAGATGACCTCTTGCCCTTTCCCCACCCCTCGGCGTATTTAGCTTCACTCCACCGTGTTTACGCGGTTGAACCGGACCCCAGGAAACCACTCTTTTCTCAAACGGGTACCAGAGATAAGGAAAGATAGATGGACACACAGACAACCCCCCCCCCCCCCCCCAAACCCATTAACCAAACCCCCACCCCCCCCACCCCACACCCAGACACCCCCCCAAGACCTTCCCGTTTTGGACCCCCGCCCCTCCCCCTGGTTTATTTCCTGAAAGCATAGCAGGGTCCCGATGGTCATTAGCCACCCGCTCGCACGCTACCATATTCTTGGTTCCGAGGAGTATGCCCCTCCCTTGAGGAAGAGCGGACCCGTGTTTCCCTTTTTTCCAGATCGCCCCCCCGTAAAAGGAATGGGCTGTGGCCACTAGTTCCCTTAGGTCTGACCATCCCCCCCACAGCGTACTGTCCAAAGGATCCAGAGTGCGTATCAAGGTCGCGTCTCCTTTGGTTAGGGATGGTATAGCAGTCCCCCTTGCCGGTTTTTGGACTTGCTGTCCTAGTTCCTTACCCTAGTCCTCTGAGAGGCTATGTTGGTATTTAGCGGTTCTTTATTACAGAAAACGTCCGCCACCCAAATCTTTTGGTGCTTCTCATGATCCCCCCCTCCCCTCAACACTTCTTTTTCCCTCCCCCTTAGATCAATTTGTTTGATCGTGCGGATTACACCCCCAATTGGGCGATTGGCCCCGTTGACTACCCTACGAGTCGGCCGTCCCAACGGGTCCTTCTTACTTTCCGTTATGGTACCCCACTTTTTTTTTTCCTCATTCGGTCCCCTGAGCGAGAGGTTCACACTAAATCCAGTATTGTTCTCATCTCGCTGTTTCGCCTTGTGAGTTCAACCTTACCTTTCCATTTCAATTCTTCGGATACACGTATGTAGTCCTGTTTTGCTGTGTTTGCCCCTCAACTGCACGGTTGACCCCTGCTAGGGATGGTCCCGTGATCGCCTGTCTTTCCTCCAGGCGTCAGCCCTCCAACCCCAAAACGCCCAGACAATAGACCATTACGTGCGCGGCGTTTCCGATATTACATGTATCCTCTTGGGTTTTCCTCCAGATACTTGGGGTCTCCTCCGCCCGGACGATTCCCCGCGATGAGAAAGTTTTCTTTTAGGCTATCATCCTAAAATCGTATTGCTATTTTTCTCCCCTGCCAGCCCAGATGGGTCCCGACGGACACCAAAATGAGACGTAAATGTGTTTTTATTAATTTAAAACTTAGTCTTATGTAAATGGCCTCTATAGATAAGTCTTATATTTTCCTTCATTCTTTGACTTCCTGGTTGTGTTCTCTGTCCCCCCTTTTCTGAATGATGACTTCTAGATTGTTCAAGCTCTCATTTGTTTAAATAAAATAAACTTTTCGAACACTTCTAAGCATCTTCATTCCCACTAGCCCCCCAACACAATCCCGGAGTATATTGAACCATATGGGCAAAAGATATTGTGTCCCCCCCCCCCCCCGCGTGCTTCCTTGAAGTCTACCTTGGGTTTCTGTAGAAAGTCCTTTGAGTAGACTCTTTCCTCCTCTGTTTTTTTTTTTGGCCCCGTTGCGTTTCATAAACGAGATTTGACTATCTTATCAAAGTTTCACCTGTAGCTTATTGCTTGCTGGTTCCCACAGGTTCTATCCTTTTCCCTAATTGTTAATTTTTCACTCTTAATTTGATTGTGTTTATAAGCCGACAACAGAATAGCCGTGGCAAGAATTCTTCTCCACGTATTAGCCGGCATGCTTATTGCTTCCCCCCTAAAAAATTAATTAACCCTCTCACACTACTCTTCAAGTGGATCAAAGGAGCAGCACAACTCTACGAAATATCTTTATTTTAGTCCGTTCCCGCTCCCAATCGCAGATAGTACCACCAGTCCCCCCCCCCCTTACCACTAACAATTTTTGTTCTTGGGACAAAGTTAACGAGTTCCTCAATACCTGCCCCCCTTTTTTGATCAGTTTTCGCAAGAGGCCTACTTGGATAGTATACTGACTAAAAATAGATAAGTGCGACCCCGGGTTTTATTGTTGAAAGGATCTCCGTAATAAAACTTGAACGCCAAATATAGTCCCCCCAACTAATTAGAAAGGCCTCGGGTTCCTGCAACTAACACGAATTCCGTCAGATTGAAGGTGTGCTGTTTGTTGATTCTGTTTCCAAGTGGAGGACCCCCTTTTTTGAATCAATCCCTTTTTCTCTTCTGTTTTTTCCTTTTCTTTCGGTCAGATTTACGACCCCTTGGTTTCCAAGTAGTATCTTACGACCTTTCCCCATAATTGGGTTGAATCAAGTTCCTCCTTTCTAGTGTTTATCACCCTTCCTTCCCGAGTTCTTAGTTTGAAAATACGAACCGATCAGTCCGTGATCAGTTAAAGCCCTGGAGTTCTCACGCCCTTGGTACCGTACAGAGGACCTGGTTGTGATTCCTCCTCTTATTTTTCTATTATTTATTTCTTCCACCTTACCCAAAGATTTTTTGTATTTCGACGCCTTCCGGCCCACCAGAATGTTGACATGACCCACTAGTCGTTTTTTTTTTTCCTCCCAGATGAGCCTCCCCCCCCCCCTCTATTTTCTTGTAGTGACACGCATTTTATCACTTCTCTTTTTCCTCTATGACAGCCCCAGTTTAGTCAATCTTCCCTTTCCTTTAAAGTTTTTTCCTCCCTTCCCCCCCCCTCCATGACCGTCCCAACTGGGATTCTAAAGACAACCTCCTCACCACCTTCTGTCTCTCTCGAGTTAATTGCAGGAGGATGCAGTATAACGATTTTGGTACAAAAGTATCCTTCTCTCCCCTCTTTCCCAAACTCCCTTCCCTTTTTTTCTCTCTTTCTCTATATTTTTCCCCCCAATGTCTAATGAGGAAAGTAGAGGTTCTATCCTAGTCCCCCCCACGTAGATTCTTTTATCTTTCCCTCTTCCCCATAGCTAGGGAGAAAATGGTTTAAAAAGTGAATCCTTCCCCCCCCCCTTTTTGATCGTTGGTTTCCCTTCCCTGGCGTCTGGGGTTTTCCCTTTCTGCGACGATTTACAGCTTTCTTCTCTTCGTGTATGAGGAAGGGTTTTTTCTTTTTCCCTTTTTCTACCTCCCTGTTCTCCCCGGCTTCCCTTGAACGCAGGACCCTATTGGACCCCACTTTGAGTGTAGGTTCCCCTGCCAGTCGGTCCTACTTTTTCCCCTTTTGGTGTAGAAAACTTGATGGTTGGTTCTCTTCTTCTTCTTCTTTTTTTTTTCCTTTCCCCTTGTTGGTGGTGGAGAAGCTCTAGAACAACCCCCCCGTCTTTTCTTTCTGCCCCCCCCCCTTTTTAGATGCGTTTACCCACCTTTGCCTTCCTATCACTTATTTAGTTTCATGCGACTCTCAGGACGCGGGAAGCACCACCTGGCCCCCCTTTTCGCCCCCTGTTTCTAATGTTTCTACTGGCAACTGAACTTGCCGCCCCCCCACGTTGCGTACCGTTTTCCCGCACCCGAACGAAACGTTTTTTTTTTTCGTTCCCCCAGGCCCGTGAATTGATGGTAGCTTTTGCTGGCCCTGCCGACGCGTCTACCTTTGTGGTCCGAGTTCTAGCTGACATTGGCTTCGCAGGTTAGGGTTCTGCCAAGTTATAGTCGTTTTTAGCCGAAAGACCTGGGGGGACGCTATTCTGACAGGGTTCACAAAACCCCCGTGCGGAGCGCTAGCCCGTACGCGGCGCGGTAGACTTTCCTTTTGGGCTTTGCTGTAAGTTCCTGACGACGGTGCACCCTTAGTCCGTGCGATGATGAACTTAGACGTTTTCGTGTTATCAATAGCCCCTGCTGGTTCTTGATTTATCGGCAACCAAATCTTTTTTTATAACAGAATTACGAACCTATGCGCATTTGCTTTTCTCTTGCCGGAGTCGGTCAAAAGCACATGCGCGAAAGGTGGCGACTTCGATTAGTTCCCCTTCCCTCGAACCGGTCCACTATGTTTTTGTACTTTTTCTGTAACTCCATGCGTCCCTTCTTCCCTTTCTCTTATGGTCTAATCTACGTTTCCCACCCCTCGTTCGACTTGTGGATCCCCCTTAATTGATCCCAGTAGGGCCTGCTCCCCGTTTTGACATTGTGCCCATGGTCCCTGTAAATCTGCCGCCTAATCCCTCAACTTCTTCTTGAGGCCCGGGTTCTCCTCTCCTCACTTAGTTCATAAATTAAGCCCCAAGAGGAACTCTACCCCCTCCTTCCCCTTTTTTCCCTGAGTTTTCTTTTCTCCCCCCCCAGAGATTACCTTTGCTTAGACTAGTGTCAGCCCTCTACTGTCCGTATCGTTGGGAGCCGACTCGACCCGCAACTGACCCGGGTCAGGTTTTTTTGTCGCAGGTCACGAGAGGCTTAGCAAGAGAGCTCGCCCCAAGTGAAAGAACGTTGCCTGGGATGAATTATGAACTTTCCCCCACTCTTGCCCCCTTCTGAGGTTT
>Ga0179591_1295536_pt1 | contig 11397 bp, 17 predicted proteins | sample CZOMad2_1_08_16f_FD_182891 | JGI IMG/M metagenome (GOLD analysis project Ga0179591, IMG submission 182891) | Vadose zone soil fungal communities from Angelo Coast Range Reserve, California, USA - CZOMad2_1_08_16fungal (PacBio error correction) | ecosystem: Environmental > Terrestrial > Soil >... | reverse complement strand
TTCCCCCAATCGTTTCCTTTCCCCTCCACTCTAACCTTCACCCTAAACCTTGGCCGTGCCCTCCTTGGTGATCTCTTTTAACCTTTCATTCCCATTATCACATGTTCCCCCCCTTCTTTTGCGGGCTCAAGATTTTGCCCAACCCCACCCACTCTTTCCTTGCATTCATACGTATCCTTTTTAGCGGTCACGGGCGTTCACAATCTTCCCCCCCCCTTCCCTTAGATTTCAAAACCCGTTGATCCTAGAACGTTTTTGCATCGGGTTCTTCTAGTCACCTACGTTACATTGTGGCGCTCCAGCTCTAGTTACTACTTTAGACACTTAACGTCCCCCCCGATCTCAATTGATAGCCGGGTGTTAATATTGGATTTGACCACCCCTTACTCTCTTCCAACTTCTGACCTTCCCCCCCCTTTTTTCTTCGTCCTCGCAGCTGATTCGTAGTAGTATTTCCAGCCTTAAGATATAGACCCTCAAACCCCCCAATAACCTACCTAGCCGCGACTAGCCCGTAAATTCCCCCTCTTTAAAGTTAGTTCTGTCTCTCCTAGGCGAAGCTGTTTTCTTGGTGCTTTTGGAAAGCGCACGCTGTTTTTTTCGAGCATTTGTCCTCCCCAGCACGTTATCCAAATCCCTTTTCGCCAACCAAGCCCCCATCTTTTTTATGTTTCATCATCGACATAAGCGGGCGTGATTTGGTCAGGCCCAGACCGTGTTCTTAAAATCCCCTAACTCTCTTTCTGTTTTTTTGCCTCCTTTATTCGCCGTTACCAATCGCAACTTACCCTCCGGAGAATACGGTTTCGCACGGAAACTTGTCTTGCTTTTTCCGTTTTAGTTTCCTCCTCTGAACCTTATACAGTCTAGGAACGGATGATCTCTTTGCCCATCGTCTTCAATTTTTCCCGTCCGAAGTATTTGCATCCTTGCCCTTACGAAAGTGTGATTTTGTATAAGTCAACTTCGTTCTTTTAACCGCTCCCTTTTCGCCTCTACGAATTGTTTTTTTCGCACCCCCCCATATCAGATCAGTTCTTTTTGCAACTCTCCTCTCCGCCACAATAGCGTCGCCCAAACCCCTTTTTTCTTTACGCCCAGTTTTTCTCCTTCTTTTCCCTTTTGTCACAGCCACGACTTCTGCCCAGGCTTCGGTTCCATTTCCTCCTTGCTTTCTGCATCTTTATGATCACTCTTTTTCTTTTTTTCTGGGTTCTCAACTTTAACGGATCCTCCCGAAAAGGACTCGTTTTGGTCTAGTCTTGATTTCGGTTGCAGAAGCACTAGCGCTTTTAACTCTCCTTTTTCCCCCTCATTAAAAAGATCTCCCCCCCCAGACTCTCCCCCCCCCCCCCCCCTCCGCCCCCCTCCCTCCAAACAGTGAGCCTGCGACCGCCTGAACTAACTTTCAGTCGCGTCATCTCCACAGAGAACATCTCCCTTTATTGCTTTCCCTAAACCCCCCCCCCCCTCCCCCCCTTTGACTCAAAATAAGTCGAAACACTCAACTCCTAGAACTCACAACACTTGCTCAGCCAAAGCGACGACTGCTTTCACCCGACCCTTCAAGTCTTTTCTTCCAACCGCCGCCCAAAAGAGTTTCTTTCTCGAATCGGCGAAATGGATTTCTGGGGTAGACCCCCCACCCGGTTCATTTGTCTCCTCGCTCCCCTCCCCAACACCATTCTTGGCTTTAACCTTTTTTTCACTGGTCCTCTCCCCCACCCACCCATCGGAAAGTCCTGGAACCTCACAGCTCTCCGAAAAATCCGTCCAACTAGCAACCTTCACCCTTAGTCCCTGGTCCCTACTGATGAGTCCCACCTTTCTTCATAATTTTAATTAAGTTCGTTTATTCGTCTGGACTTGAGACCCAATGTACCCGCAAGAATTTCGGGCATCCATTTCGAATAACTATCCCACACCTGTGAGTTCTAGTTTTCTGCCAAAGAATTTTCTTCGTTCGTTGAGGTTTTTTGCCTGAATTCTCCTCTGTGCTAAGCCACCTGCGGAGCCCTTTCCCTGTACTAATTTCATCCCCCTGCCGTTACTTTCCTTCTCACGATGCAAAACTGCGGTACCCCGTCAGACCCCCTGTATTGTGTTTTTCGTTTTGCTTGAGTTATTCCTCCCTGCAACGGCCCTTCGTGAGCACCCCCTGCTTCACCGTTACTGGGACCAGTTGACTTCAAAGTGGTTTTTGGAATTTCTAGGACCCTCAAACATTATTGCGTATTTGTCAACCCCCCTACTCTGAGACTGCCGGTGATAATGGGGCTTCGTCCGATTGATTACCGCGGCACGTAGTTCCATGAATTTGCTTTTCCGATTTGTCCCCTCTGGCGGTGCGTCTTTGTATATTGTCTTAGTTTTTCTATCGGTTTCTTTTCCTGCTCCCCAGTCATATCCCCCCCGGCCCTTCCTGAGAATCTGCCGGGCAGTTTTTCCGTTTTTGGTGGTTCATGATTCCTTGACTTCTCTTTCAATTACAGCCCCCCTTCGATGCTGGAACTCCGGACTCCGACATCGTGTAAGATTTTCGCCGCCACGGTCCGTGGCTGCCGGCAACCTCCTGTTTTTTTCTGTGACCCAGCCTCCCCAACGTCTGGCAGATAGCTATTTCCACCCTGCAGTGTACAAGGCTCTGTCACCTCATCCGATTCCTGTGACCTTGTTTCCAAAAGCTGAGACGAAATTTCATTGACCGTTGTTTTTGTCTCAAGTTAGTGAGTTTGTGTTCGTCGTTTATTCGGACTCTTTTCTCAACCCTCAAGGCAAATTCGCACACTCCTCTCTGTTGAGTTTGACTCTCTCTTCTTACAAGGGATAGTTTTTCCAGGATTTTTGAAGTCTGGCGTGGTCCCCATTAGTTGCCCATTCCCCCCCGATCGCAGACTTTTTTTGAATTCCCATTCTTGGAGCGCTACGCGTAATAAATTTACGGCCGAGCACCGAGTGAGGCCTTACGATCTGTGTGGAACTCCTGATCTTCCCTCCAGCTTTGCTGCAACAGATTGTCTTCTTTTCTGAAAGGGGAGTTCTGTAAAATTTTATTCCCAATTACGGTTCCTCATTGCTGTGTTCAAACACCCCCCCCCCAGAATGATGACGTAGTTCTCGTGTTATTCTAACGGACATTTCCACTAGTATTTTCCCCCTCCTTCAACTAACTTCTCCCCTCCTATGAACCACGTTCGTAGGTGTAAGGTTGCAGCCCACACCTGATTGAGATCTCTTGTGGATGCTTTCCCTTTTAGTTCTGGCCTTCTTTTTGCCCCCTTTCCCTGGAAGAAGTCAGTGATGAACCCGCCAGTCGCTTCCATTTGTCTCGCCACCCAATATCCTCCGCTTTTTTACCGCCCGTTCAACCATTGAGGCCGATTCCTGTTTCCCTGCCCCCTTGTTTTGGATTTATCACTTCATCTCTTCCTTCATTGTCTTTTTTAGCAGACTTTTTTTTATGGCGAACTGTCTTTTCCTATCTCCGCGTGTTTCCCAAGATTGTTTCTTTCGCGCCAACGATATCTCATCCTTTCCAACCCCTTTTCCCGCCGCTATCTGTCCTGCGCGTTGATGCTTTTTTTCTGGTTGGGTTTTGCATTTGTTATCCCCGCTCCCTTTCCATTTTTGATTCGCGGGCAACCTAACATCAGTCTTTTTTAATACATTATAGGTAGTCAATTTTCTACGTTAGCGGGCTGAACCCCTTCTAGTTTCTTTTCCTCTTAACTCGCGGTGACAGATTGTATTCGCAACCCCTCCGGCATGCGGTGTTACGTCCCAAGTCTTCTTTTATTTGGTCTTTTGCGGTTTCTTCCTTTTTTAAAGATATTCGGCATTACGAGCAAGCTCTGCGCTGTCCGTCCCTCTCCCACTCGTTTCATACAGCGAGTCTAGTTTGCCTTCCTTCTTTTCTACTCTTTCCTCCCCGGTGTGAATTTGCTGAGATATTCAAAATTTGCTTTGCCCAAACTCTCGCCGCCGATTTCGAAACTCTTTAAGAAGAGACTTCCTTTCGAGCCCTCGTAATGCCGAATTCATGAATAGCCCCACCCCCCGTTCACCGCCCTCACCTAACCCCCAGGTAATCATTTCTTTTTTCTGTGCACCTCATTTGCCCTTCTCTTTTAACTATGCCCACCTTTTTCCAAGCATCACGGCCAACGCATAGAGGCTTCTCCAAAGACTGAACCTTTTTTATAACCCCCTTTTTTTCCACCCACTGTCTTCCACTCGATTGCTGGGTCCCTATCTCCCTTCTTTTTCAGCTTTACCCTTTAAGTAAACACCACCCTTCCCACTGATGAACCCTCCTCCAGAAAGAAAGCCTTTTTTTCCTGGATTTTTACAACCGATGGGCAGTTCTCCAGAATCACATCTCTGCGCCAACCCCTCCCCCCACATCACTCTCACCGGAATTTCCCTGTTACCGACAACTCCTCCTCTCTTGAGACATGAGACCACGAGCTTGCGCCCTAAAAAAGGCCTTACTTTTCATTTTTCGCAACCTGGTTCGCCCGCTAGAGCCCCTCTCTCTATTAGTTCCAGAACACTTCTTCCATGTCATCCCCATAACGAAGCAGACCCACCTCCTGTGGATCAAGTTTCCCCCAGTACATCACCGGCAATCTCGCAAATCAAACAGAAAACCAGTGTTTTTGTTTCTTCAATCACTGTCCCTTTGTTCGATTTTCGCTTTTAACTTAAACGAAATATACGTTATCCAGACCCTCAAGCCCGTCACGGCGCGGGGCACCCTGTTGACCCCTTCCCCAACTTTTTCCCTACCCCTTATTCTGCCGAAGACTAATTTCCCTCCCGTCCCCACCCCAGGTGCCCCTGTCCCCTTCTTTGGACTCTTTATTCAACACCCCCCAGAACTTTCTCCCAATGTTACGTTAGATTTTTAGTACTCTCCCCTTCTTCCAGCTCAACCCCGTTCCCTCAGTTTTCCCCCTTATTCTATCAAAAATCCTTCACTCTTTTGGCCCCCTCGCTCTTCCCGCGGCTTCACAGACTGGTCTAAACCCGCCAACAGATCGAGCAAAATGCGATCCCCCGTTTTTTTCCACTCCGTCTACACGTGAAGCAAAAACACCTGAAAGTTCTCACCTGAAAATCATTCCTTGATTTCGTCCTCCCCCCCGGTTTTTCAAGTCCCTTCCACAGACGAAGTTCGTAAAGATCACCTTTCTTTTCCCCTCCATTTACGAGCCATAGCCTACGTTTTTATGGCATACCCCCCCCCAGCGGGTACCCGGAATGCCCTTGCCCGTGGTCCTCCAATACTTCACCCTCTACTCGATAAGAACCCTTTGGATGCTCATCCCCTCCTTTCTCGACCCCATTCCCACCTGCCAACTGCCCCAGAGAGTAGGACCGATCTGCGCTCCGGCCTTTACCCCTCACACGAATCTTCCCTCCGTCCTGACATTTGCACCCCCCCCTTACTGAACCTCGATGTCCAGAGACCTCCGCCTCTCTCAAGAGTTCTTCTTCCCAACACTCGCAGCCATACTCTTTTCCCCCTATACATTTTCTTTCCCTTCTGTGCTCCACCCACTTTTTGAAGTCCTTTCAGAAGATTCCCTACGAGCGCTTCGTTAAATACAACCCCTAAACACTTCCAACACAAGACCTGACCTCCCTGCCCGTTAATGCATCTTCTGATATTCCTTTGCACAAACCCATTTTTTGGCCCCTCCATTCTTATCCCTTTCATCTTTTAAACCCCCCATCCGCAAGGCGAAGAGTCCTTTAGAATACGGTACCTCCCATCTTGCTAGCTTCTGCATACCCTTTTTTCTTCCTGTCTCGCGTTAATCCCAACCCCCCTCTCTACCCTTCATCTCCATGTTGCAAACTATGCCTACTTTGCCCCTATGGTGAAGGTTGAGAGATTTGTTTTCCGTTCCGCTGTTAGGTCTCTGTTCTTGGCAGTGAAATTTTTTTTTGTTTTGTCTCCTTACCCCTCTTGCGCACAGAAAACTCCTGCCTTTCTATTGTTGAGACTCTCTGTGACCCATTCCTATCTCCAACCCATAAATCCCATTTCTCCCCTTTCGATCCCTCGGTGGGCGTGGATAAAATTCTTTCCCCTCGTGCGTTTTGTTTCACCCGAGAACTTAGCCCAGACGACATATGATTTATTGTTCCCTGACTTCCTCCTTTATAGCTCTGCAAACCTACGGTGAGATGAGCTTGTTTTCACCGCCTCCCCTTTCTCTTAGTGATACCTCTTTTTTGTAGACTCCTCCTACGAAGCTGTATGTATGGGCTGTACCGAGAACCACTTTTGGAAGCTCATTCTGCTTTTCCCCTTTTCGTTTGCTTTGACGATGCTTTTGAGTTTACTGATACGTTTTTTACTGTTATTTTACTGACGACTTTCCCCCGAGTCTCCTCCTTAACCGTAAGGAGATGGTTTAGATAATCCGTCGCTACCCGAGACTTTTTTTCCTGGGAACCGCTCTTCCTCCTAAAATTTTTCCACCCCTTTTCCGCCTCTCCTAATTGGGAATCGCCTTGATTTAAACACCCGCCTGCTTGCACTGGGCCCTTTTTTGCAACTGTCGGCGACGCATTGTCTTCTGTACGGAAACCCCCTCGATCTGCACCGCACGGCCCCCCGCGCCTTCTCCGGTTGCCGCCCCTCCCCTTGTTTTTTTTTAATTTTCTTTTTTGATGACCTTCTGTACGACGCATTCACACGCGCCCCCCCCCCCCCCACTCCAATGATTCCCTACTTGTTACAGGTCTTCTTCCAATGAAGTACTGCATCATTCCACTTCCTCGATAATGCACGTCCTTTTGGCCGAACTCCCATAGCCCAGCTCCATCCTTCCTGTTTCTCCGCATGAACGTCCGCCCTTACTGTTTTTTGACTATTATTTCGACGCCAAAATTTCGCCAACCCCACCGTCACCCTCCCCCTTCTCTCTGCCTGACCTTTACTGGTGCCCTCCCCTCTCGCTATGGCCCTGGCTTAGTATACAAAAAAATGCTAGTTCCAGCCCCTTCCTCCTTTTCTTTCCCCGTTCTCCCTCCCAGTGCTGTCCGTCCCCCCCCCCTACCACAAACACTGCGTCCACCAGAAGTTCAACGCGGCTCCCTCCATACTCCCAGACCCATTCTACGAATAAATTTATTTAGACGTCAGATGTGTTCAGTTTCTTGGTGTTAGCCCTAATTCTCTATCCTTCACCATTACTAGAATACTTTAGAACTCATTTGACTCATTTCTTCCTTGCCTTTCTCTTTACTTCACGTCGCCCGAAGCGCCATGAGTCCTCTTTTATCTGTATCCCCTCTCTGCCGAAGTTGAGGCTTTCAATTTTTCCCTTCAGTTAACTTATGAGCTAGCAGCGCCCACCCTTAAGTGCCCCGATTTTTCCTTTCTCTCTACCACCCCCAGACTCGTTTCCTTTACTAGGTTTCCCTTCCCTTCCGGGGCACACTGCCATCCCCCCCCTTCCCCGGAATCCGCGAATTCATCGAACGGCTCTTCCCGAGGTGTTTTTTCCAATCTTGGCCCTTGATTTGTTTCAAGAGTGATCTTTCTCCCGTTTCCCCAATCACCCCATCCCATAGTACCATTTCTTAGTTAAGTAGAGGAATTGAGCAAATTCCGATGGCCTTCCTCACTTTATCCGTTCTTGTTGTTGTCCGATATTCCATTCCTTTAACGGTCTCCTTCATCTCGCTATCAACCTTCCCTGCTGGCATCTTTTTTTTTTTTTGTATGGCCCCTCGACTCGCAACCATGAGTCCACTTCGTTTTCCTATTGGACCACACCTCTACACCCGCCCACTTTCATTTCGATTTCCGAGGCCTGTGGTTTTGAGGTGTTCCCTCCCCCAAGTCGTTCGTCAACTAGTGACCCCCGTTAGATCGCGAAAGTTGTTCTTATCAAATATCATGAACGTACTTGTGCCGCCCTCACCTCCCCTTTAATGAACTGGAGAAATTTCATCCTCCCTTTATCTAAATTTTCAAGCTTTCTTGTAAGTCCCGGGTTGATTCTTTTGAAAACCTTAATTCATTCTACCCCCCTTTAAACGACAACCTTACTCTCTTCATAGCCCTTCTGCTTCCAGCTGTATTTTCCCAAGCTAATCTGCATCGCTTACTTCCCACCCCCAGAAGCATGTACTCCCTCAAGATTACGTAAATACTCCTTGACATTTACTTTGTATGGCGGATCTTAGCTCGCGTTCTTTATTTCTCTTGTTGCGCTCCTCTGTTTTTGTTCGCAAGGGCGGACTCCACCGCCCTTAGACTCCCCCCCCATTTTTCGCCAATCCATTTTGGATGTGGATCCTTTCAGTACTTCCCCCTCTTCCCGATTTCCAAAAGACCTTTTCCCCAACTCGAATAACAGACTTTTTGCTGATTTGGGTCAAATAAAACGTACAAATCTTTAATGCCGGAACTTACCTTTTTTCTTTTCAACGGAACTGTGATGTCTTGTAGTATAGTCGCCACCATAGTGTGGTTATCTCATAGAGCGGAGAGCTTCCTTGTTAAATTTTGCAGCCGTCCGACCTATGGTACTCCTCCTCCTTATTCGTCTTTTAACCCTTTCCCTCTGGTTACGATGTGCCGGCAGTCCAGTTCCCGGACATTTACGCTTGGAGCAATTTCGCTTCGTCTTCTCCCCTTCGTGCTTTTGCCCGCGCTAGACTACCCCCATGCTTCGCCCAGTTAGAATATTGTTCTTTTCTACTGTCTTTTTTTTGATGTACACCACTTCGCGTCGCCCCCTCCCCGCTTCTGATTTTTCCAGGAGTACGGTTGCCTCAGCCATTTCCGAGAACGCCTTTTGGAGAGAAAGTATTTCTCACCCAGAATCCTGACGGTTCCTTTTGATTGATCTGCTTTTGACTTGACTTCTCAATCCGACGTCCCTTTAATCAACCCGCTCGCCCCTCCCATTCGACCCAACTTGTCCGCCCCTCAAGCCTTACTGCAAACCCATTTTTTGGACAGCTTACCTTCACTTTTCCTCGTCACCTCCCGCTGAACTATTTTGACCTGCTCGCTGATCCCCAACCCCACCCCCTCGCCCCCACCATTTGACTATCTCCACTTATGAACCCCCGGTCGAAACATCCCTCCTTCTGCCACCCCATGCCTGGAATTTCAACCCCTCCCTCAGTATTTCGTAAAGCGTCAAAGAGTTTTTTCCATAGGATCACGTGATTTATTGGAGAACCCAGTGGACCTGGGAGAGCTTTCCAGTTGACCACACCATTTGTCCTCACCGGACTTCCCCCCCCCCCAAGTACACTTTTCCGCCCTTCTCCTTTACTCCTGCAACCTCCCCCTTAACCCCAACACTATCTCACTCACACCCATTCATTTCTTTGATTTCAAGTGATAATTGCAAGGCCTTGGTTCCCGATGATTTGTGCTTGAGAAAATTTCTCCAGTCCCCCCCCTCAAATACCGGCTTAACTTTCTCCGAATTTTAGAAACATTGGCTTTTTTTGTTTTATGTTTCCGCCTCCCCGATATTTTTCGGGGTCTGCACATTATTTCTTTTTTCACTTATTAAGTCTGAGGCGGCCTTCTACTTTGAGATTCTTGTACCTATCATCGACCCCCTTTTTCCATTGCCGTGCCAGCTTTTCCTTGTGTTTTTTTCGGGTTGTTGTCGGGAGTTTTTTTCAGCTCGAAGCCTCCGGCCCGCGTGAAGACGTCTTCTTTTTTCCCAAAGTTTTGTCCCTTCCAAGTGCGGTTTGATATTTGCGTCCCCACTGAAAATCATGGTTCTTTTTCACCTATCTTTAAGATGTTTGTTTTTCTAGTCGACTCTAGTCCGTCGTGGAAAGAGTTCCAATAGTTGACCCGTTGCTGTGCCGTTAGAATTTTCTGTGTATAAGGGAGTAGTTTGTACCCCCCCCCCCTCTTTTTGAAATTGGCCGTAGTCGAATTCCTTTTCCTTTTGCCTTCTCGCTTTTTGAGGGTGCATGCTTTTCTTCTCTAGTACAGCAATGCCCTTTGCTTGCCTGCCCCTCGCGCTTCCCCTTTTTGAGTTTTCTTTCGCACGTTTCCTATGCCCTGATTGCAACCCCGCGTTTTTGTTCCAGAGAACGTCCTTCTAGTGCGATCATTTTCTATCCCCACGCGATCCAGTCCCTAACAGAGTGTTACAGGGGAGGAACTCCTTCCCTGGAAACCCCCTTTTTCTCGCCATCAGTTTTTTTTTTTTTTTCTTCAGTCCCTTGCTTCCCCCCGTTGTTTGGGTCTTGATTCGTGTTTTTCCCGTAGTTAAACCCCCCCCGCGGAACTGCTCGTATATGTTTTTCTTGATTCCATCTAAACGGGGCCTAGCTCGTGTCCCCCCCTCTTTTTTACTGCTTGTGACCCGGGGACATCCCCCCTTATCGCCTCCCTTTGAGCTCTTGTGGGAGATTAAGTAATTGGCTCCCGAAAACTGCCTTCCCTCTTTCCTTAAGATTTTGTTGTTTACAGGCGACTTCAACCTCCCGACGACTGCAACAAGGGTTTTTGCCTTGATTTCAACGGCTCGTAAATAAGTCCATACACGGTGATTAGAATTTTGCAACTTACCGCCCTTCTGACCGTGTCCCGTAGTCTCGTCTGATAACGTCCTTTTCCCCAACTGTTGAATGGGCCTCCAATCAGACCAGCCCTCCCCCACAGTGACAAATTTCGTCAGCCTGGGCAGCCACAACTGTGGCGGACATTGGGTGTGTGCTTTTCCTGTTTTCCGGATTCTGATTTCTTTTTTTCTCACTCCCTTCCGTTTTCGCGCATTTTCGGTTCTGGTCCTTCTCGTGTCCCCCTCATTTGCAGGAACAAAACAAAGCACGGTCCCCGCTCTGTCTCCCTTTTCGGCGTTTAATTCCAAATTTCACTTGTTTCGTTTTCAAGCATCTTTTCATACTTTAGAAGAAGTCTCGTCTTTTTCCTTGCGATTTTCCCTCTTTTCCCTCCTTGTCATTGGTGTGGCTTTGTCCATATATTATTCCTTGAAACTTTACCCCCTGTGTTCTGAAAGCAAAGAATGCGCGTTGCGTCGTGGACTTCCTTTTCTTCTTCACAGGCTTCACCCTTTCTGTCGCAGGGTTCTTCCCATGGTGGTTAAGCCCCTATCGTGGAGCCTGTTCTTTCTCTCTTTTCCGTCTCGTCTACCACCCTCGGTTTCTTTCTTTTGTTTCTTTTGTTTTTTTTTTTGCGTTTGTATAGAGAGCATCGCGGTGCACGACAGTTCCTCGAGTAGGGGTGCCCCTAACCTCGCCTTTTTCCTGAGTGTTTTTTTCTTTCTTCCTTTCTTTTTTCTCTTAAAAGTCTTCGTGCAGTACGCTTTTCGTTCGTCCGAACCGTCGCCCGTTTCCATACACGGCCGATCTTTTTTTTTCATCCTTTTG
>Ga0179591_1346083_pt1 | contig 11398 bp, 15 predicted proteins | sample CZOMad2_1_08_16f_FD_182891 | JGI IMG/M metagenome (GOLD analysis project Ga0179591, IMG submission 182891) | Vadose zone soil fungal communities from Angelo Coast Range Reserve, California, USA - CZOMad2_1_08_16fungal (PacBio error correction) | ecosystem: Environmental > Terrestrial > Soil >... | reverse complement strand
CGTTCATCCCTGCTCCGGACGTTCTTTGTTAGCGCAGGATTGCCGTCGAGCTCGCGACTTCCCTCCCTTTTTCCTCCCGTCCCCTTGCACCTCCTCTGCTCAATCTTGGACGACACGTGCTGATCTCCCCCCTGCAAAACCGCCCGCGTCGAGCTTCCCGCCGTAAGCGAGCGCCCCTTTTGACGATCAACTCTTGATATCCTTTCCCCCTCTCTTTCGCCCCCTCTATCCCTCCTCGGTTAACACCCTCCCGGCCTAGAGCACGACGCCCGACTTGGAGTTCCCCTAGGGTGCATCCAGCCCCCCCGCCCTACGCCCCCTTTCAAGCTTTTCCTTCTCACTGTCCCTTGATCCCCACCCCCATGCGCTTCTTCCCATCCCCCTGCGAAAACTACTGCTTTGACACCGGCGTCGAGTTCAACATCAGACCGTCCAGCAAGTAGTAGCTGTTCCCTTCCCTGCGCCTATCGACAGTTCCTTAGTCACCACTCCCCCGCTCCTCCTTCCCCAGAATCAGAGCAGAGGCTACTTAGACAGAACTTTATCCATCCTGCCCCCGCGTTCTCCTTTCAACTCAAACGGCTTCCGACCCGATCCTCTTGATCCTCCTATGCTTCAAGCCTCGGGGCTCTCTCACGTTCCCCCCCCTCCTAGCGCCCCTTCACATGACAACCGAGGCCCCTCGTGGACCCACGCATTTTTATGTCCACCTCCGCACCTCCCCCCCTCACGAGTTCTTTCGGACATCCTCGAATAAAAACGTAAAGCGGTCTGAGGGCTCGGCGACCTGACTTTTTCCCCCCCATCGGCGCTTTCGACCGCTGCCTCTAGCTGACCTCCCCGCCCACTAATCGACATCGCCGCGTCAACACCTGTACTTTGTCCCATCTTATCATTGGATACGACGAAACCCTTGTTCTTTCCGATTTCATTTCCGGTCCCCGTTGCTTTCCTTTGCGTTCTTCCCCTTGCCACCTTTTCTTCTTTTGAGAGGACCACGCCCTTCCTTTCCGTGGCTCATTCCTTTTAACACTCCTCTACGGTTTCCTCCCGTCACCTTCTTTCTCGCCCCCACTCCGGAGTCGCCCCTTGACTGAGGAGAAGATATTACACTGTCACCTCTCCGATCGACTCCATGGTTTTTCCGCCATGGCGACCTCGGTCCCCTTGAAATCCCCTGTGTACCCCTGTCGTTTCTTTTCCACCGTTCCGGGCAACCACACCTCTGGCGACGCGCGTTCCCCCAAGCGCCGATTCCCTCTTTCCCGACACCACCGTCGTGCTTTGATCCTTTTCCGCACATTTCCGGCTAGACAAGTCACCTTGCAGAGGACAGGACTCTTGCGAGGACCGCCCGCCTTCCCCTCTGCCTAGCTTTGAGCCTTTAACGGAACACACCCTATTTGCTAACCTTTCTTTTGCCCTAACAAGGCGGGCGCCTGCGCTCATGCTCGCGAGCATCGTCTTGCACGCCTCACTCCGATTTTTTCGAGAATCTTCACTGTTCCGTCCCTGATCCACGCCCCCCCGCCCCCCTCCGTTCTGGCTCATCCACCGACCAAAACGTCCCCGACAGTTTACGGGACCTCGGTTTCTTTTCCCTCCTGCAGCAGTATGAACCATTGCTTCATTTTCTTTTGCCAAGCGACCGTGTCCCCCCCTGACATCCACCGTTCTGTCAGTTTACTCATGTTCGAAAAGCCCTGATCCCCCACCCCCCCCCCCCACGAGCCTTCACGATTCTAAGGTCTACCCCGATGTTGTTCCCTGAGGGATTCTTTCCCTCCCCTTTTTTGTGGTGAGTCCCGAGATGTTCCTTCCTTGATTCTTGAACTTCCCCTCTCGCTGCAAGTTGTTATACGGTACGAGATTGAACGTTGTGTATCGCCTCTCTTGCTTTGCAACCTTCGTCCCAGCCGGAGTTGACAAGTGACCCCTCTGCTTCCGATCGCACACTGTAGGCACAAGGAGAGCTCCACGTTCCACCACCCATAGACACAACAAAGACCCTCGAGACACAGACGCCCACGTCCATCAGGTCCCCGTCCCCGATCCCTGGGCCTTTTCTCTCCTCCCTTTTCCCCGACGACACGTCAGCTGACTGCGGACGATAGGTGAAAGTGTTTAATTCCCGCCCATTAGCCCCCCATACCTTTCTTTTCCACGCACTCCGTCACACGCTCATATCAGGCCGTGCGGTTCTCATCGACGCGACCCCTGTCCGGCCCATGCAGAGCCGATGCCCGGCTTTGTTTTGCCTACACGCTTTTTCCTCATCTCCTGGTCCTTAAAGCACTCCCCCACGCTCATTTCTCGACTCGCAACCACGCGTGAAGGTGCGCGTTCGCGACTGCTTCGTATTACGTCTCCTTCTAGTTGTGGTCCATGCGTTGCACACGTACACACCGGCGAGTGTTGACATTGGTCTCGCCACATTTGTTTCCCGTCGTCGCCCCCCCCTGTAGTTCAACCTTCTGATGCCTAGTTTGAGTTTTCAACCATTTGCGAGCAATCACGGTCGCCCTTGGCAGGAACACACCCCCCGCTTCCGGATTGATCTCTTGACGCGTCCAGATCTGCAGCCCCTCTTTGGTTTCCATCGTGAGCCTTGCGGCTTCGCTTTCCACGATCTTTCCCAAACTCTTGATTCTTTAGTTCATGAAAATGCACGAGCCCCACGTGTTACCCAGCGTCCGGCCTGCTTTCCCCTCAGGCCGAATCTTGCAATTCCTCCCCTTTTTCGCCGTTGAAATGGCAGCGCGCAACTCAACATGAGCGTCTTACGTCGGTGACACCCTGTTGGTGCTTCCAACTGCCTTCACGACAGTTTTGACCCTCCTCCTCTACGTTTTGGTCCTTCCCTGAGAGAGAGATGAACCACGCGTTCTCCCCCCCCAAGTTTACATTCGCACTTTCTCCCGGGTACTCCCCAGCTGCCAGGCTCCCCCACTACTCCGTTCGTCGTCTCTTGCCCGTAATTGTTTCTGGCCGCCCCGGTGCTGTCTTGGCCCACATGTACCGTTACGGCACCTTTACCAATCTGCCGACGCCCTTCCATCATTTTCTTACACGATCTAGCCCGCCGCCTTGGCTTGCTGCACCTTTTTCATCCATCGACCCCGCTGCTCCCCCCCCTTCGGTTGACGTGACACGTGAGATGCCCCTTCCTTTCTCCCCCAGCCTGATGGATTGTCATCGCTTGCTTGTCTTTTGTGTCAGGTGATTCCTTTCCCCTTCCCCCCCCTACGGCATCATGACTCCCCCTGCGCCTTTCGGGAGAGTGCCTTATGCACTCCGTGTCTTTGCAGCAGTTTCCCCCAGTTTTGCGTCGCCGCATCCCCCCCTATTGCTTGAAAAATCCCGGTCGTGTCCTGCTCTCCTGACTATCGAGATTATCCTCTTGACCCCGGCCGGTAGTCTTTTTAGCTCTGTCCCCGGTTATTCTCTCGCCCAAGGCCGGGTGCCTTTCTCAGACAGTTTACATAACCCCGCGTTCTTTATTCGGCCCGGCGTGTTCCTTCTCTCGTTTGCGCGCGCCTCTTGTCGCCAACACCCTCACCGACTCAGTCCCGTCTTGTTTGAGACCCGCCTAGCGGTGAGCTGTCACTCCTGACCCACGGCTGACGCTTCTTTTTGACTTCGGCCACCCCTCATCTCTCTTTCTCAGCGAGACGAGATTGATTATGAGTTTTGCCGGACTGTTTTCCTTCCCCGCGTGCGTCCCTGGTCCGTTCCTTCATGCCGACCCCGCTGGGCGAGTTCTCCTTGCCTCGCCAGGAGACTGGCACAGTGAAAACGGTTTGTCCCGACTGTCATGTCGCAACCTCCCCTTCGTCTCCTTTCCGCTCCTGACTCGGAACTTCACCCTCCTTTATCCACGCATTGTTCTTGATCGGATTATGCTCCTGAGGGCACTCACAGACATCCGTCATAACCTTTCGGGCCTCCGCGTATTCTCTTACCCTCCCCATTCTCACCGCAACCCCGCATACTCCAAGCAAGATTTTACCGTCAGGTGCTCGCCCCCACTGTCGCAGATTTTCTCTCCCTATACCGGGCGCACATTTCTTTTCACTTGTCCCATTAACATCCTTGCGCGTCTAGTCTGCAATTCCCAGACAGGCTCCCTTTTAGATTAAGTTCTGGCCTTCTATACCACTACCCCCGTTTCTCCCTGCGCCTATCTCACCTCTCACCTGAAAGCAGGAGGGTCGACTTCCCCGATACTGACAAGTTCCCCGCACCATATCTCCCTCGTAGGCCCATTGCCCCCCGCATCTCTATTGCCTCCCCGGTGGCCTACTTTATCACAACCCCCACCTCCGGACTCTCCCTGTTCCCGCAATATGCATTGCCTGACAGTCCCCTCACTTTGTTCCTTTAGGATGATACCGCCAAGCGCACCGCCTCCATTTTCCCCGTGTTGGCTTTACGACGCACGCGTCAGTAGAGGGCATCTTAGACTGCATACCTCAGATTGAACTCCCTTCCCAGACCCTGCATTAGCTCCTGCACCAGATTGACCATCCCGATCCCCTTTCTCGAGATTTCAATTTGCTCGGCAAGTTCCCCCACTCCCATTTTCTTCGGGGTAGCCGCGCTCCCCTCCGCCCATGTTGCCGTCGCTCATGTAGGCGATTGCGGCAGGCGCGAGCTCACGCCGGGATTCCCGCTGACCACCCCCCCCTCCTCTACCCCTTTTCCTACGGTAATTTCATACTCACCCCTCCCCTCGATTAAAGCGTCCCATCTCTTCGCTACTGCCCCCCCCTATCCTCACCGATTCGACTTGCCTTCAACCTCCACTACCCTCTCCACCGTCAAGGCACCAGCGGGTTCGCAACTTTGCGACATCGTCCCTTCCACGACTACCCCCCTGTCCTTCATCTCCCCCTTTTGTACGGGGCTACGGGCAACAGCGGTCCGAGCCGTCGACACCATTGCGAGGCCTACCGACCCTCCCCCGTCACTGCTCTGTCTACGCAAGAAGTCTCGTCCTGAGCCCTCCCCCCTGTGAGAGTCCGAGAAGTGGGCTTTGACACGGCGGCCAATGATGATTCTCTGATTCCCACGGGCTCAGGACAACCCCTCCATTTGGCCGCCCTTGCTTTCCGTCAACGACGTCGCTCTATCTCTTTACTGACATTCCGCCAGCGGAATACCTCCCACTGCACGATAGACGACAAGACCAGTCAGCCTCCCCTCCAGGTTCCACCGTCCCCCCAGCCACAATTTGAGTAAATCCCAAACCCAACCCCCAGAGGATCTGATCGACTGACGGCAGGGCGCTGGCGACACACCCCTTCCGCTGCTGCGGGTCCCCCGGGGCGGAGTGCCGAACCGCTCGCCCCTCCTTCCCTGCCACTGTCATCCTTAAGCGTATTTTCGCCTTACCTTTTTCCCCACCCCCCTTCAATCATACTCGGAAGCCAGGCCAGTTCGTCAACCCGTGCCAGTGCGACGCCACTTTTTCACCCTCGCTTCTTTTGAGAGGACACTCTCCCTCACAAACATCGATGACCGTTGAGCGTCACCCTGCTCTTGATGTCCGGGGATGTATTACGTTCGTTTTCTCCTTTTGCTTCCCACCCCGACAGACCACGGTTTGTTGCTCGATGTATGCCCCCCGCTTCCGCTGCCCCCGACACACCCACGGTTTTGACCCCACCGAGAAAGCCAGCTCAGCAGCCCACTGCCCTTCTCCCCTCCTCCCCCCCTGACCCTCTCTGTCTCCCCCTAGCCTCCCCTTCCCCCTTTCTTTGGAGCGGGAACCAGGGGAAGTTGCGACGCATTGGACTTTCTCTTACTTGCCGTCCCCCCTCCCCCCGTTCGCCTGCGCTGGTCCTCCGCTCTCGATTTCTGCGGTCCAATGTGCCGTCAAATCCCGATGTGGCCCATGCTCGCTCGAGCCCGGTCCAAGCTCCGCCCACCCCCTGACCACCCTTTCTTCTGACCTCGCCCCCCCGCTTTTTGACGATTCATCGCGAGAGCTTCTTGAGATCCTCCTTGTTTGCGTCACCTTCCGCTTTTTTGACCCCCCCCTTGTAATTCGACGTTTTCCTTCGCCTCAGACTGTCACGTAGCGCCACAATTAGCACCTCACCCGGTGACCGGACAACTGCCGGACCTTTTTCTGACCCCCCCTTGGCTGAACACCCCACGTCCGGATCCGCCCTCGTTTCCCTGAAGATCGATCCAGCCTTAATTCTCTGTTCGACCCTGCTGCAGTTTCCTTGATTGTTCTGCCGTTTGAAACAGCTTCAAAAACTTGTGATAGTTCAATTTTTCCATGCCTAGCGCCCATTTTCCGGAACCACAAGAAAACCTTGCACCTTACCAGCCCTCCGCTCCGCAATTTCCCTTCTGCCTGGCGATCTTGCATCGACGAAATGATTAGAATCCCCCCCCAAACCCCCCAGGTGCCGTCGACTGGTCGCCCCGAACTGACGTGGCCGCGCCCCCTCCCCAGCACGACCCGGCCGCCTCTCACCCTCGCTTCACTTTTGGGGTGCTAAGAGATGAAGTTTGCCCTCGTCGGCTCGTGTTTGATTTTTCCCTTTTCACTTGCTGACTCCATTTCGAGTGCTGCTCTCTTCACACCTGCCCCCCCTCCCAACCTCTTGGAGAAATCGGCCCAGGTGTGCGTCATTTCCATACTGAGCCCTTTCTCGTGCAGCGGTTACGTTCTCCGCTATCTCTTTGCCACCCGTCTGCTGCGCTCCCGCTTTTGACAACAAGCTCGGTCCATTTTTACTCCCGCGCCATCAGCGCCCCCCTCCCAACGCGGTTCTTTCCGAGCCTTTTCTAACTTTGTCATGATTTTTTGAGTCCGCGCGCTGGCCTTCAGACGGATTCAGACTTGATCTACATTTCCGCGCCACCAGCTTGCTCCCCCCGCCCTCCACTGTTGCGGAGGCCCAATCCGGACCACCCCCGCGGTCGTCGTAGGTGTGCCGCCCTTTCTTCGAGTTCCTCTCGCCGGCGCCAGTCCCTCCCTCTGAGGACACCCCTTGCGGATCTTGCATATTCCCCGAGTCTTTTTCTGCCCCTAGCGTCCTCGAGTCACTCCCGTCGTATTGACGGCGAAGCCCCGAGCGGGCGAGCCCCGTAGTCCTTCCCCGCCGGAAGTCCTCAAGGCGTGGATCACTACGCTTTCTGCCTTTTACCCTCTTCGTCATCTACCGCACCTCCGGTTCCTTTCGCGGCTTGCCTTTTGCCCCCAATCCACTTCTCGAGTGTCCTCGTCGAGAGCCGGAGACCGATCACCCTGCGCGGGCGTTCTGGCACCATACTCCACTCTTCCAAGCCGTTGCCTCTCCCTCTCTTATCACTCCGTCGGCACCATATCTTCTTTCCTACTACTCTTTGTTGGTGAGATTTTGCCGATTCGTGCCTCCCTCTTTATCATGGGACTTCCCCTTATTTTCACTTCTTGATTATTTTCATGCCCCCGGCTCCTCTTACTACTCCGATCTTCCTCGTCGGCCCATCGCCCGAGCACTTGTGGTCTTGCTCGGTCAAGGTTGCGTCTCGACCACCTGCGTCTGGTTCGCTCCAGGCATGCGACGATTCTATCAGCCCCCCCCTCTTTTTTTTTCTCTATCCGCCTAATTTCAGCTCCTGTTCACTTCACACCCCATATAGACGATCTTGAGCCCACTGCGGCCCCCTCGAGTTTTCTCGGATCTAGCCCTTTCCTTCTTCCTTCCCCCCACCGAAACGACGAAGAAAAGAAGATCCCTATCATGGTGTTTTTTACTCTTCCTGTTTTGTTGCTTCTTACTCCTACTTGTGTACCACTGTGACACTCTTTCAGGTCTCTCCCCCCCGGACGCGACATTTTTATCCAGTAGCGCATCGAGGCTTTTTTACAAGGAGATCTTCCTTCCTGGCCAATAGCGATCCCCTCAAACCCTTATGAAGGATTTCCGAGAATTCCGATCCTTTCGTCTCACCCCCCCGCGGTGTTCGCTTGCTTCCTCAACATCAGATTCTCTGCAGCTTGTTGAAGACCAGTAGCTGCACCCCCACGCCCCCGGTGTCAAAGACTTAATTTTCCCCGCGTCCCGGCTCCCCTTGGCTTGGCTGCGTTATGGCCCATGCCTCCACCCTTTTTCTCTCCAACGACCCCTTTGTCTGCAGCACGCACCTTTATCTCGGGTCCTACTTTTGACCATTTCCCACCTCGATTGCCCCTAGTCCGACCGATCGCCGCCCCGTTCTTCTTCACACGCCTCCATTTCTGAGATCGTCAAGTGCATTTGTCAGACACCCTCCCCGTCTATCGTTTCCTCCGCCCCTGAAGACCTAACACCATTTGCTGACGCTGCTACCCTTTTCTCCCCTTGTTCTAATACTACGAAGCTCCTTTTGCTACATGAGTTCATGCACGCTTCTCTTCTTTTTTTTTTCTTTCGGCCGCACCGGGTGTGCACTACGCCTGACACAATTCATCACAAACCAGATAGGTTACTTCGTACCGCGCTACTCGCTCCTCGTCCATCCCTCTTCCCCTGATCGGCGCCTCTCTTTCACATTCACCGACTAGATGGAGCGAGTGGTGTTACGCCGCCCACCGGCCGATCGGCCCCTCAAGCCTCTGCCTACGTTTTCCCCTTATATGCCCCCCCGATGGCGACGCGCTTTCTTTTTCCCCCATGCCTCTGTACAAGCTCCCCAACCAAGAAGTACGTGATTTTTCTCCCCTCCGAAGCTCGGCTCTCACAGACCGCCCGCTTTCGGGGAGAGTCATTAGCCCCCTCGCGTTTTGGGTTCCCACATTCGCCTTCCCAAGCCCCTTTTACGCGTCTGATTCAGAAGTTCCCCCCCCCCTGACCAAAAGCGCGATTGGTCTCTGGCCAAGGCTCCATTCCTTCGGTCAGGCCCTTACTGACTGCTACGACCCCGTGCTCCTGCCACACTCGCAGCTCCGCCGAGTAGAGCGCCTTCGAACTTTCACTCCTTGTCCAATCCCACGCCCCCGCCATCCCTCCGTATCCTTTCTCCCCTGCAATTCTTTTCTCCTTTTTCCTGTGCCGGTGTACTGGGCGACGAGGCTTTGCGTTTAGACGCTTTTTGAGTGGTTCCCAGGGTGTGGTGTCTGGCCCTTACAACGTCCCAACAAACCCCAACACTTTTCCTCCCCCTTCGTTGTCGCCGGGACGCCCTGACTTCCAGCTAGACCTACCCCCCATTGCACGAGCCCACGCCCTTACTTTTTCGCTTTTTCCCTTCCCGTACTTCTTCGATCCTTTTCTTCCGTTGTTTGAGAAATAACTCTCTCCCCTCGATATTCGACGACCCACAAGCGGAGTCCGTACGTACCCGATGATTGATTTTTTCCCCATAGTTTCATAGCCCTATAGACACCTCCGCCTTTTTATTCGGTGCATGATACCTCCGTCTTAATTTCCTTCCCTCGACCCGCAACCCACACTGTTCCTCCCAAGAGACATCACTGGCACTACTACCTTCAGACCCGCATCGGATCCCCGGACCATTACCCCCCCCCCGATACCGACTTTTTCCGGTTACTCCCCGTCACGCTGGATGGCGCAGTTTAGACGCTGCCCGGTCAGCCCACCCAAGGTATCTTCTTCACGACGATGTCTTTTCTTTATCCAATCCCTTCCCAGCCGGTATACCCTAGGCCGCGGCTCGGCTTTGAGGACCTATCTTCCTAAGAACTCTATCGGTCCCTCTTCGTCCAGTCCAAGAGTACGGGGACTCTTTTCTCCTGTTCGTATGATCCAGGCACGATCCCTTGGCGATCCCCCCCACCCCCCCAGCGCTCTACTCCCCCGCCAACGAACCCAGGTTGCACGACGTCTCGCCGTGACGATTATACCCGTATTCGACTTTCCTCCCCCCCTCCGATCCGGATGGTTTCTGGATCGCTACCCGGTGCTTCCCCCCGCCGCCTTATCTTCAGCCTAGTGTGCTCCTCTTGACCCAACCCATGTCGATTACTCACAGGACTCTGCTGGAAACTTATCGCCGGAAACCCGGCTTCCCAGGCTAACCCCCCCACCGCTTCGGTTATCCTGTGACTTTCCACTTCCCCCCCCTTGGACCTCAGCCCTTTGGAAAGACCCATCGGACGGATAGTTCTCTTTCTCGATCTTCTCTCTGGTTCCTCTACCCCAACCGCTCGATTGTGATGAGCCTCCCCTTAGCCGCGGTCGTGACAACGCCTTTTTTTTTTGAGTCCCCCCGTCACTGCTCCTATCCCGCCCCGACGCCTTTCCCGTCGACTTCTTCCCCTCATTCGCCGGCCACACTTAGCCGACCTCCCAATGGCTGCGGTCTTACTTCCCCCCCCAGAATGATCCGGCTCTCCCCACTGCCGTCACGACCTTAGTGGACGATCCTTTGATCCTTTAGGCTTGGCCGCCTGTTTTTCGAGAGTTTTTCTCCCCCCCCCCCCCGCCTGGTGACACCCTTCTTTCTCTGTCGAGTGACTTCATCAGCTGACCGCTCCTTTTTTTACTTCCCACTCTCGCAGGAGCCCCTCGCCCCGTATCCTTGTCGTTCTATGGAACTCCTTTCACTCGGTTTAGACCCTGATGCTCACTAGTCTGTCAACTGGACCTCACTTTTCGCCCCCCGGCCTCGGTTGTCCATGCCGAGGCCTTTTCATTGCCCCTCTTGCTCCGCAAGACACCGTCTTATAATTATTTTCGATGGCGTTTCCTTCCGATCGCAAATCGACTCCCCATCCCTCTTAGGTGCTTTTAATGAACTTGCTCTCGTTATTTCGAAGACCCTAGGCTTCCCCCCTATGATCTTGTTGATTCGCGCTGTTGATTTACTCGGGTAGTTGATCCTTGTAAGCCCCCTTGGTATTCCCGCTCTTATCACCTCCCTATCTGGCGCTCTTTTGAAAATGTGCATGAAACCCCCCCTCTCCTAGTCCTTCTAGGCACATTCGTGCGCCGCAGGATGGAGCGTTCTGCCACCTCGCAGTCCTCCATCGTCTTCCCCTCCTTTTTTCTTGTCTCCTTGAACACATCTGCTTCTTGATATTTTCGAGTGAAGCTTAGGCCCTCCGTGGATCGAGCTCACTCCCTCTTACTTGCTTCTCCCAAAGGATCAATGTCACGGCCATCGTTGTCCGCTGATTTGTCCTCTCAGCTTTCCCCTCCCAGTTCTGAAGACAAATCAGATCCCCGGGTTCGGCTCGAATCCCCTCCCTATTCCTGCCTTCCCATCAGGCGTCGGACAGCTCTACCGAACGCCGCCCCCTTCCAGTGGAGTCTGTCACCTTCCCTTGTGACCAACAGTCCCCTTTTCTCAGAGAGTGGGCCCGTCGCCCCTCTCGCAACGGTGCTCTCTCCCTAGAGGTCGTGCTGCCCTCCGGCCTCCTCGCCCTCCGGGTCCTTCTTTTTCTTTCTGCCCC
>Ga0179591_1263465_pt1 | contig 11398 bp, 7 predicted proteins | sample CZOMad2_1_08_16f_FD_182891 | JGI IMG/M metagenome (GOLD analysis project Ga0179591, IMG submission 182891) | Vadose zone soil fungal communities from Angelo Coast Range Reserve, California, USA - CZOMad2_1_08_16fungal (PacBio error correction) | ecosystem: Environmental > Terrestrial > Soil >... | reverse complement strand
CATTTCTCTTATGAGCCCAGCCTGAGAGTGGTTCCTCCTCCCCTATGGCCCCTTCTTTTTCCTCCTCCTCTCAGACCCTCTTTCTCTCCCCCTCTCATTTCAGGGGGGTGACCCTTGACCCGCGGCCGCTCTCGATGCCTCAGGGCTCCCCGACCGGAGCAGTCCGCCGTGACAAAAGAATCTACCCACCTTCTTTCCTCTGCTACGCCTCCTTCGACTCCTTTTCTCAGGTTCAACATACTAAACCATTCAGAAGCTTGCGAATACCGCCACCATTTTCTGACTTTTTTGTGCTCGCCCCCGCTCGGCCTCTAGTCCCATCCAATTGATCGAATTCGTCTGGCATCTCTCGTCCCTGAAAGATTGCGTTCTGGTGGTATCCGTGGTCCCTCGCGGGAGAACCCCCGGTTGTCGTCGAATCTGACGAACTATTTCCTGGCTTGCCTGTCTTTTTTCCCCCCGCGGCCAATCCCCCGGTTGCTAAATTCCTGAAGTGTCAGCGATAGTGGCGCGGATTTGTCAAGTCTTTTGAGGAACAAGCCGTTCAGAGGGGGGTTTCGTCATTTTTGTTTCCAAGGTGGCGCCCGCTCCCACTCTGTGAACACGCGGTACCAGGACTTTTTTCATTAAGCACTGCTCGCCGTCTACTTTGAGGAACTTTAATGTGCAAGGTGGAGCGAAAGTTTTCCTGTTACAAGCTCCGCCGTCGTGTTCTCGATTAGTTCGAGCCGTGAGAGGAAGCTCCGCGTCCCTCGTGGATCAGCGCCGCCCAGCCTCTTGCGTCGCGGAGCTTTCGGAGCCAACATGCCAAAGTCGGAAGCCTGGTGTTCCGCGCAGCCTCCTCCCACGGAAAAAAGCCAGCTTGAGTTGCCGATTCCCTTCCGGCCGAGTTCTTTTGGCGGTGCCTAGGATTTTTGTAAAGATTCTATTTCTTGAGGGTAGTCTTCCCCGGACAATGCTGGGCAGACTCCTCCCGCGCTTGGTATTGGATTAGACTCTTAGGGGGGTTGCATGTATCACCACTTGATAGGATGGGATCTTTTTTCGTGAGTTCCCTTCGAGCACGGCGTACGAAGGTTTTAACGGTGCGTCTATTTCCTTGGTTTAAGTGGCGTGAGATTTCCCAGCCGGAGAGCTCCCCGACGTTTCCTTTAGATGGGCTGACCACCAATGGATGTTTTCCATATCTCCTGAGGAGTCATCCTGAGCGCTCTGTCCCTTCGCCCGCGAGCCTGCTCGTCGTTGGCCTTTGCCGGGCCCCCTTCGAGGGCGAAACGTCGTGGTCCGCCGTCGTTGCTTGCCTTTTTTTTTAGCCGCAAAATGAGTTTTTTTTTTTATCTGTTTTTCTTTAGGTGTCTTCTATGATCCAGTTGCTTCCTTCGGCGGTGACGCTCGACCACCATAAGGACAAATATCATCAATTTTGTGTCACAAAATTCTTTTTCATCCTTTGCGGTTTGCTCTGGAAGCATGACACAGGTTATCTGCTTGTGCGGCTTCGGGTGGCGTGACTTTTTTGAGATGACCTGTTATTTCGTTCACCTGGCTCAAGTGGCGTGGCGGTGCCGCACCAACCTGGTTTTTTGCTTTGTCGTTTGGAACGGTCACTTTTTTTTTTTGGCAGCTTGAACAAGTGGGCCCCTTTAGACCTTCTAATTGACACAGCGGCTCAGCGTGCAGGGCGAAGTCTCCAGCGGTGGTTCTGTTCTAATTTTGCCTCACCCCTTTTTGCTGTTGGGTCCCACACGTATGCCTCGATGGGAGATGCGACTCCTTATTAATTTTTTCTTCTCCTTACTTCCTGAGCCGACGGCGAGCAGCGCGTGGATGTGAACACTGCTTAAACTTGTAGGTACGCCAGCCCCCGGCCCCGCTGGTCGGGCGGTGTTTCCAGGGACAGCTTTGTCGCTTTTTTAGACTTTGTACTGACTTTCAACGCCTCATGATTTTGCTTTCAGGCAGCTTTTTTTCTTCCAGATACCGATGGGGTCGAGTGAGCTTTTAGTTCCCTTTGTGTGGGTCTCTCTCTGGTACGAACCTTCAGGAGAGATACTGTGAACGTCGCCTACCGTTACGACCGTTCGGATTACCACTTAGCGGCAGACTTTGGCTTTTTCCGACCCGTTTCTTTGCTCTTGCGTTGCCGGTTCCCGGCCTCCCCATGCCCACACTTCCCGCTCTTTGCCAGTGTGCATCGCCCTAGGTGGCAAAGCCACCATTCCCAACCTTTTTTATCTCCCTTTGTTTTGTTTCTCCGTTTTTAATGTTCGTTCCTGCGGGGCTAACAGGCTGAAGAGGATCCCTCGATTTCCCGTGCTGTGTTACCGGGAGCCGAGAAGGACAGGAACTACGCCCCCTTTTAGCTTATGAGAACAGCAACCCAGTCACGACCCTCCCAGGACGGCCGGCTCCCGAGAGATTCCCCCGGTTTCCCCCTATCTGGCGGCGGACTCCACGTTGACTTTAACCCCTTCTGGAAACACATTCCGACTTTCCCGGCCCCAACTCCACAAAGATCAGGCTGAAACTTCAGGCCGTGCAGGATGGTGTTCCGAGCACTCCCTGCTATTTTCGTGGCTTACTGCTTGCTACGCCGAAGACTAACCCTTCCTGGATTAACATTCCCGACGACTGCTTCTCTCTCTTTGAAGTAGAGTACTCTTCCCGATGACTGAGCCTAAAATTCGCAGATTTGGCCACATCTGGCAGGGCGCGCCTTTTGAATTCCAATGACTCCCCCTTCCCCCATCTTTTTTCCCCCTCTTTGGACCAGGGCTGGTCACCGACACTGGTGAGCCCCGATATTGCTCCCCCAAAACAAGTCTTTTACCTGTGGCCCCCCGGAGTTCACGTCTGGAGACGTTGTGCTGACGAAGTTTTCGCAAGGTTAGAACAAGGTGTACTTTTCGCCCCCCCCCTTTCCGTCTCAACGCCGCCCCTTTTTTTGCTCCCCACCGGAGTCTAGGATTTTTTTTTTGTTTTTTGAACACCCCCTTTCGACCTTAGTCGCCAGCCACTCCGCTTCACTTTTCTAAATTTTGAGAAGATCTTGCTTCCCCCACCGAACGAGCCCAGTGGCCGGGCGGTGGGAATCGTCTTCGACGGCATTTTGGGCGAGAGTTATTGACCAAATTTTTTAATTCATCGCCGACCCCAACCGTATCCCATTTTAACTTTTTTGTGGATTGCCCCCCGCCCGCAAGAGGCCACGGAGGTTATGATAGGGGTTGCACCCCCTCGCCACATTTCCTCGCCGGGTGCTCTTCGGTGCCTTCAAAAAACTTTGATAGAAGGTGATGCTTTGGAGATTTTTCCTTTTTTTCGTTCGAAGATTCCATGCTTATCATCAGTCGGGGCCCCCCCCCCACAACGCGTCGAGAGTCCTTATGAAGGTTCTTTTTTTGGCAATTGCTGCCCCCTCCCACACTTCCCCGAATAACGTCCAAATCGGCGACGAGTTTCTTTTTTTCCAAGTTTTTTTTTACGGCCCAGTAATGATAATCGTCGTCTCTTTAGTTATACCCAACTAGACAGGAGCCCTCTCGTAGACCCCCCTAGATAGACCCTTCCTGAGTTATCATTCGAGCGGACGCTAAATCCTCCTTAGCTCTTTTGACATCTTACCAATAACTGGTAAAAGTATACCCCCTCCCGGACCTTATTGCTAATTATCGGAGGGTGGTTTTTCTTTTTTTTTTTTATTGGGGGGGTGGTGGGGGGGGGTGGTTCTGTTTGGTTCTGGGGGGGGTTTGGGGTGGGTGGGTGGGGTTGGGGTGGCTTTCTCGTTGGAGATCTATCGCATCCGAAGTTTTAGCAATGGTTGTTTTTTCCCCGAGGCCAAATACCTTCTGCCTTCGACCTCCACTCTTCTGATACAAAGTACGCAATGCAAATCAAAGCGACCTACTGGTTGATCTCTTGCTAGCCTCCCATCTGATCCAAAAGACGTTATCTTGGACGACCCCCAGGCACAACTCGCATACCTAACGCGAGGTGGCGTGAGCCGATGAAGATCTAGAAGGAGATGAGTCCAGGCCTTTTTTTTTTTTTTTGGTTGTTTGGGTTGGGGGTTTTTGGTTGGGACGTCGCCCGCCGGTGCTCCGAGGCTCTTTTAGCGGGAGTAAAAATGATAGAGGCTCGTCGAAAGTTTTCCCTTTTTCCAACCCCCCCCCGCCGGAAAATCACTGCGTGGCAGATCTCCCGTCGATCCGCTGACACGTCTTTTTGTGCAAACCAGTTTCGATTAGCCTTCCCCCCTGGAAATGCTTTTTTTTTTCCTTTTTCCCCCGATACCTTGACCTCCACGAGGAGAACCAGCTAAAAACCACTTGCCGCCGATCGCTGAAGAATAGGAGGGACTTTCGCTGTCTCCTTCCGTCTATCCCAAAGTAGACAGACGTTAGCTGCTTGCCATTAAATTGCTTTTTGCACAAAAATCCCCTCCCCTACCATTTTTTTCGGAGAAAGCGAGAGAAGTTCAGGATGGGGACTTTTTTCGACTGATATAGAGTCTGTATCGCCCTCTCCGCCGTGTCTTTGTGGGGCGCGGGGTCTTCTTCGGAATATTAAGAAGTGTTTTCAAGAGATCTCGAGAGCGTTGCGCTTGGGTTCACCCTTTCACCCCCTTTCTTCCCGCGCACTTCCCTAGTAAGCTTCGCTGCGCGCGTGCCTCCGAGGACATCGAAGATCTGCTTCGCTTTCGCGTTTAGCGACTCAGATAATAATAATTATATTTTCTCTCCCCTTTGATGGTGGGATCCCTGAGTTCTATTATTCGCTCCCGTATTTTCGTCCTTCTTTCCACTGCATCACATTTAGTCGAGCAGATCGTCGATCCTCGGTGCCTCTTTTCAGCCGATCGGTAGCGGGGGGCTTTTTTCAAATTGGGGCACCAGTTCGCGTTTTTTTCGTATCTCTCAGCACTCCCCAACCGGTTCTCTCGGAGCAGTCCCTCACCACTGCTCCCCTGCATCCCACCTGCTTCGCCGATCTTGGAGATCCGGCTCAGGTGCGGACTTGAGCTACGGAAAACACCTTCTCTAAGCCCCTTTAATAAGACCATTGAGTTTCTGTTTTTCCCTTATTGTTTTCGCCCCATTTACCTTCGCTTCCTCTCTCCCACTCGATCTACCTGGATAGTCGTCCTTCCCGGACGCGCGCCCCTTAGGAGGTTTTGGGAGAAGTTTTTCGCCTTTTTAGAGTTTCCATTTTTCCACGAGACGCACCGCCAGGCCAGGATGCTGTCAATCGCCCTTCTTGCGCACTTTCATGATTTAGCGCTTCGTAACAGCCTTTCCGAGGACCCCCCTTTTTTAGATTTTTTGCCCCTATTGCCCAGTTTTCCGTTAGCCCGAACACGCCTCGGCGACCAGCACGCGGTAAGGCTCAAGCTATACAGGAGATTAGTCTTTCCAAATTTGCCCTTTAGACGTTTCTATTCTGCCTTACCTCCATTTGATCATTAGCTTTTTCCGGACAGCGCTCGCTCAGCGGCTTTTCTGCGTCCGTCCTCGTTTAGAGACAGCTCGTCTCAGAAGAATTTTCTCATTGATTGACTGCTCCCCCCCACTTTTCCTTTCTGCTAGGTGGGCACGAACGCTCGATACCCACATAAAAGACGCATTATTTTTCCTTCCCTTCGGGCTCTGGTTCGGGGTTCTCTATGTTCGTAGAAGCGCATAGGAGGTCCCTCGTTCTGACGAAGCATACTTGTTTTTTTTCCCGAGTCCTTTTTTCCCCTATGTTCCTTAGTTTCCTCTCTTATATCACTCCTCCAGTACCCTGATGTCTCAGGCGGGCGACTTAACGGACCCCCGTTGGGATCTATATTTTTCGCTTTTTTCAAACTTGCACAGCCGGAGACCTCCCTCAGGGCGCCTGAGCGTGGCCCTCCCTGGATTCTTGCCTGCGTATTAGTAAAAAACGATGTGATACCTGCCTCCTACAGATTCTTCGCCTCCCCTTTTTTAGTGTGAAAAAGGACCCCCTGAGCGTCTTTGGTTTTGTCGCGGCGAGTTTGGCACCTGCCCTCCCAAGATCCGTTTTCCCCAGTGTTATTCTGGAATTTACTTCCTTCCGACCGAGACTTTAGTGAGCCCTTCCCTCGGTGGCATTCGATGCTCCTGCCGGTTTTTCCTCTTATTTTCCTTCGACACCGACGCAAAATCCGTTTTTCCCGCCGGCTTACCCCGGTTTTTCTCTTTATTGGAGAGGGCAATCGGTGATCTGCTCGTGCGGGTTCTCCGGGGGGTCCTTAATTTATTCTGCTTTTCCTTCCCGCAGTTCTTTCCTCTCCCGCTTCCCCCTTTTGAGTTTTCTAAACTTGTCGGCTTGCGTGGCGGACGGAATTCACCGTGTGGCCACTTCCCCTTGGCAATTCGTCATCAGAACCTCTGCTCATCTGGACCTGTAGTTCCTTGTCCTTCGGCAGGCGTCCGGTGTGTTATGTCTTTCTCTTACTAGTTCCCCAGCGTAGTCGCTTTGACCCCCCCTTGGAGTTGAAGTTTTTTTTGTCCCCCCTTAGGAGTTTTTTGATTTCTTTCTAGTCCGCCTGTCAGGGACTGTCCCCACCTCCTTTCAGTCGGCGCAGACGCTTGTCAAAATCTTCGGAGGTTTATTGCGTATCGCCTTCCAATTTTTTTCCTTCTGGCGCCGGCAGCGGTCCAACTTTCCAGAGTCAGACTTTCCCAAATTTCCAATATGGACCTTCTTCTCGCGATCTTTTAGCTTTTCGTTGCATGGTTTTTCAGCTGTTTGTGACGATGAGGTCCAATATTTTTTTTTTTCTTCTCAAGCAAAGTTTTGGACGTTTGTGATCTCTCCGCCGGCAGAAGAAGCTATGATTTTTGTTACTTTATCATTCCACTCAAGTAGTCGAACCCCTGGTTTTTCTTCTCCCCGCCGCCGAAGAACCGCACGTCCAGCGCATTGCCCCAGCTCTCCCTCTCCTTGCGCCTCCAAACGTATGTTCTTCTTGTTTTGTTTAGATCATAGGGTCCGTTGTTCTTTGGTTCTCTGTGTCGCGAGCGCATCTGATTCCCGCGCTGGAAGGTTGGGTTGACTATAGTATCCTTTCTGTCTCTACGAGAGGATTCTGGTGAGAACTCCACATCTGACGTCCGCACGGTGTCTATTTCCGAAATACCATCTTCCTTAGAGTTTCCCTATTCTGCCCCCAGCATCAGTTCCACCTTTCCCTACACCCCAGCGCGAAACCTGGAGTTTACCTTCTTTTTGCTGTTTCGGCCCTCCCTGCTTTCTATTTCCCCTTGGAGCGCCGTGACGACTACCAATCTCCTGTTCGCCCGGATCCAAGCCCTCTTGACATCCGAAATCCTTTTGTTTCCCTCCCGAGGATAGGCCGGCCTGATCGACGCGGGCCTCGCTTTGATTGAAGTTGTAATAGACTTTGGTTCCCCCCCCAGCGCCTATGTTGTCTCACCCCGCTTCTTCCGACCTAAACCCCCTTAGGCATTCTTTTTTTCCCTCGAACTGCACGACCGGCAGCTGGTGAAGAAGGAGTCCTCATTTTTTACGTTTTTTTTCCCCCCCCACACACGGTTTTCCTTCCAGCAGATCCTTTTTTTCGGACCGCCACCGGCAGCGTCGAGGTCTCGGACTTAGCCCAGGAGCCCTTGATAGTAACCTTCCTCCCTCCCTCCCCCCCAACCACGACAGTGGCACGCGCAGCCTTTCCCCGAGTGCCGAGAGCAAAAATTGATTGCCCCCCTCCAGGTTTTTTTTAATGCCTGATTATCTTCTCAGGTTGTCGTTAGCGCCGCCGAATGACGCTGGGATTAATATCCGCCACCCTCTCCGTTCCTCATTTTTTTCCCTTTGTGGGCTTTGAACCCTTTACCGCTGGAAAAAAGTTTCCAGGCACGTGAGGTGACTTTTTCCGAGACCCCGCCTCGCCCGGTATAGATGTTCGTCTTTTTAGTGCACCCAACCCAGGTCCTAGAGACCCCTTACTGTAGAGATAAGATTATGCTGGAAAGAAGTCCGGAACTTTCTCTACTCTTATTTTCCCTCTGCATCGTCCCCTTTTTCTGAGGAGTTTCAATTTCACAAGCCCCCCCTCGTAATCTACCGGGAACCCTTTGGGGGTAGGGAAACTTTCCTGACTCTTCCCCCTTCTTCATTCCCCCCTTCAAGACTGACCTCGAGGCTCGCAATCATTTTCTTTTTTCTCGTCGGCGGGTAGGAGACGCAACCTACGTGAGATCCCTAGAAGACCCCCCCTTAACAATCGTCCCCCTACCTCGCCCTCACTCGGAGTTTGTGTTTGGTGTGTTTGTGGGTGGGGGTTGAGGTAAGTTTTGTTATCGATAGCCCTTTTTTCCCTCCAGGCCCCTTCCCTATTTCCCATTTTGGATCATCACCCCCCCCCCCCATGCTTGCTTTACCGAGCTGGCGGCGGAAATAAGATCTCCGAAGTGAGTCTTCTTGCTTCTGAATCACTGTTCTCCCCCTCCCTCTCTTCATGTCTTGTCCCTTGAGCACAACGGCCTCATCGCACCTTCTACCTCGGAGTCCGCGCATCCGGAGTGATTACAAAACTTCCCTCCCTAGTGCTCCTCCAGAGGAGATTTGGTGCTCCCCCATCTTAATCGGCACAAGTGATGCCAACCCCAATCTTGCTGGCGTGAACTTTTTTCAAGAGCAACTATTCCCCCTCTCACTCGTTACTTTCTTTTCAACCTTTCAATTTTTAGCTACTGGCCCTGGCGGTTGTCGTCTGACGAATTCTTGCAGAGGCCCCCCCAAATCATCCCCCCTTCCTCTTTACTTTTCAGTGTATAATCTGGCTTCCGTCTGATCCAGAAGGAGGGAAGTAGCTTGATTTATGAAACTAATCTCCCTTAAATTTTGTGTGTCCCTCTCCTCCCACAAACCCCACTCCTCCGGGTGTCTCGTCCCTCTGTATGGTGACAGCGACCCTCTCCTTAGATCTAATTAAGTTTGTTGATTTGTGGTTCTTTTTTTTGTGTCGGCCTTCGGCGCCCGCGCTTTCCTCCCTTTCTTGGCCGAGAGGAGCTTTTGAACCCTTTAAAACCCCCCAATTCCCCCTCCTTCCCCTTCTTTATCATTTTTTTTCTTTTTCCTCCGGCCGAGGAAGTTTGTTCTAGCCGCTTCTCAGGTGGTCGTCAAGCTGTTTCTCTCCTCTTCGGCTTACTACCATCCCATCTCTAGATTATTTCTGTATTTTCTCCCTTTTCCGAGACCATCTTTTTTTCCCCTAATCGTTTTCGACTCTTTTCAATGATGACCTGAGCTTTATTTCTTCCCAGTCGCTGGGCAGTATTGGGACGGCAATAGATTTTCGCTGAGTTTTCCCACCTTTCCTCCCTTAGTATGCCCTTTTTTCCTCCTCCTTCTCTCCCCCCCCTCTCCTCTCTAACCCCACTGATTTCTCTTCCTCGATCACGTTCATTTCACAGTTCCCCCTCGCCAACATTTCAGCTTCCCGAAAACCTTTTTTTCCTTTTTCTAGATTTTTTTTCCTTCTCCCCACTTTTACCTGCGCCTCCCCCGTTTCTTGGCAGACTTGTCCGTCCTGATCCTCAGGAAATAAGAGTGATGTTGGCTAGCCTTTTTTTAAGGTTTAGTTTTTCTCCCCCCCTCCTCCTATACGAACGACCCCTGCTGCTTTCCGCCGGACTTCCCCTTCATTTTCTCATCCTAAGAGGTTGGTCGAGGCTTCCTCCCCTTCCACGTATGTGCTTCTCCACCGCCCCTTTAGATTTTTCTCTAAGAATTGCAATGAGCCAGGAAGTGACTCCCGTACCAACAGAGATAAGGTTGAATTATGTTCATCTCCCTTTAGACCAGTATTATCCGTTGCCTCCACCCGGCACCCGTTATATTCTTTAGTTGGAAAATACCTATATATGTAGTACGTACTTCCCCTCCCTCCTTTTTCTCCCCGGCCGGAGTCTTTTTCTTCTTCCCTTCCTCGTTTATCATCTCTCCTCAGGATAGCATGGTCGTTACGCTCCACACTTTTCTACCCGTCACTGATGGGAGATAATCCCACCCTCTCCCTCATCTCTTTTCCTTTCTAACCTCTCATTTGTAGATAGTATTTTATGCAGGCTTTTGTATCATCGACCACTGGGGAGGTCTTTGAGTCCCCCTGGATCTGTACGGACAGATTTGGAGCTTTTCTTGTATCGGCATCTTTCCTATTGATCTCAACTCCAGTCTCGATTTGATTAATTCCGTCTTCCCTTCGGAGTACGAAGTCATTTTTCCAGGGCTTTACGTTTCAGCTTTTTTCACCCATGCCAGAGCAGGTCGAAGTAGGTAGCAAACCGCCTCTTTTCCTGTTGCCCCTTCTTTCTTCCCTCCCACCCTTTCCCCCCCGCTCCCCCCTCCCCGTCCGTCTCCTGGCTTTTTTTGAAGCTGACCCATAAAGTGCGAGTATTTGTGCCATTCTCATTGCCCCCCTTTACTAGAGAACCTTCCTTTTTCACGCCTTTTCCCGGAGTTAAGAACAATTCTCACAATTTTAGCGGAATTGATCCGCTATTTTTGGCTTCTGAGCAAGTTGTCGGTTTCTTCGTTCAAGTATAGACCCTCTCCCCCCTCCCCTTAGACTAACGGATTAACCCCTTCTTAGAAATTGGTTCGTTCTTGGGTAGTCCTCCTTCTGTTCATTCCCTATGATTTTCTCTGCGGGCGTCTATTTAGAGCCCGTCTCTTTCTCTCGTTAGACCTCTCAGCTTTTCCTTTTTCGGTGCCTCACACCCCCTTCTTTCGAGCTATGAGAAGTCCTCCCAGTGGTGTTCGTCTCCCCCACTTTTAGCCCTGTCGTCTCGAAATTCCGCACACTAGATGTACTTTCTAATTTTCCCTTTCTGTCACTACTGTTTCTCTACGAGAGTAAACAGATGACACTCCCCTCTTTTTTGACTCCTCTCTTTATTGTTAATTTCCCTTCTCGCTCCCGGCCTAGGTATATATTCGAGCCCGGTATGACAATATGCAGTCATATTTTTTTATTTCCCCTTTCTTCTCCCCCGCTTCTTTCGGAACATTAATTCTTTCTTCGTCTTGCTTCCTCTCGTAACGGTAACGGCGGAATTGAGTCTCCTTTTCCGTTCCCCCCCAGTTCAACATACCCTCCCTCTACGTCCCTCTCGTATTAGGTAAATGTCCTTTATCTGTCCTTTCCTGTTTTTTACTACCTCCCCTTCAAGTCCCCTCCCTTTTTTCTCCGCATGCTTCGAATGTTTTGAGTTCCTAGCCCTCTACCACGGCGACTCTCCGATAAGATTTTCTTTTTCCACCTAAAGGTTAGACCGGGTGCTGTCTTCCCTTCCCCTCCAGAACTGCACCAATTAAATTCCCCTTCTTCCCAGTTGCTCTCCTCCCCTCAGGGGAGCTACCCCCTTTA
>Ga0179591_1362925_pt1 | contig 11399 bp, 12 predicted proteins | sample CZOMad2_1_08_16f_FD_182891 | JGI IMG/M metagenome (GOLD analysis project Ga0179591, IMG submission 182891) | Vadose zone soil fungal communities from Angelo Coast Range Reserve, California, USA - CZOMad2_1_08_16fungal (PacBio error correction) | ecosystem: Environmental > Terrestrial > Soil >... | reverse complement strand
TTAAAATTCTTCCCCCCGGCGCGCAATACTACCTCCTTCGTAGTTGAACGTGCGGTAGGAATTCCCCTTTCTTTTTTTCCTCTTTTTAGACTGACCGCTCCCCCCCTCTTCCTATTTCAAGAAGATAAGGATGCTGCGTGGCACGTCGACGCAGCCTAGCTTGTCGACGCAGCTCCGAAGAAAGCCGACCCAAACCGACGTCCCCGTGGCGGTCCCCACCCAGATTTCTTTTTAGTCACGCCCCGTTTAACGAAACTGAGGCGTAGTGGGCTATCGCCCCCTCGAAAATACTCACCAGGGTGAGACCCTCGGAAAAGCCTTGGAGCCACTTCCGCTTTCCCTTTTCCCCTTCACGAAAGTCCGCAACGAATAGGAGCAACGCCCGCAGCGCGGGGCCCGCGTTTTTTACACAAGATCCAGCTTCTTTCCCTTTTGTCGCTTCGAAAAGGAACGCCACTCGGGGTTATGCGGTGCGGCCTCTCACAGAGAACAACACTTTTTTTCCGGGTGCCGAAGTGTGCCCCGAACCGCAATACTGTGAAAGAGCATTGTAAAAGAGCTCTCTCCTTTTTTCTTCCTACCTGACTCCATGGAAAGGATCTCAGAAGCATCCCAGAAGGGGGCTCCTAGGCCGAGCACGGTGAGGCGACTTTCCTTAGTAAAAAGCCGCGCTCGAAGGTCCTCTGGTGAGTTCGGTTTCCCTACTCTCAGTAACAGGTGCAGTCGTCATCTTTTTCGCAGCTTGCCTCCGTCGAGACTATAAAGCCAGCGTGCTTCGTTTTCTTCCTCCCGGCCTGGCTCTTTACTGGGCGCGGGCTGTCGGCCACCCCGCAGCTTCGCCCAGTTTTTTATCTGGACCTGTACGTCCAAGACGATCCGGTCGCCCACTCGCGACCCCAAACTCGATGAGCTCGGCCAATTTTGCCCCCGCTCCGTTCTTATGTTCTTTTACACATAAAAGCATGTTTAAACGTGCCTGCGCTGTCCATTCCACCATGACATGCTGCTGTGCGAGCTGACACCGCCACCTTTCCCTGGCCCGGCGGCCTTGTTTTGCAGTGCCTTACCACCACAGCTGCGATCCGACCCCCCAGCGCCTTCTTTTATGAGGCTGCCTCACTGGAAGAAATCTCTAACCAGGTGTCCGCAGACGACCACCTTGCGACTGGTTGATAGGATTCCCTCAGGTGAGTCCACGCACTCCAGCTCTCCCATGAGATTGTTAGCGGATAAACCGTAATGCGCGCTGGCAATGGCCTTGTCGTCCGAGACCGGTTCTCTCTTTCAGGTGAAGAGTGCGTTTCTTGTACCTAGTACTGCCCAAAGAGTAAAGTCTTAGGATATGTGATGCGACCAGACCGGCGCGTCTACCTCGCAACGCCACGCGCTCTCCGTTGTTTCCTCGGACCTACACATTTTCTCTCTTTTTGTGATGTTAAATGATCCCACGCTCGGGCGATCCCGCTGAGGGGCCGAACGCCTGCTCGCGAGATGCAATGCGGTGACGCCTTCCTTGCCGAAACCCTTTAGCGATCACGGCGGCGCCGACCACCCAGGAATTCAACACAGAATGGTATGCAGTTCTTCGGCAGACAGCGATTCAAGTCCCCTCAAGAGAATAAAGAAGTCCTCCCTCCCTCACCCCCCCCCTTCCTCCTCCCCCCCCCCTACCCTCCTCCACCACCCCCCCCCCCCTTCCCCTGCTTTTCCTCTTCCCCCCCCATACCCCCTCCCCTCCCCTTTCCTCCATCTCCCCTCTCCTCCCTACTCCCACCCCCCCCCCCCCCCCCCCCCCCCCCCCCCCCCCCCCCCCCCCCCCCCCCCCCCCCCCCCCCCCCCCCCCCCCCCCCCCCCCCCCCCCTAGTTGTTCAAGAAGGACACTAGTCCTCCCCGATATGATCCACTCCCTTTCAAGGTGCCCCCCCTCCAGGCCAAGGAAGTCCTAGTAGAACTTGCCCACAACACTCACCCCTATAAAGTGGGGGATGGCGCTTTTCTTCCCCTTTCCTTACCGGGAACAGACAGGCTGTCGCTGCGGACCACGGGTGTCATAAACGTGGGCTTTTTTTTCGTCCCGTTTGCCCAAGAATTACCAGGGCGGTGATGACCCCACTCGGCGGGAAGTGACAAGAAGCGGATTTCTCTCACCCCACCAAGAAAAGCAGCTTCCTGGCGGGCCCCCTACGCCGGCTGAACTATGACTTCACAGGCGCCAGTTTGTAGTACATATCCCTTCCCCCTTTTATCACCCCCCCTCCCACTCCCCTTGGAAGGGTAAGAGATGATGACCCCCTGGTGACCGAAGCTCCAGTAGAATCTTTTTTTTTTTTCTGTAATCATCCCTCCGTGTTTTTTCTTTTCTTCTTTCTTCCCTCCTTTATTTCGGGGAGAAAAGTAGTCGATCTCGTCCTTTAACCCGATCCAGAGTGATGTTTGGGGTGAACGAGGTTTGAGTTTTCACCTTTTAATTACTCCCCCTTCCCCCGCAGGTGAATAACCCGCCAGCCGGCGTCGCGGCCCCCATAAGCTGGAAGGTTGTGTTTGTAGCCTGCCTCCATTCCTTCCGGTAGAACAAGAACCGACGTTGATTTTTCATCACCACCCATCTTTTGTAGATGTGAAAATCCGTCCCTTTTTTTACTCCACCCATGTGTGGTGTCAACCCCCCCCGTGGTAACCAGAGCCCCAGCGTCCTATCGAACCGGACATAGCCCCGTCCCCTATCCCCCACCCCTCCCCCCCCCAATCTGGTCGTTTTTGTTTAGATGGTCTCCATGCTGGAAGTGTAGGCGGGTTGTCTTTTTTCTCCCCCTCTCGCCGCTCGTTTTTCTTTTCTCTGTTTTGTGACAATGAACCCAAAAAACCCGCATTGGCCGCTTTTTAACCCGCGCGGCCGACAGTCCCCCTTTCATACCTCTTTTTTCCCGCCCTTCCTTTGTTTGAGCTTTTTTGGTTGCGGCGCTTTATGTCCCACATGTTCTCGGCAGTCTTAGGTCCCTGCCTACTTTCAAAAGTTACATGCTCATCCGGGCGGTTTGTCGGACCCTGGTGCCTTTTTTTTTTACTATAGAACCTGTCGTGGGCTTTTTTCACCTGATCGCCCCCCCAAAGAGTAGAGTGATGGTCGGAGTCCACACCGATTTTTGCGGGTGGGGCGTGCGGGACCCCTCGACTTGTCTCTTGGTCGACATTCTGAAGACTGTCACAAAGGCGTGCCCAGAGGTAGGTCCTAGAGTAAGCATGACGACTGCCGAACACCGTTTTGTAAAAGGCCGGAGGTATCGAACCGCGTAGCGCCGACGGGTGAACGTTGAAGATATAGACTGCTTTCCCTTATATTTATATCTGGAATACCAAAAACAGTCCTGCAAGGTGTCCTTCTGCGGACGCGGGCACCCCCCCCCCGGGAGATAGTGCATAGTAATAGTAGTCGCCTCCCCCCTTACGTCCTCAGCAGTATTGTCGTCCGCAGCTGTGGTGTCCGCCTGCACCGCCAGCATCGATTCCCGGTTTCACTGAAGACGGAGAGTTTCCTGGTAAGGTCTTGACAGATGGCATGGTTGCACATGGAAGCATAAAGTGTGAGCTGTTTTTTGTCTTTTGGCCCCCTCCCACTAGATACGGCGAGCAGGCCCTGGATCTCATACAGATGATTGGGTTGAAGAGATGTGTCTCCGTTTAAGGAGGTGCCCTTCCCTTTCATATCAAGGTCAGCCGCTCGGTTCTGGCCTTCACCCTTTTCCCCCAATCCTCCAAAGGAGAGAGGCTTCCCCGGTATTTAATGACTCACGATCTGACGTGGAGCTAGGATAGTACCTAGAAGGACCTAAAAGCTGCTCCCCGACCCGCAGTGACTCGTACCTGAAAATTGCCCTCTAGTCTCCTACATCAAAGATCGCCAAGCTACGAGCTGGCGCCTGGTGAGCTGAAAGATACCAACTTTTTCCCTTCCGTATGGATACTTTCTTGAAGAACAGCGTTTTTCGGGTGCTCGGCGCGGCGACCCAAGAGGGATGGTCTTTCCGGGCCCCCCTTTTTTCCGTGGTTGAGTAGGTGAAATAGTTTTTTTTGAAAACGTTGTGTTTGAGCGCGGTTGGGATGAGGACGAACAGCTCTCCCCCCTCGGGGCGTGGCCGGTTCCTCACTCCCAGTACTATCCCTCTTCCTTGTGTTCCCCCTCCCCTTGGGAAAAGTGCTGATTTGTGGAGACTACGGCGTCGATTTCGCCCGATTTTTCCCCGGGCTGGGTGTCGTTGACACACGGGAGAGTTTTATCTCCCCCCCCCATGTTCATTATCTAGGGTTTTTAAGATACGACACTCTCGACGCCGACCTGCTCGTTTTACAAGGTTAGACTGCTCCTGAACTTATAGTTAAAAAACACCTTGACGCTGCTGGTCTTGGGTTTTGTCCTCCTTCGCTGTCGAAAAGATATCTGCGCGGTAGTAGCTTCCAAGAATCCTAATGATAGGCTTTTTTCTCCCCTTCCTCTTTCCTGTCTCCCTCAAAAAAGGGTGTCTTCCCAAAAAGTACCGCCCCGACGCCGCGGATCCTTATCTCCTTTGAGGCAAATGAAGGAGGAATGCATACTTTCATCTTTCCCCCCCCCTCTTTTTTTTGTCTCGACTCTTCCCCATGCAAACCTGCCTGGCCGCCACCCTAGGCTCTACAATACTCCCGGCTCTTCGTGTAACTGCGACAGCATGGTTCCCTATTTCTAGTTTGCCTCTTTTACCTCTTCTCTTATTAAAAGAGATAGCTTTTTTAGTAGAAGAACCCGACCCCCGAGATATTGTGACGCAAGTCGCCCCTCTCAAGAACGCACCCCTCATCGTTTCCCTTTGCGTTTGAAGAGTATCTTTTTTTTAAAGCGTTAACGCACTGCTTTTGTAGGTTAATCATTGTTTCTTCTCCTTAGAACTAGATAGGAAATTGTGGACCCCCTTCACGGGGTGGGGAGAACCCCCGCATCTGTGTACCCCATTCCGCCTCCCTACGCGCCTTTAGTAAAAAGCCGCAATCAGGTAGACCCGGCAATTTTTCTCACACCTCTGGCATTGAGTACAGGTTGGCTTCCTGCGGAAAAGGCACACCCCCCATCTCCACATAGGTCATTTTGAGGAAATCGCTCTTCACCACCCACATTCGGGGTGTCCCTCTTGAACCTACCTCCTCAATTTTAAAGAGTACCGAGGACCCCCTTTTCCTACGCATTCGTTTTTTTTCCATAGCCGGACAGAGCAAAGCAGAAGATGCCTCCCTCCTCTAATAGCGGAAGATCCCGGTGGCATAGCTGACCGTTACCCGCCCTAGAGATAGCAGGTCTCTCTTTGTATTTGATTTTCCTGAAGTATCGCCCCGAGTTACTTTGTGCTCCTGGTCAATAGGTAGTGCTGCAGCGCCTTTCTCTCCTTCCTCTGCAGAATAATAAGCAAAAGTAAGCCATCGGCTTCCAGTCATACCCTCATCCCGTATGCATCGAGTGAGCAGGGTTTTTTCGGTCCCGACACCCCCTCATTCGTCTCTTTATCTGTAAGAGAAGGACAAAGAAGTCCGCCTTTCTCCCCCATCTCTGCACCGCCCCCCCCCAAATCATCGATTAGATAGGACCGACGCCGTCTCTCTGCTCTTGTTCTTTCACCATCCCTTTAGAAAGTTTTTATGCGCTGTCCAGCCCATTCCACCGATCCTTCGGACTACCAGGAAAATCCTCACACGTTTGGTCCTCTTCCCTCTTCTTTCTTCTTTTTCCTTGATGAAAAACCACGCTCGGTTTTCCGAAATAGATGAATGTTTATGAGGTGAACCCACTCAGTCCCACCTCACTGATCCCCCAGTGTAGCGTAGAATCCCCCCCCTGCAGTTCCCTTTCTGTCAGTCTTCCCGATTCCAGAGCGAGCTCTGCCCCCGAATCTTCCTTTTTTCAAACTTGACTCTGATTCCCTTCAAGATCTGATCTTTCCCGGTTTTGTCGCGAAGAGAACCCCCTTATTTTTTGCCTTTTTTGAATTTCCATTTTTAGACTATAGAAGTCTACCTCTCCTGGAAAGAGTACACGGCTATTGATAGTGATTCGCGACACGTCAAGCAATGATTTTATACCCTCCCGAAAACTTTGAACCAGATAACGGGTGGGAGGCGTAGCCCACTTCTTCACTGCTCGCGATGGTTTATTAGCTTCTTAAAAAGAAAAAGATCTTGAGAGATAACAGTATTACCTTGTTCCTTCCCCACCGCATTATTTTCGAGGCTATTCTTCTTCGAATAAGAAGCATCCCCAAACGTCCTAGCCTCTACTTCGTCGAATCCCAACCTTCCCCCCAGCTTCTCCCCCTAAGGGTTTTCTTCCCCTTTCCGTATCATGTTTAGTTCGAGAAAATTATTTTTTTCCAGTTCATGCCCGCCGACTTTCCCTCCGATATTATGATCGATCCATGTCCCTCCTTGAACCCCGCAGACACCGGTCCTTCTAGAAAAAACAACAAGTCGAACCCCCTTATCCCGTTTTTGGGTATGGTCTCTTTCTTCGACGGGAACAGGTCCATAGTTTCGTTTCGCTTTCTTTCACCAAAGGTTTTAATCAACACATTTTTTCGCCGTCCCCCGGTGAAGAGGTAGTACCAGCCCGGCTCCTCTCTCTTTTTACAGGGTGTATTCCTCCCCTCCAGTCGTTCTGCCCAAAAAAAAATTTTCCCGAAGCGTTTCTGTTTCCTTCTCCCGCCGGTGACGCTGACTTAAGGAGACTGATGTAAGCCTATATGTCTACCACCTCTTGACTCCCCCCCCCCCCAGCCTCCACGCTGGAAGGGTAAGCCTCTGCTCGACGAATGTTCGACCCTCAGTCAGGGAATCTATTATCCTTTCATCTCCCTCTTCCGCGGGGTGTGGTTTCCGAGAGATTTTCATGGAGTTGCTTTTCCCAGAACCCCTCGTAGCGATTTCAAAACAGTACAGGTGAGGTTCGTTATCACGTTTTTGCTATATCCTTTACATCACTTTGTTGAAAGTCATCGTTCCTTTGTAGAGGAATCCATCAGTTTAGGGACAGGTGTGTGTTTTTCTTTTATATGCCCTTTATCGTATCAAAAGTACCCCTGAAGACGTTCATCAAAGAAAGAGTTTCTCGAGCTACTAAATTTTTTTTCTCGTACCACTCTGAAGGAACGTTCAACCCCCGAAGTAATTATTGCCCCCCCGGTTTTTGCCCTATCAGTCCCCCGATCAACCTCCCCCCAAAAAAATGAGGGGTCTGTTTCTTTTCTCCGTGCCTTTCGAGGGTCCCCTCAGTTTCCCATTTCTTCGATCCCAGAATCTCCTCAGTAGTACCCTGGGAGTGTTGCTGGTTTTTCCAACCCCCCTACGGGGATGAAGGGGCTCCTTCCCCCTTTCGTGCTTCGAAGCCCGTCCCCTTCCTAGGAGGGAAACCGTACTGACGGTGTCAGGCTCCCTCACTTCTGCGGGCCCCCCCCCAAGGTTCTTCTTTTAGTCTTGACGAAAGGAGCAGCTTCCCTTGGTTGACCCTGTCAGCTTTCTGCGCCCGAGCGTGGTTTGCAAAGATCAGCCCCCACCACCCTAGCGAGCTTTATTCCTCCGCCGTCCACAAACTTATAGTTCTTTGGGGGTTCCAGAGCGGTTATTGTTTCTCTGCGGCCCCACATAGCAGTCTTTCCCCACCGGGACGATTTCCCCCCTTCCCTATTCCTCCTCTTACGACGATTACACACAATGCGTAAGGAAAGAGAGGGCTCGGCGACCCACATCCCGGCATCGCGAGCCGTGCCCCCCTCCTGAGCCACCTTCTTTTCTTTTAGATCTCCTGAGTTTCCGTACGCCGAATCGGACTCCGTACCCCAGTCCTGCAAGTGGGTATGAGAATTCCTCCTTTCACCTTGAGATTTAGTGAGGTCCCCCCTGTTTCTTTCCCTTTTTCTTTCCCTCGGCCGCCGAGGTAGATACGCATTCTGGCCCCGCCACCCGGAAATCCCTTCATTCTAGCCGACGGGGGATACTCGGGAGGATGTGTCGTCTCCCCCTTGCGAACAGCAGCAGACTTTTTCCTGGACAAGCGAAAAACCGTTGTCAGATGCGTCTGGTGTGGTAACTCCATCCGTCTACGAGCGCCGACGGAGAATAGCTGCGGGTTCTTTTTTCGTCTGCCCCTTTCCTAAGGCAGTGGGCGGGTGCAAAGTAGCTTTCTCTTATATAAAGTCTCTCTCTATGCGGTTTTCCCGCCCTTTCAAAAAGAACTCTTTTTATTGAGCAGGCCTAATCCGACACGACGGCTGACGTAGGTGATCTGATATTCTCTCAAAAAAGCTGCTCCCCCCCTTCCCGCCCCCTTTACGACCTTTTTTTCCGGGTCTTCCCTAGTCGGCCACAGAAGCTACAAGTTTCGCTCTCGATGGCTGCTTGAGGACGGCAAGCGTTACCAAAGGAGGCCGAGTTTTTTGTTTTTTTTTTGTGGTGGCTGGATATGAGGGCGAAAGACCAAGGCGTTTTTTTAGAGTGCTCGTCTGCGCGCGGCAAAAAGGAAGTCTTCCGCTGGTCCTCTTTCGAGGTTCCAGGTTTTATTGAGTAGTCCCCCCCGGCCCCTCAAGTTGTGTTGTCTCCCCCCCTTTTTAGAAAACCCTACAACGAGGGTCGTGGACGTTTTATCCGACGCCCACCTGTACATCCGTATCCGATTGCACACTCAACGTGCTCCTTGATTGCGTTCCTTTGGATGTCCGATGCTCGTCTGTCCTCTTTTTCGATCTCTGACAGTTAGCTTTGTAGTAGACTTTGTTCGAGTGTCACCATTTTGTCTTTTGGTCCCGCGCTGCCCTCCGCGAAGAGGTGCGTTCCGTGAAGACCACGTTGGACCCCTCGTGCCACTCCCCCACTTTTCTCTTTTTTCGTGGGTGCTTCGATGGGGTTCGCGACCGATTTTTTTTCGGTCGTTGCTTAAACGCATCATCCTGTGGGGGAGAGCGCTCGGAAGCCCCCCCTCGACATCAGAACGGTTTGGCCGCACCATTACCACGCTTCTCTCTCGCTTATGTCGCCCCGCTAGGTTTTTTCGGATTTCCGGAATCTCTTCTTTTCTCTCCTCTGGAGTGATTTCTTCCTTCCGCCCGTTTTGCGCCCCGAGCGAGACATACTCCGGCTCCGGGTGTACGGGTGAGGCCAGGGTCCGATGCGACGGACCGCTTTTTCCTAGTCTCTGCCTCTTCATTCCTGATGCTTTGAAAGTTAAGAAATGAGACGTTCCTTGTGACTCTCACTTTTTTCAATCGCCTCCAGCAGCATCCACCACAGCGCTCTTGCGCACGAGAGTTATGGTTAGTAAAGAAGTTCCATAACTTTGCGGTTCTTTTTAAGATTTTTTCCCCAGTCTTTCTTTTCCTTTTCCCCTAATAAATGTCGCCAAATAGTGTTCCTTTTTCGACTCACCTACAGCCGGCCACTTCGAAATCTAAGCGATATAGAAAACAAGACCGAAATTTACCAGTTTGTTTTCCCCCATATTGCTAGTCTGGGTAGCGAGCCACCGTTCCCACCCACCCATCTTGTTTTCATAGTTCTTGCCGGCCTCTCCCTCGCCTAACAACACAGGTGAAAGAAGCCCACAACCAATTTGGGGTCCCGTCCTCTTTTCCTTTCTGACGACAGTGAATCGCCTCCGTTTCCCGAGACCCCGACTCCCCCCCATAGTATCAACCGCAGGTACCTAGGGAAGGAAGGGGACAGTCCCCCCCCCCTGCTTAGCCACCGCGACGACCCTCTTTTCGTCTCTCGTTTACCGACGTCGTACCCAGGTGCCGCTGCTCATGCGTGTCCTCCCCCCTCCCCCCCCGGTGGCTCATCTGGGCCCTAGAATCCGTAAGCCAGCAAAGAGAACAGTGTTTTCCCTTTTAAGTCGCTCGTCCCTATCCAGCCCTGGTTCATGGTTCCAGCAAAGCATGGCTTCGCGGGCTGACGCGTTTCCCACGCTATCCGCTCGACCACCTCGCCTTTTAAAAAATACTCTCCCGACCGCTCTCTTTCGGTGTAACCTCCCCCATACGACAAACGGTGCCGCTGTCCAGGAAAAAACTTTGGGACTGATCCATCCCCAGCACCTACCCCTTCCTTTTTCTCTTTCCCCCTCTATCTATGGATTGCCTCGGAAAAAAGCTAGGATAGACCCGGGGCTGCAGTAGGGATGAGGCGACGTGGTTCCTATCTAACAGGCCCCCAGTCTGAAGAACAACCAAGTCCTTTTTTAAGAGCTACTTCTTCCCCCTCTCTGAGTGCCCCCTCTGCGAAGCTAATTCTAGGGATAGAGGTAAAAGAATAGGAGCCCTGGGTGGTGGGGGGGACTGGAATGTGTCGGTTTTTGGGGGGGGGGCTGGGGGGGGGGGGTGTTTTTTTATCTTTCCGGTGGGGGGGGCGGGGGGGGGGGTTTGTTTTTTAGGCGTTTGTGTTTTTTTTTTTTGGGCGGGGGTCGTGGCCTTCCTGCATGGTGTCATTCTAGACCGTCATCGAGTGAATTTTAAAATGGGTGAGAGCGAGCCAGCGGCGCCCCTGTAATGGGAGTACTGGTAGGCTTGTTCTTCACCCCCCGCCCATATTAGAGGTTCTACCTGACGGCGGGGGAAACGCCCCACCCACCTGTGTAGCACTACAGTCCCCTTTTCGATATTGTCCCACCCTCCAACGATAGGGGCACTAAAGCCTGACGGTGTCCGACAACCCTATCTACTTCATGTCATAGCCCGACTACGCTTTCCCCGGACACCCTGTGTTCGAGTGGATCATCAAAAACAAGGCCACCCCAACACATCCTTTCCGGGTTGACTTTGTAGTGCCCTGCCCTGTTCCTTCTCCGCTTTTCCCCAACCAGCCCGGGGTTTAATAACCCGCACGACAGTACCCATCTCTGCTGATAATACACAGATACAAATCTCCTTATCTAAAGAACTGAAGAATCGTAGAAAATTAACAACTCCTACCACTAATCCTTCTGTGGCGGCCCGGCGGACCAAGGGTAAATAGGAAGTCGGGTAGCTTGTACCCTTTCCGTCGGCAGACACACATGTCGTCTGCAATTATGTTAATGAGATCCCACACCACGTTTGTCTTTGATTGCCAGCCGACGCCGTCGGTCTTTCCTTACGACCGGCAGAAAACACACCCACCAATTTCCCCCTCCCCCAGATCGTTTGCCGCCTCTCTCGAACCCCTGTCCCCTGCCTAGAGACTTTCCCAAGGAGAGGGATTAAGGCGCTCGGACCACCTTTCTATTGCTCGCCCACAACCGAAAGCTTGAAGGTTCCAGTTACTCCTGAAGTTTTTACTAACCTCCGACAGTCCCTACTCTAGAGTAATCCTCATAAGTTTTCTTTGTTGATAGCCCGACATCCAGGCGGGTCCTACCA
>Ga0179591_1318932_pt1 | contig 11399 bp, 11 predicted proteins | sample CZOMad2_1_08_16f_FD_182891 | JGI IMG/M metagenome (GOLD analysis project Ga0179591, IMG submission 182891) | Vadose zone soil fungal communities from Angelo Coast Range Reserve, California, USA - CZOMad2_1_08_16fungal (PacBio error correction) | ecosystem: Environmental > Terrestrial > Soil >... | reverse complement strand
CCCCTTTTTCTAGGTCCTTTCAACGTAGACTCCATATCCATTATCCAGTAATCCCTGTCCCACCCCTCTGCATTCTGCTCTTAAAAACAGGCCCTTATTTTTGCCATTCCATTAATTGTTCCCATTTTCCTCACTTTTGGATGTTTTAGGACTTTCCCATTCCCTTCATCCTTACTCCTTATCACCCGTTTTTTTTCCCCGTTGATTGTTCTAGTATTTAGCATTGTCAATTTTTTACTAGCCATTTCCCCCCAATTAATTCCTCCCATCTCCCCCCAAAATACTTATTCCAAGTCCCTACCATATAACCAAAGGATTGCGACAACAAATTAATCTAAATCTCAATGTCCTCAAGTAGTAAATAGGTACCTCCTTTCCAAGTACTTATATAATTAACCAATCCCACAAGTTTCCTACTTTGTTTTCTTTCCTTCCTTTTTCCCTTCCTATTGATGCCCTGGCGTTCGAACAGAAGCTAATTCCCCTAGTTTATAGTTCGAGCCTTATCCCGTGGAAATCTCCCTTTTTCAAGAACAATTTTTGAAAAGGGCTCTGGTGCGTGACCTCGGGCTTCCCCAATACCCACTTATACTATTTCCCCCAAAGTCTATGTTGATTGAACCCGTCGTCTCATGTTCCTGTTTTTTCAAACAACGGCCCGTCCCGTAGAGAGCGTCTTTTAAACTTTTCTCTTTGGTGTTTCTGGATTGTCTGTCCACGAAGTGGACTTCCTTCTCTTCCACCCCCCCTTTTCCCTATCCCAACCTTAGCATGTGATGTGTTTTCGAAACTCGGGCGTCGAGCTTTTACGGCCACATTTCCCTTCTTTTTTTTCCCCAGGCCTTTCTTTTTTTTCCCCCCCTCTTCTTCTCCCAACTTAAGTCACACAGTAGCGCATGTTTTTTTGAGGACCCTTAATTACCGTCTTAGTTGTCACCGCCTATCATGCTCCCTTCTCCCCCTTTTCCGCCATGGAGTCCCCAACCAAGGTGGTACAATAAAGTCAAGTGACTTCCTTTCGGGGCAGCCTCCGTATTCATATGATTCTTCCCCCACATTATCGACATAATTTGGGTTTGTATCTTTTCTCTCTGCAACGCTTGTTTTCAAGTTTCGCCCATTGGGACGCCCTAGTATGTTCGTTCTTTTCCGTTCATGAGTAAGCACCCACATTTTTGGCGTACGTTCGGCCATCATAGTATCCTGTCTGAGTTCATCTATCCCCCTTCATGGACGAGAAATTTTCAAGCCCCCCTTTGGTCCCGTTCGCCGACTACATGCCTGTCGGATGCCGAACTTGGGCCTCCCAGCCCCCGGACACTCCCCCCCAAAAGGATGACTTCCCCCCCCCTTGCCATCCCTGCGCACTTTCCTATCGCTGTTTTTTTTTTCAATGCTTTTTGATAACGCTGTGGTCCCTTGACGCAGGGCCGAGCCGACGTCCCCAGGCCTTGTATACGCTCTAAGCTATGAACATTTGCTTCCCGATCCCGAGGACATAGAGGTCTCTCTCCTCCCCTCATCGGCCCAAAGCTAGGATGCAGTCTCTTTTCCGTTCCCCCCCCAAGAATTTCTCCCCTTCCAACTCTTATTTCCAGAAATTCGAGGAGATCCCCTTTCCCCGAAGGAACCCCTTTGGCGGGGTTGTCCAGTCTACTGTCGACAACTTTTGTCGGCATTCAGGGTGGACGAGGTCCTGAGCTCGGATGTGCCTACCCCAAAGGTTGCATCCCCTGGCCTTTGGATAGGATACCCCGCAGTTCTGAGCCCTTAGCATGACCTCCCTAAGTATACGGCCGGCATGGGCTTGAGGACGTTGCCGCGGTGCCACTTCCGGTTACCGTTCTTTTTTTCTCCCCACCCCCACTCGGGGTGTGCTTCTCTATTTTTTCCTCTCCGTGGTGGTTTAAGAAAGCGTCGCACCACCACCTCCCCCCCGCTGTTGCGGGGAGCTCCCCCCCCCCCTTCCCCGCGATTCTCCCCTCCGTTGCTTTACACATTGCCGGCGTATAACTCATTGCGACCCCAACTCCGCGCTACGTGTGACACCGGATAACCGCCCCCTCCCGCCACTGTTTTTTCACAGGCGCTCTCCCCCCTGTTTTTCCCCCCTTTGTAACAGTGAGACAAACGAAACGTTGACCGTTTTTTTCAGGGCAAACGCCACGCGGGGCTTCCTTCTTGCCACCTTCTTCCTTTCCCCCTCAGGGTGCGTTTAACTCGATTGTTCTCCTCAATTCAACCAGACTCGACCGCCGTATAAGTTGGGCACCTATTAGCGCGTCAACGATACTTTTCTTCTCCCTTTCTCGATTTTCCCAAGTTTTTTAAATAGACTGCTATCGACGAAATTGCCCCTTTTCTTGACCTTCCGTTCACTTTAAAGGGGTCCAGGGTTCCCACGTTGAGCCGGCTTGCCCACACGTCAGCTCCCCCGCTTTCTTCGCTTTCCGAGGCGCAGGTCGTAGTCTATTTGGAGATTTGGCTGTATCAGCCCCAGTTGCGGCCGCCGGGTTAACGGTCTTCGGCTCACTTTCCCCCCTGTCTTCTTCTCTAATTTCTCTCTGTTCCCCTTTTCAGCCGTTTTACTTCTGATTAACAACGAAAAAATCTGGGGCTACGTAACAACGTCCCAAATAATAGGGGCTTCCGCCATTTCCCTTCACTTTCGTCCGGTCTTCCCGTTCTTCTTCACCCCCTGGCCCCCCCCCCCCAATTTTCCCCTTAAGGTGAAAATCTCTCTCCCCTAGTCGGCCCCCTCCGAACACTCCTATACTGCAGTTATTCCCCCCACTTTTCTTGAGCACCCACTTTTCACGTTCTTGAGCATCTTTTGTATGTCCACTATAATCCTTAATTATTGTTTCACGTTTCGCGACTATTTTCTTCCCACATCCCTCCCGGGTGACCGTCTAATATGTCTGATACGTCATGTACCAGCCGTCACTGGTCGTACCAACCTCAAAGTCCACGAGTGCACTACAATCACCCCCTTGCTCCTTTCCTTTAGTCGGTGGACTTGCACCTCCCTGACCCGCTGAAGTCTCCCTCGTCCCCAAAAGCACCCCTAAAAGTTCAGTCCTATGACTCCCTTTTCTCGGTATTTTCATTTCGACCAAATTAAGGCTACCACTCTTGGAGCCACTAATATACTTTTCGTCTTCCTTTATTTCTTCCTTTTTTCCCCCTTCTTTACCTCGACCCCCTCCTCCGCCTAATTTTATATTAGATACGGACTCTATCACTCCAAAATCTGCTTTTTCGCCCCCCCCTCCCCCTCTTACCCTTTCTGAAAATATGATTCAATTCCAATTTCGTATTTTTTAAAGTTATAATTAGTCCCTTGTCATTATGTCCCTTCTTCTCCCTTACAAGTCTTATATTTCCATTTTTCATTCCCCCCTTGCGTATCTTATTCCAAATTCTATTGACTCCTTCCTGGTGTGAATTCTCCTCATTTTTAAATTTTGTAATGACAAGCTTAATCATTTCCCCAAGTCTTACATAAGAGTACATAACCTTGTACCTTCCTTTTCTAAAGCCCCCTCTTTCTCTCCCGTTCTTTCCCCCCCATAGACCCAACCCCCATCTAATCGTTACCATTGAACAATTCCTGGACTGGCAAACACACAATAGCACGTCATGTCCTGTTGTCCCTTTTCTAGTCCTTGCCCTTTTTTCCCCCCTGTGTGCCGGTTTACTTTAGATACGTTATCTTGTCAAAGCAGATTCCCAGCCACGGGTCTTTCTCTTTTTTTCTTTTTTTCCCTCATCCCTACCTTGTGGTCGTCCCTGTATCTACTCCCCAGTGCTTGCCCCTCTAACCGTAGTAAAGTAATCCTCACCCACTTTCTTCCTTCTTCTTCATACAACCTTTAATCCTGCATAGTTTAGTTTACCGCTTTTTTCCCGAATTTTACTCCCGGATTTTATGTTGTGAGCTCTCACTTTGTCCCTGACCCTTTTCGAGTATTCTTCTAAGGAGGAAGGCCATAAAAGGCAGACCCCGTCAGGAGGCGGAAGCCCCAGTCTCACAGCTGCAGTATGTCGTAGGGCCCTTGCCCCTGTCCCACCAGGAATGAACGCCCAAGCGAACCAAACTTACCCACAGCCACCCCCCAGGGGGCGTAGACCCCTGAACCCAAATCGTCTTCCCCCTCAACAAAACCTCCTAATACCCCTCCCAACCTAAGCTTACCCCCCAATAAATTTAGCTACATACAGTTCCTTTACTACTCTCCCTGTTCCCACCCCACTTTTACACGTCCAAGTTTTCCCACCCTGTGGACGTTGAGCATTGTGCAGCAGCCTGAAATACCTTTCATTTCGTGGACGCACACGCACGTAACCTTTTCATATATTCAATAGACTTCTCCCCTTTTGACCTTTCTCTAACATATAAACAAGTTTCAGTCCCCCTTTCCTCCTTTTTCTCCCCAACGCGATAGAACACTTAACCATACCTTTTCACTCCAAAGTCTGCCACAGTGGAACCACCCTTGCCTAGACTATTCCCTCTAGGTTTCCGAACACTCCTCACCCTTCCTGTCACGTAGTACTGTCGAAAAGTGGGATGTTTTTAATTTTTTTTTCCTTCCACTGACCCTGATCCTCGCCTCGCACCCCCTCCAACCCGTAGCATGTTTTGTTTTCGTTTCCCCTGACCTTTCGCGTTCTATCCTCCTCCAGCTTTTCTCGGGTCCAAGTCCCCCCCCCTTACCTACCAGTGATACGGCCATCGTAAGTTTTGACTCCCCTCGTCCTTAACCCGCGGCTTTTCCCCAATACAAATGGAATGATTAGTTCCCTACGCCCTTCATGCGGAATTCCAGTCGCATGGAGTTTACCCTCCCCACGATTCCTGCCCCCCCTGAACGGAGTAAAGTAAGGAACCTGTTTGGCCCGGCGACTCCGTATTCTCCTTATGACTGCTTAGCTGCCCCACCCCCCTATCGCCCGGGCATTAGGTTTCTTAGCTCCCGTCACTGAACTAGGGATCATCGACCCAGTTGCGGGAGCCCCTTCTTTTTTCGGATTTTCTTTAGATGCGTAACCCCCAGAGATTTTGTTACGTTTTTTTCCCCCCGTTCTTTTTCTTTTTTTCTTTTTTTTTTTTACCCCTATCTGCCCAGGAGAGTTAACGATTTAACCCTCCCCCGAGCGTGATTCAAGCTCGTCAGGGGACTCCCCCCCGAATCCAGACTGTCCCGGCCCTTGCCGAAACTTTGCTCATACCTCCCCACCGATCCCCCCTTCTTTCCTCCCCCTGAGCCTTCCTTTTCCTTTTCTTTATTCCGTGTTTTTTTCAATGAAGGTCACGCTGTGTGACCCTGGGTCCCATTTTGAAGCTCCGGACGTTCCCGCCCAGGCCTTATTTTCCCCCTATAGCTCATGTACACTTGTTTTCCCCAGCCTCATTTCGTCAATTGTGCGATTAGACTCGGCAACTCTCCCCGTTAGTGTTCAGGCTTAAATCTTAGACACCACGATGGACGCCGGGTCCTGAGTAACCGCAGAAGGACACAACGTTTTTGGCATTTTGGTTGATACCCCGCTGACCCGTCGACCCGTGGGGCATTCGGCTATCTTTTACATGCTGTTTCCGGCTCGGCTGTCCACAATTCGGTTCCTTTGGCATTTTTGACCTTGTTCTCAAACTGTTCCTCCCCTTCTCTTTTTAGCCTTCCTTTTCACCCCCCTTCCCCTCCAGGACAAAGGGATTTCGGTAGGAAAGCTCTTTCCCCGGTGGGGAGCTCCCCTCCCCAGCTGTGATTTTTTTTTGCAGATCCGATTATCCTTTCCTCCCCATCCCCTGTTTGTTTTCTTCTTCGAGCTTCCCCGCTTCCCAAATTTTTCCTGGTGTGCGTGGAGTAAACCCCGGTAAAGTGTCTTTCCCTCGGTCTCTACCTCCCTTGTTCTTATAATTTAAGCGCCTCTGCTCACGCCTTCTACTTTGGTCTTCGACTTAACCGGATCCACAGGAAATGGCACCGCCACATTTGTTCTCCGCTCTACGTTCAACGCGGTTCTTCCTCCGGAATGCCCTTCCCAACTTTTTCGTCCCCCTTTTTCGCTGCGTCCCCCCCCCCGACCAATTGTTTTTCCCTGTTTTACCAGGCCAGCAGGGGCGACTTCGGTAGCACTTTTTGATCCTCCCTCCCACGCCTCTGACAGTTGGTTACTATAGCTTCACGTCCTCTTTGCTGTAGCCTGCCCTCCTCCCCTCTCGACCCTCCGAAAAAGGCCTGGCTTGCCACGTCGGCTTTCCCGGGCGTCCCCTTGGCCACCCCTCTTTCTCTGCTTTTACACTGGAGAGTTGTCGCGATCATTTTGATACGCGCGGAGTTAGATCCTCTTTTGGATCTGGGCTGAGATCTGCAGCAAGTTCGGCCGTCCTTTGAACCGGCTGTAGTTCCTTCCTAATTTTGATTGCTGAGTATAGCACTGGCTCGTAATGCCCTTCTTCCCGCTGTCTTCTTTTCTTACTTTTTCTTTCACTTCCGCCAAACACTCTGGGGCTACGATCACTCCTTTTTTTCCATTTTTTTCCCTCCCCTACTTTTCTTTTTCTTTCCTTTAGTTTAATTCCCTGGCGGATTGGGCTGGTTCACGCCCCATTCTTTCCCCGTACCGGTTGCTCTCTCCCTTATCTTCCAATTCGGACTCACACTTTTACTTACTGCTTATACGGGGCTTGTGAGAACTCCATGTAAACTGATAGTGACATTAGTGCGTATGGCACCCTCTTCCCTCGTTCCTTTTTGGTACACAAGCCTACGCGGTTCGAGATAGTCACTACTAATTGGCCCCTCCCCTCTGGTAGATACTTTTCCTTTCCCAGCCCTTCAATTTTTCTCATCTCGAATTAGATGTTCGTAACTACCCCCTAAATTCGGATTGCACCGTGGGTGCCTCGCCTGACGTGCCCCTCTTTCCCTTTTTCCCCTTCCGTCCCCAACCCCCTCCCAACCCGTCAACCATTGACTACCGTGAGAGTGAGGTTTTCACACGCTTACGTCCCCCCCCTCCCATGTTGTCCCGGAACTACTTTGCGTATAAGGTGTTTTTAGTTCAATCTCCTTCGCGACCGAAAAGGTTTTTCCCTACTGTTATCATCCCTTTCAGGCTCTCCTCACTCTCCCCCGAGGAGAGCTCTGCGCATTCCCCTAAAATGTCATGATAGCAAGATGCTTCAGAAACGGCTTCCCCCCCAAAAGTTGTAACTTTTGGTACACGTTCACTCCCTTTCGTACTTTACGAGATTTCACGAGGATCGATCAATTCTAAGTCTTATTTTAAGTATTAGGTTGTTCGCATCTTTGTTTTTTTTTTATCTTTTTTAAAAATTATCCTAATTGGTAGATTTGAATAATTAATTATCATCAGTCTCCCATCTTCCCCCTATTCCCCCCTAGTCAGACTTTTACCCCTAAGCAAACTGTCTAGCACTTTCCAGTTACTTCCCATTCTCTTTCCCCCCCATACACATCCAGTGCAACCTTGAACAATTGGACTCCCCCCAAAAAATTAAATGATCTGTGTCGGTGCTATAAAGCCTAATCATACAGGGGTTAGGATATTTAGTCACTTTATGTCACTCCCGTTGAGCTCAATATGACCTGGATACTCGCTTTATAACTCACTTCTTTTTGAGCTTGATGACTTGTCTAGTCGCTCCCCTGCTGCAGTTGACTATCGAGTCCCTGCACCCGTATGTCTGCGTGCTTACCTCTTGACACCCTGCCTCTATTTCGGTGCAGGGCAAGGAAGGGTTGGCAGTAATCACGTTATTGGAAGTGGTTTATGAATGATGTAACCCCTTTTATAAGGAGGACGATTGTTCTAACAAGTTCTTTCCTCCCTTCGATCTTTCATATTGAGGGCCTGCTGGACAGGCAACCACTAAGAGGAAAGCGCCACCCTAAGTCTGGCACCCTCCCCCCCCGTCGAAGCGAACCCACGCATGGCCCTGAACAACAGAATCCGTAAATCAGACTTTCTCTCCAGTTTTCCACATATCCGATAACTAAGTCCCCCCTATAATTCCAATTTTTTCCCAACAAAGTACGATTTGGCAACAATTTTATTTACATCATCTTTAACTAATCATGTCAACTGTTATTCTTCGACTGCTATCCGATTTATATGATAGATATTTCCCCTTGAAAGCTTTTCTACCCTCACCCCCGTACCTTCCCGCTGTAATTATATGACAAAAATTATTCGCACCTATTTGATTTAAACCCAAGAGTCTTCTTTAGCCCCCCGTGTTCTCGGGTTCGAAACACCGCCGCGCAGATTCCGATTGGTCTACTTGTCTTGGGCTTTTGTGTTGACTTTATTGACTTTATTCACTACGTGGAGTAGACGATGGAACCCCCTGGAATTCCCCCCCCCCCCCAGAGCATGTTGTTCGTTCCTACCCTCGTGCGTTCCTATCCCCCGGAACAACTTTCTGCTGCCGGAAGACTACCCCATACGGACCTTCGTAAGTGACTCACATAGTCGCGACGGAGTGGTTGATGCATCTGTAGGATTGTTCCCCTCGCACTAATGCTCCCGTGACATCCTTTTCCCTCATGGCGTTCTCCCGCCTTTTTTTTTTTTAACCCTAATAAGGTCGGACAGTGTGGGCGAGTTTTTTATTTCACTGATTTCTCTCCCCACTTATCCACCTGGGGTTAGCCCGACTCGTCACCCTCCCCCTCCACCTTTGTCCTCCTGTTTTTGACGGTAGACCATAGTATGTTCAGTTTCTCGCTGACTACCCACACTTCATTTTTTCCTTCCCGTTTGCACGGTAATAATAGATAGACCCCTTTCGGACAAAGCTATTGATACCTCTTGACTCTTTTTCTTATCAACACCCCTTTCTGTCAAATCGTTTCCCACCTACAGCATACGGTCCGACAAACTGTTTCGATCAGCCCCTCTCCCCAAAAGGCACTGACGATGCGCCTCCGCTTACTCAGCTTTTCGGAGCCACTTCGTCGTTGTTTTGACAGACGATACCCGGAGCAGAAGCTGCACCCGCACGGCCTCGTCCGTTCTCTATACCAGTGCTGGCACCCCTCACTTCTCTTAGACCCAGTTATCCGGTTCTCTTCCCGCAATCTTCCCCAAGTAGCCCGAGAGTAGCTGCCTGAGCAGCTTGATAACACCATCGCGTGCCAGGCCCTTGACTTTCCGAGCCCCGTGCACGCCGCCCCCACGTCTTTCGAGTTGTTGTCCTCCCCTCTCTACAAAAGCCTTTTATCGGTGAACATCAGATGAGGTTCCGGACCTGCCTGTGCTCACCAGGCTTCCACGGGGCTGTGGACCCCCCTGTCAGTTCCGTCGTAGCGCTTAAACTAAGTCTTCCACCCCGCCCGGCAAAAGGTAGGCCGGCCCCGATGCCCCACCAGCCGTCCCTGGGTCTCTCTACCCTCCCCTGACGTGCGCAGCCCGCGCACATTGCTTCGCCTCCCCTTCTTTTGTTGTTGTACGAGATGGACAGCCCACCCCCCCACTCAAGGCTGCGTTGTTTTCCAACCACCCTGTAAAGCGATTGACCTTCGCCCACCTCCCCTCCCTTTGCGGTATTTATTTAGCTTCCTCCTAAACCCGCCTTTTTACCCACGAGTGGTAGCACAGCGGGAGAAACGTGTCCACCTTCCCAAGGACCCGCAACCTTGCAAGTGTTCTCAGTGCCCTACTCCGGTTTCACCCCCCTGCCTTCATATGCAGCCCTCACACGACCAGCTTGGCCGAGTACCGGCACCCGGCAACCCCCCCCCCCTCCACGGGCGCGTCCTTCGTGACCCTCAGCACCTGCATGCCCACGTTCCCCTTTTGATCTTCTTGACCCACTCATGAATCCGGACAGCGACGCCGTATTGGGCCCGCTTCCATTTCCCCCCCCACCCTAATGGGCCGGAGCCCTCGACTGGCCAGCCCCTGCCTTTCTCTTTCTCATCTCCTCCCAACACGGACCTTGGCTTTTTTCAAACTTTTTTTTCGCCCCCGACGGACCGGTACCCACAGTTCGTCCCCACGTGAGCCTTAATCCCCCTGAGAATCCTCGAAGCAGCCTTATGTTTTTGCCGTACTGGTCTCCAGTTTTTTCTTTTCCTCTCTTGTCGACGGGGATCGCAGCACAGTAGAGATTCCGACGCGGTCCTGCTGTGTCCCTTGCGAACGCCACTTCTTGCTTAGACTGACTGGCTCGTTCCCTGCTTTTCCCCCCCCTGAGCACGTTCTGTTTTTCACGCTTTCAAAACTTATTGAGGTTACCCCTCTGACCCCTTTCCTCACGACCACAGGCTTTCCCCTTCGAGTCACTATTTTCTCATTGCCTTACTCTGCACTTTACCCCCAGCCACCAACGACTTGTTCGCGATCATGGTTTTCTTTGACTACCAGACCTACAAACGAGTCGGCCCTCCCCCACGAACAATGTGTTTCCTCCCACTGCAGTTATTGTTTTTCCCACTTCGGTTTGCCAGGCTGGATGCGGAAAAGATGTGATGCGTTCAAACCTACTTTACGAGTAATATTGCTTACATGACCCTACGGTTCGCGTTCCCTTTTCTAATACTTTGCGTATAACGGTTAGAATAAAGCTCCTTTGCGCATCCGGCATGCGCGGTACCCGACTGAACTAGTTTCGAGAACCTCTCCCCCAACCCCCTTGCCGGTAACGTGTCAGCCCTTTTCTCGACTTCCTCCCCCCCCCCCCCCTTCTTTGCAAAGTCCTCCGTCCGTCCCCCACCACCACCGACAGAACACGATTTTCGCCCATCTAGCCCTCCCCCTTTGCGGTGCCCTCTACGTCGATCAACACCTCAGCTTAACATTGCTTAATACAGCCTCCTTGTGCGCATCTCTCTCAGATGTTTAAGGCCTCCCCTTTTTCCTTGGACTTTTCTAATTGCCTTTCAAGGATCTCGATCACTATAAAATTCGTCCTTCTTTTCCTCATTTTTTTCCTACCTCAGAGGAGGTAACACTCTGATGTAATTTTCCCCCTTCTGCTAACGGGAATTTGTGGGAAGGTATAGGAGTCCGGAATGGTACTTACCCGAGGGAGCCTAGGAGCAGTTTCGTTCTTGACAGGAGGAGTTTGGGTCGCTTTGGGGCGTTTTAAACCTGTTTGAATAAGTTGTTTTCTTTCAGGTACGTCCCTCCCGGGTCGGAGACTTTTTTTCGAAAGCTTCTGCCAGAACACGTGGCTAGCACGTCTCCGCTCCGAGAAGGGTACCGGCAGTTTCTACCCAATAAATAAACCCGATAAAATTTGACACAATTAATGGAGGCAACCCACCCTAATTATGTGTGCTTGCATAGAGCATCTGCATAAATGTGCAGGGATTTTTACTTAGATCATAATGTTCACGATACGTGAGATCACTAGCCAGTGT
>Ga0179591_1317906_pt1 | contig 11400 bp, 6 predicted proteins | sample CZOMad2_1_08_16f_FD_182891 | JGI IMG/M metagenome (GOLD analysis project Ga0179591, IMG submission 182891) | Vadose zone soil fungal communities from Angelo Coast Range Reserve, California, USA - CZOMad2_1_08_16fungal (PacBio error correction) | ecosystem: Environmental > Terrestrial > Soil >... | reverse complement strand
TGTACCTCCTTCTGCTATTATTTTTCGGACAGTACGGGCCGATCGACCCAGGACGGTCCTTTTTCTCAGACCCCCCTTCCGGTTCGTATGAGCGGCAGTCCCATATCTTCCAGCCATTGAAGATCCGTCTTCAAGCCCTCCTCCGCTACGTCCGTGTCGCTGTGACCCAAGTCAAACCGTCGTCTTTTCGCGACCCTATTGTTTTAAATCGGCTTGCGTCCCATGCTCGTCGGTCTCACTGTGGTCTAATAGAGAAAGGTCACCACAGAAGTCCGCTAGCTCCCTACCCTAGTTGACGCGTTTAGTCCTAGCACCAATTTCTCTCCCGAGGCTCTTATGACTCGCGTTATTCGAAATGACATTCCAGCCCGTATCTTGCTAGCATTGCACATTTCTTCGCTGCATACTGACAAGATCTTTTCCTTTGTCTGGTGCAAGCCGTTATGGCTGGATCTATTGGCGAGCCCGCGTTATGATCGGTAAGACAACTATAGGTCAGACGCTCGTTTTTTAGAAGAGGCTTGCGTACTCCCATCCCCTCTCGTACGAACGCCCTCTAAGATTCCGCTTGTCCTGACCTTCCTTCGCAATGACCTCACGGTAGATGCCGATCGGATTGGCTCTGGCGTCGTCGTGCCGACATGCGGGAACTCCTCTACTTCCCCCCTAATGTCCCGCACCCATCCTTACGCTCTTACCACCCCCCCGTCAAGCATGAGTTCCGCTCGATCCTTCAGAGAGACTGTGCATCGCTCTGGAGGACACCCCGGAACCCAGCGCGCTCCTTTGCTTGCTCGGTTGGTCCATCCTGCCATCTAACTGGGCAAGCGAGATCCCCCCGGTATGAAAACTGCTTCCCCGAAGCCCCTCGACGCAGAACCCCCCCCCCATTTTTCAACCAGAGCGAACCTGTTGACTCCTACGCCACCTTCTGAATCCGTGCTTGTACTCTTTACTCCCCCCCACCGAGACATTCGCTTACCCACGCGTCGTTCCTGACTTGTACGCTATCGCGTATGCAGCGACTCTTCCTAGGAACTCCTTACGTACCTCCCAGAGTTTCTCTCTGCGGGACTATCAGAAAGGGGAGGCCCGGCCGCCCCATGATTGAAATAAGGATGTTGCCCCCCATCGCCCCTGCTAAATAGTTCGCATTCCACATATCCCTCGATTTGCACTGGCCGCTTGGTTTCTGGACACACTGCCTACTTTACGGCGCCGGAAAACCACACTCCTCGAGGCTCTCTCTTAGCAGTTTCTACCGAAGTTCCACCTCGTCCCTGCCCTCCCCCCCGAAGTTTGACGCGCGGTTGCGGCGCGTCTACCTCCGTTTGTTGTGCGCTATCTATCCCATACCGCAGCACAGATGGAGGAAAGGCCGCTCTCTCTTCTTTTGCTTCTCTGAAAAACGACTCCCACAGTCATCCTAGCCTAGTCGGCGGCCCCCTCCTGCCAATTAGAAGCCCCCCCCCCCTTTTCCCATCTCTTCCCCCGCCGACACTTCTCGTGATCTGTGGCTCTATCTCGACGCCCTCTGTTCTTTCCACAGCCTGAGCTTTTACTGTGCGCTCCGTCCCTCCCCTTCTCTCGGAAGCCCCTTAGCGAACCCCACCGTTCCCAGTTCGCGCCCTCAGTCGCTTCGAAACACAGTTTTCCGCGATTCTCTCCCTTCTTTTTTTTCTTTTTTTTTTTTTTTTTTTTTTTTTTTTTTTTTTTTTTTTTTTAACCTCATTCCTCTTAGAACGATCGCAGGTCTCCATCACTGACTCTTTTTTCTGCGTGGCTTCCTTATTGCCTCCATCCTTCCCCGTTCCTTGACATTAAGCGTCCCTCCTCTCTCTCTTCTTCCTTGCGTCGTCTTTTATCTTCCCCTTCCCGGGAGAAACGATGCCACCCCCGCTCGTCCGATAGATTTCCCGAGGGTGTTTCTGTTGATCCCACGCGTCTCCCCTTCCTGTTCGGCTAGCTTTTCGTCTCCCTTCCCCTCCCATGCCTTCGATGAAGATCGAGAAAGTTGTGTCTTGATAAGATGGATTTTTTCTCCATGCCCATTCTTGAATCGTCCCTCTCTCCACCGGCCTCGAAATCGGCCAAGCGTTCTTCATAATCTGATCTACCAGTCGAGCATCACCACTTTACGTTCTTCAGGATCATGTTCCCACCAGTCCCACCTCGTATAAGTTTCCCGATTGTATTAGTATAAGTGTCTCCAGCCCCTGACTCGCCCACTCTCGCCTCATCCCTCCGCGCCAAATTTGCAGCCCGGCCTCCCAATCTTCGATAAAGAATGGCCCTTTGTTCTCGTCCGCCTCCTGCCTTGCAGGTTCTCTGCCCGTCGTTTTTTAAATTTCCTGCCCGACAGTACACGGCCACTAGCATCCTTCAGCTTCATTGGCAGTTCCCTGGGACTCCAATTCACCTCTTTTGGTGTAACGGCAAGCGCCTGCATCTCTATTTCCATGCAGTTTTGAATGGCCTGCCCTCCCCCAACACATATCCCCTGTCTGTCCTAAACACCGACTTCTTGCTCCCTCCTCATCCGACGTAGCAGAGTGAGCACTCTCTCCTCTCAATTCTCCCTCTACGCGCCCATGCACATGCGTTTTTCCCCCTACTAATGTTTCTGCCTTTGTAAAGTCCTTCCATTCTTGAAACTCTCTCCAGTCTCTCGGTTTTTCAAGCCTGACGGATGGCTCGCAAAAAGTCTCTCAGGTGACTTGATCTCTCCCTTTCCTCGCCTCAGTTCACAGTCCTAGCAGAGCATAGGCGGGCTGCCCTTCCGCCTTCTTTTCCCTCTGTTTCGACAGAAACTGATCAAGTTGACCTCCCTCTTTAGCCCATAGTGAGCCGAAGTCTCCCTGTTAAGATTGCCCTATCGGTAGCCCGGTCGCGCCAAGGGGCAAGAGATGAGTTTCCCCCTCACCCCATCTGACCCCGGTCATTCGAACTCCGAGATGTTGCATCCCCTCCCAGGAATCCATCCCCAGGTCCCTCGGACGCCTCTTCGGGGCCTGAGCCACTTGAACGCCGTATTCTCCCTGTGTCCCATTTCTCCTCAAAGTAGAGTCAGCATCTCTCGGCCCCCCTCTATGATGATTCCTGATATGCACCCCCCCCCTCTCGCCCCCTCACGAAGCCAGGCATCAGTGTTGTCCGTCGTCGTGCCAGCTTCAATACTATATGGCCCACCTTGGTTCCCTTTCCTCATACTCCTATTGATAGCATGGCCCCAAACGCACCCCCCCCTCCGGCCGGAGCCCCCCCCCCCTGGCGCGAGTCTCTCCTCCGTCATCAAATCAGCGCTTTCTATGTCCCCCCCCCCGCAGAACCCCATTCCTGAGCCACATTGTTCTTTCTTGTTTGGTATCCGATGTTTGGATGACCGCATCCCCCGCCAATAATTTTTGCGTTCCCCACACCCCTTTTATGTGTACTACTTTGTCGTCATCAGCCAGATCAATTCTGATGCGGCGGCGCTCTGCCCCCCTGCTTCTTTTTATTTTTTTTCGTTCTTTTTTTTTTGTTTCTTGAGGCCGTTGTACTTCACTGCCTAGGGTTTTTTTTCTTTTTCTCTTTTTCTTCTTTCTTTTTTTTTTTTTTTCTCTTTTTTTCTTCTTTCTTTTTTTTTTTTTTCTCCTTTCGTTTTTTTTCTTTCTCTTTTTCTCTTTTTTTTTTTTTTTTTTTTTTTTTTTTTTTTTTTTTCTTTTTCTTTTTTTTTTTTTTTTTTTCTCTTTTTTTTTTTTTTTCTTTTTTTTTTTTTTTTTTTTTTTTTTTCTCTTTTTTTTTTTTTTTTTTTTTTTTCCTTTTTTTTTTTTTTTTTCTTTTTTTTTTTTTTTTTCTCTTTTCTTTTTTTTTTTTTTTTTTTTTTTTTTTTTCTTTTTTTTTTTTTTTTTTTTTTTTTTTTTTTTTCTTTTTTTTTTTTTTTTCCCTTTTTTTTTTTTTTTTTTTTTTTTTTTTTTTTTTTTTCTTTTTTTTTTTTTTTTTTTTTTTCTTTTTTTTTTCTTTTTTTTTTTTTTTTCTCTTTTTCCTTTTTTTTTTTTTCTTTTTTTTTTTTTTTTTTTTTTTTTTTTTTTTTTTTCTTTTTTTTTTTTTTTTTTTTTTTTTTTTTTTTTTTTTTTTTTTTTTTGACTTCGGTTGTCCCCTTTGGCTGTCCCTTAAACTCATAAGAGACATAGACCCTGCTTCTTTGGCAGGTCCTCGGGAGATAATGGACTTCCCGGATACTTTTTAGCGATTTCCCCGCTACCTCACGGGGTCTTCTCTGTCCCCCCTCAACGCGATTGAATGATCGTTCCTCCTTGGATCTCAAGTATGTGAGTTCTCGTCAGATCAAATCTCCGAAATGCTGATTTCATTCAACATGTGATACTCGCTCTGGCGGCAGGATTAAGGCCCAAGTCGAGCGCCAGCTTCTCGTGGTGAACGCTTGTGGGACTTCCCCCCATTCCTTCCTTCCCCCCCTCCTAGTAAAATGGAGCCTATACCTCTCCCCTGACCTATCGGCTCTCCCCAGCGGGATTAGTAGTTGCGTACCCGGCCTACCTCTTTACCCCCGTGGTTTGAGAGGATATCATCACATTTGCCTGAGGAAAAGCGCCCCCCCCTATGCAGGCTTCCCTTTTTCTACAATGGGCCCCCCGAATCCCATCTTTCGTTCGTGAAAGCGGTTTTAACCTCCTTCCCCCGGACTCCTGCAAGACCGTTATCCGCGTATCCTCATCCCCGGCAACGCTGCCAGCCAGTTAATAAGGGGTGCAGGCGTGTTCCCCCCCCCCCCGTCCGGTCGTCCGAGCGGATCAGACTCGTTTTCACATTCATCCCAACCCTTCTCTCACTTCTGTTTAGATCGAGGATTCTTTTCTTGAATAGGTGCGTGCCAATCGAAGGACCCCCCATTTCGAAGGCGGGGGGTGGGGTTTTCCCTTCCCCCCGACCCCTGATTTCCCCCCCCACTAGTATACAACCATGCGTTCCTCATTACCCTTTTTTAAGCCTAACCTTTTCTTAGTACTCCCCGACTATCCCTCAATCCTTTGCTCCCCCGATTCTGCCACCTCAGAGTAGATCCTAGTCCAGTTCGCCCCGTTGCCCTGTGATTCCTACTATACTCTCATTTAATGAATTTTCCACTCCAGTACTACCTTCCAAAAGGCAGCAGGCAGCCTGGGATTCCCCTTACTGATCGTCCGCATCTAGATTTCAGAAAAACCGCCCCCCAGCCCTCGTACCTCGCTGTATTTGCACCTAATTAGCTGGCTTCTTCTCCCGGATTCCGCTTATCGTTTGACATCTCCCTTAGGCCTCCCCCACTCATCGGCCGGGATCTCAGGACTTTCGGTCCCCATTCACAAATCTGCTGCCCCGTGTTTTCGACCCCCCTCCTTTAGTGTGATTAATATCATACCCCTATCTCTTCGCTCTGTTCCAACACACTGCTCCGGGTGACTCCCCAAAAAGCGCTTGAGTAACACCCTTTAAGTCTATTATTTTGTATACCACTTCATTCACCTGGCTCCTTACGACAGTGTTACCCTCGTACTTTTATGAGCACGACACTATGTAGAATTTCGCAGTACAAGTATTTTTGAATCTACGCGAACAACCACCCAGCTAGATCGTCTTCCCTACTCCACGCGGTCCTTTCCTCCCCTCGAAGACCCAAAAAATGAGTTTCCCCTGCTCACCTTGTCCCGCCACCGTCCCCCCAACGCTTCCCAAGACTTTTTCATTCCAAAAGCTTTTTTTCCTCTTTATGTCTGTCCCTTCAACCCCCCCCTCAAAACCTAAAAAAATAAACCCCCCTCGACCCCAACCCGCCTTCCCAGCCAATCCCCCCAGTCCCGTCCAACAGTCTCCCATAAACCCAGAACTCCGTCTCGCCACTCCTCCCACTCCGTCGTGCTCGCTCCGACCCTACCCACGCAAGTAGTCAAACCCCCCACTTAATTTTGTTCCAATTTGTAACCGCCATTCCATGGTTGTTTGGTGCCTATTGAAACTCCCAAATCCCCTGCTACCTTTTTCTTTTTTTGTGATGGCTTCTCCCTCCGGTTTTATACCCTCTCTCTTTATTTTTTTTTTTCCTTTTCAGCGACCCGGCTTTATCAACGTTGACGCGGGTTGCCAGTCCCTTTAGCGTAAGAGTTGTCTCTGTACCCAAAGTGCCTACATTCGGAACCTCCCAGAGATTACTTTTGGTGTCCCGACGAACTGCCAGGATTGATGCTTCGGCCGCGTATATTGACGATCTGTCAGCTCTTGGCGCTTCATTGCCGACCTTCCATCATCATCCTTCCTTTGAAGGCGCTCTTTATGCTGCTGATCTAGGCAGGATGAACTCCTTTTACCGGTGCTATCGCCCCTCCCGACAATGCAATGATCTCTTGCCTGCTATCTCACTTTCCTATCTATGTCTGAAGCCGCGCCCTTCCCTCGACGTGCTCAGAACTGACCGCCTTTTCTTGAACACCCTCATGCGATGCCCAGCCTGACCTCTCTCTCCTCCCGAATTTCGTGCAAGGCAACTTCAAAGCAATTTTTTTATCAGCGGTATCCAACTAACTTCCTTCTAGGTTCTTTTTCCACCTGCAACGACGAATGGCGACCCCCCACTTTCGGTCCTTCCGCATATGTCATGCGAGGCTTTTACTGACCTAGCGCGCACCCACCACGTCATTTTCCCTACATAATCACCTTTACTTGGCCACTCGATGACCCACCAACGGCGCGCTGCCACCACGCGGTATCCCTTATTTCTTTGACATTCCTTGGAGAGCTCCCGCCCGCGCTCTGGGGTTTTCGTAGACCACCCCGCAGGTGTCCCTGTGTGTTTTTTTTTTTTTTTTATGGTTTTTCTTTTCGTTGCGTTGGCCTTTGTTTTCCCCTTCCTTTATTTGCCTCGAGTTCTTCCCGATATCAAAAGCCCCCCAGAGTACCCCGACACCTCCCCTCGTGTTGATGTTGGTGGTTCTCTTGTGTTATGGGAAATTCCCCCATCACACGTTATGTGTTGTGTTTGGTGTTGTGGTTTTGGATGACTATTAGACATTTTTGCTGTCTTTTTATGCATGCCGTCCCTAAAACCAAGCAGTCCACTCTCCCCTTCACCCTACCCCTTGTAGCCCTCCCCAAGTAATAGATAACATCCGCTTTAAGTTCATGAGGTGTAGCACCGCCTTTGATCCTCAAGTCCTACTTTTTTTTGAAGAGAACTTCGAATCATTCCCCCCCGACCCTGAATTGCACCTTCCCAGAGGATACTGGACCGAAGATGGTCTATCTCCTTTAGCGGGACCGCTCCAGTATTCTACAGACCGACCACAAAGTATCTTACCCCTTGAAGACCACCCTGTTACCGATTCAGAACTGACCTCTACGACCCCCCCGATGTCTGATTCCTCCCTGCCCACCCTCCCCCTGTTTTGCGCCCCGACATTTAGGATGGTTTCTCGGCAGCCAGGGTCCCCGGTTGCCGCTCTTGAGGACGATCACTTCATGGCCACTCTACCCTTACGATGCCCAACCTCGTCCTTTCATAGAGCATGGGACGCGTTTAGTTTCAAGATATCCATCAGAATACCCGGATTTTTAAACGTAATGAGTCTAGCGCGAGCCCGCCACCTCGCTATCTTCCAGCTCTCGGGTCCATCCCTCCCGGGCCGACTGACCCGCAACGCGGCCCGCTCCTCACTTCAGGCCTCTTTCCTTGACACATTGATGTCGCCATCCAAAGATCCGTTCCCATGGATTCCTCCGCCCCCCTGACCTACGCTAGTTTTCCTTTGTGACATCGTGATCTATCTCGATTGACGGCCAGATAAATCGCGCCCAGATTCTGTCTGTGTCTCTTCCCTAACCGAGTCTAACCGTTTCGACCTAACGCGTTTCTTATGAAGCTCAACGGGAGGGGCTTCTGAGCCCGGAATCTGTTCGCCACCAGGGAAGACAGCTGCCATCGTACGTCCCCCCCCCGATCATCATACAACGATTTTCCGTTCTTCCTCCTTTCGATTCTTCCATTTCGTGCCCGGCCCTACTTCCCCCCCCCAGTCTTCCCTGGGAAAACCCTCAGAGAGGTCCTCACTCTTTGCAGCTTTCCTCACCTTCGACTTTGCCCCACCCTTACTCCAGCCTTGCGCATGCCTTTCCTCTTCTTTGCGATTGATATCTCCCTTTCCATTACCCTCCCTGAGAGAGACCACCTCCCTCCCACGAGCATAATGCTTGCCACGCGGTCTCCTGTGTGATCGGTGCGACCACTCCTCCGTTAGAGGGAGGAGTTGTATTCTTGGCTTTTCCCTTAAGTCGTGCATAGGCGTACATCCCCCCCCTTATCCTCGAGCGCCTCCCCCCACTCGTTGGATCCTCTCTCTCGGATGGCCGCTACGCCCTTTTCCTTGCCACCCCCCTGATTTGCCACTTGTCCTTGTTTTCTGCCGGAACGAGCCCCTCCCTTTGATCGGACCTCGAGAGTTCGCTCTCAATTTCCCGGTCGCGCTCTAAACTACCTGTCGAGCATAACGATCACCCTGTCCCTCTCTCACGCCTTGGCCTAGTGTCTCCGGTCTAGATTTAGCAAGGCACTGTATTTAATTGGGCCTTCTTCCGGTACTCCGCCCATGTTAGATATTTGTTTTTTTTTTTTTTTTTTTTTTTTGGTGAGATTTCCTACAAGTTCATAATTGTCTCAGGTCCTCAGCTTGAACGTCGCCTCAACTTTCTACGGCCCCTTCTGAAATTATGGAACACTTCATGAAGCTCCCCCTTCCATTTCTCTGTTTGCCTCCCGACCCGTCCCTTAGGTCCCTGTCTCCTAGATAGGAATACGTCCCCCTTTATAGATACTGCAGCTTTCCCTCTTATTTAGTTTTCCCTGACTGCCTTTAGAGTTGTACTCCCCTATGCGCACGATCATGTCCCGCATGCTTCCTGAACCTGTCCTCCGCGCCATCCATCCGCCACTCCGCTACCTTTTTGAACTACCGAGATGAAAGAGCCCCTCTAAATCAGCCCACTTACCTTTTTTCTTCTGCTACTCCCTGAACGCCACAGACCCCCACACCCTTCGTTTCATAGCTGAACACTCTAATGAGATTGTCTCGCCGCATTCCTTGATACCCCGAAAGTATATCCCACCTTTCTCTTTGCTCTCATAATCCATACGCGCAGCATAACCCAGAAAAGCTGCATCAGCCCCCATTTTGAATGAAGCTCTGTATCCGTCTCACCCCGGCCCCCCCTGTTAGCACCATAGTAGTCTGTCAGGACCTTTGCTTAGTCAGCTACTCTCCCTTAAGTAGCTGGCAATATATTGATAGATGCCATCGCTTGAGTTGCTCCACTTCGAACTGTAGGCAAAGAGCTCATTTGCACACTAGTGCTGCCGTTTCAAATTAGCAAACATAATTCGCAAAGACCCTCCCCGACCGCCACACCTGTGATGCGCCAAGACTTCCCGTGCATTACTTCCCCCCTCCCGATCCTGTCCTCAAACCTGGTCTTAGTTGAGTGAGCCACGACATCCCCCCTTAAGATACATGTGCACAGAGGGTTGTCTCCTGAAAACCATAGTCAGATTTTGCCCGACGTTTCCTCTCCCTCCCCCCCACGCAGCCCCCAAGATAACGTTGTCCCCGGTTTTTCATCCACCTGTATAATCTTCCTTCCCCCGTCCCCCTGGGTCTCGCCTCCCTACCTGCTTAAGTCCCATTCAGAACGTTGGACTTTCTACTCCTTATTTATCTTCTCCTTCCCCGCGCCGTTGCGGTACGAAAATCTCTGAGCGGGCATCTCTCATTTTCCGAAATTCGCCCTGTTTTTAGCAGACGAGAAGCTATTCTTCGTCGAGACACACCAGGGTCGAGGGCTGTTGCAAGAACTATCGTTTTCCACTTTCCCTACGCGGTCCCTTCTAACCGCGATAACCGCCCGAACAGACCCTCATTCTCCCAGGAGGATCCGCTTCATTCATGACGGGCCCTTTTAGAGAGAGTCACCTTACTCCTTATTGCTCAACAACCCCCCCGTCATGAATCAGCTCCCCAACAGTAGCTCCGCCTCGCCCGACTTAATATGATATTATCCTTATCTTATACAAAAAATCTTCTACTAAATCTCTTCCGACGAGAAAGAGTAGAACATTTTTTGAACGATTAGTCTGAATCACCCCCACCTTTTCTAACTTCTGACATTTTTTTTTGCTTGGGTTGCAAGCTCCCCCTCCGTCCCCATGGAGAGATTCCACCCCGGACGTTGATTCACACTAAAGTCCTATAGCTATGATATCTTCCCCCTCGTTCACTCATCCTCTCATGACCACCCAGGCATGCTACTGCCCAGTTGGGCTTCTTGGTTTACGCTCCTCCTAAACCCCCCTAGGCTACATTTTCAAAACCCCGATGGTTGTTTTGACTTTTTTTTCTCGCCCCTTATCCTTCCTGAGTTTCTCTCCCCCTCTTCTTCACCTCTATTTCGTTCGCAAATGCTGCACCATGGGATTTTTTTTTTAGGGTTTTCTCTTTGGGTGCGTTTCTTCGGTTTTTGTCTTGTTCGACCCAAAGAAAGAAAGATCACGTGGGCGGCGGAGCTTGGCGGGCATCTTAGAGATACTTGAAAGCTCTCTTGGCGCCTGTCACTCGTTATCAAGCTAAGTTCCCTTCACTTTTTGCGTGTCGACTTCATTTCGAGCGAGAACCCCCCAACCCCTCCGCGTCGCTGTGCCTTGATTTCTGGCCCCTGCCTAAAGAACGATTTTGAAGTTCTTCTTTTCAACGACGGACTAAATGCCAGCCCTTGGATCCTCAGGTTGATCATGTTCAGCCCAACGCACTTTGGGACCGGTCCTGCGTGCCTCGTCCCCTAGGAGCGTCCGACGGATGAGTAACGCATTACCTCCCAACCTACGCCAGGACCCCTTTTCGATACCACTATACCCCTCGGGACATCTATTGATAGAGCTGCGTTGTATTAGTCTTTTTTGATAATTCATCCCCATGCGATAAATAGATTCTCATAGGATTAAAATTTCCAGCGTACTTCTCCACTTGCCCAAATAGTCCCTACGGCTAAGATTGGAATTTGACACCGACCATACCTCCCGCGGTAGTTCTGACGAAGACTAGGGTTGTAAATCCGGCATTACTGTTGAGACATGAAGCCCGGCCCCTTTAAGCCGATGGTAATAAGAGAGTCGAGTCATCTTGTTCTTATACGGGGCTTCAGCGTCCCACTAGCACCAGCTCCCGAATCAGTAACCGCCGCTCAACGTTGGACCATGCGCTCTGTGATGCGATCTTTTATATTACATCTTCGTGCCCTCCAAGGCTCGGAACACCCCGTGCCGTTTCATTCCCCGCGCTGAGCGTGCCCAAAGGTTGCTCTCCAACAGAGATCTCCCTGAGT